>Ga0182030_10012127_pt1 | contig 17318 bp, 20 predicted proteins | sample 812S3MmetaG_FD_121299 | JGI IMG/M metagenome (GOLD analysis project Ga0182030, IMG submission 121299) | Permafrost microbial communities from Stordalen Mire, Sweden - 812S3M metaG (Illumina Assembly) | ecosystem: Environmental > Terrestrial > Soil > Wetlands > Permafrost | place: Sweden...
AATGGTTCTGCACTTGGTCTGCCTTGCAATGGCCTGCCTAACTCCTGTGTAAAAATCAGGAGCGACAACGCCCAAATCAGGATCAATCTCTGGGTAATCATATAATCCCCTGGCAAGACGCCGGATAACCTCTTTTTGAGTTAACCGCTCAAGAGTCCTTCTTACAGCAGGCATACTCCCCATATCACCGAAATCACTAGAGGTAAAAACCCACCCCCTCTTGTTTCCATATATTCTGGAAGTTACTTTATTTCTAATAGTTTGCGTATTCATTCTAACAATCTCCTGTTGCAATAAGTATATAGTTTTTGCAACACATTGTCAAGGCATAAAAACACATAAAAACACAAACAAAGGTCTAAATATCACGAAGATAGTCTGGCTTTAACCGTAATGCGGGAGAGCTTTCTCTCAGCTCTAATTTCTTGTTTTGTATTAACTCATTAAAAGGAACCATGTCAAGTAACCGTTTTTGCCTCAACTCCCAATTCTCTAATTTCTCAATAACTTCTTTGGAAATTTGAATAGTCCCGTCATCTTTTATCGTGGCCCCAAGTTTAACCAGGGCAACTATGTAAAAATGCCGCATTGGATCTGAACGGTCCTGGGCCTTGGCCATAAGATACTTGACCCTTTTCCCTTCTTCCATTATCGTGCAGACAATCTCCAATTCTTTTCTTAATTGAGCAAAATACTCCTGTTTCTGCTCCATCAAGGTCATTTGTTCCCAATATTTCAAGCCCAACAACTTTCTTTGAGCTTTAAAATAATCATCAGTCTTGCCCTTCGTAAAATCAAACCCGGCGCTGTGTATGGCGTAACTGGCCATAAGAAAATTGATTTCTTGATCATTTAAATATATCTTCCCATTAACTAGGGCAGGAATAAGATAAAAATCCTGAAACACGTCATCGTTCATAGCAACAGCCTTTCACGCATAATCGAATCAAACAGTAAGTCTGAGGCTCTTTCCCAAATCCATTGTTTCAAGCTCTTGCTGCCGCTCTTGGGAATTTAAGTAAACCAGATCCTTTACCTGAAGTCTCCTTCTTCCAAGATCCGAAACCACATTCCTTACCGCGTTAGAAACCTCTATTGCCCCTTCTTGATCCATAAAAGCCCCGCTCTTAACCAAAACTGCCTGATAAAACCCTTGCATTGGATCCGCTTGATTTAAGGCCTTACCAATTACATAATTAAATTTGTTCTCATCAGTCGTTTTAGCGAGCATTGCCAAATCTTTTTGGAGACAGTTAAAAAACTCTTCTCGCTTTTCTTTTCCGGACATCCCTTCCCATGGCTTTGTTAAGCGTGTTTCAGCCCCTATTTCAGCATACGTACTCATCATAAATAGCAATTCATTTTCATTAATATTCAACCGACCATTAATAAAAGAAGGTCCGCTATTGTACTCCATTAGCTCGTGGGCCGATTTCATGCCATTTCGCTCCAAGAATTCAAATTCAGGCTTGCTTAAGGCTTCACCTACAGGTATGGCAATACTTGGGCCAAGAATTCTATTATTGAGAATTTTATCCTTTTGATCTTCACTTAAAGTGGGGTCAAGCCGAATCGCTTTTACGACGCTGGGGTTATCCAAATCTGCATCAATAAAAGGATGGTTGGGGACATTGTTTTCTTTGCTTAGCCGTTCATACTCCTCAGTGTACCATTTGGGATTTTCTTCTTTTTTTTTAGGAAGATTATTCGAGGCAACATCAACGCCTAAAGGCTTCTCTTCAACAGGAATATCGATAGGCCCGGCCACCAATTGCTTTGTCTCCATCTCAGCTTCCTTCTCAAGTCTTTGCCCCTCTGGAGTATTTACGAATTTCTTTTCAAGATAAGCATATTCTTGCTTTAGCTTCCTATACTCATTCCCCATCTCTTGCGCCTTGTCTTCCCCATATTCAAAATAATCATTCATTCCCTGTATATAATCATCCCCTATTCTATTTTGTTCGATATTCGCAATTTGGATCCTTAATTGTTCCAATCTCTCCCCTATGTTACCAATGACTTCAGTAATCACTTCTTCCCTAACATTTACAAGCGTTTGGCTTGCGGCTTCTAAAGATTGCCATGCTCCAAATAATTCATGGAGAAACTCTTCCCTGCTTTCCTCAGTCCTAAAATGACCGGCATTGAGCATTTTAAAGAATTCTCTCGATTTCATTGGGCTTATAACACCATCCTCAATGAAACTTTCCATTAAAATATCAACTTCACTCGCATAATTTCTTGTTTGCCCGTAAAGCTCTAGCGCTTGAGTTATTGCCTTTATGCCATCTACAGACAAACCGGCCAATAATTCGTTCTCTTCTTTGGAAAAATTTTGGTTAGGAATATGCTCGTCAGACATAACAATATCCCTTCTCTTTATCGTAACCCTTAAGCTCTAGAATTGCAGTAACCTGACGGCCCTTTTTCCCCTTATTTGTTTTTTTAATATATACCAAAATGTTAACGGCTTCGACGATGGCCCCAGGGACAGGATTCACCTGTGCTTCTGAAATTAACTGCTCTAACCTCATTAAGGCACTCTCGCAAGAATTGGCATGGATCGTGCAAATCCCCCCCCTGTGCCCTGTGTTCCAAGCTTTGATTAATGCGTGCGCTTCTTTCCCACGAACTTCACCTATAATAATCCTGTCCGGTCGAGATCTCATTGCGTCAGCAATCAAATCATTCATGGTTTTATACGGGGGTATCGCTTGCAACCTTAACCAATCTTCAACATTGCATTGAAGCTCCAAGGTGTCTTCAACTGTTATCACGCGATCTTCCGGAGTGTACAGGGACAAACAATCAAGAATTGCATTAGTTAATGTCGTTTTCCCTGACTGCGTACCCCCTGCAATTAAAATCGATTTTCTCTCTTTTATCGCCTCAATAAGTATCTTTTCCTGTTCTGGGGTAATAACTTCATCTTTCACGAAATCCGCCAGAGGAATTACCACTGCTGAACGCTTTCTGATTATAAATGAAGGCTCTGATACTATCGGCGGGACAAATGCTTGGAAACGAAACAATTTCAGTTCATCCCCCATCTCAAGATATAATTCTCCACTTAGACTAGGATTATCTTTATTTGTATTTTTTAACGCCACAGAAGAAACAGTATTGATAAGCCCCTGGGCCGCCGCCGCCGACATTGTTCCATACTTTCTCTTACCATTAAAACCATCAACAAACAAAGACCCATCATTATTCAACATGACTTCGTAGATTTCATCGTTCCTTAACGCCGACAAAATCTGTTCACCTAAGTCTTCTTTTAACTTAGCTTGTGTACGAGAGTGATCCTTCAACATCGTCGATTTTCTCCAATAACATGTCCTTTAACACGATCACATTAAAACGGTAGCCATTAGGGATGGTGATCGTTGGCTGGACATCCATGTTCTTTTGTAATGTCTGACTGGCGACGTCGGACATTTTCTGCCCCACATTCGCGGCCACGGCCTGCTGGGCATTAAACTGACCATTATTATTGCTTTGTTGGTTGTTTAAAAGGTCATACCCTGCCCCCATAAAGCCCAGCAACAAGGCATTCCCGTAGATTCTCAAATAGTGATTATTTACTCTATCATGCAGACCGGCAAAGCCACTAATATCCAACCCTTGCATACTGCCTAAATCAATACTCTTGCCGCCGGGGAAAATCACCCTGTTCCAGACCACAATAGCCCTATTCTGACCATAGGAAATCTTGCTATCATAGGTTCCAATAAGCCTTGAGCCCTGCGGGATTAAAATGTCATTGCCCGTTACGCTGTCATACACATTTTGGGACACTTGCGCCGTGACCGGCCCCGGAACATCGGAATTGATCCCCCCAATCAAAATGGACGGAATATATGTCCCTGCCTGTATTTCATACTTTGACTTGGGTTTTTCCAAATTGTACTTAAGATAATCCCCCTCGTCATTGCCCTTATCTTTAAGAAAATCTAATTTCTCATCCTGATTATTAAGATCAGGGGTCGCCTGTTGTGCGGCACCTGGCAACTTAATCCCCTTGGTTACTTGCGTCAAAGCGCTATTTTCAGTAAGAGCGGAAGGAAGCGCCGGGATATTAATTGCAGCATTGGGTTTTGTCCCAGGCGCGGGCGGCACATCCACATTCATGGGGGACGTGGCCGCCGCGTATTCCAATTTCTTGGCTTCCACCTCCTGCTTCTTTTCAAGTTTCTCTATCTCAAGCTTGGCGGAGTAATCATCATTGATTTCTTCCTGCTTATAATCGATTTCCTGATTAGTCATGACCTGTTTTTCAATCTCCTGCGGTGTTTGAGGGGTCGTATTAACAACTATTTTCTTCATACTGTAATTACTGTCGCCGTATTTCTCGTCTTCAAACCAGCGCTGCCCACTCTCCTTCTGGCCAATATCAACTTGGGGCGCTGGCCGATTATCCGTCATTACCGGCTTGTGCTTAGTCTGCGCTTTATACAAAAAGTATCCCATCAATAAAAGAAAAACGACCAGACAGGCAATGAAAGGAACTTTATTTGTCTCTATAAGCTCATAAGGTGTTTGAGATATATTCTTGCGTTTAGGTGTTTCGGCCATAAGGTTTCCTTCCTTCTATATAAATAAGCACATCTTCTTGTGGTGTACGCATCATCTCGTCAAGTAAAATGAAAGGTTCCCTTCTCTTTTTAAGAGTCGCTATCACTTTTTTAAGATCTGATTGTTTCTTTGTCATAATTTTTACCTTATTTAATTTTCGTTAACGTCACCGTCTCTTCGTATTTATTAGTCCCAATCATCAAAATTCCCCGACTACTTATGAACGTATCAGCAACAAGAGGCGGTTTAGTGCCAACCATTTCCTGCTTAGTGTATTTGTCGTCTTCGTACCACGGACGCACGCCATTCTTTCGATCAAGATCTGTTTGAGATTGCGTTTTAATACAGAATGCCGTTAGCAATATCAAGAAACAGACAATCGCAATAAAGGCCTTTTTATTGCTACGGATCACTTCTAATGGTGTTCGAAGATTCCTTTTCTTTTCCTGTGAATTATCTAACATACAGAGTCCTCACTTTATTTTTGTGATAGTCACTATCTGTTGATATTTGTCTGTCCCAATGACCAATATTCCTTTATCAAATAACGTGTCGATAACAAAATAAGGCCTGTAGTACCTAAAATTAACAACTTCCCTCTGATTCTTAAAATTAATTGCCATTGGTGCCGGTAGTTCGGCGCGGCTCACACCAGGAGGCATTTCAATAAAGACTTTCTTGCCATCCGTAAACACCCTCTTGGGAAACCACACCAGCTTTTTATCTCCGGTAACAACATACGGGTAGGTAATATTGGCTATGTCGATCTTGGGAGCAGAGCCACCAGAAGTATTCACTTCATCCGGAGACCGAGCAACATTTACACCATCTGCCTTGTCCTGAGGATAATAGAAACCTGTCCTTTGCATAAAATCACCGGACTCGACTGAACGGATGATAATATCGTAATCACGCTTATCAGTTGTTATTGATATACTCGTTTGCAAACCACCAAAAAACGGCTTTATAAGAACAACGGGAGTGTAATCATTGGTATCCCCTATATAGTTTGACGTAATATGCCAACGCACATTGTCCCCAACCGATATGTTGGTTATTTTCTCCCCCTCCTGTAACACGATTTTGCTATACATCATTTTCTTGGCGGTAACAATGGCCTCTGTTAGCCCATAAGGAAATTCAATCGTGCCATCAGGCCGCGTAATTACATCCACTTGGCCGTCATCCACATACTGATTAGTGTCTTTTTCAATCTCTGCCTTGTTTGTAAGCGTATACAGCCTCTTTTTATCAGACAAACTTATGTCCTGAAACGGCATGTCCTGGCCAGGACTTTGCTGGGCCACGCTTTGCTGGTCATCAGCAGGCAATTGAATCAACGGCGGATCGTTTTTAATATCGAACTTGGGCTGCTCACTGGCACAGCCGATAAAAGAAAGACAAGTTAACAATATTAAAATTTGATAGTTTTTCATAATTCACCCCTGTAATAGATCATTGTTCATTTTTATTATGTGACTGCTTTAAAATTCTCCAAAGTGCCTCAAAATCTTCTCCCGCAAGCCCAGCTATCTTTGCTTTATTCTCATACAAATCACCCACGATACGCACTTCTCCGTCAGAAGCCCCTTCCACGATATCATTGTCAATCAACTTCTGTAAAAGAGCCTCCCCCTTTGTCCCAACCAACCTGATTTCATTTCTCAAGACAATCCCGCCTCTTTTTTGCCTGTCCTTATGGTCATTTGCATCTGCGGCTGAGACCGTGGCAATACCCAGACCAGGATTGGGCCGGTAAATCACTGTTGGGCCCCCATCCTTTGGTTTTACAAACTCGACAACGTCCGTTATCTTCGAATACTCATTATTTACGGGCAAAACATCGCTTTTTTCTACAGGAGGAAGGATCATCTTTTTAAAAGAAGCATCTTCATAGTAGATTATTTTTTTACCCCTTATCGGAAACTGCCCTTCCACAAAGATAAGCATCTCATCTTTCGGTAATCGTTGAGCTTCATCCGACTTCATTAGAGGCCTCATTATTTCTGAGGCTGATTCACTCACATTAGAATTATTATCAGAATAACTCTTGGAATATTTAACAATGGTTTGCTCGCCAGCCAGACCCGATATACGTTTGGCCGTGAAATCGGAGTTTGTTGCATGAAAAATCCGTATATGGCAATAGCTTAAAAGAGGGTTTTTCTCACCGTATAATTCGTTGATCTGATCGAGATCCTGGACGATGAGACATACGCGAACGCCATATTGAGCGGCAAAAGAAAGAGAATCTTTTAAATTATCCATTTTCCCAAGCGCGTTAAACTCATCAAGCATCATTAAAAGACGATGGTTCGTATTTTCGCTGTCATGTAAAACAAGATTCTTGTTTTCCATAATACGGACTAACACCTGATTGATAAAAAGTCGGGTCAATGGCACCATTCTCTGTAAATTTGATGGCGGAACATTAAAATAAACAGCTCTGGGCCTGCCGTCAGCACTCTTGATAATATCTTGAATAGTAAAGTCGCTTTGGCTGGTATTTTTCGCGATAATAGGGTCACGATATAAAGTCAAATATGCAAGGGCCGTACTCACAATTCCTGACATTTCCTCAAAGCCTTTATTTTTAAACTCACGAGCCATGGATGCAATGATGGGATGGGTTTTAGTCAATTCTCCTGTTGTTGGATCTTTCCAGTTTTGCTTTCCAGATGGATCATGGATCGTCCCCAGCATAGAATCCAAAACCTCATAAATCGGTCGTTTAGGGTCACTCAATAAAGTAACCACTCCCGTGAGCGTTTTGTCTCTTCGTGCATATAATGTGTGGAGAATTGTACAAACGAGCAAACTGACCGCCGACCGCCGCCAGTGGTCTGTATCGCCCTTCTTGTTAGGATCAATCATCATTTCAGCAATAGCCTGGGCATCGCCGAATTCATGCAACCCCATCCGAACTTCGCTTAAGGGGTTATATTTAGCCGAATTGGGATTATCGCTCGTTGGGTCAAAACGCAATATAACGTTGTTTAGGGCTGATTTTCTGTGCCCGGACGTTAAATGATAATTCTCGCCCTTCAAGTCAAAAACAATTACGCTGCCTTCAAAAGTCAAAAGATTAGGCACAACGAAACCAACCCCTTTTCCGCTTCGCGGCGGGGCTACCACGATGATGTGGGTTGGAGAATTGTCCTGCAAGTATTCGATACAATGCTGCTTTTTATTGTGCCACCCGCCAAAATATAAACCTTTATTATCCAGGAAGCCTGCCTTTTTAAGATCGTCATACTCCGCAAACCTGGAAGAACCATGGAGATCAGATTCCTTGACCTTTCGGCGCATGATTGACGAAACTGTATGCACTATCAAGAAACTTGCAACAAGACAGACGATAGTAATCTGCATCCCCTGCATATATACAGTCAGTCTCTCCCCATGGACCTTGGCCTGACAGGCCCAAAAGATAAGTGAAAAAGGCTCGTAAAACCCTTCCCGCCCTGTTTTTAAAATACAATATTCAGTCCCAATAAAAAATGAGGCAAAAAAACAGAAAATTAAAATAAGGGACCTCCAAGCCGCCGAAAATTGGCTTTGATTATCGGTGATCCTGTAAAGTTCTTTTTCGCTCATTTTTCTTGCTCCAAATTCAACCAAGACGCAGGTGAATTTTCTTTAATTGGTTTATGGATATAACATTTTCCATCAACGACCCTAATTTCTGGCCTTTTGTATTCAACGACATCACCCGTATCCTCGAAATCATTGAAAGTGGCACAAACATCCGGAAGTTCTATACAACCAGCATAATAATCTTTATCGAAAAGAAACTTTTCAATACTTCCCAGGCCGAACACCTTAATCGAGTTTAAAAACGTCAATATCTTCTCAAAAAGACCGGAATTCCGGTCACAGCAACAAACCAAGACCTTATTTCTTAATAAATGCGATTGATTCCTGAAAAACTCTGGGAAGAAACGATCCGAATAACACCCGTCAAATAAAATCAAGAACGGTTCACGAACGCTTTCCGATTGACTCCATCGTTCAAAATAATGATGCCCGCCAACAATCAATAAATGATTCAATAGCAACCTTGATAACTGAAGAGAAGCAAAACTCCTATCATAAGAAATCTTAAAAAATACAGTGCTTCGCACCCCCTCACTTAAAAGATGTTGCACTTCAAGGTCACTCTGTTTTGTAACATCCGCCACTATAGGGTCATTGAATATTGACAAGCTCAACAACGCTGCACTAAATATGCCCGCGACTTCTTCATATCCTGATTTCTTAAATTTACGAACAATTGAAGCTATTACAGGATTAACACTAGTTGGCTCGCCTGTTAAAGAATCCACCCAACCGTATTTCAACCGAGGACCATGCTCAGTAAACAACATCGTGTCTAAAATCTCTAAAGCATTCATCCCATTTAAAAAATTAGAAACTCCGGTTAATGTTTTATCTTCCCTTGCGTAAAGAACATGAAGGATAGCTGCTGTTATTAATAAGGCTGCTGATGCCTTCCAATGATCATGATCTGGGCAACAATTCGTATGACCATGATCTATACAGCCATCCTGATAAACCAAAATATGCGCTATACCCATCGCATCTGAATATTCGTTTTTCCCCATTCTCACAGCATCCAAAGGGTTATAGTGACTTGGAAAAACAATTGCTGATGATAAATCAAAATAAAAGACGGTATTCTTAAGTGCCTTGGACCTATACATGGACGTGGCCATACACAGGTCGTCATCTGCACTAAAAACGACCACGCTGCTTTTCCTTGAAAGTAAAACAGGAATCCGGAAAAAAGCAGATACGGTCTCTACCAAATTAGATCTTGTTTCTGAACGGTTGCTTTTGCACATATACCTTCCCCCTGAATATCAAATAATGTCCTGAATAGTAAAGTCGCTTGGACTGCTATTTTTCGCAATCTCTTCCGTCAGAATATCAAAAACCATCGTGCTACCTTTCCAAGTGAGAGATTTTGGAACCTTAAATTTACCTATTTGAGCAATTGCCACTCCCTTGCCGCTTCCCGTGGGCCCAAGCACAAAAGTATGAGAAAAGCTTTTATCCACTTTGAATTTAAACGGCTTCATGTGCTTTTTACTAACAGGACTGCCTTTCTGAACTTCTTCATTTGTTGGGTCATATTTAGCCGAACCATGAATACCAGAGCAATCGAATTCGTTTTCATTATTTTTTTTTGAATTATCCATGTCTTATCTCCTTGAAAAGTTCAACGCTTAAAGTATTTTCAGGCCAAATCTTTAACTTACTGATCGCTGTATCAATAACAATACTCAATTCGTCCTGATTCTTGTTTTTCAGGTCTCGCGCTATTGAGGCAACAATTGGATGCGTTTTACTGGGTCTACCCGTTGATGGATCAATCCAATTCGAAAGCCCGTGTAGATCATGTTTTGTCGTCAACATATCATCAACAATTTTCATTACTTTCCTTCTTGGCTTGGACAAAAATTTGATAAGCCCGCCAATGGTCTGATCCTTTTTCGCATATTTGATATGCAAAATTACTCCGATCATCAAGGTAACGGCAGACCTGTCCCACTGATCTTTCCCCTTCCCATTGTTAGAGTCGATTACCATTTCGGCAATGGACCTTGAATCCCTGACCTCATGGAAGCCTAAACGCACTTTATTCAATGGATTAAAAGGACGCCCCTGTGCGATATCCTCACGGTCTTTCCATGCCTGGAATTTAGTGTTCAACATGATCATTTTGCGTCTTTCCCCGTATATATCCCAACAGACATATCCTGGTACTTGCCGTTCAGATAATTTTTAATCGCATGCCCTACCCAAGTCGGTTCATTTAGTAAATTGCTGTTCGTACTTGATATCGTCAATGTTTCGGAATTACTTTTCTTGACCATGATCTCAACAATAAAATCATTGTCTTGGGGAAAATTCCACCTGGCCGGCATTTGGTGATGTCCCAACATTTTTGATAAAACCCCGCTTATGAATTGCTTCCGGTCTTTCCATGAGCGAAACTTTGAGTTTAGATTGATCATAGTATTTTCCCCGCCCTATAGAACCCATCCGTCATATCCGGAGTTTTGCCCATCAAGTAATCCTTGATCACCTTCCCTATCCACTCAGGCTTGTTTAATAAATAGCTGTTTAGTGAGGAGATAGTCAGGGTTTGCGAATCCGCCTTTTTAATGCTGATTTCGACCGTAGCATCCTCGTTTTGGTAATTAAAGATCAAAGGATCGCGGTATAAACGAAGATAAGCCAATGCTGTGCTTATTATCCCGGACACTTCTTCAAAGCCTTTTGCTTTAAATTCCCTGGCAATTGAGGTAACGACCGGATGAGTCTTTGTTGGTTCCTTTGTTACGAGATCCACCCAATTATATGTCCCATCCGGATCGTGAACCGTCGCAAGCATGGTGTCTAAAACCTTATAAAAAGGTGCCTTGGGATCAATCAGAAGATTTAGTACGCCAGTCAGGCTCTTTTCTTTTTGACAATAACAGACGTGCAAAATCAACCCTGTTAACAAAACAACCGCCGACCGGCCCCAATGATTCATTTCTCCCTTTTGTCTGGGATCAATGATCATTTCAGCGATTGCCTTGGCATCGCCGACATCCTCGCTTCCCAATCTAACTTCACTTAAAGGATTAAACGCGCATAGTTGTGTCATAACCATTACCTTTCTTTAGTTTAACTTTGCCCAGGACACAGAAGTCACATACAGTCCAAAGGGATTATCCGGATTGTCTTCAAAATTATCCTTGTTGGTGTGCGGGACCTGAACAACGGAAAACAGGCCCTTGTACCGCGTTTCCCCAAGGACTTGATTATCATAGTTTCTGTCGATCTCACGCCACTCAACCGAGTAGGTGTTTTCTGATTGCCTTAAAAACACGGTGGGCTCAATATATTTAGTGCCTTTGCTTTTCATGTAATCCAGGGGATTATCTTCCTGCTGGAAAGTATCAAGAAAGTTCTTCTGGACTGATTCAGTTGAATCTTTATATGCATTCTCAAGATTTCTCTTAATGACTCCGGGATCGGATGCAACTGACCATACCCTATCGATATATTGGTAAACAAAAGCCCGGATAACCCTCTCATCATTAATTGGGGCTTCCTGGATTTCCGTGATAACCTTAGCCCTGCCCAGATCGTCAACATTGACAACATATGGCACAACATGAGACTTGTTCTGACCGTGGTAGATAATCACCTGCTGGCCCATGCAGATAAAACACATTAATAAAGCAAACCGCCGCCAGTTCTGCAATGAGGCAGTTAAATTATCGTGCTGCATTTCATATTCCTTGCGTGCCTTGATATATGGATCCGTGCTTTGTGTGCTCATATTCAGTCCTTTATTTAAACAAACTCGTTATCCCTTTTTATCTTTATCTTTTGCTGCTTGCGCCTTTGCCATGGCCGCTTTTACCTTTAAAGCAACCCTTCCTTCATAAGTCTTAGATAATTCAGAATCCTGCATTTCTGCTTTGGCTTCTTTTCTTGCTTCACCCATTGTCTTTGTAGCTAAAGCATCAATGTCCTTATCCGTTGGCTGCTTGCCGCCTTCGCTTAATGTATCTTTTGCAAACTGCTGGGCAGTCTCTTTAGCCACTTTCTCTCCTGCCTGTGCGGCAGCGTATTGAGCCACCTTTGCACCAACAACCTTATAACCTTGCATTGCCAGCCCAGCCACCGCCGCCCCCGCCTCAAGCCCTGAATTATGAGCGCCAAAATTAATACCGTGGCCGCCAATCAGATAACCAACCGCTTGATCTGGCAACTTTGTTACAAGTGTCCAACAAACAAAAGTACATAAAATTAATCCAGCGTCAGCACCCCAGAGATCACCCGGCGCATAATTATTAAAGGTTTGAAGCCATGTAGTCGTTACTGTGCCGGACATCCCAATAATTAGATAAATAAACATCATCTTTAAACCAATACTAAAACAGGCGTTTATATATTTAGTCGCATAGTCCCTGGTCCATTCTGTGGCAGCAAAGGCAAGCAACATAATCCCCCCTAATAAAATAATTCGACTTCCTACCTCAATTAAAAGCACTTCCACGGCCATACCGCCAAAGCCAAGTAAAATTACAAAAGCTGTTAATACCGTTACTCCGCAACCTATAAGATCACCAAACACCAAGTGCCACGCCCCCTGTTGCAAAACTGCTTTAAATAAATTGAGCCCAATGCCCATAACCTGACCAGGATTAGTTACCACCTGAAAATTGGTTATGTTTTTGCCAAGAGTGGGAGCAGCAGCTTTAAACGAGGACACTATCAAAGCCAGGGTGCTGTCATAATTGGTAATAAGGAAATAGAAAATACTCAAATAAATAAACAGCCTTATTAAATCAATATTACTTTCCGCCAGGTCCTGTTGCCTGTTCAACAAGCGCCTCACTCCCCACACACCTACTGAAACAAGAGCCAATGAATTAAAAAGATCTGTGCCCACAAGAACGCTTTGGCTTTGAATTTGGCCCGTAGCCGTCTGGTACTGACCCATTAAATCGTTTAACATGCCAACAGATGATGCGATCATAATTTACCTTTTGTGAAAAGCCATTAGCCCAAAAAGAATTTGCGTCAAAACGCTTCTCGTTTTTAAATCAATACCGTCTATCAATCTTCCAAGGGGAATATTCAAAACAACGCTTAGTTTGATTAGTTTATCAACCCTTGGAGTCGTGCTGTTTTTCTCCCAGGAAGCTATCGTTTCCTGTTTACACCCAACCAAAACGGCAAGTTCGGATTTGGTATACCCAAGATGTTCCCTGATCTTCTTAATATTTCTTCCTAGCTTTAATAACATAATTACCCTTATTCTTATCTATTACGGCCAAGTGGAATTAAATGTGACACTTGGTTGGTCATTCGTAGTCGCGTTATACGTCGTGTTCAGAGAATTCGCCTGATCCTGTTTTTCCTGGTTATGTTGATTAATACTGGCTGCCTGTAAAGTTATCTGCTGATTTAATAACTCTCTTGTCAACTGCTGCTGCTGAATCAATTGGGCAACCAACTGATTTAGGGTTTGCAAAGCTTGTGTTTGACCGACAGCATTGTTACTCTTATCAAGCAAACTATTAACAATCGCTTGTTCTTGTTGGTAGTCCTGCCTTTGAGTCTGTACAGCAGTTAATGAGTTTTGAACAATTTGCATCGTCCCTTGGCCCAACTGAATTGTTTCTTGTGTCGTAGTTCCGCTGTTCAATAAAGCTTGGGCGGCTTGCTGCATTTGATTTAATAAGGTCTCCATTTGATTGGAATTATTAATCCCTGTATTAATCAAAATAGATATTTGGCCAGAATTGGCGTTAATGGCACCAAACTGATTTTGATAGTTAGCGACTGCCTGAAGCCCTACAATTTGATTCTGAATTTGCGTCTGCTGATTACTCAGGCTTTCTAATTCACGGGCAGCCGTTAAAATTAGCTGAATCATATTTAAAACTTGAGTGGATTCTGTGGCAAGGTCGTAGGCCAAAACCTCTGTGACACACACAACTAACAGTATCATTACAATAGCTAACTTTTTCATACCACGACCACCTCCTGGTCAACCGGCTCTTCCTTCTGAGCCGATACCCATGGGCATTTGCGTTGAACTTCAATAATTCTTTCAAATGCTTCCTTGTCTTCAATCAAACATTCCGGGCTTAAACCCATCGACAAGTATTGGAACATCCCCCTGTAATACTCTTTTTCGTTGTCAAACAAAAGCTGCTCGGCATATCCCTTAAAATGAGTGTCGTTTAAATAATTAATGTATCTAGTTTCCAAGCTTAGTGCCGCCATAGCCGCTTTCTCCCTTCTCCTTAAGGGCCAACCATTCTTCTGCTTCTTTTTCCAGTCCCTTCTCTTCCAAATACTTTGCCACCCAAAACTCGCCGTAAGTTTTCATCAACTCACGAACCCTTGTTCTTTCCTGCGGCATTGTCCCGGCCCCGTAAAACGCAAGCTCCAATCTCCCAAGCCCTAAATCAATTAAGCGATTGCCAACGTCCCTGGCATTAACGTAATAATGTCTTTTCCGGACGGCCTCACTGATGATTTCAACCTGTCGCCCATTTAAACCAAAGGATTGATACAAAGCCTTGTTGTCCACTTCACGGGCGGTTGGGTTAGGTAAATAAATTTTAGTAAAACAAGATTCATTGATTTGATTGACGTAGGGTGAATTGGCAATATCTGAAAGCGATTGAGTCGCTAAAATCACAACCGCATTATTTTTTCTGACCGTTCTTAAGAATTCCAGCCAATAGGTCATAAAGGTTGGATGCAGCATGATCAACCAGCCTTCATCAATAATGATATAGGTAGGCCGTCCATCCAGAGCACGCTGAATCTTATGGAAAAGGTACAGCAAAACCGGAGTGCTGAGCCTATTCTCCATGCTCATCAAGGTTGAAATTTCAAAAGTCTGGAATCTCCCCTTTTTAAATCCGTCTGTCTTGGCATCCAAGAGAGACGCCATGGGCCCTTCGGTCACGGCCACGAAAGGCTTTAAAGCTTCCTTAATTACATCGTTTTGAAGGTTTAAATAATAATCTGACAATGTTTTTGAAGGACGCCTGGAAGTATCCTTAACACCAATCTCGATGGCCGCACGGATGGCCGGTGTCATTTCCACACCTTGCAAAACAAGAATTCTTTCAAGCCATCCGCAGGCCCATTGCTGTTCTGAAGGCTCTGCCAAATCTTCAAACGGGCAAAACGCCAGGGAATCAGTTTCACCCATAATGTCGTGAAATTGTCCACCCAAGGCCATGGTCAATACAAACTGGCTATAGCCCTTGTCAAAATTAAACACCTGGGCATCAGGATAACGCAGGGCTGAACTGGCTATATGCGACAATAAAACAGATTTACCGGCACCCGTGGGCCCGAGTATCAACGTGTGGCCCACGTCCCCTACATGAACATTAAATCTGTACGGGGTTGTGCCGTTGGTTTTGGCAAAAAACAATGGCGCTGAGTTCTTGGGGTAATATGGACAGGGGTTATACGGGAAACCTGTCCAAACGTCGGTCAGGGCCAGCATATTGGCCAAATTAAGGGTACTTATAAAGGGCTTGCGAATGTTTTTTAGGGTTTCACCCGGAAAAGAGCCCAAATACGCCTCAACCGCATTCATTCGCTCAATAATGGCCGGAAACCAATTATTGTTCAGAAGATCCCTTATACACTCCATTTTTTGCTTGCACTTGGTCTTATCCTTATCAAAAACCACAACAACAAAAGTTGCATAGCCGTAATTAATGTCCCCCATTTCAATTTCGTGTTGGATCTGTTTGGTTTCCTCAATGCGGGTCACTACCGCGCGGTTGGCCGCGTCCGGGTCGTTCTTAATGTCTTTACCCAAAGCCCCCATTAGTAAGCTTCCGATGGAAAATTTCACGTTGGCATAGTTTGCTTCGTATCCTTTGACAACGGCTATGGCATCGATAGGGTCATAAAAAAGAAATCTCGTTGAAAATCTGTATTCAAAAGAAAGATTCGATAAAATGTTTAATATACCGGCATAGCTATCAAATGGAAATTGCGTCAAGGTGACCGTACCTATATACCTATCGCCAACAACCGGCTCATGCCCCGCGACAAACTCCTGGGCACCTAAGTAATGGTTTAAATAAACTGGTGGAGTTGGGACCGGCACTTTTTCCGAACCGCCGGTAATGCAGGTGTTCAAGAATGTCATCATTTCACCTGATGACATGCGCTTAATGTGGATCTTGTTAGCTATGTTCCCCTGGAATTCTTTAAGTTTTTTATTAAATACATCAATAATAAATTTAGAATCCGGTTGGACACTTTTGGTGGATTTCTTGACAAAAAAACTGTCCATCTTCTGGCTATCAGCTATCGAAGGCAGATAACAAAAGCTGATCGCATAAAAATTCTCAAAATGCTCACCTTCTTTTTGATAATCTTCACGACGTTTATTTTCAATTAAGATTGACGTTGGGTTATCAAAGGCATTTTCTTTAGGATATTCGACTGTCGGCTTCCTTATTAAATCAACATGGACAGACCAGCCATTACCAAAGCCCTGGAAGATAGAGCTAAGCTGGCGGGCTAACTCAGACTCCTCTAATCCTAAAGAGGAATCCATGTCAGGGCCGACATAGTAAAAACTGGCAAGCAAGCTGCCATCACGATTTAAAATGACCCCCTCTTCCCCTTCTTGAATAAACTCAAAATAAAGCAGAAGTGAAGGAAATCCTTTCGATCCATCTGTGAATTCTTTTACTCTAAACATAGTTATAGCTTTCTTGTTCGCTTTATTATGCTCTTTGGCGTATTGATCTTTTCACGGGCCGCATAGAATCCTTGATATTGGAGCGACTCTCTAAATATTTTTGTGGCACAAGGATCTGCTTTGGCGGCCACCTTACTGGCTTGTTGGCCTACAATAAAAATTACCCCGGCAATCAGGCAAGAAGGAAAATCTTTACCGGCAAAAGCCAACCAACCAGCCAAAACTACCAAAATGATGATATTCTCCCTCTCTGCACCCATCATCAAAATTGGCCTTGTCGTTACCTGATATAGTGGTGATACTAATTTTTGGCTTGTCATGGCTTAAAAAGAACAAGAAAATAAACCTGCATTGGTTAACATCGTACCGGCGCCAATTAGAATCGCACCTGTAGCTATAATGTTGACTAGCCAGTGCATCCCATCCCCCAAACCCTTTCCAAATACATTCATAACACCCCAAACACCAATACCGATCA
>Ga0182030_10012128_pt1 | contig 17317 bp, 11 predicted proteins | sample 812S3MmetaG_FD_121299 | JGI IMG/M metagenome (GOLD analysis project Ga0182030, IMG submission 121299) | Permafrost microbial communities from Stordalen Mire, Sweden - 812S3M metaG (Illumina Assembly) | ecosystem: Environmental > Terrestrial > Soil > Wetlands > Permafrost | place: Sweden...
GCCGAATCTGACGTCCTCGGCCGGAGTGATCTCACCAGCCCAAGCAAGAAGACTCCGGTGACGACACACGCGACAATCAACATCGAAATGTAGCTGACGACGCGATAGACCCCGACCGTGTCCACCATGTTTGCCAGCAGTCGAACGACGGGAAGATGCGCTTCGAGTGAAATGTCGTCAGGATCATACAGGACGAGCGACAGCAAGCCGTGAGGTAGAAAGAGGAAGCTTGCCAGCGACCTCGCCGGGCCCAGGAGGGCGAGCGAAGGCTGCCGAACGAGCTCCGCGCCAATGATGGCGAAGATGGCAGCACCTTGGTGCGCAGGCGGTAGCGCGGAGAGCTCGGGGTGCACGTGAGTCACGTATGTAAAGTCCTCGCCATGGAGCATTCCGTACAAAATGGGCCCATAGTCACCGAGGACGACGCCGGGTTCGCGGATTTTCGACAGAAGCAGCGCGTCTCCGCCGAGCACGACGATCCAGACACCGGCGACCATAAGGGAGAGCCGCCATCGCCGTCTCACCGCAAAAAACAGCACGGTCGTTGCCGCGATCCAGACCGGACCCATTCGTGTCGCGAGACCGAGCGCCAGAAATATGGCCCCGGCAACATAGTCGGACTCGGACGATGATGTCCGGAACCACGCCAGGAATGCGGCGGCGCCAAACACGAATCCGAGAGATTCAGTAGATAGGGAGAACGAGTGACGCCTCACGAAGGAGTAGAGGACGATCAGCGCCAACGCAGTACCCCAAGGGCGGGCACGCTCCGCAATTCTCGAAGCGACGAGAGCCCCCATGACGGACCCAGCGACAGACATTCCTACGACGACAAGGCGCACGTTATCCCGCGTGAGTCGAAGCAGCGCCGAAAGTACGACAAGGTAAATGGATCGTCGCGCTCCCGGCGCGAGCATAAGTCCGTAGTTGCGCCGAGTGGCATCGGACAGATATCCACCAGCGTCCGACCACGGGATGACGTCTCCAAGCAGAGCTTGTCGATCGACAACTCCGCCGTGCGACCAGAACATGCTGAAAAGGCCGCCCACGGTGGATGCGACGAGAAACATCACAAACAGCGCCGTCTGAGACGGAATCCCGAAAGCCGACAGGCTCTTGATTGAACGAAGGTCTGCGCCTGCGTGGGCAACCCACACGCAAAGAGCGTAGAAGAGCAAACCGTCGTAGCGGGGGAGCCTCCCGGTTCCGACGAGCAGTGCGTATACGAATATCGAGACTAGGAGATAGGGAGTAGTCAGTCCCACTGCCGGAAAGCTGCCCTCGCTAGTGGCCCCGCTTAGCCGGCGCCCGAGCTTGCGCAACGTTCGATATCGATCAGGCTTGATGGACTCGGTCACGTCCCACTCGGTGCTGCGCTATCCCATCCGCTGACGAGAGCCAGGCTGCTCATCGCGACGTTGAAGTCCATAAGGGCTGTCAGATGTTGCACCCGAGCGTTTCCGTATACTCGGAGAGGTTCGAGTAGCGAACGTTCATCCCAGGAACCGAGCTCAATGTGATCGTTCGCGATGGCGATCCATTCCTTCGCCTTATGTTCGGTCGTATCCCACGCCTCTTCGCGTTGCTTAGCCTCGAGCGCATCGGCATACGCTTTTTCGACTTCGACCATGGCGCCGCCGAGAGCCAGCCGTTCGAGCGCACGAGCCTCCTCGAGCTGCGACTCGGCCTGCTGAATCCGAGCTGCCTGCGGTAGGATGTCGAGACTCCAACGAACGCCGAAACCGAAGTAATAGCTGAAGTGGTTGTATGGATCGTTGGCCCAGGCGTTGTTTTGCTGCACCGCGCTCGGAGTCGACATGAAGTCCGCTCCCAGTCCCAGCCCGAGATCCGGAAAGAGTCGAGCACGGTTGTAGTCTGCCATCGCGCGACGCGCGGTCACGCCTGCGCGCGCCATGTTGACATCTGCACGAAATAGGCGCGCAGCTTCCATGTATTGCGCGATGGCGACAAGCGGGCGATCGGGCTTCCGGAGTGGCTCGTCGACCACATCAAAATTCGTCTGAACGCCCGTCAGAAATCGCAGCGCCGCCATCGTCTGCGATTCAGCCTTGGGAGCTTGGAGCGACTGCGCGGTGACCTCCTGACGATAGGCTTCAAGACGAAGGCGATCGACATCCGTGACACTCGGATCCCCCTTCTCGATCTTGCTATCGACCCCTCGGATCGCTTGGCCCAATCGTTCGATTGCATCGCGGACGACCACGCGGACGTCCCGCGCGAGCGCGAGACCGTAGAACGCGCGGCGGACGTCCAAGCGCATCTCCTGGCGCGACTTTTCCATATCCCACTCGGAGACCCGGATGCCTGCCTCCGCGACACGGAATGAGCTATCGATTTTTCCGAACGTGAAGAGCGGGACAACGCCGCTCACTCCGAAACCGAAGAATGGCGAGAGTCCTCCAATGTCATTGATATTTTTTTGAGCCAGTGAACTCCCGGGGAAGCCCGCGGTGCCATGGAGAGCGGGTGCAACGCCGAAATTCGACGTGGCTGACCACTGAAACCATGGCGTCCAGCGCGCCTCCTCGAGCTGCGCGTGGGCGTAGGCGAGATGCGCGCGCGCCACCCAGAGCTTGGGAAAATTCCGGTCGGCCAGAGCCAGACACTCCGCAAGAGAGTACTGGTGTGCGCGGATCGTCACAGAACGTGTCGGCGTATAATCGTGCAGGGCTTCGTCGTCATCGAGGGCTTGCGACGTCGATGGCTCCGCACTAGGTGGTGCCGCCGTGGCCTCGGTCACTTCGTCGGCGCCCAAAGCCGGGCAGCACAATGCTGCCAGCATGGCGACGGGAAGGAGTGAAAATGGCCACTTGGCAACCATCGGCGGCGACCTTAATACGGTCGGACGTCGCAAGCTAGGAGCCTGTACTCCCCCGCTGTTTCCCCGATCCCTGCGCGGTATATCAGCCGTCTTCCCGACGGCGCTTGAGCAAGCGCCTGAAGTTCGAACGGTCTAGCCCCGCGCGCCTTGCCGCTTCCGACATGTTGCCCTCGGTGCTCTTGAGGAGTTCGCTCGTATACTCGTTGTCGAAACGGGCAAGCATGCGCTTTTTCGCATCGGCGTAGGTCATCTTGGACCATTCGTCTTTGCGCGTCTCAGCATCGCCCGCGGTGGACGTTTCCTCCGCGGTCGCCGGAGCCGCGGTGGACATCCTCCCGCTTGATGGATGGCTCGAGCGGCGGACGAACGGCAGGTCCGTCGCCGAAATGACGTCGTGCTGGGCGAGAACCATCGCGTGCTCGATGGCATGCTCAAGCTCTCGTACATTGCCCGGCCAGTCGTACGATCTTGCCGCGTGAACCGCATCCGAGGAAAGATGCTTGATGTCTCGCCCCATGCTGCGCGCGAACTTCTGCAGGTAGTGATTGGCAAGCAGGAGCACGTCATCGCCCCGCTCGCGCAGCGGCGGCAGCTCGATGGCGATCACGTTGAGGCGATAAAAGACATCCTGCCTAAATTGTCCCGCACGAATGCGTTCGTGCAAATCCACATTGGTGGCGGCTAGCACGCGCACGTCTACGGTCCGCGATTCGTCCGCACCCACGCGCTTGATTTCTCCGTGCTGAAGCGCGCGCAAGAGCTTTACCTGGGCCGCGAGAGGAAGGTCACCCACCTCGTCGAGCAATATCGTCCCTCCGTCGGCAGACTCGAACAGCCCCGCACGAGCGGCCTGTGCCCCGGTGAACGCCCCACGCAGATGGCCGAATAGCTCCGATTCGACCAGCTCCCTCGGAATCGCTCCGCAGTTGACGGCTACGAATGGCTTCTTCGCTCTGGGGCTCTGCTGGTGAATCGCCCGAGCCACCAATTCTTTGCCAGTTCCGCTCTCTCCCAGAATGAGCACAGTCGACGACGTAGGCGCGACCCCCATGATGAGTCGATAGACCTCGAGCATGCGCGGGGAATCTCCGATGAGCTCCCCGAAACGCTCCTTGGAAAGCAGAACCTGTTCGAGCTGGCGTGCTCGATCGGCGAGTCGGTGGTGCTCGGCAGCTTTGAGCACCGCATGCGATACCGCGTCGTTGGAGTGGAACGGTTTGGTGAGAAAATGGTACGCGCCTGCCTTCATCGCCTCGACGGCGGAGTCCACGTCTGCAAACGCAGTCATGAGAATGACCTCCAGAGCCAGTCCTTCGGCTTTTACGTAAGCGAGGACGTCGAGACCCCCTAGCCCTGGCATCATCATGTCGACCAACGCGACGTCAGGTGGCGTTCGCTGGATGTATTCGATGGCTTGCCGCCCGTCCTCGGCGAGGCCGACCTTGATGCCACGCGCCTCCAGGACTCGCGCAAGGCTTCGCCGAAGTGCTGGCTCATCGTCTACGACCAGCACGTGCACGGCGTCGATTTCGCCCCCGAACGGTGGGGGGGCGGCGCTCAATGTACGCCCTGGGGTGCTTGCTCCGGAAGAGACGCTCACGCTAAAGCCTAGCGTAAGCCCGCAAGTACCCCCGTGGCCAAGTTCAGGACTTTGAGGGTCAACGCGGAATGGGCATATCGATCGACCATGGTCCATTCCAGGACCTCGACCGCGTCGTATTCGGGAGCGAGAGATGGGAAGGTTCTGCGCCTGCCCAGAGGAGCCAGTACGACACTGACGTGCATATTGCGATGCGTAAGAACGTGCTCGACTGAGCCAGCGGCCCGGATCTCACTATCAGAGATGCGGCACCGCGCAGCAAGGGCGACGACATCGCCTTCGGTGGACGGCGGTTCCCACAAACCGCCAAAAAGACCGCTGGGAGGGCGCCGAGCGAGTACAATTCGGCGCTCGGAGGCGACGACAAGCGCCGTTTGGGAAACCGCCAACGATGCGCGCTTTGGCACGACTCGCGGCAAGTCTCGAGTTTGTCCCGTGCTCAACGCAACGCAATGGCGCCTGAGCGGACAGTCGTCGCACCGCGGCCGGCGAGGGAGACAGACGGTCGCGCCTAGCTCCATGAGGCCCTGATTCAAAATCCCGGGGTCAATGCCCGGTGGCGCCACGAATCGTTCGGCCAGGTCCCAGATCCGGCTCGAGCCTCGCGCGCAGGCGAGGTCGAGCTCGACAGCAAATACGCGTGCGAGGACTCTCTTTACATTTCCATCGACGAGCGGGACACGCCTTCCGTAGGCGATACTTGCGATAGCACCGGCCGTGTAGGGCCCGACTCCCGGAAGCCTTCTCAGATCCTCGAGATCGCCCGGAACTCTCCCCCCCCAATCGTCCAGAACCTTGCGTGCGGCTTCGTGAAGCATTCGCACACGCCGGTAATATCCGAGTCCGCTCCACGCCGACATGACGCGTTCGCGCGGCGCCTCAGCGAGCGAACGGACATCCGGAAACTCCCGCATGAATCGCTCGTAGTACGGAAGAACCGTCTCTACTCGCGTTTGCTGGAGCATCGTTTCGCTGATCCAAATGGAGTAGGGATCGCGAGCGTTGCGCCACGGCAGGGACCGGTGTGCTCTTACATACCATTGCTCGATCGCGCGCCGCACTGCATCGAGATCCACGCCACGATCGACGCAATCGAGGTGCTTCACCGACGCTCACTCGACCCGCAACCAAAATGGGCCGCTCGCGTTTCGCGTCTGACCGTCGACGAGAACCCAGTAGGTTCCGGCTTCGAGGACTCGGTCGATGGATGCCTCGTTTGCCAAACTCAGGGTAGGTGCGTGATTTTTTGCCGTCTGCGCGGTGAGAACGCAAAAGACCTCCGGGGATCTGCGACTTCCCGGGCCATCTTCGCAATCCTTGCGAAGCGCGAGAGCCGCATCGAATCCTTCGGCAGCCAAAGACAAGCGAACGCGCCGTCGACGCTGCACATCCAGGCGGAAGATGCGATCGGAACCAGTCGCGCTCGCATCGGGCAGTGCGCACGACGCTGAGTATCGGCTTGCCTGCCCTTGGGTGCTCGACTTGAACGTGCGCCCAAATTCGATAGGGGTCGCCGAGGCGCATGCGACTGCCTGCCCACTGAGGTCCTCGGTGGCCCAGGCGAGCGCAAATCGTCCGAATGCATCGACGCTCGCCCCGTCGACCGCAACGAAGTAGCTGCCCGGCGCCAGCACGGCGTCGACCGCGGCTCCACAAGCCACCTCAGACGCCCTGTCGCCGCAGCGACTGGAAACTCCGATGAGGTGGACGGATTCCTCGGATGCGAAGGATGCTGCGAACCGAGAGCGCCTCGCGATGTCCAACCGATAGACCACATCGGGCGCCCCATCGCCTCCGCAGCTTGCGGCTGCATGGTCGCGCGCCGAGAATGTGTCCCCTTGGACAGGCGAAGGCGGCAGTGGCGCCACGTCACCGCAGTCGCCGCTCGCGTTCGCAGAATCTCCGTCGGGAGGAGACATCTCGGAATCGAGCAGAAATTCGCCTCCCGAGGTCTTGTCACGAGCATCGGCGAATACGACGTATCTACCAGAATCGAACAATCCCAAAATGGTCGCCTCATTCGACGCAAATCCAGAATCGCTGCACGCGACTTCGCTCGCTTCGTTTTCACAGATTCTGCGCATGTGAACAACCGGCGAAAAGTCGCTCTTCGCGCGTTCGGAAATACGAATCCTTGACCGCGAAGGGATGTCGAGACGCCACGCGCTGTCAGGTCCCTGGGCGCCGCCGGCGCATGACGAGTGCACGGAGTCCGCCCCCCCAGTCGAATCGCCCGCGACATCCTGACCCACGACAAGCCTCTGCAGGGACCCGCATCCGTCGTAACGTGACTGAGCCGACGAAGTGCTGACCGTCAGTTTGAACGCTCCCTCCTCCCGGTTGTAGCCGTCCACGAATACGAAATATGTACCGGGCTCGAAGGTCTGTTCAATGTGAGAGTGCGTCTGGTCCGGACTATCGTCATCGCAGGCCACTTCCGAATCGGAATCGGAACAATCGCCGTTTCGAACGTAGAGAACAGCGTCGAAATGGGATTCCAGATCCAATGTCACATTCGCGCGTTCAGGGACGTCGAGACGGTAGACGATTTCGCGGGCATCCGAGGGGGCGCACGAGCCTTCGTTGTCCGACTGTCCGTGCATGGTCGAGCCGCGGACGACCCCCTCTTCGATCGCAATGGGCGCGCTGCACGTACCTTGTCGATCGGCCGGAGAGTTCGCGCCTGGAGCCGGAGCGTCGCGCGGGATCGCTGCCCCTTGATACGCCGCGGCCATCCACGCCCCGTTTCCCTCTGTGACCCGAACGACCAGCTCGTACGGCTGAGGCGATTCCGGACAGAAATTAAGGATTGCCTGGGGCTCGCTCGTCGTGTCATGCGCCTGCGCTCGCCCAGCCTCGTCGACCAGCGTCGCATGGATGTCGCGTACCCCATCGTCTCCCACGGTGGCGATGGTCGTGCACGCAGAAAGGATGCCGAGAGCGACGTGAGCTTCCTTTCCCTCACGCAGCGTTCCTTGATGGATGGGACCGATCTCTGCCAACCCCAGCGCGGCGAACGCATTATGAATCGCTACGTACCGTGGCTCGAGCGGGGCTCGGTGGCTTGCGCCCGTCGTCATGCACGCGGCAGCGAACAAAACGGTCGCCACCGCGATGCGGATCGTAGTGAATCTCGGCGAGACGCTCACGCCATCTCAAGAAGCAACCGAGAGGGTTGCTCAAGGGTTTCGATGATGTCGTAGGCAAATTTGGCCGCGACGTCACCGTCGACGACGCGATGATCGAACGACAGGGACAGCATCATCACGTCGCCGATCACGATCTGCCCATCGCGCACCACCGGCCGCTCGACAATCCGGTGAACCCCGAGAATTGCAACCTCCGGGTAGTTCACGATCGGGGTCGCGAGCAGCCCTCCTTTGGAGCCAAGCGACGTGATGGTGAATGTCGAGCCCTGCAATTCCTCGAGCTTCGCGTGGCCGGCTCGGGCATCCGACGCCAGACGTTCGATGTCGCTCGCGATATCGAGCAGACTCTTGCGATCGGCATCCCGAATCACCGGCACGACGAGCCCGGCGTCTGTCGCGGTGGCGATTCCGATATGGAAGTACTTCTTGAGGACAATCTCGTGTGCTTCCTCGTCGAGCGTCGCGTTGAGCCCTGGATGTCGGCGCAGAGCCGCCACGACGGCCTTCACGATGAACGGCAGAAACGTAAGCTTCACGCTGCGCGCTGCAGCGACGGGTCCAAGCTCGGCTCGAAGAGCCTTGAGCTTCGAGACATCGCATTCTTCGACGAACGTCAGCGGCACGACGGCATGGGACGCGATCGTGAGCCGTTGCGAGATTCGGCGCCGAAGGCCTGCGAACGGGATGCGCTGTTCGGCGGCTTGGGGCTGCTTGGGCGGCAACGAGCTCTGTCGCAACGGAGCGGAAAACGCACTCGCTTCCGATCGCGCGCTGTCTTTTTCGACAAACGCTTCCACATCCCGCTTTGTCACTCGCCCCTCGGGTCCGCTCGGTGGTACCCGACGCAAGTCCACGCTTCGGTCGCGGGCCAGCTTTCGAGTTGCCGGGGTAGCAAGGGGCGTCTCATTGAAATAGTGGGCATCTACATGAGCGATGGAATCGGAGGTCTCCGAGCTTTGCGTCATCGAAAGTGACGTAGCGCCTGGGCGGAGCGCTTTGCCGACTGAGTCGTCGGTCTGCAGCGGCATCCTTGGCTCTGCATGAAGCTGTCCCGAGCCGCTCGCGGGGCATGGCTCGCGCTGCTGCTGACCTGGTGCATCGGTCGGACCTTGGGAGGTTCCGTTCGGACGTTTCGCCGGTATGCTCGCCCCGACGTCGAGCTCGAAGACCACGAGAACAGAGCCCGCGGGGACGATATCCCCCACGTGTCCGCGCGTTTCGACGATGACGCCAGAACGCGGTGCCGTGATCGTAACGGTCGCCTTGTCTGTCATGAGCTCGACCATCGGTTGGTCCTCGATGACAGTGTCCCCAGGGGCAACCAAGTACTGTACGATCTCGCCCTCGGTCACGCCCTCACCCAGATCCGGAAGTTTGAATTCCCAGCGTGCCATCACCACAATCTCCCGCTCGAGGTCCGCTCGCGAGGAGCATGACTCTCGTCACCATTCATGTTTCGGAGAAGATCTCGTCCTGACCGGCCCTGCATGTCGGCTCCTCAGCGGTCGTTCCATAGAACATCGTCCGGACGATCGCCGGAACAATACGGCGTGCCAGCGGCAAATAGTCCATCTCGAGCGTACACGGAAATGGAGTATCGAACCCACATACCCGCGATGGCGGAGCTTCGAGGCAGTCAAATGCGTGCTCGTTGATGAGGGCGACAAGCTCGGCGCCGAACCCGCATGTTTTCGGAGCTTCGTGGACGATGACCACCCGCCCCGTCTTGCGCACGCTACTTACGATGGTGTCGAGATCGACCGGCCAGAGCGTGCGAAGGTCGATCACGTCACACCTAGTCCCCTTGGCCGCTACGACGTCCGCCGCGCGTAGAGCCTCATGCAGCATCGCTCCCCACGCGATGACCGTAATGTCGCCGCCCTCGCGAACGACCGCCGCACTCCCGAGCGGTATCGTGTGGTCCCCTTCTGGCACGTCACCCTGCACGGCACGATAGATGCGCTTAGGTTCAAAAAACAGCACTGGGTCGGGGTCTCGAATGGATGCTGCGAGCAGTCCTTTGGCGTCCCATGGACTGCTCGGGCACACGACTTTGAGGCCAGGAGAGTGGATGAAGAGCGCCTCCGGCGATTGGGAATGGTAGGTCCCGCCGCGTACCCCGCCGCCGTACGGAACCCGCACGACTACCTTTGCGGCGTACTCACCCCCTGAACGCCACCGCATTTTTGCGAGCTCGTTGATGATCTGGTCGCACGCGACATAGAGGAAATCGGCAAACTGAATCTCCGCGACGGGGACCAGGCCAAACAAGGCCATCCCGATAGCCACTCCGACGATGCCATTTTCCGACAGAGGCGTGTCGATGACACGGTCGTCGCCGAACTCCTCCCAGAGCCCTTCGGTGGCCCTGAACACGCCGCCAAGCCTGGCGACATCTTCGCCGAGCACGACAACACGCTCGTCTCGTTGCATCTCCTGGCGCATGGCGCTGCGAATGGCCTGAACGATATTCATGGGTGACCCTGGCCCCTCACGGATAGACCGCATGGCCGAGCGACCGGGCGTCGGGATCCTCAGCATCATCTCGTCCGGCCGAATGGACCGCGAACTCTTCCCGAACGGTTAGTGCTTGCCTCACCTGCTCCGCAACGCGCTGAGCATAGGCGTCGTCGAGCTCGGCGTTCCAGAGATCGCGAGCCTCGAGCGCGAGCCTCGTCTCAGCGACGGGATCCACGTGGATGGTGGGCTCCATGTCAGCTTGAATGATGGTGCCGCCAAGGCCCTCCAGGCTCCTTTCACGAGCCATCGTCACAGCGTGCCAAACGGCAAACACATCGGTTCCAGCGACCGACGCTCCTCTCAATCCATAGGCGGCTGCGACCAGCTCGGAGTTGAACGTGGAATCGGGCCGCGTCGAATGCTTCATGTGGACGGCAACGACCGGTGCCCGCGACACGCCAGCGAAGGTCAGTCCGGCATGGTAATCGCCGCTGCTCGAGCCAGCGTCGTCGAATACGACAGCCGAAACGACGTGAGCGTGCCTTAGCCTCGCCGCCCAAGCCACTCCGACCGCGTGCCCTACCCGCCCTGCCCTATCCCGGGACGGCGGCCCGAGAGCTCGACGGGGCTCGATCAGCAGCCTGTGCGACTCCGCCGCCTTCCAAGCCTCTAGGCGCCCGGCCCCCACCGAGAGACGCGCGTATTCCGACGCTGACCGGCCTCTCCAAAAAGCGGCGGCAATTCCCCCGGGGCCCAGGAATAGCCAATCCTCCGCTGCCAGAGCTGCTGCAACACCCAGCGAGACCGCCTGCTCGACAGCCGTCTCGACCGCCCGCCCGCTGCCAAAAAGGGCGACGTCGAGAGCGCGCGAGGACACCATCGCTTGGTACAGCTCGACGGCGCGGTCGCTCGACATTTCCGGCGATGCGGCGATATCGGTCGTCGACGGCGGAGAGCGCATGGGGCGAACGTAGACCAAAGAGAGACGGCGATCGCGTTCCGCGCTAGCCTGTGACAATGGTACGGCGCACGTATTGGCCGCAGCTCGGGCTTGCGTCGGATCCAGCGCAGCGCGTCGGGGAGAAGAGCCGTCTTGGGCGCGAGTCTTCTGGTCCGGGCGCGCCGTCGAGCGTCGCATCGTCGATTGTCCCCCCGGTCGGTGGCTCGTCCTCTATTCCACCGCCATCGGGAGGGGGAACGACGGAAACGCGGCGGTCCGTTCTTCCCCCGCCGCTCCCAGGGTTCGATGGAATTTCGGTGTACGCATGCGCCCAGCTTCTCGATCGCATATCGACGGCGGATGACGCTGCTTTCATCTGCGGCTGGATCGAAGCGACTGCTGTCGGTCGCTCGAGACCTGAGCCACCTATGCTGGTTCGGTTGCTCCGCGCCTATCGGGAGGTGGCTGCTTTTGGCAAAGCACGAGACCTGGTCGTCGCCCTTCCGAGCGTACCGGTTTCGTGGGGGGCTCTCGACGTGGCCCGGCTCGCGACCGAGCGCAGTCTGCTTTCCGTCGTCGACGGGCGGTACGATCTGGCCGAGGCTGAGCTCCGTCTCGCTGGCCGAATGCTCGCAACCGCACCGAAGGGCACGGGCGCGCGAGAACAGCTGGATGTGCATATCGCTCAGGCCGAGGTCGAGCTTCGGCTTGGGCGACCCGCAAATGCTGCTTCCGCGCTGCGCCTCGCGGAACACGTGATCGCTCGCGTCGAGGACGGCCCTTGGATGACGTCAGCGTTTCTTACGCTCGGCCTCCTGTCGATGCAGATGTCCGAACCACGAGAAGCGATCAAACATCTTTCGGCGGCTCTCTCTCGAGCTCCGGCCGAAGGCCTGTCGGCCATCCAAGCGCACGCGAACATCGCGATTGCGCTGGCGAGCGTGGGACGCTGCACCGAGGGGCGCAGCCACGCTTTGAGCGCCGTTCGGATGGCTTCGGTTACGGCACCTGGGTCCCAACATGCGGACGCGTACGATATTCTTGCGACGGTCGAGCTTGCGGCAGACCGACCCGCCCAAGCTCTTGCTGCCATCGAGGAAGCGGCGGCGGCGCTCGGATCGCTCGAGGGGACTGGCATCCGCGGCTCGCTCGCGCTTCACCGCGCCCAAGCGCTTTGCATGCAGAACGAGGGTGACCTCGCGGAGACTTGGTGTGCTCGGGCGGAAGTCCTCGCTAAAGAAAACAGTCCGCTCGATCGCATCGAGGAGCAGGACCTCACGGCATTGCGTGCGCGAGTTCTCGAGGCCAAAGGTTTGCTGCGGGATGCGATGGAGTTTGCTCTCGCGCACGTCGAAGCCCTATCGGAGACGTTCAGCACGTGTGCTCTCAACCTAGTCGTGGGTCGTTGCGCGCTCGCGCTGGGGGACCATGCGGCGGCACTTACGGCGGTGGAGGGAGTCGCGCTGGTCGGGGATCGGCTTGGCTACGTATTCCCGGATCGAACCCTGACCAAATCGCTTTGGGAGTTGGCTCTCACCTGTGGCGATAGCCGCGTCATTCGATATGCAGAGCGCGTTCTGCATCTCCAAGACGTCGGTGATGCCGACGATGTGCCTTGGGCGATGTCGCGAGCTTCTTGCAGGCCTGGTGCGAGCGCCCCTTCGCTTTCCCCATCCGAGGGCGGTATGACCGCTTCCGAAAAGGACCTGTCCAGTCCGTTGATGTACGTTACCACTCCCGATGGGGTGATAAGGGTCGCCCAGCGAGACATCGCGGAGGTGATCAAGTCCGCCACGCTCGTGGTCGACACACTGGCCCATCGGCTTCGTGTCCAAGATCGCGAGATATCGCTCGAGCGCCGACGGGCGATCGAACCGCTTGTGGTGCACCTCCTTCGCCGGGCCAAGGACGGGCTCAGTGCCGACGACGTGCTTCGGGCTGCGGGTGGACCGGGGCCAGAGAGCGCGGATGCTGAACATCGTGTGCGCGTGCTCATTTCGCGGATAAGGCACATCCTTCGAGACTCCTCCGCCGTGGAGCGCGTTCGCGACGCCGGAGAATACGGAAGAACGCGCTATCGGATTGCGGCATCGGTTCGCTTCGCACTGATCGAGCCGCTCCACACCACCAATTGAGTCGTCCGTGCTTGCTACGGCCGCTCCACGACCCCCTTCATGGCCGCCGCTTTCTCGGATATTTCGGCCGCGATCCAATCCTGCCGCTCGGGTTGCCGCCTGACGAGCTCCCGATAGTGCTGCGCGGCTTCCGCATGAAGCCCCGCGCGCGCCGCGAGGCGTGCATTGCAGGCGAGCAGCTCCAGGTTGTCGGGCTCTCGCTCGCGGCCCCTGCGGCACAGGGCAAATGCCCGCTCCAGGTGGCCGGCTGCCTCCTCTTGACCGCTCGCCCACCGCAGCGTTTCCCCGCACGACCCCGCGCCCACGCAGGCCGAGCGGGCGATTTCGTCGAGAGCTCGTTCGGCTCTCGCGGGCTCGCCGGCGCTACGCGCAATCGCTACGAGAGCCTCGAGACACTCCACTCGATCATCCACAGTCTGGGCGGCATGAGCGAGGTCGGTCAGGGCTCGATCGACCGACCCGGACGCGACGAGAGCCCGCGCAAGGAGAGAATGTCCGCCGCAACGGTTCGGCGCAAGGGACAGCACCCGCTGCGACACTTCCATGGCTCTCGCGATGCATCGCGGCTTCGCCTCCGCGTCTCGACACCAGGGCGCTAGGCTGCCCGATTCGATGTCTCTCACGGCGTCTTCGGCTATGCGAAGTTCGCTCCCCTGTGAGCCGCGGAGGGCTAGGATCCGGTCGAGTCTCGTAGCTGTCGCAGGCAAGCGGGAACGAATCGACGCGGAGAGCGCTTCGAGGACTCCGTTTTCGGCGCGCCCCTGCGGAACGAGCTCGATGGCATCGTCGAAGTCACCTATCAGCCGGGGGGCCTCGGCCATGACCGTGCCGACGAGGCCGATCTCGTGCTCCATCGTCAACCGGTATTCCAACCTTGCTTGGGAGGGAGATCGTCCCGCGAGCAGCCGCGCGAGAACGAGGTGAGCAGGCGCGTAGACCGGAGCACGTTCGATAGTCGCTTCGATCCACGGCAGTCCGTCGTCGTCACGCTCGCGGGAGGCACGCAGCGCCGTCACGTATGGCAAATATGGCTCCGCAGGATGTCTGAGCATCGCGGCGCGGGCAAGATCGTGGACCTTGCCCGGAGAGAGGTGCCACTCGAGGGCTGCCAGCCGGAGCGCTCGCCTATCCGCATTGAGCTCGCCGCTCGCACTTCGCGCCGCGCAAAAAGCCACAATCGCGCCGAGGCCGGCGCATCCGAGAGCCACCGCGCGCAAAGGGAATGTTCGACCCGTCATCTCCGATCGATCCCGGCGTCCGATTCCGCCGCCCACGACGATGGCCGCACACACGACGCCCGCGAGGGCCACCGCAGGCACCTCAGATCCGAGATCCGCGAGGTTTTGGACTCCAAGCGCGACGAGCCCAGCCCACGCGCCGCGCGCGTAGACCCTATGACTGCACGACGTCCTCGAACGGAGCGCATACGCGAGTGCGGCGAACGCTGTGATGCCGACGGGGGCGCCCCACTCGATAATCCACTGCGCCACGACGTTTTCCGGATGCGTGTAGGTCACATGCCCAGTGTCCGATCGGAACGCTGGATATGCGCTCTCGAACGCTCCTCGACCGCATCCGAACCAAGCCACCTTTGGAAGCATGACCATCACGCGCCCGAACATCCCGAGCTTGGATACGTCAGCGACGAATAGCTCGTTCGAAGCGTCTTCCGAGCCTCCGAGGACAACGAGCACCGCTCCGACCACCGCGACGAGGGCGATGAAAGAAGGCACCACGCCGGCGACACGCCCGAAATGCTTGGGAGACGAAAGCCCGAGCACGATCAAGGATCCCGCGACCATCGTCACGACCGCCCCACGCGAAGCCACCCACACCTCTGCGCCGACGAGTCCAACGAACACCAATGCGAACCACGATCGGTGCCGTCGGTCAGGGGAGAGGACCCGCGCGAGCGCGAGGCAGAGTGCGAGGTTGAGATAGCCGCCGAGATTGTTGGGATTCATCAGCGGAGCGATGTGTCTCTCAGCGATTCCCGGGCCCGGATCGTAAAAGCCGTAAAGCTTGTGTAAGCCGAGCGATGGATGAGCGTACGCAAGAATGGCGACCGCGACTCCGACGGCGATGATCGTGTTGCCAAGGAATGAAGCGCCCCCGTGATGGCGAGTCACGCCGAGAGCTGCGAGCAAAGCGCACATGTACGCGAGGGCTTTCAAGAGCTCCACACGGCTCGACGTCGGGTCGAGAGATACCGGCGCCCACGCCGGACCTGGTTCGCGCAGAGGGGATAGGGAGCGTGCCCACACCGCAGCGTTGTATGGTGCGATGCGCGACAGCCACGCGGTCGGAAGGGGAAGGCATTGGAGCGCTGTGTAGATCCCGAGGCCGGCCGCGACGACGAGCAGTATCGTTTCCTTGGTTCCGAGCCGAGTCGGCCCTGGCGACCACCACGCCGTAGCGGCGGCGCCAGCGAGAACGACCACGACGGCAGCGAGAACCAATGTATGAATGGCGCCGACACCGAGCGCTGCGAATGCGATCCCCAGTGCCAAGAGTCCAGCCGAGACACGCCAGAGCGATCCCGCTTCGCCATGGGAAGCGCGCTTGCAGGCGATCACATTCACCTTCCCTCTCTCGTTCGTCGATTCGCCCACGAGCGGACGCTTATACTCGGTCGCAATCGCGCCGTTCGTGGTTGCGACTTCGAACGCATGGCCGAGCCGCACCTTCCCCGCGGATGGATCCAAGCGTGTCGCGACGACGAGACGAGGAGAAGTAGCAGCCCATGGCGTTGATCGATTGGAATCACGAACGATACACCGTAAAGGTCAAGAAATTCGACGACCAGCATCAAGAGCTAGTGCGTCTCATCAATGAGCTGCACGCAGCGATGAAGGCAGGACACGGCCGCGATGGCCTGGCAAAACTGCTCGGTGCCCTTGCGGAATACACCAAGGTCCACTTCTCAGTCGAAGAAGCCCTCATGGCGAGCTACGGCTATCCAAAATTGGAGACCCACCGGCTCGAGCACGTGGCATTCAACAAGCGAGTGGCGGACTTCCAGCGTCAATTCGCGGCGGGGGAGGCTGCCATGACCATCGACGTCCTCGAGTTTCTTCGAGGCTGGCTCATCGATCACATACTGAAAGCGGATCGCGAGTACGGGCCGTTTTTCGCTGGCAAGAACGTGCACTGACCCGACGTAGACTTCACGAGGAAAAGGACTTTCTCATCATGGCATTCATTGACTGGGATGACGTAAAGTACAGTGTTGGCGTCAAACAATTTGACGATGAGCACAAAGAACTCGTTCGCTTGCTCAATGAATTGCACAGCGCGATGAAGGCAGGTCACGGGCGAGATGTGGTTGCGCCCACGCTCAATAGCCTCGCACGTTACGTGCGACAGCATTTCGCGGGCGAAGAAGCGATCATGGCGAAGTACGCGTACCCCGGTATCTCGGCTCAAAAGCTCCAGCACGAGACATTCACGAAGCGCCTCGCAGACTACCAGAAGGGCTTCGAGTCGGGCGAGATCGGCATCACGGTCGATCTGCTTCAATTCCTGCAATCCTGGCTCATCGATCACATCGTTCGCGTAGACCGGCAATACGCTTCGTTCTTTGCGACCAAGGGTTTGCGCTAGAGGGCCGGTGTCTTTCGGCCGATCCCTTCGCGAGGCCGACGTCGATCGTCCTCGCCTACGGGAAGGAGGCTCCGGGCGTTCGCCGCCAGGCTCGCTCGGTTTCGACCGAAACACCCCGGCCTTCTCACCAATAAGTGCCACGAACGCCTCCGGGCGGTCACGCCGCAGCTTTGGAAGCTTCGGGCCGGCATCTTGGCTTGTCAGACACTAAGTGACTGATAGCCAGACGGTAAGAGCGGTGCGGCTACGGGGCCAGTGAGCCAGCGACTCGCCCTAGCGATCGGGTCAGTGTGAAATTTCGTGCCGTTAGCGCACTATGACCAAAAAAACGCCTAGCGTTTCGCGAGTCCGCGTGTAGCCTACTGTAGTAGTTCGAGAACGTCGTTTGCAGAGGCAATTTCTTGGGGGCGGACATGGTGCATGGATACGGGTTGTGTAGGTCGAGTATTGTCGGTTCGGGGATCGTCAGGATGGTCAAGGGATTGTCGGATGCGTAAGCGTATTCGAGGGTCTTTTGTAGCGGTCCTCCTCTCCTCGGGGGGCCTTTTTGGTACCTGGCTTTCGAGCGACTCGGTTCTCGCCGCCAAC
>Ga0182030_10012129_pt1 | contig 17316 bp, 17 predicted proteins | sample 812S3MmetaG_FD_121299 | JGI IMG/M metagenome (GOLD analysis project Ga0182030, IMG submission 121299) | Permafrost microbial communities from Stordalen Mire, Sweden - 812S3M metaG (Illumina Assembly) | ecosystem: Environmental > Terrestrial > Soil > Wetlands > Permafrost | place: Sweden...
AGGGCCTCATGGCCGGTTTCCTTTCCCTCTGGTCCGACTAGGTCGGGCTCTGCGGAAAACAGAGCAGGGTATGTGGCACTTCCCCACGCTTGTGGGAAGTCAATCCTAGCCCAATGGGCCGACGATGGCTAGTCGCAGTAGTCGGCGACTACTCAATCCGGGCACTCTCCGGTCGAGTCGCGCGATCCAGCAGCGGCAGCGTCGACGCGATCATGACGAGGGCCCCGAACAGACCACCTCCGACGATGAGGTAGTACGAAAGACCCGGTGGGCGAAGTGTGAGTTGCAACTGCGATCGCAAGAACAGATCCGAGGCGACGAAGCCAGTGAGGGCCGAGGCGATCGCGATGACGAGGAGCGGCCCGGCCGTCTCCAAGGCGACCATGCGCTGGAGGACACCGAGCGGAGCGCCACTCAGTCGCATCAGACTGAAAGGTCGGCGCCGTTCGCTCACGCCCGCCGCCATGGCGACCGCGAGACTGCATCCCGCGATCAAGAGGCTCGCCAGTATGACGACTTCACTCGTGGTCTGCAGCTCACTCAGAAGTTGTGACTTCTGCGCGTCGATGTCGCCGAAGAGACCGGTCATGCCTTGGAAAGTGAAATTACGGTCGAGGACCGTCTCCACGTCCTCGATCGTCGAGGCCGAGCCGTTGGTGGCGACGGCGATCAACTGCACGGGCAAGGTGGTCAGACCCTTGGTGGGATGCGCGTTCGGCCAGGTGGTCGAGGCCGCGACCGTCACGGACTTCGTGATCGGCATGAACGCCACGTCGTCGCCCAGTGCCGCGTACGAGGCCCCGGCGCGGCACTTGCCCAGAGCCGGCGTCTTGTCCAACTGCGCGCACGACACGACTCCGTATTGGAGGTCGCCGCCGAGATTATTGATGTGCGGCACGGGGCCATCGATCTTCATAGCCCCCGGGGCAACGTACACGACGGTCACGCCGCTCACGCCGCGAATCGATTGAATCGACGACAGCACTGAGGGCTTCACCGTCGCGACAGAGTTGTTCGGATTGAACGCGAACTGATCGGTGACGGTCTTGCTCGCGAGGGTGTTCGAACTCGACGAACCGTGATCAGTCAGAATGGTTGAAATCACGCCGACCGACACGCTGGTGACGAAGATCGCGAGGATCAGTCCGCTCACGGCCCGAAAGGCGCCTCGCGGGTTATCCGAGAGCCGGCGTCCGGCGAGCAGGACCGAGACCCGACTCGTGCGTCGGGCCATGATCTTCGAACCCTGCATCGTCAGCCACGGTCCCGCGAGCACGAGGCCAAACATGATCAAGAAGAATCCGAGAACGTATCCTTCGATCTGTCCGTTGGAGCTGCCCGGACGTCCCACCGAGACGAAGTAGGCGAGTTCGGCGATGCCCACGACCAGCGGGATGACTCGAGTCGCCCGAGGAGGACGAGGCGTGACTCGCCGACTGGTCCCGAGCGGCGAGACGTGGACGCGACGAAGCGCGATTCGGGCCACCACGGCCGCCGCGAGCGGGACGCCGATGGCGGCGACCATGACGTCGATCACTCCGATGGAGAGGTCACCAGGCTCCAGAGGTTGCCCGGCGAACGGCACGTGGACCAGCGCGGGCCCAGTGATGAAATAGAGGCAGAAGCCAATGGCGACACCGGCGATCGCCGCAACGAGGGCCTCCACCATGGCGATCACAGTGACCTGTCGCATCGTGGCACCGGCGAGGCGTATCGCAGCCAATCGCTGCTCGCGACGGGCCGCGGACAGCCGCATCGCCGCCCCGATGAATACGAGGACCGGGAAGAAAAGCACGAGAGCGAGAACCGCGAGGATTGTCTGGAGCCCGGTGGTGCCCGCCGTGTCCGGACCTCCGTCGCTCGATGACGTGACGAAACTCGTGATCTCGCCCGCCCCGGAGACCTTCGACAAGGACCGAGCGCTCTGACCGATCACGATGACGAGGTCATTGGGTGACGGCAACGCCGACGACCCGATCGTGCCGATCTCCGTTCCGGCGAAGCGATTTCCCAATTCGATGGCGGGCGTGGTTCGAAGCAGTCGCGCGAGCGCCGGCGAGGCGTAAAACTGTCCCGGGCCGGGAAGGTGCGGGATGCCTGGCGTCACCAACGCCCGTGGACCGGTGGCGGCGACGTCTACTCGAACGATCAACTGACTCTGGAACTGCTGAGAACTGATAAACCACCAAATCGGTGAATGCGTCGAAGAGGTCGTTGCGCTACTAAATGGACTGCCGTGGTTCGGATAACCAACTTCCACTGAGGGCGTCGTGGCCATCCATGCACCACGGGCGTTCTGCTTGCCCAATCCGTTGATGGTGCCCAGGGTCAAGAGGAGCATGGCCACGCCGACCGAGACGGCAAGGGCCATGACGACGAGCCGAACCAGCGACTCTCGCCCGCCACGAGTGCTGAGGCGAAGACCGAAACGGATCACGTTGCGCGATCTCGGGGCGTGAGTGAAGTCACTTGACCATCGCGGACGATGACTTCGCGATCCGCGTAGGCAGCGACTCGCGGCTCGTGGGTCACGAGTACCACCGTGGTCCCATCCTGACGCGCCGCCGTGACCAGAAGTTCCATGACGAGCTCTCCCGTCAACGAATCGAGCGAGCCCGTTGGTTCATCAGCGAAGAGCACCTTCGGATGGGCGACGAGGCCACGTGCGAGGGCGACCCGTTGAGCTTGACCGCCCGACAGTTCTCCGGACCTCCGGCGCTCGAGACCGTCGATTCCCAGGCGTCCGAACCACTCGCGCGCGCGAACCAGCGCCTCATTGCGTCGAACCCCGCCGAGTAAGAGCGGCAGCGCGACATTCTCCTCGGCGCTCAGCTCCGGAACCAGTTGCCCGAACTGGAAGACGAAGCCGAAGGTGTCGCGTCGAAGCGCGCTGCGCGCACTCTCGGCCAATGTGTCGACGCGCTCCCCCGAGAGACGTATCTCACCCAGTTTCGGCACGAGAATGCCGGCCAGACAGTGCAGCAACGTGGATTTGCCGGAGCCACTGGGTCCCATGACGGCCAAAATCTCACCCTCGCGGATCGCCACGTTGGCACCGCGAAGGGCCGGCGTCTCACCGAAGTCGTACACCACTTCGATCGCCTCGATCAAGGTACCCGTTGAGCGAACGTCGATTGGGACGACCGCGACACTCACGAGGCCACCGCCGCGGCCAGCGAAGGAAGTCGCGCGGCGGTCATGTCAATCCAGCGGAGGTCAGCCTCCAGATGGAAAAGCCCGTGATCCGCGAGCAGGACGTCCATCAAGTTGTCCTGTCGTTTCAATTCGGTGAGCTCTCGCATCCGTTGCAGATGTGCGGCACGTTGCGTATCCAGGTAGTGGGCCGCGGAGCGACCCAGCATCAGTGCCAACACGACTTTGGAAAAGAGAACTGTCTGGAGGTGAGGTTCGGGTTCGACGGGCTCCGCGAGCCACGTTTCGAACTCCTCTTTCCCGGTGGGAGTAATGGCGTAGCGCTTGCGGTCCGGGCCATCGCCGGCCTCAACTTCGCCAGGTGCCACCATTCCGTCCCGTGAAAGACGTGCCAGCGTGGCGTAGACCTGGCCGAAGGGCAACGGCTTGGCGCGCCCAAAATAGGTGTCGTAGTCGCGTTTCAGGTCGTATCCGTGACTGGGTTCTCGTTCGAGGAGACCGAGCAGGGTTAGGGGTACACTCATGACGACCACTATACGCTCAGAGTATACACGGCGCAAGTAACGGTACTTCGGAGTGGGTCATTGAGCGTTAAGCCTCATCAAGACTTACTTAAAACGTGTTGGGAGCTGAAGGGCAGTCGTCTTTGAGAAGTACTCGCCCCGCTAGTCCAGCAAGCCCTCAGGATTCGGGTACGACTCGGCGACACTCGGGAAGTCACCGCTTCGAACGTCCTCGGCGAAGTGACGTAACGCCTCGGTGATCACCGGTCCAAGACTCGCGTATTGACGCACGAACTTGGCCGGAGCACGGTCGGTCAGGCCGAGCAGGTCGTGGAAGACCAACACCTGCCCATCGGTGTCCGGCCCGGCCCCTATGCCGATGGTCGGTATTTCGAGTGTCTCGGTGACACTCTTTCCCACGACGCTGGGGACCCCTTCGATCACGATGGCGTAGACGCCCTCGTCTTGGAGAAGCTGCGCGTCTTCGATCAGAAGCTTGGCGCTTTCCATCGTCTTGGCCTGGACCTTGAATCCTCCTAACGCCATCACGCTCTGCGGCGTGAGTCCGAGATGTCCCATCACCGGAATCTGCGCGTCAAGCAACGCGCGAACGACACTTTGGCGAACACGGCCGCCCTCGAGCTTCACACTGTCAGCGCCGGCGCGAATCAGTTTCGCGGCGTTGCGGACACTCTCGCCGAGATCGACGTGGTAGCTCAGCCACGGCATGTCCGCGACGACGTGGGCCTCGGGCTTGGCGGCAGCGACGGCGCGCACGTGGTGACACATCTCGTCGATCGTGAGATGCAGTGTGGTCTCTTGGCCGAGCACGACGTTCGCCATCGAGTCGCCCACGAGGATCAAGTCGACGCCGGCCGCGGAGGCCAATCGGGCCCCTGGTTCGTCGTAGGCGGTCACCATCACCAATGGAACAGCGCCATTTCGGCGCTTACGGGCCCGAATGACCGGCGCGCTGAGCGTCACTCGCCGACCTCTTGACGCTCGATCGCGTTCACACGGCGCGCTCGGCGCGCGCCGGCCGACCACTTTCGCACGAGGTGGTGGAACGAGCATCCGACGCAGACCTCGACGGCGTAACACTGGACCGGCTCTTCGCGTCGTTCGAGTTTCAATAGTTCGGCCCGCGACGTCGGACACGTTCCGCCGGAGGGCAACCTCGCGCCAAAGACGTACGTGACTTCGACGAGTTCGACATCACTGCAGACCGGACAGGTCTCGCCGGTTTTGCGTCCGAGGTTCTTCGCCGCGCGCAACAGTTCGGGGTGCGCGTCGCACACGTCCTCGTAGCGGATGATGCCGGCGGCGACCTTCGCGAGGAGGGCGTGACGAACGAGACCAAACTCGACCACCGCTCCGTTCGCGGTACTCGTGCGGAATCGCTTATCCATTAGGGGTGACCTTACACACCTTTGTTTCATTGGGAAATGACACCACTGTACGTTCGATATATCGAACTGATATTATATTTCGCGTGTTAGACATTGCCATCCTGGGTCTCCTCATGGACCGCGACCACCACGGTTACGAGATACGCACACAACTGCGCGACCGACTCGGTGTTTGGGCGAATGTTTCCTTCGGATCGATCTATCCCGCACTCGCCCGCCTTGAGCGTCAGGGCAGTGTCGAAGCGGTTACGGCCAGTGAGACGCGAATGAGTTCGCTCTCGACCGGTTCACTCTCGGGCGAACGCGCCTCGTTGCGATCACTTCGCACCACGTCGGGCATCGGACGTCGCGGTCGAAAGGTCTATCGGATCACCGAGCGCGGCCGCCGCGACTTCGTCTCGATGCTCGCCGACCCGGCCACGCTCGATGACGGCAAGAACTTCTCATTACGCATGGCCCTCGCCCAGTACCTGAACCCGAACTCTCGGGTCGGTCTTCTGGAGCGTCGCCGTGGTGACCTCATTGCCCGCCTGGCCGAAGTCCGGACCGGGGCGAACAACGAACAACTCGACCCCTACGCGCGTGGCGTCATGGAGCACGCGGCCCAGGGAGTCGAGTTGGACCTCGCGTGGATCGACGGAATGTTGTCCACCGAACGCAGTAATCAAGAGTCCTTCGCGCACGACGCGAAGTAGGAAAGGAGAGCCATGGAGAAGATTCGCGTGGCCATTGCGGGCGTCGGAAACTGCGCCAGTTCACTCATCCAGGGCGTTACGTACTACAAGGACGCCAATCCCGCCGACGACGTGCCCGGTCTCATGCACGTCATGCTCGGGGACTATCACGTCAGCGACATCGAGTTCGTCGCGGCCTTCGACGTCGACGCCTCCAAAGTGGGCAGCGACCTCGGTAAGGCCATCGAAGGCGGACAGAACAACACGATCAAGTTCGCCGACGTCCCGTCACTGGGCGTCACCGTTCAGCGGGGCCCAACCATGGACGGGCTGAACAAGTACTACCGCGCCGCCATCGAGGAGTCTCCCTACGAGCCGGTCGACGTCGTACGATCGCTTCGCGACGCGCGCGCGCAGGTGCTCGTCTCGTACCTCCCGGTTGGCTCTGAAGACGCCCAGCGCTTCTACGCCCAGTGCGCACTCGACGCGGGCGTCGCCTTCGTGAACGCCATCCCGGTCTTCATCGCCTCGGACCCGGTGTGGGCCCAGAAATTCGCCGACGCCAAGTTGCCGATCATCGGTGACGACATCAAGAGCCAACTCGGTGCGACGATCGTCCACCGCGTGCTGGCTCGGCTCTTCGAGGACCGTGGCTTGACCTTGGATCACACGTACCAGTTGAACGTCGGGGGCAACATGGACTTCAAGAACATGCTCGAGCGCGAGCGCCTCGAGTCCAAGAAGATCTCCAAGACCCAGGCCGTCACCTCACAACTCGAGATCTCCAACATGGACCCCGACGACGTGCACATCGGACCCAGCGACCACGTGCCGTGGCTGCACGACCGCAAATGGGCCTATATCCGCATGGAGGGACGCAACTTCGGTGACGTGCCGCTCAACGTGGAACTAAAGCTCGAAGTGTGGGATTCACCAAACTCCGCAGGCGTCATCATTGACGCCGTGCGCTGCGCGAAGATCGCCCTGGACCGCGGTATCGGTGGCCCGATCATCGGACCGTCGGCGTACTTCATGAAGTCACCGCCCATCCAGTACCACGACGACATCGCGCACAACATGGTCGAAGAGTTCGCCGACGGTGCGCCGAATCCGGTCTGGCCGTAGATCGCTTCGTCGGTCCTCCGACTTCGCTGGACACGACAGTTCTGTCCGGCTGACACCGCTACTTCGCCTGTTCAGCCCACCATTCGCGGAGTCGAACGGCGGCCTCTTGCGTCGTGATCTCGCCCTCATCGAGTCGAATCTCCATGAGGAACTCGAGCGCGCGACCGACCGCGGGGCTCGGCGCGATCGCCAGCAGTTCCATCACGGCCACGCCGTCGAGTGCCGGACGAAGCCGTTCGAGGTCTTCGCGTTCGCGTAGTTCGGCGATTCGAATCTCCAGTTCGTCCATGCGCTGAGCGAGCGAGGCGGCCTTGCGCGCGTTGCGGGTGGTGCAGTCGCACCTCGTCAATTCGTTCAACTCATCGAGCAGCGGTCCGGCGTCGCGCACGTAGCGCCGCACGGCCTTGTCGGACCAACCCATCTTGTAGGTGTGGAAGCGCAGGTGCAACTCGACGAGGGCACTGACGTCGTCGATCATCTCCTGGGAGTAACGCAGCGCCGTCATGCGCTTACGGGTCATCTTGGCCCCCACGACCTCGTGGAACCGAAAAGTCACTCCCTCTTCGGTGATCGCGCGCGTCGCCGGCTTACCGATGTCGTGGAAGAGCGCGGCCAATCGAAGCACTAGACCGGGTGATGTCTTGTCGACGACGGCCCAGGTGTGTGCGAGCACGTCTTTATGGCGATGGATCGGATCTTGTTCCAACTGCAATTTCGGCAGTTCCGGGAAGAAGTGCTCGGCGAGGCCGGTGCGCACGATGAAATCAAGACCGACCGACGGCGCGGCGCTCATCATCAAGAGGTCCAGCTCACCGCGGATCCGCTCGGGCGATACCTTGGTCAATCGATCGGCCATCTTGAGCGTCGCGGCTTCTATCGCGGGATCGATCTGCAATAGGAATCGCGCGGCGAAACGCGCGGCGCGCAACATCCGCAAGGGATCATCACTGAAGAGGATCTCGGGGTCGATTGGTGTGCGCAGTACTCGTTCGTGCAGATCGTTGAAGCCGTCGTAGAAGTCGAACAACGTCTGCACGTCCGGAGTTCCGGCGTCGAGGGCGACCACGTCCAAGGCGAGGGCGTTAATCGTGAAATCACGTCGGCTGAGATCGGCTTCGAGCGAATCGCCCCATTTGACCGCCGGTTTGCGCGAGTGGTCGACGTACGCCTCGGAGCGGAACGTGGTGACCTCGATCTTGATGCCACTGCCGCGCAGCAGTCCCCCGATGGTCCCGAAGGCTCGGCCCTGCTCCCATAGTGACGTGCACAACGGTGTCATCAGGCTGGCGATGTCGTCGGGACGCGCGTTCGTGGTGAAGTCGATCTCAAAGTCGTCGCGGCGCTCTTGACCGAGGATCGCGTCACGAACCGAACCCCCAACGGCGTAGAGGGAGAAGCCGGCGTCGGCGAACGCGCGGGCCACGGGACTCGACAAACGCGCTAAGTCACTGAGTCGGTCGTGCACTTGATCGAAGGAGGTCACTGCGAACGAGGATACGTGGCGCCCGACTTCCCAGTCGCACGCAGGTAACCTGTTGACGAATGTTCCACCGATTTTCAACCTGGTGGCGGGCGCTCAGCGTCGTACTCCTCTGCCTCGCAACGATGGCGTGGCCCACGGCCGCGCACGCAGCGACGACGCCCTCCTTCACGCTTCTCCACCAAGACGCCGTGGCGACCGTCACGGCCAAGGGAACCGCGCATTTCGCACTGACGCTGTCGACGTCGCCCGCGACCGTCACCTCGCGCGCTCGAGTGACGATCTATCCGCGCGTCATCGACCGCTCCCAGCTCGCTCCGATCGTCGCCGGCACCGGTACGACACAGAAGTCGCTCGGTACGACCAGCACTTTTACGCTTAAGTGCGCGACCCACGGGCGCTACAAGTTCACGGTCGACCTCTATTCGAGACGCCCGGGGACCGCGCGACGTAGTTGCGCGCCGGCGCCGAAGCTTCACTTCCCCTGCCCGGCGCGGAGTTGTGACGGGGTCTATCCGATCCGCATCGAAGTGACGACGAACGGAACGACCTCGTCTCAGTGGTCACTGCTCGCCGTCCAGTCCACGCCGGTCGAACAACCACTGCGCGTCGACCTCGTCGAAACGATGGACCCGAGTGCCCGAGTGCACGCGAAACGCTCGATCGCGGTACTCGATCTCCTCGCGCACCACCCCTCGTCGGCGATCTCGTTAAGCGCCGACTACCGCACCCTCGACACCGTCGCGCAGCCGGGTGCGGAGAACACCCTCTTTCACTCCGCACTTCGCCAGGCCTTCGTCAGTCCCCTCCACGAGGCCGTCGACGCGCCGCCGGCGAATATTGACTTCGGCGGTCTCGCGGTCAACGGCTTCGTCGGAGAGGTACGACACCAACTCACCTTGTCGGCCTCGCTCTTGAAGAGCCTGGCCGGTCGCGACGTCGACAGCCCGGTGCTGCTCAACGGCGCGCCGTCCTTACAGAGTCTGAGGGCGTTGAGGCGAGCCGGTGTGCGCGACGTCATCCTTCCTGAGGCTGACCTCACGGTCGCGCCATCTTCGACACTCAACTGGGGAGCACCGTTTCACGTCGAGGGCGTGGGCGGACTGAGCGTACTGAGTACCGACGGACCCCTCTCGACTCTGTTCGCTGACACCTCGATCAGCGCGGGCCGACGGGCGGCGCTCACGTTAGGCACGTTGGCGTTCTTGCACTTCGAGGCGCCCGACGCCCCGGCCGCGCGCACCGTCGTCATCGTCGCGCCGATCTCCCAGACCTCCGTGGCGATTCTGAAAGATGTCTTCAACGGCTTCGCGAGCAATCCCTTCATCACCCTCTCGACCCTCACTCCCTCCTTCGACGCATCGCTCGTCGCGACCAACGGAGCTCCCGCGACGCGCTCCATGCTCAATTCACACGCGAACACGACGTGGTCGTCGCACAACATCACCTCGCTCAGCAGTCTGGTGGTCGAAGTGAACTCCTACGCACCGGCACTTCGGTCCACCAACATCGGCAATGACCTCACGGTGGCCATGGAGGCGTCGGAAATCACCGGATCGCCGAGTGCGCGTCAGTCCGCGATCGACGCCGCCGCCAACGCCCTCAAGGGACAGCTAGGCAATTTCTCAGTCGACCCGAGCACCATCACGCTCGCCGGATCGGGCACGTCGATCCCGATTACCTTGACCAATCACGCGCCCTATACGGTCATGGCCCACGTCCATTTACTCACCGATCAAATCACGTTCCCCAAGGGCAACGACCTGCCGGTGTCACTCAACACGCTCACGAAATCGGTGCGCGTCGCGACGTCGAGTCACACCGGTAGCAGCTTGACGTTGCAGGTCATCGTCACGACGCCGAACAATCGACTCGTCTTGGCGCGCGCCGCCATCCAAGTGAGGATCGCGGGAACCTCGATCGTCGGGTACTTCTTGACGATCGCGTCGCTGCTCGTCCTCGCCTACTGGTGGATGCGAACGTATCGGAAAAAGCCCAAGGGCCGTCACGCGAGATGAGTCCCACCTCGACGCACAGCTCGCGCGTCGTCTCCATGGCCAGCGGCACATTGGTGTCGCGTCTTACCGGTCTGTTCCGGGTACTGGTACTGGCCTGGGTCCTCGGCTTCACCCCGATCGCGGACTCATTCAACCTCGCCAACACCGTGCCCAACATGCTCTTCGACCTCGTGCTCGGTGGCGTCGCCGGCGCGACGTTCATTCCAGTCTTCGTTGAACGACTCGCGCTCGACGGCGAACGACGCGCGTGGAAGTCGATCTCGAACGTGGTCACCGGCGCCCTCATCGTCCTCGCGGCGGCGTCGCTCATCGCGTGGTTCTGCGCGCCGTGGATAATTGACGGCTTCACTGCCTTTCGACATTCGACCACCACGGCGTCGGCGGCGGTCCTGCGTCAACAACGTGCGGTCGCGACCGATCTGCTTCGGTGGTTCGTTCCCCAGATCTTCTTCTACGGCGTCATCGGCGTGGCGACGTCGCTACTCAACATCCGCAATCGATTTGGTGTCGCGGCGTGGGTTCCCGTGGCCAACAACGTCATCTGCATCGGCGTGCTCGTCTGGTTCCACCTCGTCGACCCGACGCCGATGCTCTCGACGCTCAGTGGTTCGCGTGACCTCATGTGGTTGGGAATTGGAACGACACTCGGCGTCGCCATTCAGTTCTTGTGCCTGTTGCCCTCACTCTTTCGCAGCGACCTCTGGCGACTCACGCTTCGTTTCAACCTGAAGGACCCCGCGCTACGCGCGGTGAGTCGTCTCGGGAGCTGGACGCTGCTCGTGGTGCTGCTCAATCAGCTTTCGCTCTTCATCGTGTTGGCCTTCGCCTTCGGCATCGGCGGCGACGGTCCGGTCAGCGCCTACACCTACGGCTGGTCCTTCATGCAGATGCCCTACGCCGTCGTCGTCGTCTCGGTGCTCGGCGTCCTCACGCCCCAGCTCGCCGGTCTGTCGACGGCCGAGGACTTCGCGGGGCTGAGCGAGCGTCTCCGATTCGGGCTTCGTCAGTCGCTGGTAATCATCATTCCCTGCACGCTGGTGCTCTTGGTGCTCGCGCAACCGATCGTCGCAATTTTGCTCAATCACCTCAACGCGCGACACGACATCGCCGCCGGCACCGTGCTCGCGGTCCTGGCTGCCGGACTTCCCGGATTCACGATCTTTCAACTCTGTGTGCGCGGCTTACAGTCGATGCAGCGCGCGCGCGAGGTGTTCTATCTCTACGCGCTCCAAAACGTTCTCACCATCGTGTTATGCGTCGCGATCGGTCGCCATTCGATCGCCGGACTGACCGCCAGCGTCTCGATCGCCTACAGCGTCGCGGCCGTGGTGGCGCTCTTCGCGCTCGCTCGTCACCGCGTCAACATCGCGTCAGTCATATGGTCACGCCACGTACGCCGCAGCTTCGGCGCCTCACTGGTCGCCGCCTTGGCCATGGCCCTGGCCTATTCCGCACCGACCTGGAACCGGGGCATTGGACTGGTGGCGCGCTTCTCGTTCGCACTCCTGGCCGGGCTCGCCGCCTACGCGCTCGCCGTCGTGATCCTCCAGCACCACGTTGCGCGCGTCGGGGCGAAAGATGCAAGGCTGAACTAGTTCAGAGGGGGGCCATGGTTCGAATTCGCGTAGTAACCGACAGTGCGTGTGACATTCCAGAAGAGATCGCGCGTCGTCTCAACATCGACATCGTCTCGCTCAGCATCCGATTCGGTGACGAGGAGTTCACCGATCGCGTCGATCTCTCACCTGAGGCGTTCTGGGCGAAATGCAAGGCCAGTAAGACGCTTCCCGAGACCGCGGCGCCGTCACCGGGCGCCTTTCAGGCGGCGTACGAACGGGCCAAGACCGACGACTGCGACGGCGTCATCGTGCTCACGTTGTCGGCGTTACTGTCGGCGACGAACCAGTCGGCGGTCCTCGGCTCCGAAGCCGCCGCCGGCACGTTGGCCATTCGCGTCATCGACACCAAGGCGGTCTCGATGGCCCAGGGTCTGCTCGTCATCGACGTGGCCGAACTCGCCGCGACCGGCGCCGACCTCGACCAACTGGTCGCGCACGCCGAGTCACTGGTCGCCAAAGTCGGCGTCGTGGCGATGCTCGACACGCTCGAACACCTCATCAAGGGCGGGCGCGTCGGAGGTGCGCGCGCGCTCCTCGGTCAAGTGCTCTCGATCAAACCGTTACTCGAACTGAAAGACGGCGTCGTCGCCGAGGCCGGACGGCAGCGAACGCGGTCCAAGGCGTTGGTGGCGATCGCCGAGGTCGTCAAGTCTCACGCGCCCTTGAAACGTCTGGCGCTCGTCCACGGCGCGTCGAGCGAAGTGGCCGCCCTGGAGTCCCTGGTGGCCACCATCGCGACGCAGAACCCGATCATCGTCACCGACATGGGTCCGGTCGTGGGCACGCACGGCGGCCCGGGGATCATTGGACTGTGTTGGATCGAGGTCTAGGCAGGAGTCTCACCTGTAGATTGTTCGCGTGAGCGAAGCGAAGAAACCAATTGACGGCGACTTTGTCGACAAGGCACTCTTCCAGTTCGACCACGTCCTGGACGTCGTTCACGACCGGGTGCTTCGCCCGATCCTGCTGGCCGGTCGGGCCCTCGCCTTCGGACTGATCATCCTCTTCGCCGGTCTCTTCCTCATCGGCGCACTCCTCATCGGATTCATCCGCTTGATCGACGTCTACTGCTTCGCCGGCCGTGAGTATCTCAGTTACGTCTCGGTCGGCGCGATCTCGCTCATCGCGGGACTGATTGTCTGGCGTAAGCGTCGCCCGGTCAACCTGAGGAAGTAATGCCCGAACACACTCGTGTCTTGATAATTGGCTCGGGCCCGGCTGGGCTCACGGCCGCCATCTACAGCGCCCGCGCGCAGCTCAAGCCCATCGTGATCGAAGGCGAACCCTCTTCGACGACTGATCAGCCCGGCGGACAGTTGATGCTGACGACCGATGTCGAGAACTATCCCGGTTTTCCCGAAGCCGTCACCGGCCCCGAGTTGATGGCGAACATGCGCGCGCAGGCGCTGCGCTTCGGCACCGATCTCCGTGTCAACAAGGTCCAAGTGCTCGACACGGATTCACGTCCGTTTCGAGCGTGGCTCACCGACGACGACGAACCGAGCATCACCGCCGATACCGTGATCCTCGCGACGGGCGCGCGGTCGATGATGATGAACGTGCCCGGCGAAGAGCGCCTGCTCAGTCACGGACTCTCAACGTGTGCGACGTGTGACGGCTTCTTCTTTCGCGGTCAAGACATCGCGGTGGTGGGGGGCGGTGACTCCGCCATGGAAGAGGCGCTCTTCCTCACTCGATTCGCCTCCAGCGTCACGGTCGTGGTGCGACGTGACGCCCTTCGCGCGTCCAAGATCATGCAAGAACGCGCTCTCGCCAATGAGAAGATCCGTTTCGCGTGGAACACGAGAGTCACCGAAGTCCTCGGTGACGACAAGGTCTCGGGACTGGCGGTTCAAGACACCGTGACCGGCGAGGATCGAGTCCTCGACGTGACGGGGGTCTTCGTGGCTATCGGGCACATTCCGAACACGACCCTGGTCGTCGGCCAGGTCGATCTCGAAGACAACGGTTACGTGCGCACTGGGCTTGGATCGTTCACGAACATCGATGGTCTCTTCGCCGCCGGTGACGTTCAGGACCACGTCTATCGCCAGGCCGTCACGTCAGCCGGATCCGGCTGTATCGCGGCTATCGACGCCGAGCGTTGGCTCGAAGCACAGGGTCACTAACGCGGGGCCACTCGCTAAAGTGGTTCTCTGGCGCACGACGGCGCCACCCTTGGAGGTGCCTATGAGCGAGCAGATCACGACCCTGACCGACGCAACGTTTGACGAAGTTGTGGGCGCGTCAGACAAGCCGATCCTGGTCGACTTCTGGGCCGAATGGTGTGGTCCGTGCAAGATGATCGCTCCAATTCTTGAAGAGTTGGCCGTTGAGCAGTCCGACAAGTTCATCATCGGCAAGCTTGACGTCGACGTCAACGTCGCCACCGCCACCAAGTTCTCGGTCATGAGCATCCCGACGCTGTTGCTGTTCAAGGACGGTGAGGTCGTTGCGCGACTCGTGGGCGCCAAGCCCAAGGGCGCCATGCTCCAAGAGATCTCCGCGAACCTGTAGTCCAGTCTGTCGAACTTCGACTCGCTCCAACTCGGTGACACGGGTCCTCGCGTACGTGAACTGCATGAGCGACTCGCCTCCCTCGGTCACCTGTCGACCGACGACGCGCCAGAGACGTTCGGTGACGGCACGGCTGCGCTCGTGGAGTCGTTCCAACGTTCACGGGGACTCCCGATCTCCGGATCGGTCGACGCCACGACCTGGGAGTGCTTGATTGAGGCCGGCTGGCGACTCGGTCAACGCCTGTTGTACCTCTCACATCCGAACTTGCGCGGCGACGACGTCGCCGACTTGCAGGTGCGACTGGCGCAGTTCGGCTTCAATCCTGGTCGCATCGACGGAATCTTCGGCGTTCACACCGAAGAGGCCCTGAGCGAATTCCAACGCAACTGCGCGCTCGACCAAAGTGGCACCCTGACGCGCGCCACGTTGGTCGAGCTCGTTCGCATGACGTCGACGCACACCACACGAAGTCTCGTGACCGAAGCCCGGGACCGCGCAGGATTCCACGAAGCGCCCGCCGGGCCGCTCGTGATTTCCGGTCAAAGTCCGCTCGCTCCCCTACTCGCTCGAACGTGCGCTCACGTCTTGAAGGTAGAGGTCCTCGGAAACGAAGCGCCAGAGGCCGTGGCGGATTTCGCGAACTCAAATGCCGCCGCCTTCGTGATCTCGATCCAAACCCTCAACCACATCGACGGCGTCCACTTCCACTACTGGGCCAGCTACCGATCGCACTCTCGACGTGGTGAACAACTCGCGAGTCAGATCGCCTCTGCGTTCAGTCAAGTAGCCGACTTTTCGAGGGTCGAGGTCACGGGCATGGCGTTACCGATACTGCGCGAAACAAAGATGATCACGCTGCATATCGAGCACGGAAACGCCAAGGATGAGACCCTCGAGGCACTCGCGGAGGTCATTTCGTCCGTTTTGGACGAAGTTATCCACAGGCAAGGGTAATTTTGCACCCCGAACTAGGGGATTTAGCCCTTCAAAAGCCTTTATTTAAAGCAAAACCTGAGAAACCCACAACTTCATCCACAAGTTGGGGATAACTTCAACTTGAGGTTTAGATTTAAGGTTAGGGACTACTTCGGATTCGAAATTGCAATATAGAGTCGCTCAAGGTCGTCCAGATCCGCAAAGTCAATGATTATGCGGCCATTGCGGCCTTTTAGGTCCACGTGAACGCGCGTATCGAGGTAGTCCTCGAGTAAATGTTCGAGTTCGGCGACACTCGCGTCGGGTACCGGGCGGAGTCGCGCAGTTCCAATGCCTGGCTTGACGACCGGCTCGGATTCCACGGCCGCTTTTGGTTCAAGGAAGGTCTTCACGGCCTCTTCGGTCGCGCGAACGGACATCTCGTTCTTGATCACTCGTGCGACCATCGTCGCCTGGGCATTGGAATCAGTGATCGCTAACAGTGATCGGGCGTGGCCGGCGCTAATGAGCGAGGAGGCGAGCGCCGACTGCGCGGCCTCGCCTAATTGCAGAAGTCGTAACGTGTTCGTAATATTTGCTCGACTTTTACCGACGCGCTGTGCTACCTGCTCGTGTGTCAGGTCGAACTCATCAATCAGTTGTTGGTACGCCGCGGCTTCTTCCAGCGGATGGAGGTCAACGCGGTGAAGGTTCTCGACGACGGCCTGTTCCAGTGAGAGTCGATCGTTCACGTCGATCTGCACCAATACGGGCATGAACTCCAATTCAGCCATGATCGCTGCTCGCCAACGGCGCTCCCCCGCAATCAGTTCGTACTGTCCCTCTTCCCCATCGACCGGACGCACGATGATGGGCTGCAAGATTCCGAGCTCTTTAACGGAGGAGGCGAGTGCCACCAAACTCTCATCGTTTATCGCCTTACGCGGCTGATAAGGATTGGGGCGAATCGATTCGAGGGGGACGCGGCGTAAGGGTCCTTCACTCTCGGCGGTCGTGTTCGCAACGGTGGCTGGCGTTTCGTTTTCGGGGATAAGAGCGCCGAGCCCTTTTCCCAACCCGGGTTTCCTAGCCATTCATAATCTCCTCTGCTAGTGCGCGATAAGCGATCGCACCTTTTGATGTGGGGTCGAAGACGGTGATTGGCTGGCCGAATGAGGGGGCCTCAGCCAATCTGACCGTACGGGGGATAACGGTTCGGCACAATTCATTTTCGAAGTGCCGTCGCACCTCCTTGGCCACGTCTCCAGAAAGCGTGATCCGGGAGTCATACATCGTTAAAACGACCTTCGAAATTCGCAGGGTGGGGTTGAGATTCTTCTGAACCAGGTCCACGATGCGCTGAAGTTGAGTCAAACCCTCGAGGGCGTAGAACTCCGTCTGGACCGGGACCATTATCTCGGTGGCGGCAGCAAAAGCGTTGATGGTTATGAGCCCAAGGGACGGGGGACAGTCAATGAAGATATAGTCGAAATCCCCTTCGACCGAGGTCAATGCTCTTTTGAGTCGAAGTTCACGAGAGATCACTGACGTGAGCTCCTGTTCAACCCCAGCCAGATCGAGTGTGGCGGGAGCGACGAAAAGGTTGTTATAGCCGGTGGGTTCCACGATGTCAACCATCGGAACATCGTTCAAAAGGACGTCGTACACCGAGCGTTCGAATTGGCGACCATCCACTCCCAGGCCCGTCGTGGCGTTTCCCTGAGGATCAAGGTCCACGATGAGGACTCGCTTATCCCGTTCAGCCAATGCCGCGCCTAATGAGGTTGTGGTTGTGGTCTTGCCGACACCGCCCTTTTGGTTGGCTACAGCAAAAATCCTCATTGTGGTGGCATCCGCCATGAGCCTCTTCCCGACCTAAGGAATCCCGACACTGCGTCGA
>Ga0182030_10012130_pt1 | contig 17316 bp, 14 predicted proteins | sample 812S3MmetaG_FD_121299 | JGI IMG/M metagenome (GOLD analysis project Ga0182030, IMG submission 121299) | Permafrost microbial communities from Stordalen Mire, Sweden - 812S3M metaG (Illumina Assembly) | ecosystem: Environmental > Terrestrial > Soil > Wetlands > Permafrost | place: Sweden...
ATCGGCCACCCCGGCGGCTCGGGCTTGCTCGACGTGGAGCTCGACCGGGTCGATGAGGGTGACGGCATATCCCTGGGCCAGAAGTGGCAGTGCGTGTATACCCGCTCCACCACCGACATCCAGAACCGTGGCGGGCGGTCGGGGAAGGTGTCGACGGAGGAGTTCCTGAGTCCGGAGAAACTCCAGTCGACCAATCGACTCCAGTCTGGCCTGCTCGCGGCCTCGGTTGTAGTACGCCAGGATGTCGGGCTCCACTACACCTCCAAGGGGTCGATCTGCCCCATCAGTCTTGCATCGGGACGGCACGAGAGGCACGGGCCGAAGCTGACGAGGTGGCCTTCTGGCGCTTGGCGCTCAGGAACGGTGTGCGGGAATCGAGGAAGACTTGGCGTCCACTACAGGGCTGCGTGAACGTTGGGCACGGTATCCGACGTCCAGGCGATCCCGATGCACATTTCATCGGTCGAGCCGTCACCCCAGGTCACGAAGTGAGGCGGGGCCTTCCTCAACACGGGAAGCTGTTGGGCCAGCGTCGGATCGTAGGTGCAGGTGATCTTCACCGGCTCTCCCGCCGTGACCCGGATCGGGGTGGCCAGGTTGTAGGAACGCTGGTCGTGGAAGTCGTAGTCGGGCACATCGAGGACGGTCTTCGCCTTGGGCGTACCCGGGTTGAGCACCATGGTGAACGTCTGCCCCAAGAGGTGCATGTGGGCCTGCACCCTGACGATGTAGCCGCTCCTGTCCATCCCCGACACGCAGGACGTCGAGTCGCCCTGTGGCGGGTCGGACGGGTTTCGTCCGCACAGGGCTTCGATTCCGTCCACCTCCTCGACCGCGGTCTGACCGAAGCGTTGGCCCCGATTGGCCAGCGAGGCGGCGCGGTCACACAGCGGCCCGGTCACCCCGGCCGGGCAGGGGATGTCCGGCGGGGCCAACATCAGGTCCAGGTGCAGGGGGAGAAGAGGTGTCGAGATGGGAACCGTGTGCAAGACCAGGGAGTTGTCGACCGGCTGGTCTCCCACCAGCAGGTTGAAGTGGACCTGCATGATGACCAGGCTCCCGGCCGGAAGGACCACCCCGGTCCCCTGGGGCAGTTTGTCCGCCCCGCGGCCCGGTGCCCAGAAGCTGAGCAGCGGGGTCTGGGAGAGATCACCGAGCGACGTGCCCGGCAGAGCGCCCTCCCCGAAGCACGTCCATCCCTTTCCCACTTCGTTGTCCCGTTCCGCCACAGCGGCCAGCGACGGTGCCACCAGGTACAGGGCGGCGTGGTGGACCTCGGGGCTGCCGGGGAAGAACTGGCTGGAGATGATGTAGGACTTTTTGGTGACGTGCGGATTGAAGAGGGTGCAGTGGTAGTCGTCGGTTGTACCAGGTGCGGCTTTGGGCTTATAGGGGTGAGCCATCTTGAGCAGGATGGTGGTGATCTGATTCGACGAATTCACCCCCGCCGGGGCCGCGGTGGCCGCCCTCACCGCGAAGACGGCCGTGGCGACCAGCACCACGGCGACCAGCACCACAACCCCCCTGTGTCTCCGCACCACCACAACTTACCGCCCCCTCAATCCACGTGCCGGGTTCGCTCCCAGGGCCTTGCGTTTCGCTGAGGAAACACGGACATCCTGGGCCACAGGCCCGGCGGGGCTGTCAGCCCGCTCCGATGGGCGAGAATGACGGGACTCCGAAGACGCGGAGCGATCCTGAGCCATGGAGGCAAACATGCGAGTACTGGTCATCGGAGCCGGAGGGGTGGGTACGGCCGCAGCCAAGACCGCGGCCCGCTGGGGGCTGTTCGAGCACGTGGCCGTGGCTGACTTCGACGCCGGTCGGGCGGAACGAGCGGTGGCGGGAGCCGGCGAGCGATTCTCGGCCTTCCAGCTGGATGCCAGTGACGAAGAAGCCGTCGTGGGCTTGATCCGGGCCGAGCGGGTGGATGCGGTCTTGAACGCCCTGGACCCGCGGTTCGTGATGCCCGTGTTCCGTGCGGCCTTCACCGCCGGTGTGACCTATCTGGATATGGCCATGTCCCTCTCGCATCCCCACCCGACCGATCCCTACCGCTTGCCCGGGGTGAAGCTCGGCGATGAGCAGTTCGCCATGGCCGACCAGTGGGAGGAACGAGGTCTGCTGGCCCTGTGTGGAATCGGGGTGGAACCCGGACTCTCTGACGTGTTCGCCCGCTACGCGGCAGACAGCCTGTTCTCGTCCATCGACGAGATCGGAGTCCGGGACGGGGCGAACCTGGTGATCGAGGGGTACGAGTTCGCCCCCTCGTTCTCGATCTGGACCACCATCGAGGAGTGCCTCAACCCTCCGGTGGTCTGGGAGAAGGACAAGGAGTGGTTCACCACCCCTTGCTTCAGTGAGCCCGAGACCTTTGTCTTCCCGGCCGGTATCGGACCGGTCGAGTGTGTCAACGTCGAGCACGAGGAGGTTCTGCTGATCCCCCGATGGGTCGATGCGAACCGGGTCACCTTCAAGTACGGCCTCGGTGATGAATTCATCGCCATCCTCTCCACCCTCCACAAACTGGGTCTCGACTCCACCACTCCCATCCGGGTCGGGAGTGTCGAGGTCTCCCCTCGGGACGTCGTTGCCGGTTGCCTTCCCAATCCTGCAGAGCTCGGGGACCGGATGTCCGGTCTGACCTGCGCCGGCACGTGGGTCACCGGAACCGGGCTTGACGGTAACCCCCGTGAGGTCTATCTCCACCACGTGGTGGACAACACCTGGAGCATGTCGGAGTTCGGGTCCCAGGCCGTGGTGTGGCAGACGGCCGTCAACCCGGTCATAGCCCTCGAGCTCCTCGAGTCGGGCACCTGGTCCGGCCAAGGTGTCCTGGGACCCGAGGCACTGCCCGCCGATCCCTTTCTCGACCTGCTCAACAGCCACGGCTCGCCGTGGGCCTGTGACGAGAGGACTCCGGCCGGAACCTGACGTCACCCTCGCCGGTGTGGGGCCGGGTCCGTGAGGTCCGGTCCGGGATGCCGGGCACCAGTTATATCGTGAGGTAGGTGAACGGTGCGGCCTTCGATGTCGATGGATTCATCGAGGAACCCGGAATGGCCGCCGTTCTTCCGGGCCCGGGTGGGCCAGACCGATGGGTGGACCCTGTGGTCGGTGGCCCCCGAATCAGGGATGGCCGTGACCTCTCCGGGCTTCTACGAAGAGGTCTATCGGTGGACCACTCCCGACCGAGCACCGTTTGGACGGCGGTGAACGGTTCGAACCACCAGAAGTGAAAAGACTCCGGGACCGGCGCCCGAAGGGCCGATCCCGGAGTCTTTATCCACGGTTGCCGGGGATCAACCTCGGCTAAACGTTGGCGCAGATTCCCCAGGCATCGACTGACTCGCTCGAGGTGGAGTTGTTGATCTCCGCGGTATGCCACCCCGTGAGGCTCGACAGGGAGTCGGTCAATCCGATCATGACCAGCGGACTGGAGCTGCTGTTGAACGCCCCTCCGCCAAGTACCTCGGTCCCCGATGGACAGTTGGTCGTGGCGCTCGTTTCCGCGCCCGCCCCGTTGGTGACGTACGCCGAGTTCCGCTGGACCCACCCGGCGGGCTGGGTGGCACAGATGGCGTCGGCCTCTCCGGTCGTGCTGCCGTTGGGGCCGGCCACCAGGTAGGTACGCCAACCGCTGCTGCCGTAGGGAGCGGATGCGGCGGCCCCGTAGGTGTCGGCTGTGGCGTCGTTGTAGAACCCGCCGCCGAGGGAGACGGTCCCGCTCGGGCAGGTGACGACGGACTGAACCTGCGAGCTGGTGGGAACGGTCACGGCGGTGCCGATGGCCCGGGAGTAGTCACCCACACTGCTGGCGGCCACGCAGTAGGCCAGGGACACGCCCGTGTCCGCCGTCGAACCCGTGTTGTTGAAGTAGACACTCCACGAGCTGTTCGAGTTCGGCCACGAGCTGTTGAGGCTCTGCTGGGTGGTTTGCAGGCTCTGGTAGCCGCCACCACCGACCACGACGTCGCCGGTGGGGCACTGGGACGTGGCCAGGCCCTGCCCGCCCGCCGCCACTGTGGCGCGGGCCTCGACCAAGCTGTAGCCCGTCAGGCTGGTGCCGGCCGCGGTAGCGCATTTGGGAGTTTTTGCGGCGGCATACTGCTGCTTGGATGTCATCGTCGGCGAGGACTGCGCTCCGAGTGTCGGCGAGTAGGCCAGATTGAGATTATTGGTCTCGCCGGTGAACCCCTCCTGCACACAGGTCGGTGCCGAAGCGCTGCTGCCGCTGAGTGCGGTCTTCGCTATGAGGTTGGAGCCACTGCCGAAGTTGGCCTCGCCGCCGCCGGCATCACCGAAGACGCCGAACTCCGAAGTGGTCCAGCTCTTGGAGAGCTGGAGCTTGCTATCGGGGTTGGCGGCCTGGGTGGCGGTGGTCCCGTCGATCAGCGTCACGGCGTCGTTGCCGCCCGAAAAGGCTGATCCCTCGAGCTGGACGTCGGCCAAGCCCTTGGCGGTGACCGCCGAGGCGGAATTCGTAGCCCCCGGGCTGTTGGTATAGCAATCCCCGGCGTACGAGAACCAGCCCGATGGGCAGGTGTTGACGTAGTTGAGCAGCCAGTACTGCATGAACACGGCATTGTTGTCGGTCTCGTAGACAAACTGTTGCCAGCCCTGGCAATTGCTCGGCACGCTGGCTCCGGAACATGCCGATGCCGGTGAGAAGAATTCGGTGTTGAGCTGGAGGGTGAAGGTGTTGGCCAGTTGCGGTCCGGAGTCGTTGATCTGGCCCTTCTCCGAGATGTTCGAACTGACGCTGGTGAAGGACCCGATGGTTTGGAAGATCGTTCCCGCCACCTGGGCCGACTCGTCGTAGCCGTTGCCCACGGTCATGGGTTTCGCCGGCTTCAGCCGGCGGGTCTGTGTCGCCGGCGCCATGGGCCGCTCCCGTACGGTCTTGCACGTGGTGGCGTGCCACTGAAGCTTGGGGTACGAGGCGCTGAAGCAGCCTCCGCCGGGGGAAGAGAGCTTACCGATGGCGGTCTGCCAGGCTGCCACCGAGTTGGGGCGGATGGGGTTCGACGCATACGCCGAACCTGTGCCGACCAGGCAACCCATAACGACTGCGCCGACGATCAGGAGGGCGGACGCGGGTTTGAGAACCTTGTTCACAGGTGTTCCTTTCTTCAAGCTGTGTAGGTGAGAGGGATGATTCCTGCTGGCCCATCGGACCCTCCAACTCCCCAGCCCGCCGGCACTGATGACGGGATCGGACCGCGTTGGTGGATCCTGAGAACCAAACTCAGGTAATCCAGGGTTCCGCCGGGACCGTTCGCTTCCGGCCTCGTTTGGTCATGATCAGCCGGGGATCTTTGAAGCTGTCCGCCCGCCCCAGGGCTTTCGCCCCAGACAGATCTTCGTACCTTCAACCACCATGGTCACGGACCGCGCCTCCGATCGACTGATACCTCGACAGTAAGCCGCCGAAGCCGGCATGTCCAGTGCTCAGCACCAGATGCCGGACCTACTGCCCGACGAAGGTGACTGTGCCGGGTCGGGTCCAGCGGCTCGTCGCCTTGGGATGTCGCGGAGATCGAGCACCACGGTGATGATGATGCCGACGATGCATATGCCCTGGACCGGTGCCACCGTCCAACTCCAATGGCCGGTGACTTCAGAGCCCGGCCCCCGGGGTTAGCGGTCCACCCCCAGGATGAGCCCGCTGGTGGGTACCCCGGTTCCCGCTGTGACCAGCACGTGGTTGACGTCGGGCACCTGGTTGACCGAACTGCCCCGGACCTGGCGGACCCCCTCGGCGATGCCGTTCATCCCGTGCAGGTAGGCCTCGCCCAGCTGCCCGCCGTGGGTGTTGATGGGCAGTCCCCCGCCGAGCTCGATGTTCCCGTCGGCCACGAACTCCTTGGCCTCGCCCTTGCCACAGAAGCCCAGCTCCTCGAGCTGGTACAGGACGTAGGGAGTGAAGTGGTCGTAGAGCACGGCGGTCTGGATGTCGGCCGGTGACAGTCCCGAGGTCCGCCACAGCTGCCGGGCCACCGCGGCCATCTCCCCCAGTCCGCAGAGGTCGTCGTAGTAGTAGGAGGTCATCATCTCCTGACCGGGTCCGGCCCCTTGGGCCGCCGCTTCGATCACCGCAGGCGTGCCCGGCAGGTCGCGGGCCCGCTCCAGCGAGGTGACCACCAAGGCCTGGCCACCGTCGGTCTCCTGGCAGCAGTCGAGCAGGTGGAGCGGCTCGACGATCCATCGTGACTCCTGGTGGTCCTCGAGGGTGATGGGCTTCTCGTAGAACCAGGCCTTGGGGTTGGTGGCCGCGTGTTTGCGATCGGCCACCGCCACCCGGCCCAGGTCCTCGGAGGTGGCACCCGAGACGTGCAGGTAACGCTGGGCGGCCATGGCCACCCACTGGGCCGGCGTCAGAAGGCCGAAGGGGGCATACCAGGCGAAGTTGGCCGTCTCGGCGTTGGGGACCGGGGCGCGATCCTGCACGCCGGTGCCGAACCGGTTGCCCGACCGCTCGTTGAAGGCCCGGTAGCAGACCACCACGTCAGCCACGCCCGACTGCACGGCCATGGCCGCCTGCTGGATGGTGGCGCACCCGGCACCGCCGCCGTAGTGGATGCGACTGAAGAAGGACAGCTCCCCCATCCCCAAGCTCCGGGCTATCTCGATCTCCGGGTTGGTGTCCGAGCTGAAGGTCACCAGCCCGTCGACTTCGGCGGGCTCGATGCCGGCGTCGCGCAGGGCCAGGTCGACGGCCTCGACGGCCAGGCGCAGCTCGCTGCGGCCGGACTCCTTGGAGAACTCGGTGGCCCCGATGCCCACGATGGCGGTGTTGCCGGTGAAGGTGTGCCGTTCGCCGCTCATCGGGCCGACCCGTGGGGAGAACCGGCCGAGCCGGAAGGCAGCGTCAACCGGACTGTGCCGGTCACATGGTCACCGAGGCTGTTGGCTCCCCGGATGGTCACTTCGACACCACCCCGCCCGTCGGGACCGACCTGGTCGTCCTTGGCCGTGACCGACCCGGACATGGTCATGGTGTCGTCGGGATGATTGGGGGCGCCCAACCGGATCTTGACATCGGTCAGCACCGCGGCCGGCCCCGACCAGTCGGTCACGTACCGACCGACCAGGCCGTTGGTGGACAAGATGTTCATGAAGATGTCCTTGGACCCGCGCTCGACGGCCAGCACCGGGTCGTGGTGGACGTCCTGGAAGTCGCGGGAGGCCAGGGCGGTGGACACGATCAGGGTGCGGGTGAGGGGAATGATCAGCTCGGGCAGGTCGTCGCCGGCCGACACCTGGTCGAAGTCCAGGGTCCGGGTGTAGGCGGCGCCGGCCACTTCACCGGCGCCCGTACCGGTGACGCTCATACCGGTGGCGCTCATACCGGCACCGGCCTTCCGCCCTGCAGCCCGGCCACCAGTTGGCTGCCCAGCTTGGCCAGCTGCCCGCTGGGTGACCCGAGTAGCAGCTCGATCTGTTTGCCCCACAGGAAGTACCGGTGGATGGGGTAGGAGATGTCCGCCCCCATGCCCCCGTGGAGGTGCTGGGTGGCGTGGACGGCCCGCTGACCGGCCTCGGCCGCGAACCAGGAGGCCACACCGACGGCCAGTTCGGCGTCCAACCCGTGATCGAGCCTCCAGGCGGCCTGCCACATGGTGACCCGGATGGACTCGGTGTCGATGGCGGCATCGGCGGCCCGCAGCATGGTCCCCTGGAATGTCGACAGGGGTCGGCCGAACTGCTCCCGGGTGTTGAGGTACTCGGCCGTCTGGGCCACGGCGGCCTCGGCCACCCCGACCTGGAGGGCGCACAGCCCGGTCCGGGCCCGGGCCAGCAGGAAACTCATGGCCTCGGCTCCCCTGGCCGGATCGCCCCCGGCCAGCAGGGACTCGGTGGCCACCTCGACCCCGTCGAGGTGGAGGTGGGGATGGATCTCACGGTTGGTGGTGGCGGCCCGTTCCAGAGTCAGGCCGGCCGCTCCCGCTTCCACCACCGCTACCACCACGCCGCCGTCGCGGGCGGCCGGCACCAGGATGCGGTCGGCCACGTGGGCGTAGGGCACGGCGAAGGCCGTCCCCGACAGCATCACGCCGCCCGGGGTGACGGTGGCTTCGACCTTGGGCCGGCCGGTACCGCCCAGGGCCAGGTCGCTGGCTACATCGACCAGGGCGGCGGTGAGCACGGTGCTGCCGGAAACCACTCCGGGGAGGACGGCCGTGCGCAGGGGGTCTGATCCGAACTCGGCGATGGGCAGGACCCCGAGGGCCAGGGTGGCCCACAGCGGCACCGGGGCCACCGAACGGCCCTGGGCCTCGAGCAGGAGGGAAAGCTCGACCATGCCGTAGCCGCCTCCGCCGTAGGCCTCGGGAACCGGCAGCCCGAGCAGGTCGGCCTGGGCCAGCTCGGCCCACAGCGGGCGGTCGAAGCGGTCGTCGGTGGCTTCGACTTCCTGGACCCGTTCCGGGGTGACCAGCCCGGCGAACAGGCCGGAGGCGGCCTCTTGGACGGCCAGCTGCTCCTCGTTGAACGTGAACTCCATCAGCTCTTCCTCGTCTCGGTGGGTGCCGCCGATGTGGCGGCGGTGGCGGCGGGGCGGTCGGGGTCGGGGCGGAACACCGGCAGGGTCAGGTCGTCGTCGAAGGCCTCGAAGCCCACCACCACCGGCTGGCCGATGAAGATGTCGTCGGGGGTGATGCCACTCACGTTGGCCACCAACCTGGTGCCCTCCTCCAGCTCGACCAGCGCCACCACCAGCGGGTAGTCGAAGGCCGGGATCTGCGGGTAGTGATTGACCACGAAGCTGTAGATGGTCCCCCGGCCCGAGGCCACCTGGGTGTCCCACTCGAAGGAGCGGCAGTGGCCGCACGACGGCCGGGGCGGGTGGCGGAGGGTGCCGCAGTTGGTGCACCGCTGGATGAGGAGTTGGTGCTGCTCGGCCCCGTCGAAGAAGAACCGGTTGTCCTGGGTGAGGGCGGGACGGGGCCTCTTGGGGCGGGGGGCAGCCGTGGGGTCCTGCGCTGACGCAGGCTCGGAGGCTTTGGTGGCGTCCGAGGCTTTGGGACGGGGCTTGAACTTGAGGATCCGGAACAGCATCGACCCCACCGGTTCGCCGTGCTGATTGGTGAACTCCAGGCGCGAGGTGATGAAGTGCCCGACCCCGAGGCCGGTGGCCTTCTCCGAGGACACCGAGTCGATGGTGGAGGAGACCTGGAGGTGGTCGCCGGGCACCAGCGGGCGCACGTAGTGCTGGTCACAGTTGGTGGCCACCACGGAGGTGAAGCCGGCCTCGTCGAGGAGGGCCATGAGCTGATCGCTGGGGCCATCACCGCCCGCCTCGCCGGCGGCCCGGGCCCGGTCGGCTTCTTCGGAGGCCCGGAGCCCCCGCATGATCCAGACCTGCAGCATGGTGGGCGGGGCGATGATCCCCGGGAACCCAGCCTGGCGTGCGGCGGCCTCGTCCACGTAGACCGGGTTGTGGTCGCCCATGGCTTCGACCCAGTGCCGGATCATGGGCAGGTTGACGGCGTCCTGGCCCCGGGTCACCGATCCCGACGAGAGACCCACGAAGGCCTGCAGCCGGTCGTCGAGACTCTGGTCGGAGGTGGCTCCGGACGCGGTGGCCGGGGGGCTCATCGCGATGCCCGCTTCATACCCAGTCCCGCCGTGGCCAGAATCTCGCGCTGCACCTCGTTGACCCCGCCACCGAAGGTGTTGATCTGAGCCTGGCGACCGGCCCGTTCGAGCTCGCCGTGGAGGACGGCGCCAGGTGAACCGGGGCTGATGTACCCCCCGGCACCGACCACCCCCAGGAGGCGGCGGTAGATCTCCACGGCCGACTCGGTGCCGAACACCTTGACCGCCGAGGAGTCGGCCGGGCCCAGCGTGTCGTCGGCCACCTTGGCGGTCATCCGCCAGTTGAGGAGCTTCTGGGCCTCGAGGAGGGCGTAGGTGCGGGCCAGGTCGGCTTGGACCCACGGCACGTCGGCCACCCCGTTGTCGATGGCCCACTCAGCGGTCTCGGCCCACAGGCGCTGGGACAGGGCGCTGACCGCGGCCAGGCCCACCCGCTCGTGGTTGAGCTGACCGGTGATCAGCCGCCATCCTTCGTTGACCTTGCCGACCAGGGCGGTGGTGGGCACCCGCACGTTGTCGTAGTACGAGGCGGTGGTGGCCACGCCGCCCACGGTGACCAGGGGGGTGCAGGAGAACCCCGGGGCCGAGGTGGGCACCAAAAAGATGGAGATGCCCTTGTGCTTGGGGGCGTCGGGATCGGTGCGGGTGGCCAGCCAGATGTAGTCGGCCTGGTCGGCCCCACTGGTGAAGATCTTGTTGCCGTTGATGGTCCACTCGTCCCCGTCGAGCACGGCCCGGGTGCGCAGCGAGGCCAGGTCGGTACCGGCGCCGGGCTCGGTGTAGCCGATGGCGAAGTTGATCTCTCCGGCCAGGATCCCGGACAGGAAAAAGCTCTTCTGCTCCTCGGTGCCGTGACGCATGAGCATGGGACCCACGGTGTTGAGGGTCACGAAGGGGAAGGGCGCCCGGGCCCGCTGGACCTCGGTGAAGAAGATGAACTGGTCCGAGGTCGGCCGGCCCTGCCCACCGAACTCCTTGGGCCAGCCGATGCCCAACCAGCCGTCCTTGCCCATGCGGCGCACGAGGGAGCGGAACACCTCGCCGCCCTCGCTCTCGCCGTCGAGCGCAGCGCGGACCTCGTCAGTCAGGAGGTCGGCGAAGTACGCCCGCAGCTCGGCCCGCAGGGCCAGTTGCTCGGCAGTCTCTTCGAGATGCATGGCGTTGAGATCCCTCCACTTGTAGAACCCGGTGCCCCCGAGGTGGCGGGCCGGATGGCAACCCGCTGGTCGTCAACCCCGCTGTCGTCAACCCCGTTGGTCGGCAACCCGTTGGTCGGCAACGTAGGGCCGATGGACGCCCCCGGGCAATGCTTGCCCGTATCGACCCCCAGACCCCTGCGCAGCAGCACCTTCATGAACACCCTGATGGACGGCTCCGGCCGGCCCATCTGTCGTGGAACCGGTGCCGCTGGCCTATGATAACTGATACACGTTCTAGAAACGTCATCAGCCGAGGGTCACCACGACCCGGCGTCGGGAGACGGCGGTCACCATCACATCCGGGGGAGCACGCATGGAAGTAACCGACATCGACTTGGGCGACCCGGACAATTTCGTGGGGGGAGTCCCTCACGAGTGGTTCGCCTACCTGCGGCGTGAGGCCCCCGTCCAGTGGCATCCGGATCCCACCGGGTTCGCCGAGGGCTTCTGGTCGGTCACCCGGTACGACGACTGCGTGGGGGTCAACCGGGATTACGAGCACTTCTCGTCCTACCGGTCGGCCGTGCTCTTCCACGACATGGACGAGGAGGGCCTGGCCCAGCAGCGCATGATGATGCTGAACATGGACCCCCCCATGCACACCCGCTACCGGCGCCTGGTCAACAAGGGGTTCACCCCCCGGATGATGCGGGAGCTGGAGGACAAGGTGGTGGCGTCGGCCGGCTCCATCATCGACACGGTGTGCGAGTCGGGGTCCGCCGACTTCGTGGAGCAGATCTCCGCCGAGCTTCCCCTCCAGGTCATCGCCGACCTGATGGGGGTACCGCAGGAAGACCGGCACCTGGTGTTCGACTGGTCCAACAAGATGATCGGCTCCGACGACCCGGAGTACCAGGTCAGCGCGGACACGCCGGCCCAGGCCTCTATGGAGCTGTACGCCTACGCCGACGAGCTGTGCGCCAAGAAGCGCCTCGATCCCCACCAGGACCTGTTCAGCGTGCTCACCCACGCCGACATCGACGGTGACCAACTCTCCCAGTTGGAGTTGGATCTGTTCTTCTTGCTGCTTTCGGTGGCCGGCAACGAGACCACCCGCAATCTCATCTCGGGGGCCATGGTGGCCTTCTTCGACAATCCGGACCAGTGGGAGCGGCTCAAGGCCGATCGCACCCTGCTGCCGTCGGCGGTCGAAGAGATGCTGCGCTACGTGTCCCCGGTGATGCACTTCCGTCGCCAGGCCACCGCCGACGTGCTCATCGGCGACCAGAAGGTGCTCGAGGGGGACAAGGTGGTGTTCTGGCACGTGTCGGCCAACCGGGACGAGACGGTCTTCGCCAATCCCAACGTGTTCGACATCGCCCGGAGCCCGAACAATCACATGGCCTTTGGCGGCGGGGGTCCCCATTTCTGCCTGGGGGCCAACCTCGCCCGCATGGAGATCCGGGTCATGTTCGACCGGCTGCTGGACCGGGTGCCCGACATCCGTCTCGACGGCGAGGTGCAGCGGCTGCGCTCCAACTTCATCAACGGGGTCAAGCACATCCCCGTGGCCTTCACCCCCTCGGCCCCGGTGGGCCCGTCGGCCTCGGTCGGCGGCTGAGCCGGACGGTATCAAGGACCGCCGGTATCAACGCCCGCCGTCACCCGGGTCCCACCGGCGATCCGGTCCACTCCAGAAACGATCCGGTCCACTCCAGAAAGCGGACGCTGCCATGCGCTTCCACCTAGCGGTCACCTTCCTCCCCGTTGACGAAATCGTCGCCCTGTCCACGGCGTGCGACCAGATAGGCTACTCGGGGGTGTACTTCTCCGACCACCTGTTCAACCCCCGCGACCTCAAGTCCCGCTACACCTACTCGGAGGCACCCGACGGGGCGCCGTTCTGGGAGAAAGAGACCGAGTGGCCCGACCCGATGTGCCTGATTTCGGCGCTGTCGGCGGTCACCACCAACCTCACCTTCACCACCGGCATCTACATCGCCCCGGTGCGGGACCTGATCACCGTGGCCAAGTCGGTGGGCACCGCGGCGGTGTTGTCCCACAACCGGGTCCGGCTGGGGGTCGGGGTGGGCTGGTGCGAAGAGGAGTACATCCAGACCGGCCAGGACTTCCACAGCCGGGGCAAGCGGTTGAACGACATGATCCCCGCTCTGCGAGCCTTGTGGCAGGGAGGGTGGGTGGAGTACCACGGGACCCACTACGACGTCCCACCGTGCCAGATGAATCCGACACCCACCTTGCCCGTGCCCATCCTGTGCGGTGGGGACTCCGAGGCGGCCATGGTGCGGGCCTCCACCCTGTGCGACGGATGGATCAACACCGGAGCGGCGCTCCCTGACGAGGCCTTCGTGCAGGCCGAACGGATCCGGGGCGCCCTCAAACGGGAAGGGCGGGAAAACGATCCCTACTCGGTGTACCTGGCCGTCAAGTCGTACCCCGATATCGACCTGTACCGGCGGCTCGAGGACATGGGGGTGACCGACATCCTGGCGGCTCCGTGGATGGCGGTGCGGGCCGAGGACGGCGATACGCCCGAGTCGCTCCACGCCAAGCGGTCGGCCATGTGCGAGCAGTTCGCCGAGCACATCATCGGCGCCTTTGCGTGAGCGCTCGGCTCGATGGGCTGCCGGTCAGGCATGACGTCCGCCACTAAGGTCGAGAGGCCGCATCCACCGGGGAGGAACCCATGAAGGACATGAAACTCGGCCTGCAACTCGGTTACTGGGGCTCCGGTCCGCCGGCCAACGCCCACGAGCAGGTGGCCGAAGCCGAGCGGCTGGGCTTCGATTCGATCTGGACGGCCGAGGCCTACGGCTCGGACGCCCTGACCCCCCTCAGCTGGTGGGGCTCCCAGACCAAGCGGGTCCGCCTGGGCACGGCCCTGTGCCAACTGTCGGCGCGCACACCAACGGCCATGGGGATGGCCGCCATCACCCTCGATCACCTGTCCGGGGGCCGGTTCGTGCTCGGACTGGGGGTGTCCGGACCCCAGGTCGTGGAGGGGTGGTACGGACAGTCGTTCGAGAAGCCCCTGGCCCGGACGGTCGAGTACGTGGACATCGTGCGCCAGGTCATCGCCCGCGAGGCCCCGGTGACCAGCAGTGGCCCCCACTACCCACTCCCCTACCCCGGTGGCACCGGGCTGGGCAAGCCGCTCAAGCCCATCGTGCATCCCCTCCGGCGCGAGATCCCGATCATCCTGGGAGCAGAGGGCCCAAAGAACGTGGCCCTGGCCGCGGAGATCGCCGACGGCTGGTTCCCCATCTTCTTCTCGCCCAACGCCGTCAAGGCCTTCGAGCCGGCCCTAGCCGAGGGGTTCGCCCGGCCCGGCGCCCGGCACAGTGCCGACGACTTCGAGGTCATCGCCTTCGCGCCGACCCTCATCGACGACGACATCGAGCGGGCCGCCGACAACTACCGGCCGTTCATCGCCCTCTACATCGGGGGCATGGGGGCCAAGTCGATGAACTTCCACTTCGACGTGTTCGCCCGGATGGGTTACGAGGCCGAGGCCAAAAAGATCCAGGACCTCTACCTCGAGGGACGCAAGGACGAGGCCGCGGCCGCCGTCCCCACGGCGCTCATCGAGGACACCGCGCTGATCGGTCCGAAGGAGAAGATCCGGGACGACCTGGAGGGCTGGAAAGAGTCCATCGCCACCACCCTGTTGGTCTCGGGCAGCGCCGAGACCCTGCAGACCATGGCGGAGTTGATGCTGTAGGCCGGGTCGCAGGGGTTGAACGGGGTGCCGGGGGGTTCTCTGCCAGGCGACTGGTCACCAAGCCAGTTCGTCGTGGCCCTCCTGGAAGGTGCCGGTCGGGCCGTGCGGGCCGATGGTGGCCATGCGCACGATGACATCTGCGCCCTCTTCAACCGGCTGTCCCGCCCCACTGAAGGGCGTGAGGTCGGTGGCGGTGAAGCCGGGCTCGACAGCATTGAATTTGATGTCCGGTAGCGACTTGGCGTACTGGACCGTGAGCATCGAAACGGCGGCCTTGCTGGCCCCGTAGATGATGGAGGGGAAGTGAAACTGGCGGCGGTCGGGATTGGTGACGGCCCAGAACGACCCGAGGGCACTCGACACGTTGACCACCACAGGGTTGTCAGACTTCTCCAACAGCGGTAGCGCGGCTTGGGTGACACGGATCAGACCAACCGCATTGGTATCGAACACCTTCAGTGCAATGGGGCCGGTGACGTCCCCCGTCGTACTGATACCGGCGTTGTTGACCAGCACGTCCAAATGGCCCTCCTGCTCGCCGATCTCTCGCAAGGCCGACTCCGCCGAGGCGTCGTCGGTCACGTCGAGCTGGACGAATCGGGCACCGAGCTCGGACGCTGCTGCCTCTCCACGTTCGATGTCGCGCGAACCGATATAGACGGTATGCCCCAGTTCGATCAGTCGGCGGGCGGTCTCATGGCCGAGCCCCTTGTTGGCGCCGGTGATGAGTGTCACGGTCATTTGGTGCTCCTTACAGCTGATGGTTTGGACGTTCTCTGTGCGTTTGATGCCGGGCTGCAGGCCGACGGACCTCCACCGCTCTAGCCGAGCCAGCGCAACTCCCGATAACCCGATATGCCAAAAGGGCCAATTCATCGGCTGGAGGCGATAGCTTGACTCAGCAAGTACCGGCTACAACCGATAATTCGACCAGTTCTGCAAAACAGACAACAGAGCCGCGGGCGTGGCGGGGCGGCCGTCCCGATGGCTACCCTCTCGGCACGTACCGCAGGGCCACTGCCCCCGAGTCGAACTCCAGCCGGTCAAGCAGCTTCAAGTCGACATACTTCGAGAGCCCATCAAACAACTTGGGCCCGTGACCGGCAAGCCTGGGTTGCACCATGAATTCGTACTCATCGATCAAGCCCAGCTCCGCCAAAGCCAGCGGGAGCATCACCCCTCCCACAAGCAGTCCGTCACCCGGCTCCCGCTTGAGTTGCTGAACGGCTGCGCCCAGGTCCCCACGCAGGAGCTCCGCGTTCCAATCGACCTGTTCCAGAGTGCTCGAGACGACGTACTTCTTTGCCGTGTCGATTGTCTGGCCGAACGCTTCCATCCAATCGGGTCTCTCCCCCGCCGGCACCGGCAGCCGCCATGCTGATTCCATCATTTCGTAGGTCACCCGGCCAAAGAGAAGAGCGTCGGCCTGGTTGAGGTTCTCGACCGCGTGACGATGTATGTCTTGGTCCGGGAGGAAGGCATGATGATCACAGCATCCGTCCACGGTGATGTTGATGGAGTACCGGAGGGGTCGCATTTCGAAAAGAGTACTTGGGCAAAGCCCGTCCATAGCGGGCCGAACCATCATCAGTGGATTCGCCCGAGCCACCGTCTCATCGGGTTCGAAGCTTGCCACGTTGTACCTGTCCAGGGGCCGGTTGCCCCCCTCCGGCAGTCCTCGACTGGCAGAGCTGGGCATGTGGAACACTCACATAATGACTTCGGAACTGCGCGACCGCCGACTGGAACTGCTGGCCGAACACTTTGCTTCGGAAGTCGACCAAGAGTTCGACCGCACCATCGCCACCTTTGCCGGCCTTCCTCGCTATGAGATCGTGCCGACGGGACAGGTCTACCTGGGTGAAGAGGCCGTCCTCAACTATCACCGGGCTCAGCGCCAGGCGTTCCCCGACCAGCGACACGAAAACGTGAGCATGCACGTGGCCGATGACGACACCATCATCGCGGAGTTCGATCTGTTGGGCACCAACCTCGGGCCACTGTTGGATGCCGAGCCCACCGGCAGGTCCTTTCGAGTCCCGACCGTGGCCATTTTCACCTTTGCAGGCGAGCTGTTAACCAATGAGCGCGTCTACTTGGATCTCGCCAGCCTCCTTCGCCAGATAGGGCGCCACGACCTCCTGGATGGGAGGTGACCGCAGCACCAGGGGCTACCGAGCCCCTGACGAATCAGCTGTCCCCACTGCCTGGCCACCGCTCTGATGGCGCCGGCCGACCTACTCGCCGATGCCGGCTCAGCCCCGCCTGGTCAGCGCCGCCTGCTCAGCGCCTCCCCATGATCGGGTCGTTGCCGGTGAAGTACACGGTGTCCTGGGCGTACTTGTTGCCGGTGGTGCCGAGATCCTTCTCGGCGTTGGCCAGACAGGGGGTGTCGTAACCGGCCGAGGTCTTCTTGCAGGCGGCCAGCTTGTCCACCGTCTTGCCGTTGGGCTTGAGAAAGTAGACGGTGCCCGACGGGATGGTGGTCCCGTAGAAGAACTGGACCACAGCCTGGATGGGAGCCAGGTTGGAGGTGTAGACGCCGAAGTTGCCGTAGGCCTCGACGATGTTGCCCTCGCACTTGGTGGACCCGGTCGGCGGGCACAGGGCCGGCTCGGCCGAGGGGGCCAGCGACTTGAGGGTCACCGCCACCGGTGGGGGGTTCTCGGTCACGGTGGTGGCGGCGAAGGGGGCCAGCAAGGGTGTGATCGATCCGTCGGTGACGGCACGGCTGTCGGGCTTCTTGGTCACCTTGATCTTGGCTTTGGGCAAGGTCAGGGTCACCTTGGCCTTGGCCTGCTTGAGGGTCCGCTTGGTGCTGGCCAGGGCGATCCC
>Ga0182030_10012131_pt1 | contig 17316 bp, 16 predicted proteins | sample 812S3MmetaG_FD_121299 | JGI IMG/M metagenome (GOLD analysis project Ga0182030, IMG submission 121299) | Permafrost microbial communities from Stordalen Mire, Sweden - 812S3M metaG (Illumina Assembly) | ecosystem: Environmental > Terrestrial > Soil > Wetlands > Permafrost | place: Sweden...
CAGGCCTTCGACGGCGGCGGAGCCGACATCGTCGCCGGGCAACTCGGCCAGCGTGGTGATCACCGCTTCGGCGCCGCCCAGCGAGCGCGCGGCCACACCGGCGGCACGACGGATGGTGTCGGCCGGCCACTCGTCTCGCGCCTTGCCCAGGCCGATCGTGAGCACGCTGGCCACCGGCAGCGCCGGCACTACCAGCCGATGTACCTGGTCACTGGCACCGGTGGCTTCCAGTGCGATTAAGTCGGCCTCGATTTCTTCAATGGCTTCGGCGGACAGGAAGGGCTCGGCCGCCAGCACGACCGCGCCCGGGCGGTCGTCATCGCCGGTCGAGACGACCGGCACGAGCAAGATCGCAGAACCCACACCGCGTTTCGGCAGCGACGTGGCGACATTGACGGAAGGAGCCTGGTATCCCGGTTCATTACTCACGGGCAATTACCCTAGTCACCGGGGGTAGGCCTCAGCTCGGCAGCGTCCCTGGGTGCAGATCGAAGGCGATCACCGGTTCCGCAAAGCCCTTGAGCGTCAACGGGCCCTGGGCGACCGCGGGCCAGTCGGGCAACTCGTCATGCAGCTCGGATGTGGCCAGGACCTGTTCCGGCGCCGCGGCCGCCACGAGTCGGGCAGCCAGGTTGACTGGGTTGCCGAAGTAGTCGCCGTTGATGGCCACAACCGTGCCGAACGCCAGGCCGGCGCGGACCTGCAGTCCTTCCTCGCGCGCCTTGGGGTGCTCGACGAGATCAACCGCCGCCCGCAGCAGTGCTTCGGGCGCCGAACTCACCCACATCACCTCGTCGCCGATGAACTTCACCACCCGGCCGCCGTCGGCATGCACCACATCGGAGACGGTGCCGGCGAACTCGTTGAGCAAATGCGACAACTGCGCCGGGGTGAGCGCCTGAGTCAACGCGGTGAAGCCGGACAGATCCGCGAAACCGACACCGCACACCACGGACGCCGACGTATCGCGAAGGACACCCTCGAAGTGGGTTCGAGCGCTGGTCAGGTGATGGCGGTGCACGATGTCGATCAGTGCCCCGATCCGGGGGACGAACTCGGCGACTGAGCGGTACGCCTGCGCGGTGGCGAGTTCGTCGTGGGTATGGGTCATCTGGATGTCCGGCGTCCCGGAGCGAATCATTGTCGACTCGGCTTCAGCCAGCCGGGCCATGGCGGCGCCGAGTACCCGCAACAAGCCCAATGCGCCGTCCTGGCCGACCACCGCCTTGAGCCCGAGCCAGGTTGCCAGGGCGTCGACGTCGGCCTGGCTCAGCACCGGGATATCGGGACCGGCGGCAGTCAAGCCGAGCAAGGTCCAGGCGCGCGCGACGTCCTCGGCCGCTATCCCGAGTTCGGAGGCCGCGGTCTCAAACGTGTAGGTCGGGCGCCCAGACCACGACAGCACATCACCGGCCAAGCCGAACAGCCGCCCGCGGAGTTCGGCTTCGACCATCTCATCGGCCGTGAAGCCAAGGTCGTCCAGATACTTGATCAGGTCGGCCCGTTCGCGGGCGTTGGCTACCCCGGCGGCCTCTAGCGCCTCGAAGTCCAGGGAATCGGACACCCACCCAAGTGTGCCAGGCAGGGGTGACGATTAGGGTCGGATGGCGTGAGCGATGCGCCGGAGCTATTCAGGGGACCGCTGGAAGATCGTCATCGCGAGTTGGGCGCCAATTTCGCCGAGTTCGGTGGCTGGCTGATGCCGGTGTCCTATGCCGGCACCGTCAGCGAGCACAACGCGACGCGCAACGCGGTGGGCCTGTTCGACGTCAGCCATCTCGGCAAGGCGCTCATCCGGGGCCCGGGCGCCGCGCAGTTCGTCAACTCCGCACTCACCAACGACCTGGGCCGCATCGGACCGGGCAAAGCGCAATACACGTTGTGTTGCACCGAATCCGGTGGCGTCATCGACGATCTCATCGCCTACTACGTCGACGACGACGAGATCTTCCTGGTGCCCAACGCCGCCAACACCGCCGCGGTGGTCGAGGCGCTGCAGGCGGCCGCCCCGGCCGGTCTGACGATCACCAACGAGCATCGCTCCTACGCCGTGTTGGCGGTGCAGGGGCCGCGATCGTCCGACGTGCTCGGTGAGCTGGGTCTGCCGAACGGCATGGATTACATGGGCTATGCCGATGCCACGTTCTCGGGGGTGCCGGTGCGAGTCTGCCGCACCGGATACACCGGCGAACACGGCTACGAACTGCTGCCGCCCTGGGAGTCCGCGGGCGTGGTGTTCGACGCCCTGGTGACTGCGGTCTCCAATGCCGGCGGCGAGCCAGCCGGTCTGGGCGCTCGCGACACCCTGCGCACCGAGATGGGTTACCCGCTGCACGGGCATGAACTTGCGCTCGACATCTCGCCGCTGCAGGCCCGGTGCGGCTGGGCCATCGGCTGGAAGAAGGACGCGTTCTTCGGCCGGGACGCGCTGCTGGCCGAGAAATCGGCCGGCCCGCGGCGGCTGTTGCGGGGGCTGCGGATGGTCGGGCGCGGAGTGTTGCGTCCCGGGCTGACCGTGCTGGCCGGCGACACCCCGGTCGGGGTGACCACATCGGGAACGTTCTCCCCGACGTTGCAGGTCGGTATCGCGCTGGCGTTGATCGACACCGACGCCGGAATCCAGGACGGTCAGCAAATCACCGTCGATGTTCGCGGTCGTGCTGCCGAGTGCGAAATCGTGCGCCCACCCTTCGTCGAATTGAAAACCCGTTAGCCGCCGGCTGCACGTGGCAAAAACCCGTTAGCGCGCCCAGATACAATCGGCGCCATGACAACCGGCTCCCTTGAGTTCACGGTTTCGCGCGCGTCGACTCCGGCGACCGACGCCGAACGTGAATCGATCTTGCGTGAGCCGGGATTCGGCAAATATTTCACCGACCACATGGTGTCGATCGACTACGACGAAGGCCAGGGCTGGCACAACGCGCGGGTCATCCCGTACGGGCCGATTCAGCTGGACCCGTCGGCAATCGTGTTGCACTACGCCCAAGAAGTGTTCGAGGGGCTGAAGGCGTACCGCTGGACCGACGGCTCCATCGTGTCGTTTCGCCCGGATGCCAACGCCGCAAGGATGCGTGCGTCGGCCCGGCGACTGGCGATTCCCGAACTGCCCGACGAGCTGTTCCTCGAATCCTTGCGCCAACTCGTCGCCGTCGACAACGCCTGGGTGCCGGCGGCCGGCGGCGAAGAGGCGTTGTATTTCCGGCCATTCGTGTTCGCGACGGAGCCCGGCCTTGGGGTACGGCCGGCCAATCAGTACCGGTACCTGCTGATTGCCTCGCCGGCCGGCGCGTATTTCAAAGGCGGCATCAATCCGGTCAATGTCTGGGTGTCGACGGAGTATGTGCGGGCCTGCCCGGGCGGCACCGGTGCGGCCAAATTCGGCGGCAACTACGCAGCATCGCTGCTGGCTCAGGCGCAAGCCGCGGAAAACGGTTGCGACCAAGTGGTGTGGCTCGACGCCGTCGAGCGTCGCTTCGTCGAAGAGATGGGCGGGATGAATCTCTTCTTCGTGCTGGGCAGCGGCGGGACTGCGCGGCTGGTGACGCCGGAGTTGTCCGGCTCGCTATTGCCCGGGATCACGCGGGATTCGTTGCTGCAGTTGGCTATTGACGCCGGATTCAGCGTCGAGGAACGCAAGATCGATATCGATGAGTGGCAGAAGAAAGTCGGCGTCGGCGAGATCACCGAAGTGTTCGCCTGCGGCACCGCCGCCGTCATCACCCCGGTCGCACAGGTGAAGCACGGCGACGCCGAGTTCACCGTCGCCGACGGCAAGCCCGGTGAAGTGACGATGGCGCTGCGCGACACGCTGACCGGGATCCAACGGGGCACCTTCGCCGACACCCACGGTTGGATGACCCGGCTGGATTAGCGCCTTCGGCCGCAGTGGGCGCGCTAGAACCGGACCAACGCCGCAAGCGCCACGACACTGACCGTCGTGGTCAATTCGATCGCGGCGCCCAGCACGTCGCCGCTGATGCCGCCGAATCGGCGCACGCAGTGTCGCACCAGGGCCGCGCCGCAGCACACCCCCAGCAGCACCGCGCCCGGTCCCTGCCACAGCCGCGGCCCAGCCGCCAGCGACACGGCGAGCAGCAACGCAAGCCAGCCCGCGACCACCGGCACGGGTTGGGTGCCGGCCACCCGGACGCCCAGCGCGCTACCGTCGGCCGCTGGCACCGACCGACGACAGGCCAGCACCGCGGTGACGCGCCCGGCGGCCACCGCCACCACGATCCCGAGAAACCCGTGCCGCCAGGTCCCGCCGAGCGCGGAAAACGCCAGCCCCTGCAACGTGATCACCAACACCACCGCCGCGACGCCGAACGGTCCCGTCGATCCGTCGCGCATCACCGCCAGCGCACGCTCTTCAGGCCCGTAGCAGCCCAGGCCGTCGGCGGTATCGGCAACGCCGTCTATGTGCAGGCCGCGGGTGGCCAGCAACAGCGCCGCCACCGCGAGCAATCCGGGCAGCGGGCTGGACCAGCCGAAGGCCAGCGCACCGCCCCAGCTGACGCCCGCGGCCAGTGCTCCCAGAGCGATACCGACCACCGGCAGCGCGGTCATGGCGCCGCGGCCCATCGCCGCGTTGCGAGCCCACGGTACGGGCAGGACCGTTCCGAACGCGAAAGCCGTTGCCAGCGAACGCATCACGGTGAAGGAGCCGGTGGGTGGGCGGCGTCGGGCCGGGTGGAGACACCGGCTTCCGCGAACGTCGCCGTCGACGCCAGTGCGGCCACCGCGGCGCGCAGCACCGGCAGTGCCACCGCGGCGCCGCTGCCCTCGCCCAGCCGCATTCGCAGATCCAGAATCGGATCCAACTCCAGCGCCCCCAGGGCCAGCGCATGACCCGGCTCGGTGGACCGGTGACCGGCCTGCCACCACTGCCGTGCGCCGGGGGCCATCCGCTCGGCCACCAGAGCGGCCGCCGTCACCGCCATACCGTCGAGCAGAACCGGGGTCCGGCGCACCGCGGCCTGGGCGCAAAAGCCCGCCATCGCCGCCAGATCTGCACCGGCGCAGCAGCGCAGCAATGCAACCGGGTCCGGCAACACCGCCCGCGTCCGATACAACGCATCCCGGACGGCGGCCGTCTTGCGCGCCCAGCCGGCGTCGTCGATCCCGGTCCCGAAGCCGACCACCGCGACCGGTTCGGCGTTGGTCAGCGCGGCCACCAGCACCGCGGCCGCAGTGGTGTTCCCGATGCCCATATCGCCGGCGATCAGCAGGTCAGCGCCGCTGTCGACCTCCTCGTCGGCGATTCTTTGGCCCGCCGCGATCGCGCTGATGGTCTCCTCCTCGGTCAGCGCGTCCTGCACAGCGATATCGCCGCTGCCGCGGCGCACCTTGTGAGCGCCAATCCGCTCCGAGAGTGCATCTGCGTCCACCGACAGGTCGGCGACCCGCACGGTCGCCCCGGCGATGGCGGACAGTGCGTTGATCGTCGCCCCGCCCGCATCGATGTTGGCGACCATCTGAGCGGTGACTTCCGGCGGGTACGCAGATACGCCGGACCGCGCGACACCGTGATCACCGGCGAACACCACCACCCGGGCGCGTTCGAATTGCGTTGGCGGGCAATGGCCCTGGCATGACGCGATCCACACGGACAGGTCCTCGAGGCGGCCGAGCGCGCCGCGCGGCTTGGTCAGGGTGTCCTGGCGGGCGCGGGCGGCCGCGGCGGCGTCTGCGTCGGGCGGCGAGATCGGCGTGAATTCCATTACCTGCCTGACGGTTTGATCGATAACGCCTGCCCGGCCACCACCAGTACCACCCGATCGCACACCGCGGCGACGAGCTGATTGAGCGTGCCCAGTTCGTCGGCGAACCGGCGCCCGGAAGTGGTGGCGGGCACCACCATCAATCCGACCTCGGGGCTCACCAGCACCAGGGTGGACTCGAACGCGCCGACCGCAGCGACCATGTCTTGGACCGGACCGGCCACCGACCCGTTCTCCCATGCCTGATGGCGGTCCAGCGTGCAGGTCAGCCAGCCACCGAGGTCGTCAACCAGGGTCGGGGTGGACGACGATTGCCGCAATTCGGTTGTGATGTCCTCGGTTTCGACTGTTGACCAGTGCTCGGGTCGGCGGCTGCGGTGCTCCGCGACTCGCTGTGCCCAGTCCGGATCGGCCTGGCCGCGCGGTCCGGCGGCCAGGTAGCGGACCGCCGCCCGGCATGTCGGCAGCGATTTGGCGATGGTTTCTTCTGCCCACTGGGATTTGCCCGATCTGATTCCACCGAGCACCAGGGTGCGCACCGGCGTCAGACGGCTTTCCGGTGGCGGCTATTCGACACTGCTGCCGCGTCCGACTTGCGGCCGGGGCGTGCGCATCCGGCGCATTTGCGAAGCCCGGCCGGCGGCGTAAAGGCCGAGCTTCCAATGGCTTTCGGTGTTACTCGGGAACTTCGCGTCCACCATCTTGTTGACCTTGCGAGCCAGGATGACGGCGTCGCCGCCCATGATCAGCGCCAGCCCCAGCATGGCAGGAGACAGGTAGAGTTGCAGCTGCGGGACGCCGAAGGTCATAAATAGCAGAGTCAGGGTCGACGGCATGAACAGGCCGAGCAGATTGCGTCGGGAATCCACTACATCGCGCACGTAGCGGCGCACTGGCCCCTGATCGCGCTGCAACAGGTACCCCTCTTCGCCGGCCATCATGCGTTCCCGGCGGTCGGTCATCCGCGCCCGGTTAGAGAGTTTTTGTTCCCGACGCTCGTCGCGGCTGAGTTTGGGGCCTGCCAACGTTTTGCGCCGGGCCCGCGCCTCGGCGGCGGTCATGGGTGCCGGTGCGACAGGCCCCTTCTTCGCGCTGCGCCGGGCCGTATCGCGCTTGGGCGTGGGCCGGCCCTTGGGGCCGGTGCGCGTGCCACGAGACGCCACGTCCGCGGAATCGGCGGCGTCTTGCGCCACGGCGACCTCGTCGAGGTCCTCGTCATGGGTTTTCTTACGGCCCAACAGCTTCACAGTCGCCAGGTTACTTCGCGGCTGGTCCGCCGCCCTAATGGGCCCGAATGCGTCCCAGGCAATGGGCGTTCCCTGCGTGCGCGCGACAGTTAGACCTACGCTTAATGGTGATGAACGGCTGCCTGTGATGGACGACGGCTCGAACGCCTCAAATGAGGCTGTTGCTGGCCTTTCGCCTGGCCGTCTCCAGTTGCCGGCCATGCGGGTGCTGGTGGCCCCGGACTGTTTCGGCGACAGCCTGTCGGCGGTGGATGCGGCAGCCGCGATCGCGACCGGCTGGACCCGGTCGCGCCCGGGTGACCGGTTCGTCATCGCCCCGCAGTCCGACGGAGGGCCGGGCTTCGTCGAGGTGCTGGCCAAGCGGCTGGGGGAGCGACGGCGGCTGCGGGTGTCCGGGCCGTTGGACGCAGAGGTGGAGGCCGAGTGGATATTTGATCCCGGCTCGGCGACCGCGTACTTGGAGTGTGCACAAGCCTGCGGCCTGCCCTTGCTGGGTTGTCCGCCGAACCCGGAGACCGCGCTGGCGGCCCACAGCAGGGGAGTCGGGCAGCTCATCGCCGAGGCGCTGCGGGCCGGGTCGACACGGATCGTGATCGGACTGGGCGGCAGCGCGTGCACGGATGGCGGAAAAGGCATGATCGGCGAGCTCGGCGGCCTGGCGACCGCCCGGGAACAACTGGCTGACATCGAGCTGATCGCGGCCTCGGACACCGAATACCCGCTGCTAGGGCCGTGGGGCGCGGCCAGGGTTTTCGGCCCGCAGAAGGGCGCGGACACCGCCGCGGTGGCGGCGCTGGAAGTCCGGCTCGAAGCGTGGGCGCTCAAACTCGAGGCGGTGGCCGGACGGGATGTGAGCTCCGAGCCGGGCGCGGCCGCTGCCGGCGGCATCGGCGCCGGGCTGTTTGCACTCGGCGGCCACTTCGAGTCGGGCGCGGAAATCATCGCCGAACACACCGACCTGGCCGACGACCTGGAGACCGCGGACATGATCGTCACTGGTGAAGGCCGGTTCGACGAGCAATCCCTGCACGGAAAAGTGGTGGGCTCGCTCGCGGCAGCGGCTGGTCCGCTGGGAATTCCGGTCATCGTGCTGGCCGGCCAGGTCAGCCTGGAGAAGTCCGCGGTGCGATCGTCGGGCATCATGTCGGCGCTGTCGATGGCCGAATACGCCGGTTCGGTGGGATTGGCGCAGGCTGATGCAGCGAATCAGCTGATGGGATTAGCGTCACAGGTGGCGGCGCGACTCGGGAATAGTGGTCCCGCAAGGTACCGTTGAGTCAGTGGGTGTTGACCCGAGTAAGTCACAGGGCACTCACCCGACAAACAGGCATGTAGGAGAAGCAATGACGGTGCAGAACGAGTCGACTACCCAGACCACCCACGGCGCGACCCTGACCGACGCCGCCGCCGCCAAGGCGAAGTCGCTGCTCGACCAAGAGGGACGGGACGACTTGGCGTTGCGTATCGCGGTCCAACCGGGCGGGTGTGCCGGGCTGCGCTACAACCTCTTCTTCGACGACCGGGCGCTGGACGGCGATCTGACCGCGGAGTTCGGCGGTGTGAAGTTGACGGTGGACCGGATGAGCGCCCCCTACATCGAAGGCGCGTCCATCGATTTTGTGGACACCATCGAGAAGCAGGGTTTCACCATCGACAACCCGAACGCCACTGGTTCGTGCGCGTGCGGGGATTCGTTCAACTGATCTAACGGCGCTATCGGCGCCCCTTCGCACCCGGGGCTAATACGAGCCACCGGTGCGCAGCACGTATGAGCACACCAAGATGTCGCCGCGCTGGAAAAGTAACTGGGCCACACCCTGGACCTGTCCGCGCATCGGGCCCCCCGCGGCAGGCGATATCTGCATGGTGAACAGCGCCTGGGCCTGGTACTGCGACAAGTAGACGATCTTGTCGATCGAGGTCAAATGCACCTCAGAGAACTGCTTGCGGAATGCGTCGCTGCTCAGCTTGGCCAGCGCCTGGTCGGACCGCTTGTCATGCACGCCGTCATACAAGCCGCACAGCGCGTTGCGGACGATGCTGTCGGTGTCCCGGTTCTCCAGCGCGTCCAGATAGCCCTGAATCGCGGTTTTGGCGGCGCCTTCGGACAAGCTGGCGCCGGTACTGGCCCCGTTGGTGCGAACGCCGTACACGACCGCCACGGTCAGCACGGCTACCAGTGCGATGGCCAGCAATAGGCCAATGACCAACCGTCGCTTGGACCGGCGCTTCGGGTAGGCCGGGGACGGCGGTGCGAAGGCCGGATCGCCGGCACCGGGCTCGTGCGGAAATTCGACCGGCTGGGATTGGGCGTAGGGCACGGGTCCGTCACCGCCGACAGCATGGTTCGGCGAGTGCGGACCGCCCATTGTGGTTCTCCTACGGTGGTAGACGGGATGACGAACCGGTACTGCCCGACGTGTTCGTTCCCGGCGACTTGAGTGAGTTCCCTGAGCAGGCTAGCGCACATGCCGTTGCCGCCCGCGGACGCAGCGACGGTCGAAGCGCTGAGTAATATAGCTGGCCTTACTAACGAAGGATGGAGATTTAGTGACGATCGCCGTAACCGGTTCGATTGCGACCGACAACCTGATGCGGTTCCCCGGCCGCTTTTCCGAGCACCTGCTGGCCGATCATCTGCAGAAGGTCTCGCTCAGCTTCCTGGTGGACGACCTGGTGATTCATCGCGGGGGGGTGGCGGGCAACATCGCGTTCGCCATCGGCGTGTTGGGCGGCGACGTCGCGCTGGTCGGCGCGGTCGGCGACGACTTCGACGACTACCGGCAATGGCTGCAGTCCCACGGCGTCAACACCGACCACGTGCTGGTCTCACAGACCGCGCACACCGCCCGCTTCGTCTGCACCACGGACCTGGACATGGCCCAGATCGCGTCGTTCTACCCGGGTGCGATGTCGGAGGCCCGCAACATCAAGCTGGCGGACGTGGTGTCCTCGATCGGCAAGCCGGACCTGGTCATCATCGGGGCCAACGACCCCGACGCGATGGTGGTGCACACCGAGGAGTGCCGCAAACTCGGGCTGCCCTTCGCCGCCGATCCCTCCCAGCAGCTGCCCCGGCTTTCCGGGGACGAGATCAACAAGCTGATCGACGGTGCCGCCTACCTGTTCACCAACGACTACGAGTGGGAGCTGTTGCTGAACAAGACCGGGTGGTCAGAGGCCGACGTTCTCAAGAAGGTCGAACTGCGGGTGACCACACGGGGCGCCAAGGGCGCCGACATCGTGGACCGCGACGGCACCACGGTTCACGTCGGCGTGGTGCCCGAGACCAGCCAGACCGACCCCACCGGCGTCGGCGACGCGTTCCGGGCCGGCTTCCTCACCGGGCGCAGCGCCGGTCTGAGCCTGGAGCGTTCGGCGCAGCTGGGCTCGCTGGTCGCCGTGCTGGTGCTGGAGTCGACCGGAACCCAGGAATGGACCTGGGACCGTGAGGTTGCCAAGACCCGGTTGGCCGGGGCGTACGGCGACGACGCGGCCGCCGAGATCGCCGCGGTGCTGGCCTAACGCGTTTTAGAGCTGCACCGGATACTGGGGCTCGCTGATCTGGGGTACCACGCTGTGCTCGACGAAGATGGCGTGCCAGAGCATGAAGATCAGCACCGTCCACAGCCGTCGGCTGTGATCACTGGTCCCGTTGCGATGTTCGTCGAGCATCCGGCGCACGGCGGCGGTGTCTATCAGGTGACCGGTCTGCGACGCGGCGATAGTCGCGTAGGCCCACTCCTGTAGCTCGCCGGCGCGCAGCCAATGCCGGATCGGCACCGGGAAGCCGAGCTTGGGTCGATGCAGCACATGCGCGGGAACGATGGGCTCCAGCGCCCGCCGCAGCGCGTACTTGGTGGTGGTCCGGGTGATCTTCCCCTCCACGGGCAGCCGCGAGGCGACGGCGAACACCTCGGGATCCAGGAAGGGCACCCGCAGCTCCAGCGAGTTGGCCATCGTCATCTTGTCGGCCTTGACCAGGATGTCGCCGCGCAGCCAGGTGAACAGATCGACGTGCTGCATGCGGGCCACCGGGTCCCAGCCCGCCGATTCGGCGTACACCGAGGCGGTCACGTCGGTATGAGTCCAGTCGTCGCGGAATCCGGGCAGCACGTCGCGCAACTGCGCATCCGAGAAGCTGCGTGCATTGCCGTAGTAGCGCTGCTCGAGGGTCAGCGAGCCGCGGTGCAGCAGGCTCTTGCCGCGCATCCCCTCGGGCAGCGGTTTGCTCACCTTGCCCATCGAGCGCCGCACCGGCCCCGGCAGATAATCAAAGGGCTTCAGCGACAACGGCTCTCGATAGATCGTGTAGCCACCGAACAATTCGTCGGCGCCTTCGCCGGACAGCACCACCTTCACGTGCTTGCGGGCTTCGCGCGCGACGAAAAACAGCGGGACCAACGCCGGGTCGGCAACCGGCTCATCGAGGTACCAGACGATCTCGGGCAGCGCGGCGACGAACTCGTCGGGCTTGACCACCTTGGTGATATGCCGGGCGCCGATCGCCTCGGCCGAGGCCACCGCGATGTCGATCTCAGAGAACCCCTCTCGCTCGAAACCGGTGGTGAAGGTGATCAGTCGGGGGTTGTGCCGGATGGCCAGGGCCGCGATGGCCGTGGAGTCGATACCTCCGGACAGAAACGCCCCGACGGTGACATCGGCGCGCATGTGTTTGGCCACCGAGTCCTCGAGCACCGCGGTGATCTCGTCGTAGCGGGCCTGCTCGGTGTCCCGGGTGATCGGCACCGCGGCAAACCTCGGCGTGAAGTAGCGGGTGGTTTCCGGTGGCTGCCCGGCCCGGATGCGGGCGTAGCAGCCCGATTCGAGCCGGCGCACCCCGCGGTGCAGTGTCTCGGGCTCCGGGACGTACTGCAGCACCGTGTAGTGCTGGAGCGCACGGGTGTCGATCGCGGTGTCGAACCCGATCAGGTCGGCCAGATCCAGCAGGCACTTCTTCTCGCTGGCCACCGCGGTTCCGCCGGTGCCGGTCGCCATGAATAGCGGCTTGATGCCGAAAGGGTCTCGGGCGCAGATCAATTCGCGAGCCACAGTGTCCCAGAGCGCGAAGGCGAACATGCCGCGCAGCCGGGTCAGCACGTCGATGCCCCAGTAGTGGTATCCGGCGACGATGGCCTCGCCGTCACCATCGGTGGCGAAGACGGCGCCGTGCTGGGCGGCTAATTCGTCGCGCAGCTCCAGGTAGTTGTAGATCTCGCCGTTGAACACCAGCACGTAGCGGTCGACGGCGTCCGGCGGGCCCCAGCGCAGCGGTTGATGCGAATGGGCGATGTCGATGAAGGACAGCCGGTTGAAGCCGAACACCACGGCCCCGTCGGCGTCTGGGTCGAACAACCCGCCGGGCTCGTCGGGCCCGCGGTGGCGCATCAGGCGCAACGCGCGGGTGATCGCGTCGTCGGTGCTGCTTGAGCCGGGGCCGGCCGCGTCATTCTCGGCGGCGGCCGGATTGGCCACGAACGCCAGCAGTCCACACACGGCGCCCCAGTATGCCGCACTTTTGCATCCCTTGGGGACGCCGCACCGGGCAGGTCACGACGACGACGCCGACTGGCCGGTCGGGTCTGGTCGCCGGGCTGAGCGGCGTGGTCTACGCTGCGTAGTATTCGGCATTCGAGCAGGAGGCGCCAGCGTGACACCTCGCGAGCAGTTCCGTTCGCACCGTTTGTCGCACGGCAGATTTCAGCGTCTTTCCGGTGGCGTTTCCCGTCGTCGTCGGCCGCTGGCGCTCGCCGCGACACTGGGACTGCTGGCGGTCACCCTGAGCGGGTGCAGCTGGTCAGAGGTGGTGGGCCTGGGCTGGCCGGAAGGCATCACCCCGCAGGCCCATGTCAACCGGCAGCTCTGGATCGGATCGGTGATCGCCGCACTGGCCGTCGGCGTCATCGTGTGGGGCCTGCTGTTCTGGTCGGCGGCCTTTCACCGCAAGAAGGCCACTGACACCGACCTTCCCCGCCAATTCGGCTACAACATGCCGCTAGAGCTGGTGCTCACCGTGGTGCCGTTCCTCATAATCTCGGTGCTGTTCTACTTCACCGTGGTGGTCCAGGAAAAGATGTTGCACTTGGCCAAGGATCCCGAGGTGGTGATCGACGTCACCTCGTTCCAGTGGAACTGGAAGTTCGGCTATCAGCGCGTCAACTTCAAAGACGGCACCTTGACCTACGACGGCGCCGACGAGGCGCGCAAGAAGGCGATGGTCTCCAAGCCGGAGGGCAAGGACGAGCGCGGCGAAGAGCTGGTGGGTCCGATTCGCGGGCTCAACACCGCGGACCGGACCTACCTGAACTTCGACAAGGTCGAGACCCTGGGAACCAGCACCGAAATTCCGGTGTTGGTGCTGCCCGCCGGTAAGCGCATCGAATTCGTCCTGAATTCGGCCGACGTCGTCCATGCATTCTGGGTGCCGGAGTTCTTGTTCAAGCGCGACGTAATGCCCCATCCGAAGGAGAACAACTCCGTCAACGTCTTCCAGGTCGAAGAGATCCAGAAGACCGGCGCTTTCGTCGGCCACTGCGCTGAAATGTGCGGCACCTATCACTCGATGATGAACTTCGAGGTGCGGGTGGTGTCGGCCAACGACTTCAAGGCCTACCTGCAGCAACGGATCGACGGTAAGACAAACGCCCAAGCGTTGCAGGCGATTGCCCAGTCCCCGGTGGCGGTGACCACCCACCCGTTTGACACGCGCCGCGGCGAAAAGACTCAACCCGTAGGTTAGGACACGCAATGCATATCGAAGCGAGGCTGTTCGAGTTCATCGCCGCGTTCTTCATCTTGGTCGCCGTGCTCTACGGCGTGCTGACCGCGCTGTTCGCCACCGGCGGTGAGGAGTGGGCGGGCACCACCGCGCTGGTGCTGACCGGTGGATTGGCAGTGATCACGGCCACCTTTTTTCGGTTTGTCGCCCGCCGCCTCGACACCCGGCCCGAGGATTACGAGGGCGCTGAAATCAGTGATGGTGCAGGCGAACTGGGGTTCTTCGCCCCGCACAGCTGGTGGCCGATTCTGGTCGCGCTGGCGGGCTCGGTGGCCGCGGTGGGTATCGCGCTGTGGCTGCCGTGGCTGATCGTCGCCGGGGTGGTGTTCATCCTGGCCTCAGCGGCCGGATTGGTCTTTGAGTACTACGTCGGTCCCGAGAAGCACTGATTTGCGGCTCGAAGATAACAATCCGGGCATCAGTTGATCCGTGGCACGTTTGCGGGGACTTCTTTGCCCTACTCGGTTCGGTAGGGTTTGCCCAGGCAATGAGAATTTCCCTAGCGTGCGCGCTACGAGATAGCCCCGGAGCCCCGCGCGCAGGTGATGCACTTGGACAGGGCAGGCAGACATGAGCGGGCCGAAACCCCCGGGACGGGAATCTGAAGAACCCGAGTCCGCGCGCGGGCCGGGCGGCGAATCCGAGCCCGGCAGCGAGCCCAGCGACGATGCCGGACCAGCCGGTGAGCACGACGCCGAGTTCGATTCCGATCACGACCTTGAATCGCGCGGCGACGACGCCGGAGTAGCGGCCGACCACCCGGGTGAGACAGACGCCTATTCCAGGGCTTATTCGGCACCGGAGTCCGAGCATTTCATCACCGGCCCGTATCTGCCGGCCGACATGAGCCTGTACGACTACGACAGCTATGACGAGTCATCCGACCACGATGACGAGGATGCTGCGCCACGGTGGCCCTGGGTGGTCGGCATCGCTGCCATCGTGGCCGCGATCGCGCTGGTGGTCTCGGTGTCGCTGCTCGTCGCGGACACGGACACGGACAAGCTGGCCAACCCCGGCACCACCACTGGGTCCCAGCCGCCGATGCAGGACGAGATCACCACGACCAAGCCGCCGCCTCCACCGCCACCACCCCCGCCCAGCACCGAGATCCCAACAGCTACGGAGACCCAAACAGTGACGGTGACCCCGACGGCTCCACCCCCGCCGCCGCCCGCCCCGGCACCGACGGCTGCGCCGCCGCCGGCGACCACAACGGCACCGGCGGCTCCGCCACCGCCCACGACGCCCGCGGGTCCCCGGCAGGTCACCTATTCGGTGACCGGCACCAAAGCTCCTGGCGACATCATCTCGGTGACCTATGTCGACGCCTCCGGGCGGTCACGCACCCAGCACAACGTCTACATTCCGTGGTCGATGACCGTGACACCGATCTCGACGTCCGACGTCGGCTCAGTCCAGGCGTCCAGCCTGTTCCGGGTGAGCAGGCTCAACTGCTCGATCACTACCAGCGACGGAACGGTGCTCTCGTCGAACAACAACGACGCAGCGCAGACGAGCTGCTGATGGTCAGCCGATATTCCGCCTATCGGCGTGGGTCCGACGCCATTCCGCCGGAGCTCATCGATCGGATCCTGCTGGGGGCATGCGCCGCGACCTGGCTGGTGTTGTTGGGTGTCAGCGTCGCTGCCACCGTCGCACTGTCGGATCTGAGCCGAGGCTTTCATAAATCGGCCAGCAGCCCGCACACCACGTGGGTGTTGTATGCGGTCATCGTCGTTTCCGCGCTGATCATCGCCGGCGCGGTGCCGGTGCTGTTGCGGGCCCGCCGGATGACTCAGCCCGAAGCGGCGGCCCAGCCGTCCGGCACGCCGGCCCGGGGGACCGGCAGGCAGTTGTTGCGGCCTGGCTCGCCCACACCGCGCACCGTGGCCGAACGGGCCCGCGAGCAGAGCCTGCAAGTCGCCGAGGAGGCACCGGGGTGGTCTGGTGCCGCGGTGGACCGGGTCTGGTTGCGCGGCACCGTCATCCTGGTCGGCACGATGGGTGCAGCGCTGATCGCGGTCGCGGCGGCAAGCTACTCCATGGCCGTCGGGCACGACGGGCCGTCGTGGGTCGGTTACGGCGTCGCCGGGCTCATCACTGCGGGCATGCCCGCGGTCGAGTGGTTCTACGTCCGGCAGCTGCGCGCGCTGCTCGCCAAGCACTAGCCCGGTTCTGGCCGGGCCAGTGCTTAGCGGCTCGTACTTGGGCGGGCTAGTGCTCGCCGTGCTCGCCGTTGGATCCGGCTGAGCTGTCCTGATGCTCGCGCAGCGCGGTGAGGGCGCGTTGCTCCGAATGATGTGCCGCGTCGCGCAGCGCCGCGTCCTCGGACGGCGGATCGGCGAACAAGAAGCTGCCGCTACCCGGCGTTCCGGCCGAGCCCAGCTTGTTCATCTTGTTGGGCACCGGAGCGCCTTGGTACTCCAGCGGTATCGGGTGCCCGTGGTCGTCGACCGGGCCGAGCGGTTGGTGCAGCTCGATATAAGCACCCTGCGGCAGCCGTTTGATGATGCCGGTCTCGACCCCGTGCTCGAGTAGCGCCCGGTCGCTGCGCTGCAGGCTGATGCACCACCGATACGTGATGAAGTAGATCAGCGGCGGAAGGAACACCATCCCGATGCGGCCGATCCAGGTCGTCGCGTTCAGCGAGATGTGGAAGTTGAACGCGATGATGTCGTTCATCGCCGCCAGGGTGAGCAGCATGTAGAAGGAAATCGCCATGGCGCCGATCGAGGTGCGCACCGGAACGTCCCGCGGCCGCTGCAGCAGGTTGTGGTGTGCGCGGTCGCCGCTGAACCGCTTCTCCAGGAAGGGGTAGACGATGAGCAGGGTGAAAATCAGGCCCATGAGCAACGCCACCCAGACGACGGCGGGAATGGTGTGGTGCCAGAAGTAGAACTCCCACGGCGGCCAGATACGGGCCAGGCCCTCCGTCCACATCATGTAGAAGTCGGGCTGCGAGCCCGCCGAGATCTGGGATGGCTTGTAGGGACCCAGGTTCCAGATCGGGTTGATCTGGAACAGGCCGCCCATCAAACCCAGCACGCCGACAATCGCGGCGAAGAAGGCGCCGGACTTGACCGCGAAGATCGGCATCACTCGCACGCCGACAACGTTTTCTTCGGTGCGGCCCGGGCCGGGGAACTGGGTGTGCTTCTGGAACCAGACGAACGCTAAATGCATCCCAATGAGTGCCAGGATGATGCCCGGCAGCAGCAGGATGTGTAAGGCGTACATGCGGGGGATCAAGATGGTGCCCGGGAAATCGCCGCCGAACAGCAACCAGTGCAGCCAGGTCCCGATCACCGGCATGCCCAGCGTGATCGATGACAGTGAGGCCCGGATCCCGATGCCCGAGAGCAGGTCGTCGGGCAGCGAGTAACCGAAGAAACCCTCGAACATGGACAGGATCAACAGCAGCGAACCGATGACCCAGTTGGCTTCGCGGGGCCGGCGGAACGCGCCGGTGAAGAAGATGCGCGCCAGGTGCACCATGATCGACGCGGAGAACAACAACGCGGCCCAGTGGTGGATCTGGCGGACGAACAGGCCGCCGCGAATCTCG
>Ga0182030_10012132_pt1 | contig 17314 bp, 9 predicted proteins | sample 812S3MmetaG_FD_121299 | JGI IMG/M metagenome (GOLD analysis project Ga0182030, IMG submission 121299) | Permafrost microbial communities from Stordalen Mire, Sweden - 812S3M metaG (Illumina Assembly) | ecosystem: Environmental > Terrestrial > Soil > Wetlands > Permafrost | place: Sweden...
CCCGCCGCGCCGCCGGCTTCCGCGAACCGTTCGGGCTCGCGGACCTGCGCCATCGCCACGACGCGATCGTCGCAGAAGCCCGCGGCATCTCCTACCAATTCCGCCCCGATGGCGACCGCCAGGAGTTGCTCGACTTCGTCAGCCACGCCCCGCCTGGGTCGGACGGACAGGTGGAAAAAACTCTCCCGCGAATTCGCCGGGCCGGCGGCCCAGTAATCCCGTGCAATAGGCGCCATGACGGGGAACGCGCGCCAAACGCGCCGGGGATAGACAAGTCCCGGCGCTGCGGCCATGAGTTGTCTGCGCCACAACCGAACCCATCGAATCCAGGTATCCCGGACGAAGAACCGCCGACTCTCTGAGTGGATTGTCGCCCACTCGGAAACAGCTCGTTCCGAGCCACAGTGACCCGCCAAGACAGGGGCGGTATCCGGATCCTGGCGAGATCCCACCACCGGCCCGGATCGAACCGGAAACGGCAATTCGGGAAGCGGTCCCAAACTTAAGTGAACCGTATTGGGTCAGGACCGCGGTGGTGGGTGAAGCGAAACGGCACACCAAGTGCTCGGCGGAGCGGAGAATGCGTTATTCAGGTGATATCATAGGTCGTAGATGAGCCTGCTCTCGCCAAGACTACAACTGAAAGTCGCGCAAAAGCAGATTTTGACCCCTGGGTTGGTGCAGATGGTCACCGTCCTCCAGCTTAACCGGCTGGAGTTGAAGGAGATGATCACCCAGGAGATCGTCAAGAATCCGGTGCTGGAAGAGGCCACCGAGGAACCCGGCGAAGAGGTCACGCCGGAAGAGTTGCTGCCCCTGCTGGAGGCGGAGCAGGAGCACAACGACGCCGTTGCCGACCAGTCCGACCGGCAGATCCTGGAAGCGGCGGTCTTGAGCGACGCCAATTCGCTGGAGGGATCGGTGGGCGACGTGGCCATCAACGGCAATCTGTTCCCGGATGCCGATGAGACCGCGGCGGCGGTATCGCAGCCGGAAACTCCGACGGCCGCCGACCCGGCATTGGAGACTCCAGCGGCCACGGACCCGTTCGACGAGATCGATTTCGGTTCTTTTTTCGACGACTACCTCGATCCCGGGTATCGCACGCCAGCTTCCGAATCGGTCGAAAAACCGTCCTTCGAAACCTTCCTTTCGGCGCCCGTGACGCTGGGAGACTACCTGCGCTCGCAACTGAGCGTCAGCGTGATTTCGGACGCGGTGCGCAACGCCGCCGAATCGATTATCGGCAACCTGGACGAAGACGGCTACCTTACCGCCACCCTGGAAGAGATCGCCGATGTGGGCGAGCACAAACTGCCGGACGTGGAGGAAGCCCTGCGGGTGGTGCAATCGCTCGATCCGGCCGGTGTGGGCGCGCGCAATCTGCGCGAATGCCTGCTGCTCGAAATCGAAAGCGTGAACGGCAAGGGTGGGGTGGCCTGGCAGATCGTCCTGAATCATCTGCGGCTGCTCGAAACGCGCCAGTATAAAGAGATTGCGCGGCTGCTGGGGCGGCCGCTGGAACACGTCGAGATCGCCGTCCGCATGATCCAGCATCTGAATCCGCGGCCGGGCCTGCGGTATTCGGGCGCCGGGGCGCGCCTGGTCGAGCCCGACGTATTCATCACCAAGGACGGCGACGACTACATCATCCAGATGAACGATGAGGACGTGCCGCAGCTTCGTTTGAACGCGCAGTACCGCAAGATGCTGGACCGCGACAACGGGCAGACCAAAGAGGTGCGCGATTACGTCCGCGAGCGCTACACCTCGGCGATCCAGCTCATGAAGAACATCGAGCAGCGCAAGCAGACCATCATGAAGGTTTGCCAGGCCATCGTGCGGCGCCAGATCGAGTTTTTGAGCCACGGTCTGGACGCTCTAAAGCCGATGATGATCAAGGAAGTGGCCGAAGAGGTGGGCGTGCACCCATCCACCGTGAGCCGCGCGGTCGCCAGCAAGTACGTGCACACGCCGCAGGGCGTGTTCGAACTCCGGTATTTCTTTTCGGAAGCCGTGCAGGGCCCCTCCGGCGGGTCCACACCGTTGCTTACGCTGAAACGCATGGTGAAGAAGATGATAGACGATGAAGACCGCACCAAACCCCTGACCGACGAGCACATCACCGCGATGCTCGAAGCACAGGGGATCAATGTCACCCGGCGCACCGTGGCGAAGTACCGGGAGGACATGAAGATTCCCTCTACGCACCAGCGACGTATCCGCAGTTGAGGCGGCGCTTCTGCGTGAGCCTGAACTCACGCGTGGCGTTTTGGAAACGGCCAAACGCTTTCCATCGGGAGAACCCATGAAAATCACCTATACCGGCAGACAAGTGGAACTGGCTCCAGCGCAATTGAAAAAACTGGAAGCGCGATTCGCCAAAATCGGGAAACTACTGAGCGGCAAACGGGAATGCGAAGCGCACATCGTTCTGTCGCTCGAACGCCATCTGCATCGCGCCGAGGCCACCATACGGTATTTCAATCACCAGTTGGTGGGGCTGGGATCGAGCAGCGACCTGTTCGAAGCCATTCACGGCGCCGCCGAAAAGCTGGAAAAACAGGCCGTGAAAACGCGCACCAAATGGCGCGACACCAAGCGCGCGCCGCGTCCGGCGGGGCAGGAGGAACCCGCGCCGCCTAAGCTCGTCGGCAAGAAGAAAGTCGCGCCCGAGCCGCAAACGGACCGCTTGATTTACCACGTGGAGCACCACAAGAGCCGCAAACCGATGACCCTGGAAGAGGCGGTGCTCGAGATGGACGGCCGCGATTACCTGGTCTATCGCGACGCCAAGACCGAGCGCATGGTGATGCTGGTACGCCGCCGCGACGGCCACTTCGACATGGTGGAGGCGTAGCGGTTCGCCGATGAAACGGAAGCTCCCGGCCGCGCCGCGCCGGCCCCTGAAGCCGGCGCACAAGCCGGAATTGGTGGTCATTACGGGCCTCAGCGGCTCGGGCAAGGGCTCCGTGCTCAAGGCGTTGGAAGACCTCGGCTTCTACTCGGTGGACAACCTGCCGGTCGAGCTCATCTCCAAGTTCGCGGAACTGACGCACGATAATCCCGGCATCACCGCCGCCGCGCTGGTGGTGGATGTGCGCGAAGGCAAGGAACTCAAACGCTTTCCCGAAGTCTTTGCGGGCCTGAGCGGTTTCGTAAACGCCAAACTGATCTTTCTGGAAGCCGACGACTCGGCGCTGGTGCGCCGTTTCAGTGAAACCCGCCGGCCCCACCCGCTGGGCGGAGGGCAGCCGATTACCAGCAGCATCCGCTCGGAGCGCGCGCAACTGGCGCCCATCCGCGCCATGGCGGACCTGATCATCAACACATCCAAATTTACGGTCCACGAGCTGCGGGAGTACATCGGCCAGCAGCTCCGCGGAGAGGCCGGCGAATCGAAAATTCTGATCTACGTCACCAGTTTCGGCTTCCGCAAGGGCATCCCGCCGGACAGCGACCTGGTTTTCGACGTTCGCTTTCTGCCCAACCCGAATTACATTCCGCGGTTCAAGAACCACACCGGGCGCGACCCGGCCGTGGCGCGCTACATCCGGTCGTTTCCACAGACGGTCGAATTTATCAAAAAAATATCCGATTTACTGACGTATCTGCTGCCTCACTATATCCGCGAGGGCAAGAGCTACCTCACCATTGCGTTCGGCTGCACCGGCGGGCAACATCGCTCGGTGATGATGGCCGAACAGATTCGCAAGTACCTGGTGGAAGCCGGCTTCAAGGCCAAGGTAAGCCACCGCGATATAGTCGCGTCCGGACCGGCGCAAGCGCGAATGGATTCGGTTCATTAGAACCATTGGAATTATTGTATGGCGATCGGAACGCCCGGCGGTGCCGCGGCGGTGGAGCAGGTGCTTAACCGATTTGGGGGAAACCGTCCCAGGCGACCGCTCCCTAACCCTAACTGTCGCGGCTCGGTAAGTTACTGTAAACAATGGAACTCAATGCCGAGCCCGGCCCGGAGGGCACCCCGGTGGGGCAAGCCTCGTGGGCACGGGGGCCGCGCGTCAGGCTCAGGCCGATCGATTCCTCAGCGTGGAAGCGCGGGCCACCAGGCTCGGCTCGAGGATGATGCTCTCCGGCCGGGTGGATGCCTTGGAACCAATCAGGCTCAGGGCCAGCTTTCCGGCCCGCTCTCCCATTACGGCGCTACGCTGATCGACGCTCGATAGCGGAACCCGCAAGGAGGCGTCGTAGTGCACGTTGCCGCAACCGATCACGGCGATATCCTCGGGAATGCGCAGACCGGCTTCCAGGATGGCGTTCATGGCCCCGACGGCGGTGGGGTCGTTGTAACAGAAGACGCCGTCCGGCAGAGGGTCAAGTTGCAGCAGTTTCCGCATGGCCGCCGCGCCGCGCGCCGCGCTCTCGTCGTCGCCGGCCGTTCCTGCGGAGATGTAGGGGGCCGGCGGCCTCAGGTCGCGGCGCGCCAGTGCCCGCCGGTAACCCGCGAGCCTCCCCAGGGCAGTGCTCACCTCCGGCCCGCGGATGTGGGCGATCCGGCGGCAGCCGACGGCAATGAGATGATCGGTGGCAATCTCGCCGACCAGTTCGTCATCCACCCCCACAAAGTTCGCCGGCAGCCCCGCGAACTGCCGGTCCACGAGGATGTAAGGCGTCTTCTGCTCTTCGATCAGCCGAAAGCTGGCAACCGTCCATTGTGCGGAGGCGATGATCATGGCGTCCAGGCGCCGCGCCAACAGCCGGGCTATCTCCTGCGCTTCCAAATCCGGGTCCTCCTCCGAGGAGGCGAGGATCAGGCTGTATCCCGACTTACGCAGGATCGAAGAAAGACCCTTGGCTACCTCGGCGAAGAAAGGATGCACCAGGTCGGGAACGATGAGCCCCACGGTGTAAGTCCGCCCGGTCACTAGCGCGCGGGCGGCGAAGTTGGGCTGGTAGTTGAGGTCTCTGACCCGCTTGAGGACGCGCTGGCGGGTCTCCTCCCCGATGTCGCCGTGGTTGCGCAGCACTTTCGATACCGTAACCACGGAAACCCCCAGGTCCCGAGCGATGTCTTTCATGCGGACCGGCATGTCTCACCCTCCGAGCGCCGCTCGACAGCCCGGCGTTGTGCTTCCCTGGTATCGCGCGAATGTGATTGCGGAGCGCCTCGCGGCCGTTCCACTGCCCCGCATCGTTTACGCCGCCCAAACCAGTACGCCGCCCAAACCAGCGTAAGCGTTAAAGTAAGCTCCATCCTAAGCTCTCGATAAATTTCCTGTCAAGCCCTTCACTTCCCTGTCTGGTACATCGCGCCCACCCTGAAAGCCGCTCGCCCGGTGCTATACTTGCAAAGCAATTCCATGCGGAAACTTGCCCTTGCCCTGTCCCTGGCGGACGCGCCGGGCGCCGGGCAGCCCGCTTGCGACGGCTCCCATCGGCGCGCGCTCTCCGTCCCTCACGACTGCCGCATCGCCGAGAACTGGAAATTCTCGAGGACAAAGATCCAGGCCGCCAACGGCAGCCATGTAGTGGTAAAAGACAGCCGGAATGTGACCGGCCTCGAAGGACCATAGATCATGAAAACAGCACTGGTATTAGGTCTCGCGATTCTGGGCGCCGCCCATCCGAGCCCGGCCCAGAAAGACTTCGCCAACTGGCCCGCCGGGAAATCTCCCCGCGAAATCGGCAAACGCGTCGCCGAACGCTTCGTGTCGAGCCCGCATCTGCGCACCAACACCATCATTTATCCCGAAGTGTGCGCCTGGTATGGCGCCCTCACTTTCGCCAAGCTGAGCGGCGACAAGGACCTGACTCGCCGCCTGATTGCCCGCTTCGACCCGCTTTTCGGGGTCGAAGCGAAGCTGGTGCCCACCGAGCGGCACGTGGATTTTTCGGTCTTCGGCGCGGTTCCGCTGGAGATTTACATCGAGACCAGGGACAAGAAGTACCTGGCGCTCGGCCAGACGATTGCCGACCGGCAATGGGAGAATCCCCAGCCCGATGGGCTCACCAGCGAGTCGCGCTTCTGGATCGACGACATGTACATGATCACGGCCGTCGAGGTGCAGGCTTACCGCGCCACCGGCGACCGCAAGTACATCGACCGCGCGGCGCTCGAAATGACCGCTTACCTGGACAAGTTGCAGCAGCCCAACGGACTGTTCTACCACGCTCCCGACGTGCCGTTTTTCTGGGGACGCGGCAACGGCTGGGTGGCCGCGGGGATGGCCGAGTTGTTGCGCTCGCTGCCCAAAGACCATCCCAAGCGGGCGGCGGTGCTGGCGGGTTATCGAAAGATGATGGCCACGCTGCGCCAGTACCAGGGCCCGGACGGTATGTGGAAGCAGTTGATCGACCATCCCGAAGCCTGGCCCGAGACTTCCTCGACGGGAATGTTCACCTTCGCCATGATCACCGGCGTAAAGAACGGCTGGCTGGACGCCAGGACGTACGGCCCGGCGGCGCGCAAAGCGTGGCTGGCGCTGACCGGCTATATCAACGCCGATGGCGACATCGGTAACGTCTGCGAAGGCACCAACAAGCTGAACGACCTGCAATACTACCTGGATCGCAAGCGCAACACCGGCGACCTGCATGGCCAGGCGCCCCTGATGTGGTGCGCGTCGGCGATACTGCGGTAAGCGGGGCGGCGGGTGTAGGGAAGGCAAGGGGACGGCGACGCATCCCCACGGCGGCCAACATCGTTGCACGCCCGGCTAGGCGGTCAACAACAATTCTACCTGGATTTGTTCCCGAAGGAGCGGGCCATTGCGGGAAATGTCGCAGGGCCGCCACGGGCGGGTCTCCAAGAAGAATGCCGCTCCGTTGGCGCCGTGCTGGCCCACGTTGCGCCAGAGCGGCGCCCACCGCGGCCAGTGTTGTCACCCGGGCGGCTTGCACGCCGGGTGAGGGTTCCAAAGGGTATAATTCGCGTCGTGGACCTGTTCGAGGCAATCAAGAGGCGCCGATCGGTGCGCGCGTTCGCGCGCCAGGCAGTGAAGGCGGAGAATGGCGCAGGTGCTCGCGGCGGGAAACTTGCCAGATGGGGAACTGAGCCGGCGATCATGGCGGTGTCGTCATCCTTCGAACGGCTCGAAGGCGAATCGCGCTACATTCAGAGCACCTCGTACGCTACCGAGGCGCGATGGTGAGTTCCGCCCGGGCGGCGGCCGCGAAAATTACGGCCGCCGGCCGAGCAGACGATCAGAACTTGATCGCAATCGTGGCGTTTATCAGCGGTTCTCCGCCGTAAGCCGCGGTGGTCCCTTCGTTTCCGGACGCGACCGTGCCGAACGTCTTCGAGTTGGCTAAGTTGGCGACGTTCAAAGAGGTGGTGAGGGCGCCCCAGTTGTACCACTTGAAAGGATTCTGGAAGTCCACACGAAGCTGCAGATTCATCCGCTCCTTGAGGGGGATCACCTTGGAAAGGGAAGCGGTGGCCGCAATGATCCGCTGCATGCTGAACAGTTCTGCGTTATTGTTGCCTTGGCTGAACGGTCCTATGATCTGCATGCAGCTATTGCCCACGCTCGCCACGAAGCTGTTGTCAAAGCCGCAGTTGAGGGTGGAGTTCTGGGCGGCTTGCGTGAAACGGTTCCCGCCAAGATCCTGCCAGTCGTTCCGCAGGGCGGGCATTTTCAGCATGAGGGCGCTGCCGTAAGTGGACATGTAGCTAGGGTACTCCTGCGAGCTATACGGGGAGCCCGCGATGCTTATGCCCGCTGGTTGGCCGCTGTAAATACTGGAGGTCCACACGAGGTTGTACCCGCCCGCGATCAGGTTCCACAAGCCTCCGCGATTCATCCAATGGCGGCCTTTGCCGAACGGAATTTCATAGGTCATGGTGCCGGTGAAGGCTTGGCGCTGATCGAAAGCCGCGCGGGTCTTGAACAGGCTCGCGGGCAGGTACTGGTCCTCCGCGCCCGGGCTCCACGTCATGGTCCTGGCAAGGGTGTAGAACACCTGGAAGTTTAACCCCTTCGAGTACCGTTTCTCGAACTTGATGGTGCCCTCGTTATGATCCGAGTGGCCATCGTTGCCGTCCATGGAAATGGTGCCCCAGTTGTTCCAGGGCCGCGATACCTGGGGGTTGGCCAGCCAGGAGGTCCGGTACGCCGCGTTGGCCGGGTCGTTCAGGTTCATGGTGCCGCACGCCGCATATCCCTGGGTGGCCAGCATCGTCGGGGAGCAACTGACGTTCGGGTTGGGAATGATGCCGAACGGCAGCGTGTTCAAGTCATAAGACCCAAGCACCTGGGACTCCGCGCTGCCCATGTATTGCAGGGTAATCAGGTAGTTCTGGCTCACCTGATACTCGATGCCGAAATTCCAGGTCAGGTTGTAGGGGGCCTTCAGATCCTTCTCCACGATGGACGCGCTGTGCCCGCCGGCGTTGCCCGCGTACGGAACCGAGCTATCCGCCCGGAGCGCCGGATAGGAGAAAGCCGGCACGCCCTGATTGGTGTAGAACAGCGGCGTGGGGTTGCCCGGCGCCTGCGAAATGGTGGTGGCCAGCGTGAACAATTCGTCGGTGTCCAGGTCGCTGGTCCGCATGTCAAGGTGGTTCATCCCAAAACCGCCGCGAAAAACCATTTTATTCAGCGGGTGCCAGGATAAACCGAATCGCGGGTCCAGGCGGTTCCATTGCATGTTATAGGGATACGTTCCTGCCGCGGGATGGGTGTAGGCGCCCACGCACCCGTTGCAGGTGTAGTTGGTGTACTGGGAAGTGTCCGGAGCGGTCGGATCGAAGACGCTGAGCAACCCGTACTTTTGCACCGGCGGCGTCTCCATTTCGTACCGCAAGCCGATGTTCAGGGTTAATGCAGGGGTGACCTTCCAGTCGTCCTGCGCGTAGAGACTGTGCTGCCAGTTGCGCGGCAGGTTGGTCTGCAACTGCTTGCTGAAGGCCACCGAGCTGACGCCGCCCAGCAGGAAGTTGGCGAACGTATTGCCGGTGTTGGCGACGTTGACGCCGTTGGCGCTTACCCCGGCGGTGCCCGCGAAAGTGAAAGTGCCGTCCGGGCTGCCCACGCTCCAACTGTCCTGCCGGTAGCGCATCAATTCGTAGCCGAACTTGAAGGCGTGGTTGTGCCACACTTTGCTGACATCGTCCTTCAACGTGATGATTTCCTGCAAGTTGCCGCTGGGGCAGGCATGATTGATGGCTTCGGTAAAGCCGAACGACCCCAGGCTGGGCATGCACGTGTTCGGTAGACCACTAATGCCCAGCTTGTCTGAGTAGTCCTGGCCATAGGCCACCGAGGCCACCGGCTGGTTTTCCCGGTAATAGCTGGCGCGCATGTCGTTCACCAGCGTCGCCGATGCCAGCCAGGTGTTTCCCGCCGACCACGTGCTCTGGTACGGCTGACCATTGTGGCTGATGTCCAGACTCGTGTCGAAAAAGGAGTTTTGGGGAACGGTCCATAGCGGTTGACGCTGGTAACGGCTGTTATAGGTCCAGGAACCGTAGGCTTTGATCTTGTCCGTAATCTGCTGATCGAGCCGGCCTGTAAAGGTGTTCCCCAGGAAGACCTTCATGGGCTCCGTGTATATGTTGCTCGCAGGTCCGGTAGTGCTCATGCTTCCCGCCGTGTTAGGGGCCAGGTACGGATCCAGGCTCAATACCTTGTTCGCCAGGTTGCTGAACCGGTTCTGGGGAATAATGTTTCCGGGGAACGGACTGCGGCTCCAGGCGCCGGTCGCGGACTGGGCGGTGGTCGCCGGGTCGTAAATCGCCTGTCCGATGAGCGTGTTCCCCTGGGCGGGGTTGGGGAAGGTGAAATCCCCGCCCAACTCGGCCAGGCTCGGCACGCTGCTTACCTGCTGCTTGCTCTGCTTTTCTATATACAACTGCGCACCAAAGGTGAAGAAGGTCTTGTTCTTGCCGTTGTAGATGTGCGGGATGTAAACCGGGCCGCTCAGCATCCAGTCGGGCTCCGTAGAAATCAGACCGGCGGGTTGATTAGCGCCAGGTATACCCTGGGTAAGCGTATACTGGTCGAAATACTTCCGCTCCTGCATGCGGCGCGTCCGGCCGAAATCCGAAGCCAGCCCGTGCAGTTGATTGGTGCCGCTTTTCTTCACCACCGAAATGGCGCCGCCCGCCGAGTGCCCGTATTCGGCCGGCAAGGTGGTGGTGAGCACTTTGATTTCGTCGATCGAGTTGGACAGCGAGTCGACGCTATTTCCGTCTCCTACGGTTCCCAGGGCGCCATCCTCGAAAACGCTGATCGCGGCGGTCGGGCCGCCGTTGATGTGCTCGCCCCCCAGCGAACCGGTATAGGCAAGACCGCTAAAGCTGGTTCCGGGCGTGTAGAGTGGCACAGCCGAGACCCAGCGCTGGAAATTGGGCAGGTCATACCAAAAGCTGCCTTCCATCAGCGCGCCGGTCGAAGAAGTCTCGGTCTGCAGCATTTCGACATTGGCCAGGACGTCAATTGACTCCGTGGTGGCGCCGACTTCCAGGGTTGCGTTCACCTCGATGGTCTCGTTCATCGGCAAAACCAGACTCTCGCGCACGAAGGTCTTGAACCCTTGGGCTAGGATACTGATCTTGTAGGGTCCGGGCCGAAGGCTCGACGCCCGGTAGAAGCCCTCGTCGTTCGTATCGAGCACCGTTTGAAAATTCATTTCGGTTTGGGTCACAGTGACCTTCGCATGCGGCACGACGGCGCCGGACTTGTCGGTCACGCGGCCGGTAATATTGCCGTTGTCGATTTGCGCGCATAAAGGCAAAACGAGACAGGCGAGCAGAAGCGCAGAGAATCCAGTTAAGCGCATGATTCTTCTTATCCTTTTCATGGGACCAGCGCGGGACAAAACGAGCCGCGCCCTACCCCTGACCTCTAGAACGGACAGCAAGCGCTTCGCGCCCACTTTCCATTCAGGCCCAAAGCAACTTGTTGCAAATATAAGCCCCTGATTTTCTGAAAGCAAGGTTTTTTTGAAAATAAACATTTTACGCGAGTTTTTTCCTGGTCAGGAGGGGATACTTGGGATATAATCCGGTCTCATGAGTGGGCGCAGGATGCTGCTGGCGGCGGGGTTTCTCGTCTGCGCACAGCTTGCCGGACAGCGCGAGCCGGGCGCGGCGCCGGCGAAGATCGTGCTGGATTACCCGCCCGACGGGGCGGTCTTTCCGCCGGATTTCGCTCCGCCGACCTTTATTTGGGGGGATGCCGCGGCGGACCGGTGGATGGTCACAGTCAGGTTCGCGAGCGGTGGGGCGGCAATTCGAGCGGAGGCGCCCGGCAAGCCGTTCGAGTTCGCGGCCATCGACCCGCGCGCCGTAGCTCCCACCAATGTGCCGCCTGCGCTGACGCCGGAGCAGGCGGGGTGGCGGACGTGGGCGCCCGAGCCCGGAGTCTGGGAGGAAATCAAGAGGCGCTCCGTGGAGAGCGCCGCCACGGTGGAGATCGACGGCATGCGCGGCGATTCGCCCAGTGTCGTCTCCCGGGGCCAAGTCATGATCGAAACCTCGAAGGATCCGGTGGGCGCTCCGATTTTCTTCCGCGACGTTCCGCTGCGGCCCTCGGAAGTCCAGAAGGGGGTGATCAAACCCCTGGAGCCGGCGGCCCTCCCGCTGGTTGCCTGGCGCCTGCGGTACGTGGATGAAACCCGCAGCCGCCTGCTGCTGACGGGTCTGCATACCTGCGCCAACTGCCACTCTTTTTCGCGGGACGGCAAGGTTTTGGGCATGGATGTGGACGGTCCGGAGAACGATAAGGGAACCTATGCCATCGCCCCCGTCGCGCCGCGCATGTCGATCGGGGTTTCGGACGTCATGACCTGGAATTCGTTTAAGGACAAGCCGCCGGGGAGCACCACCATCGGTTTTCTGTCGCAGGTCTCGCCCGATGGCCGCTACGCCGTGAGCACGGTCAACGAAGAGGTGTACGTCGCCAATTTCAAAGACTACCGCTTCCTGCAAGTGTTTTACCCCACCCGCGGGATCATTGCCTGGTATGACCGGACTACGAAAGAAATCAAGGCCCTGCCCGGCGCCGACGATCCGCGCTATGTGCAGACGGATTCGGTGTGGACTCCCGACGGCAAGTACCTGGTGTTCGCGCGCGCGGAAGCCCGGGACGCCTACCCGCCGGGGCGGCCGGTAGCCGCCTATGCCGGAGATCCGAACGAGATTCCCATCCAGTACGACCTGTATCGCGTGCCCTTTAACGACGGCAAAGGCGGGCGGCCGGAACCGATCCGCGGCGCCTCCCAAAATGGCATGAGCAACACCTTCCCGAAGGTGTCTCCGGACGGCCGCTGGATCGTGTTTGTCCAGTGCCATAACGGCCAGTTGATGCGTCCGGACAGCAAGCTGTTCATTGTGCCGGCGGAGGGGGGCGAAGCCCGCGAATTGCAGACCGCAAACACCCGGTTGATGAATTCGTGGCACAGCTTTTCGCCCAACGGACGCTGGCTGGTGTTTTCTTCGAAGAGCCGTTCGGTGTATACCCAGATGTTTCTTACCCACCTGGACGAGAATGGCCGCGATACGCCGGCGATCCTGGTCGAGAATAATACCGCTTCGAACCGCGCCGTAAATATTCCGGAATTCCTGAACATAGGGAAGGAAGGGCTGCTCGGGATCGACGTGCCGGCGGCCGAGTTCTACCGGCTTTTCGACAATGCCCTGGCGCTGGAGAGCAGCGGCAAGCATGCCGAAGCGGTGGCCGAGTGGAGAAAGGCCGTGCCGATGGATCCGGACAATCCCAAGGCCCGTACGGATCTGGGGATTGCGCTGCTGGGAACCGGGGCGCGCGAGGAGGCCTTGGCTGAATTTCGGAAGGCCGTCCAGCTTAAGCCGGATTTCATCCAGGCGCGCAACAATCTGGGCGCGGCGCTGGTGCAGTTGGGCAGGCCGGAGGAAGCGGCCGCCGAGTTGCGCGCCATTCTGGAACGCGACCCCACCTTCGTCGAGGCCCGGATCAATCTAGGGGAAGCGCTGCTCGAAACCGGCAAGCTGGATGAAGCGGTGGCGCACTTCGAGAAGGTGCTGGCGGTGAATCCCGGCTCGGCCCGAGTGCGCGACTACCTGGGGCAGGCGCTGGCCCGGCAGGGAAAACCGGATGCGGCGTCGGCACAATGGCTCGCCGCCATTCAGGCCGACCCCAAAGATAACGCCGCCCGGCTGTACCTCGGCCGCGCTCTCTATAGCCAGGGAAAAACCGCCGAGGCCCTGGCGCGCTGGCGGGAAGGATTGGCAGCGAACCCGCAGGATGTCGCCATTCTGGGCCAGCTTGCCTGGGTGCTCTCCACCGGCCCCGATGCGGGGTTGCGAAACGGCGCGGAGGCGCTCTCGCTGGCGCAGCGCGCGGTGGGGGTGACTCGAGGAGCGGACCCGGCGGTTCTGGACATTCTGGCCGCCGCCTATGCGGAAGCGGGCGACTTCCGGAAAGCTGCCGAAACCGGCCGCCGCGCGCTGGATCTGGCGGCCAAACAGAACCAGGCGGCGATGGCGCAGGTCTTCCAGGAGCGGATTGCTTTGTACGAGGCGGGCAAGCCGTTCCGGGAATCTCGGTGACAGGCTACCCGTCCCCGAAATTCCAAAAAAGGAGAAGCGTAATGCGGCGCCTGGCCACTGAGCGTTTGGTCGGCAACCCGAAGTCTTGGGTCAAGGGCGATAAGCGGTGCTTGCAGGATTTTGCAGACCTCAAGAATGTGACGAGGCCACGACGGTTGCCGATGGCGGCGTGCCGATGATGAACCTCACCCTCAAGATTCTCTTCTGGCAGCGGGGCGATCGACCGGTACTTCCGAGGGGCGTCGCGTTTGGATCGGCGCCCCCGCTAGTTTGTCCGCGCCACCTGCGAATTCTCACGCTGCGCCAAATCATCCAATTCAGACCCGATTGACCCCCATCGAGTCATCCATCTGCGTTAATTTTCAACGCTTTCGCTCCTGGCACCGCGATTGCTTGCAGTATTTCCTGCGGTAAATTACACCCGGAGTCTGCGCGAATTCGCTCACACGCCGGAACCGATAAGGATGGGCAATCTATGAGCTTGGCCGCCACTGAGAATCGAACCGATTACCTGAGAGCGCTTCCGGGAGATGACGCCCGCCAGATCCTGTGGCGCTTCTCCGACCGCTTCGACCTGCAGATGCTGGTGCAATCCGTGCGGGCCGTGGCGCGCGGACCGGTAGCCCGCCTGGTAGCCGAGGGCGCACGCAATACCCACGAATGGACCCCCGGGAAGAACGCCCTGCTGCAGGCCTTCGACGAATCCGGCATCACCGGCGTCTTCATGGAGCCCTCGCAAGGCGGGTTCATCGAAGGGCCCAAGAACCTGGCGCTGGCCCTGGTGGCCTTCGAACTGGCCTGGGTGGATGCCGGTGCGGCCACCGGCAGCCTGGCGGGTTGCCTGGCGCTTTCGCCCATCCACGAACGCGGCACGCCCGAACAGCGCGACTACTATATGTCGCGAGCCGCGCCTCCCCAGCCGGGCGAAGACCGCAAACCCTGGCGCGGCGCTTTCTGCCTGACCGAGCCCATCCCGTACGTGGGAGTCGAAACCGGCCTGTTGGGCGGCAAAGTGCGCGTGGCGGAATGGCAGGAGGGCGAAGAATCCATGCTGCAAGTGGAGAAGCGCGGCCGCTTCATCACCAACATGGGGTTCGCCAACTTCGTCAGCGCGGCGGTGGAGTCCGACGACCCGCGCATCAAGGGCACCTGCATGGTGATCCTGGAAGAAACCGACCCCGGCATTTTCGACCGCGGCACGCCCACGCGCAAACTGGTGCACCAGCTTTCCTCCACGCGCGACCCCATCTTCAGCCTCAAAGTGCCGGCCAGCCGCATCATCGGCGGATATAGCGTCAAGGACGGCGTGATCGTGCCGCGCTACAACCATGGCGAGATCATCGAAGCGGTCTTCCGCCGCACACGCGTGACGGTGGCGATTATGACCTCGGCCAAGCTGCTCTCGGCGGTGGAACCGGTCATCCGCTATGGCCGCGGGCGGTTCCGTGGGAGCTCGGTGGCCACCCCCGGGACGCCGCGTTACGATCTGGGCCTGCAAATGAAGCAGGACGTGGTGCACCGCCTGGTGGATGTGTGGGCCACCGGGGAAGCCAGCGCCTCCCTGGGCTTCGAGGCGGCGCGGGTTTTCGACCGGCTCGACCCGCTGGAGCGCCAGAAGGACGAGATTTTCGCCGCGCGCGGCGTGGGCGGCGGGTCGGCCAGGATGAAGGCCATGCGGCCCATCCAGGCCAGCGCCATCGCATACCTCCATGGCGCCCGGCCCGAGTTGCAGGACGATGTGCTGGTGCAGTATGCCCTGCTCGACGCCGTGGCCAACGTGTTCTGCCCGGCCTGCAAGTTGTGGAACACCGGCCACGGCGCGCGCATGATGCGCGAAGCCGTCAGTTTGATGGGAGGCTACGGCATTACCGAAGATTGCCCCGGCTTCCTGGGCCACAAATGGATGGATGCGCAACTGGAAGCCACCTACGAGGGGCCCGAGGCGGTGCAGCGCCGCCAGCTCAGCGTCACTATGACCGACGAAGTCTTTCTGGCGCAATTCAAGCAGTGGATCCGCGAAATGCGGCTCATCGCCAACGACCGGCCGGGTACCGGCGCCTGCGCCCTGGCCACGGCCATGCAGATGTGGCTGTGGAGCCTCAACCACCTGCTGAAAGCCAAGGACGCCGCCGGCGCCAAGCTGTACCAAAGCTCGCGCCAGGGCGTGACTTTCCCGCTGGCCGACGCGCTGTGTTGGCTGCTGGCATCGCGCTGCCAGATTCTGGACCTGCTGGAACTCGAGAAGCACGGTCCCGAGAACCCCACCGTGGCCGAAGGGCTGCCCGGAATGCTCCAGTTCCTGGGCGACCTGTGCCACGTGCAGGCGGCCCGCGCGGCCGGCGAAGTGGGACGCGTTTGCGCCGAGCTGGTGTTCGGCTACAATCGCCATCCGGCGTGGGACACCGAGGGTTGCTCGTCCTGCTACCATACCGCCGATCTGGAGGCCATGGAGAGCCTGATACCCGGAATTGCGAGCCTCGCGGCCGGGTGCGGCGACGTGATCGAAGACGACGGCCGTCATGACGCCAAGGCCGGTCCGTGCGTGCGCTTCGACGGGCTCGACCAGTTCTCCCGCCTGCGGGTTCGCATGGATGGCTGCCTCACCGGTTCGCAACTGGCCAAGGATCGCGCGGCCGACGCGCTCACCAAGGTCATGATTCCGGAAGCGCTGGATTACCCGCAATGAGCGAGGCCATCGACCGGCAACAAATGGAAGTGGACGTGGTGTGCGTGGGCTTCGGGCCGGCGACCGCCGGTTTTCTGACCACCCTCTCGCGCCAGTTGGTGAACCCCGATGGCTCGCCCGCGGTGGAGAGCCCGTCGAATCCCGGGTTGCCGCTCCAAGTGCTGTGCTACGAGCGCGCCGACGACATCAGCTTCGGTGTTTCCGGCGTAGTGACGCGGGCGCGCGGCATTCGCGCCACCCTGCCGGATCTCGACCCCAGCCAGATTCCCATGGCCACGCCGGTCACGCGCGAGAAAGTGGTCTATCTGCTGGACCCTGTGGGCGCCAGCCGCCGCTCGCTGGCGCTGCGCACGGCGGACCGGCTGATTCGCACCTTCGGCCTCGCCCGCGAGCACGGCGTGGAGTTGCCTTATGTGCCCCCGTTCCTGCATAAGCAGGGCGGCCTGGTGATGTCGCTGGGCCAGTTTTTGCAGCACGTGGGCGGTGAGCTGATGGCGTCGGGAACGGTGCAGATCTGGCCCGGCATGCCCGTGGAAGCGGCGCTCATCGACCCGGTGGACGAGCGCGTGACCGGTGTCCGGTTGTGCGACCAGGGCGTGGACCGCGCGGGCAATCCGGAAGCCGGGTTCATGCCCGGAATGGATATCTATGCGGCCCTGACGGTGGTGGGCGACGGGCCGGTGGGAGCCGTGGGGCGGCAGCTCGACGAGGAATTCGGGCTGCCGGACGGCCATCATCAGCGCGAGTGGGCCGTGGGGATGAAGATGGTGGTGGATCTGCCGGAAAGCTGCGCGTTGGAGCCCGGCACGGTGTTCCACACCTTGGGATATCCCGAGCCGGAGATTTTCGGCTTCCTGTACGTGCATCCCGGCGGCGTGGCCACGGTGGGGATATTCGTGCCCTCGTGGTTCCGCAGCCCCATGCGGACGTCGTACCGCTACCTGCAGCACTTCCTGCTGCATCCGTATTTGTGGCGCTATTTGCAGGGCGCCAAACTGCGGTCCTGGGGAGCGAAATCGTTGCAGGAATCGGGCCGCCGCGGCGAGCCGTTGCTGGCGGGCAATGGATTCGCGCGCATCGGCGAGGGCTCGGGCAGCACCAACGTGCTCACCGGGTCGGGCGTGGATGAGGCA
>Ga0182030_10012133_pt1 | contig 17311 bp, 14 predicted proteins | sample 812S3MmetaG_FD_121299 | JGI IMG/M metagenome (GOLD analysis project Ga0182030, IMG submission 121299) | Permafrost microbial communities from Stordalen Mire, Sweden - 812S3M metaG (Illumina Assembly) | ecosystem: Environmental > Terrestrial > Soil > Wetlands > Permafrost | place: Sweden...
CTAATTCCGAGGGGGTAGCGTTGCGAGGGAAAATCGGGCCAGACGAGGCGGAGCCCGAAGGCTTTGGTGGTTCCAAGGTCGAGGGCGACAACGAAGTATGGCCCGATTTTACCCGCAACCCGAGGGGACGGGGCCAATTTTCCCGATTTCGTTGTCGCTCGTCGCTTCAGTAATTGATTACAGCGCAATCCTCGCTCCTAGAACTCGGGAAAATTGGCTCCCGTCGCTACCCCCTGGGAATTAGATGACAGGCCCTAAGTTCTGGAGACGGTTGGGCAACTTTCATTCCTCACAATATACGCGGTCGGAGGGTCATGGCGAAGGGTTTTATCAGGTAGAATCCTGATCTCTGTCTGTATGGTCGCCTAACCGTCAGGTTACTGGTTGATCATCCCTGCAAGGTTCTCAGAAACTCCCGGCCGGAAGGAGATTTCCGAAGACCTTTGCGACGATCTTCTACTTCTCCACCCCATGGCACTTCTTGTACTTCTTGCCGCTGCCGCAGGGGCATGGGTCGTTGCGGCCTACCTTCTCGCCGGTACGGCGCTGCGTGGGCTGGCTGGCGTCGCCGGCGCCGGAAAAGCTCGCCGCTTCCAGCTCGCGCTGCTTCTTGCGCTGGAACTCCTTCTCAAGCGCATCGATGGTCGTCGATGCCTGCCGTGTCGGAATGGCAATCTCTCGCGGCGCAGCTTCCAAGGTCGGAGGCTTGGCCGCGCTGGCCACCGGAGGCGCAGGAGGCACAGGCCGCCGCGGTTCCGGCGCCGCATTCACCGGCTGCCCATCCGGACCCAGAATCTGCATCCGGAATAGGAACCGCACCGTGTCTTCGTGGAACTTCAGCATCATGGCTTCAAAAATGTCAAAGGATTCGCGCTTGTATTCCACCAGCGGATCTCTCTGCGCATAGCCGCGCAGATTGATGCCCTCCTTCAGGTGGTCCATGGCCAGCAGGTGGTCCTTCCACAGTCCGTCGATCACACTCAGCATCACCATCCGCTCGTGGTAGCGCATGGTCGCGCTCGAAAGAATCTTCTCCTTGGTCTCGTACTCCTCTTTCAGCTTTTCAAAGATCGACTCGCCCAGCTCGTGGCGCCCCAGCTCCAGCGGCTTGATGCCGGCCTGCGTGAGGCTGAGCCCGAACTGCCCGTAGACCTTGTCTTCCAGGCCCTTGATGTTCCACTGGTCGGGGTGCAGCTTCTCGGGCGCAAACTCGTCGAGCAGGCTGCTCAGAATTCCGCCGACGTACTCTTCGAGAATCAGCTCCTTCTGGTCCGCTTCCTCCAGCAGCTGCCGGCGCACGCCGTAAACAGCCTCGCGCTGCTTGTTCATCACATCGTCGTACTCAAGCAGATGCTTGCGGCTCTCGAAGTTCTGCGCTTCAACGGCCTTCTGCGCGCCCTCAATCCGGTTCGAAATCATCTTCGACTCGATCGGCACGCCCTCTTCCATGCCCAGCCGCTCCAGCAGATTCGAGATCCACTGCTTGGCGAAGATGCGCATCAGGTCGTCTTCGAGTGAAAGGAAGAAACGGCTCTCGCCCGGGTCGCCCTGGCGGCCGGCGCGCCCGCGTAGCTGGTTGTCGATGCGCCGCGACTCGTGCCGCTCCGTGCCCAGAATGAACAGCCCGCCCGCTTCGATCACCTGGTCGTGATCCTGCTTCGCCGTCTCCGCATGCCCCTTCAGCGTTTCGGTCCAGTCCAGATCGGCAACTTCAAACTCCTGGCCCTGGTAGTAGAAGCGCTGAAATCCCGGTGGCGCCATCGGATTGATTGCGCCCTCGTTCGCGCTGATGGCCCGCGCGTGACCCTTCTTCACAAGTTCCTGCCGCGCCATGAACTCCGGATTGCCGCCCAGCAGAATGTCCGTGCCGCGGCCGGCCATGTTCGTGGAGATGGTCACCATCCCCAGCCGCCCGGCCTGGGCCACAATCTCCGCCTCGCGCTCGTGGAACTTGGCGTTCAGCACCACGTGCCGCACGCCCTTGCGCTGCAGAATCGTCGACAGCCGCTCCGACTTCTCAATCGACGTAGTGCCCACCAGCACCGGCTGCTTGCTCGCATGCAGCTCGGCGATATTCTCCGCCACCGCGGTGTACTTTTCCTTCTCGGTGCGGTAGACCACGTCCGCATTTTCCAACCGCCGCATCGGCTTGTTGGTGGGAATCACCACAATCTCGAGCTTATAAATCTTCTCGAACTCGGCCGCTTCGGTCTCCGCCGTGCCGGTCATGCCGCTCAGCTTCTTGTACAGGCGGAAGTAGTTCTGGAAAGTGATCGTGGCCAGCGTCTGGTCTTCCTTCTTGATGTTGACGCCTTCCTTGGCCTCAATCGACTGGTGCAGCCCATCGCTCCAGCGCCGGCCCGGCATCAGGCGGCCGGTGAAGGTGTCCACAATGATCACCTCGCCGTCCTTCACCACGTACTCCACGTCGCGCCGGTAGAGCGCGTGCGCCTTGATGCCCGTCTCCACGTAGTGCTTCAGGTCCCAGTTCTCCGCGTCGGCAATGTTGCCGATGCCGAGCAGCTTCTCGATCGTCTCCCACCCCTCGTCCGTGACGCCAATGGTCCGCTGCTTCTCGTCCACAATGTAGTCGCCGGTCAGGTACTTGGTCTCGCCTTCTTCGATCTCTTCGCCCAGCTCTAGCTGGGGAATGATCTTGACCACGCGCGCATATTTATCCGTGGTCTGGTCGGTGGGCCCCGAGATGATCAGCGGCGTGCGCGCCTCGTCAATCAGGATCGAATCCACTTCGTCGACGATGGCATAGTAGTGGCCGCGCTGCACGCAGTCCTTGATCTCGAACTTCATGTTGTCGCGCAGGTAGTCGAAGCCGAACTCGTTGTTGGTGCCGTAGGTAATGTCGGAAGCGTACGCAGCGCGGCGCTCCGAGTCGTCCAGGTCGTGGACAATGACGCCGACCGAGAGCCCCAGAAACTCGTAGATCTTGCCCATCCACTCGGCGTCGCGCTTGGCCAGGTAGTCGTTCACCGTGACCACGTGCACCCCGTGCCCGGCCAGTGCGTTCAGGTAGCAGGCCAGCGTGGCCACCAGCGTTTTTCCTTCGCCGGTGCGCATCTCGGATATCTTGCCCTGGTGCAGCACCATGCCGCCGATCAGCTGCACGTCGAAGTGGCGCATCTGCACGGCGCGCCAGCCTGCCTCGCGCACCACGGCAAAGGCCTCGGGCAGAATCTCATCCAGCGCCGCGCGCTCGGCCGTCTTCAGCTCTTCAGCATCGGTGATACCGCGCAGGCGCTCGGCAATCCGCGCCCGGAACTCCAGAGTCTTGGCCCGCAGTTCCTCGTCGGATAGCTGCTTCAGCCCCGCTTCAAAGCCATTGATCTCGGCCACCACCGGCCACAGCTTCTTCATCAGCCGATCGTTGGCCGTGCCAAATACCTTTGTCAGTCCTTTATCAAACAAACCCACTTGAATCTCCGTTTACCAGTGTAAATGCTGGGGGTTCAACAGCCGGTCCCACGGCTGCGCGGCGAGCGGGGTCCGGGTGCCCCATCCTTGGCGCGTTCTTGTTTTTGCGCCAGGGGTGGGAGAGCACGAACCCCAACCAGCTCACATCCGCAGCTCCAGCCTCTCCACCGGCTCACCCCGGCGAATCCGTCTCAGCTGCCGCAGAAAGTGCCTTCTCCGCGCCGCCGGCGTCTCCGCATCGCCGTTGTCGTCCCCGTCCGCCTCTTCGCGTGCATCCTGCCTCGCTTCGATGACATAGGCCATGCTCGGCCGGTGATACACCTGCATAAACTGAAACGCCAAGCCCAGCGCAGCCTCCGAGGGGTAAAAACCGAAACGCCTTCGTCCCCGCCCTTTGCGCCGCCCAAGTATCCGCAGCACTGCATAGTGCAGAAGGATCATACCCATCAGCAAAAACGGAATGTACAAGGAATAGACCAACCATGCGTAGAACGAACCAACGTTCATACACACCCTCTTTTCACAAATCGCAGGCAAGACTTCGCAATGCACTCAGCCCATGCCGCAGAACAGGCAAACCGATCCTGCAACCCGGGCTACATTTTTGAGTTTTTGTGAGGAGCTAACCGCGGCGGCGGGGCGGAGGCCGCTGGAAGGAGGGAGCCAGCACCGGCGCCTGGGGCACGCGGCCCTGATAGCCGAAGGCCAGCGCCGCAAACAGGCTAAGCGGAGAGACGATGCCGACAAACAGCAGCGGCAGAATCGCGGCAAAGTCCGCCGCGCCGCCGGAGTGGCCATGGGGCACGAGCAGCAGCAGGAGCGCAAAGCCAATCGCAATGGCCGCGACCAGAATCCTTTCGCGCTGTTGCCGGTTCTCCACGCTCGTCATGCCTCGCATCTGTTAGAGGATACCATTTTCACAAAATCGCCGCGAATCAATCCCGCGCCACCAGGCTCTATTCCCTCTTCCCTGATCCCTATTCCCTATCTTTTACACACCTGCACCGTACACTTGCTGAATCCGTGCTGGTCGGGCTTGGTGCAGCTGCCGCTGCCAAACGAGGTGGGCGACATCCCGGCAAAGCTCACCGTCGCCTGGCAAATGTCGTTGATGTGGCTCTGGAAGCTGGCCAGCCCATGTGCCTCGGTCACCGCGCTGCTCTGCGCATTGGCCGCGCAGCAGACCTTGATGTCGATCCGCGCTCCCGCAACCGGAGCCCCGCTGCAATCGGTCACCAGCACCGTGGTCGAACCCGGCGTGCAATCGGAGCTCAAGCCGAAGGCGCCAAATCCCGTCAGTAAAGCCAGCGCAACATTCAATGCCAAACGCATCTCACAACCTCCTCGTCCTTCTCATCGCTCCTGTCAAGCCCCGGAGCCTCATCATTGCGGCGCGGTGTTATAGTCCATGCGGATCACCTGGTCCTGGGTAATGCGCATCACGTCGTCGTCGATCAGCGTACCATCGGCGGGCAGGCTGTCCAGCAGGTAGACATCGGTGTCAGTCTGATACAGCAGCCACAGCGAGTAGGAGTCCATCTGGCTGTTGATCTGCGGCTTGTCCTTGGTGGAGGCAAAGCGGCTGTCGGGCAGCCCCGCCGTCGCCGTGAACACCTGCACATAGATGGGCTTGCCGCCGGCAAAGTTGCCCGGGATGCGCGGAAACCAGACCACGGAGAAATGCAGGCACACCAGCACGCCCCACCCCACCAGCCGGGCTCGCGAGGGCTGGTGCATCAGCGCGATCTCCAGCTTGCGGTTGCGCATGTTGGCCCACAGCGCCTTCCAATCCAGAAACAGCACCACCTGCAAGGCCAGCGTGCTCACCGTGCCTGCCACGCGACTGGCTCCCGAGGCGCTGATCAGCGTCAGCAGGCCGGCATCCAGCCCCGCCAGCGCTCCCAGAAACACCAGCACCCGCACCACCCGGTGCCGGCCCAGCAGCCGCACGCACCACACCGCGCCGGCCGGCGCCGCGAGATACAGCACAATCAGATATACGCCCACCACAATCGACTGAATGCGCGTGAAATCCAGCGCCAGGACGTGAAAGCGGGCGTAATAGATGCCGGAGGTGACCATGCCGACGATGTAGAGCGCCAGGCCGGCCTTGGCCGCGTCCACGCCGCGCAGGTTCAGCCAGCGGTGGGCTCCCGCCTGCGTAGCCGCTTCTTCCCTCGGCTCGGCCATGGGTCCTCCTGAATCCGGTTCGCGGATTCGGTTCCTGAATGCGGCTCCCGGATTCGGTTCCTGGGATTGATTCTGCTCAAAAACAGTTGGGGAATCGTCTCCACATTGATACGCGACCTGCGTTGAGAAACGCAAGACCTTTTGCTGTTGCCGGTTACACGACTGATGCGGGCTCGGCGCCGCAAAATGCGAAAGTTGCTCTATGGTAAAATCGAAAAATTGTTGACCGCCGGTCCCTTCGTCTGGTTCCATATTTTCTCCCGGCTGATGCGCACATCCTGCGCAGCCGGTTCCTCCTGAGCCTGCGGCCGGTGGGCGGCGCTTCCCTGATCCGACTGCTCCACTTGAGATAGGCGCGTCGCGATAGCCGCGACCAATCTCTCCGCATTTGTTTTTCGCGACACCGCCGCAAGACCCTGGTTAGTGATTCTTTGCCCTTATCATTTTTGCCCCTATCGGAGTGATCGCATGAGTGTCCTTGATTCGCCTGGCCCAGGGCTAGAGGCACACCCGGCTGAGCCTGCTCAGCCCTCAGAAGCTCCAAAGCAGGCCTCGGTTCTCGGCCAGCGCCGCGTCGTGCAGCTGGATTTTGTGCGCGGCATCGCCATTCTGCTGGTGATGGAGCATCATTTTCTTTCCGTCGCCCCAACCAACTGGGTGGAGCGGATCGTGGAGAACTTCGGCCGGCAAACCGGCTGGATGGGCGTCGACCTGTTCTTCGTGCTCAGCGGCTTTCTGGTGGGCGGCCTGCTCATCCAGGAACTGCAAAGAACCCAGACCATCCGCGTGGGCCGCTTTCTGCTCAGGCGTATGTTCAAAATCTGGCCGGGCTATTACTTCTATATCTTCTTCGAGATCGTCATCCACCGCCATCCTCTCCACACCTTCCTCTGGCAGAATTTGCTCAACGTCCAGAACTACACCGGGAGCAGCCTCCTGCACACCTGGAGCCTGTCGGTTGAAGAGCACTTCTATCTGCTGCTGCCCGTCACTCTGCTGCTCATCTACCGCAGCCCCGGGCTGCGCCGCTGGACCCCGCACATCCTGCTCTCTCTGTGTCTGCTGGTGCTCTGCGGCCGCGTCCTCTCCGTCTACCATTCAGGCATCGGCGACGTCCCCCTCGAGACCCACACCCGGCTCGACGGCCTGCTGTTTGGCGTCTTTCTCAGCTATCTGCTTTACATGGCGCGAAAAACCTTCGACCGCCTGCTCGAGTACCGGGTGCTGTGGGCGTTGCTCACGGTGCTGGTCTTTACGCTGGCCATGATCTTCAACAACCTGTCCACCTACATGATCACCTTTGGCTACACGGTGAACTATCTCTGCCTCTCCGCACTCCTGCTTCTGGTCTACGGCTATCACGGGCGCCTGACCGCGACTGCCGCCTATCGCGCCATGGCCTGGATCGGCCGCTATTCCTATGGAATCTATCTCTGGCACATGTCCGTGCGCAGCCCCGTCGAATCGGTGGTCAGGCACCTGCCAGTCTCCCTGCAGTGGTATTTCCTCACCGGCGGACAGTACCTGGCGGCCATCGTGCTGGGAGTCATCGTCACCAAGGCGATCGAATTCCCCATGCTACGCCTGCGCGACCGCCAGTTTCCCCGCGGAGCCGCGCAACTGCCCCCGGCCGTTCCCTAGAGCCGGCAGCGCTCACGCCGCCGCTACACCGCCCTGTCCCCTGACCGCCGTATCGCCCGTACAATGGAGTAGAGGCCAAAGCCCACCCAGTCATGGCGGACACCGAACAGCAGAAGCCGGCAGCGCACAAGAAGGACGAGGATCCGGTCGGCAAAGTCTACGACTCGCGCCTGATGCGGCGGCTGGGCCATTACGTGCGCCCCTACTGGATTCAGGCCGGCGTCGCCACTCTCGCGGTCTCGCTCAAGGCGCTTTGCGACGTCAGCGGACCCATCCTGGTGATGGTGGCTCTTGATCGCTACCTCGCTCCCGAAGTACATAGCCTTGACGCCTCCCGCGCGCTGGCACACTGGCTGGCCCAGAACAGCCCGCTGGCGCATGTGCTCCCGGCCGCGGCCGTGCCTGGAATCACCCGCCTGGCCGGCATCTATCTCGCGCTGCTCGTCGCCTCGTACGCGTTCGCCTTCATCGAGACCTACCTCATGCAGTGGATCGGCCAGAAGATCATGTTCGACCTACGCCGCGACATCTTCCGCCACATGCAGCGCATGCACATCGGCTTCTTCGATACCCACGCCGTGGGCCGCCTGGTCACTCGACTCACCTCCGACGTGGACGCCGTCAACGAGATGTTCACCGACGGCATTCTGGCCATCGTCAACGACATCTTCATGCTCACCATCATGGCCGGCGTCATGCTCGCCATTAATTGGTGGCTGGCCCTGCTGGCCTTCGCCGTGCTGCCGCTCATCTTCGTGGTCACGCGCCTGTTCCGCGACAGCGTCCGCGAAAGTTATCGCCGCGTGCGCGCCGCCATCGCCCGCATCAACAGCTTCACCCAGGAGCACATCTCCGGCATGGCCGTGGTGCAGCTGTTCAATCGGGAACAACGAGCCTACCAGGACTTTGAAGACGTCAACCGCCTGCACATGATCGCCTTCAAAGACACCATCTTCGCCTACGCGCTCTACTATCCGGCTGTCGAGCTGCTCTCTGCCATCGCCATCGCGCTGGTCACCTGGCGCGGCGGCTTCGGCGTGCTCGCGGGATCGGTTTCGATCGGCGTCCTGGCCATGTTCATCCAGTACTCGCAGCGCTTCTGGCGCCCCATCCAGGACCTCAGCGACAAGTTCAACATCCTGCAATCGGCAATGGCCGCCTGCGAGCGCATCTTCAAACTCCTCGACACGGCGCCGGAGATTGTGAACCCCACGCACCCGGTCGCCGGAGATCACAGCAACCGCATCGAGTTCCGCCACGTCTGGTTCACCTACCAAAAGCTGACCGAAGAACAGCAAGCCGACATTCAATCCGCCATGGGTTCGGCTTTGAAAGAGCACGGCTTCAGCCGTGCCGAAGAACCGCTTACGGAGGTCGGGGCTTTAGCCCCTGAGGGAGGAACTTCGGGAGCGGGGACAGCCCTGAAGGGTACGGGCTTCAGCCCGTACATCAACCCACCCCAAACAGACGGGGCTTTAGCCCCCGAGGGAATGGGAACTCCCAACGCCACAAAACTCGCCGCCATCCCCGACATCGAGTGGATTCTCAAAGACGTTTCCTTTACAGTCGAGCCCGGCCAGACCGTCGCCATTGTGGGCCACACCGGCGCCGGCAAAACCACGCTCACCAGCCTCATGATGCGCTTCTACGACGTGACCGCCGGCCAGATCCTCGTCGATGGCGTCGACCTGCGCCTCCAGGACCTGAACACCCTGCGCCGCCACTTCGCCGTCGTGCTCCAGGACCCGTTCCTGTTCACTGGCACTCTGGCCGAAAACATCCGCCTCGGCAACGAAGAAATCACTCACACCGAGCTAATCCAGGCCGCGCGCGACGTCAACGTTCTGGACTTCATCGAGTCGCTCCCCAACGGCTTCGACGAGCCAGTGCAGGAGCGCGGCAACTCGCTCTCCACTGGCCAAAAGCAGCTCATCAACTTCGCCCGCGCCCTGGCCTACAATCCGCGCATCCTCATCCTCGACGAAGCCACCTCGAGCGTAGACACGGACACCGAGCTGCGCATCCGCGGCGCCCTGGAGCGCATGGTCGAGGGCCGGACCTCGGTCCTCATCGCTCACCGCCTCTCCACCGTGCAGCGAGCCGAGACCATCCTGGTCATGCACAAAGGCCAGCTGCGCGAGATGGGCTCGCACCAGCAGCTCCTCGCCCAGCGCGGCCTTTACTGGAAGCTCTACCAGCTCCAGTACAAGGACCAGGAGAACTCTATCGGCGCGCATCCGCTCGGCCAACCCTCCGCCGCATCCGCCGTTTAACTCTTCCTTAGTCTACAGACAGGAAATCCAGTCCTCGGGAGCTTGCAATATGGCGTTCTCTCTGCAATGGATCGGCACACGGAAACAGCGTATAGCCTTAGCGGCGGTCGCAGCATGCATGGTATCGGCATCGGCGGCTGCACAAACTGTACCGCCGAAATCGGAAGCAGTCGTCTCCATTGACTGGGGAAAAACCATCGCCATCTCGCGATCTACCCCGACTCTACAGTTGGGCGCATTCCCCGTTCTACGCAAGAGTTCGCCCCTTCACGACAGTTCTCTTGCCGCGCTCAAACAGCTCGGCGCCGACGATGTGCGTTACGTCGGATGGCTGTCCTACCCGCGTTTCTCAGTTGCCGAGCTGGAGCCGCCCACGAGCAATACCACCTCCTGGGACTTTTCGCTCATAGACCCTATGATGAAAGACTTTCTGGCGGCCACCAGCGGTCACGACGTCGTGATGAACTTCAGCACCATTCCCGCGTGGCTTTTCAAGACGAGTGAGCCGGCCAAGTATCCGCCTGACCCGAACCAGGCCTATTGGGGTTACACGCAGGGTACCGAGCTCAAAGACCCTTCTGGCAGGCAGTTGGGCGACTATTATGCACGCTTTGTGAGCTGGTATACCCGGGGCGGCTTTACGGATGAAAACGGGAAACTGCACACCTCCGGCTATCACTTCAGCTTTCCCATTTGGGAGGTGCTCAATGAAGTAAATTCGGAGCACCATACCACTCCAGAGCAATATACACAGCGATATGACGCGATCGTCAGCGCGATCCACAAAGTAAGCCCTGAAACAAAGTTCATGGGGATTGCTCTTGGCGGATCAAACGATCCTGAAATGTTCGAGTACTTTCTGGACCACTCTCACCATAAACCTGGCATTCCTCTCGACTTCATTTCCTATCACTTTTACGCCAGTCCATCACCTGACCAGGACGTGACTGATTGGCAATATACGTTCTTTGATCAGGCCGACGGATTCCTTGACAACGTCCGCTACATAGAGGCTATTCGCAAACGGCTGTCGCCTGAGACCAAGACAGACGTAAATGAACTCGGGACCATTCTGCCCGGCGACTTTCTGGATATGCAAGATGCGAAGGCAAATCCATACGGCATTCCGCCGCTTTACTGGAATGCTTCAGGCGCCCTCTATGCCTATCTCTTCATAGGGCTCTCCAAGCAAGGCATTGACATCATCGGTGAGTCGCAGCTAAACGGATATCCATCGCAATTCCGCAGCGTCACCATGATCGACTGGGAGACCGGCAAGCCAAATGCCCGGTTCTGGGTACTGAAGATCATCAAAGATAACTTCCATTCCGGGGATCGCCTTATCGAAACAAAGTTGCCCCAGTGGAGTCCGGTTGAAGGTCAGGCCTTTGCCACGGCGAAGGTCCACAAGCTCCTGCTCATCAATAAGCGCAACCGCCCGGTTGATGTGACGCTGCCGGACGGTGGTCCATACGCCCTTACCCTGGTGGATGGACAAACAGGAGAAAACGAACCTCAAGTCTCTCAGGAAATCGGTTCAATTTTGAAGTTGAGCCCTTTCGCCGTCGCCGTTTTGACTTGGAAATAATTTCGGCGAGTTAAGGCATCGAATCTTCAGCTATTGATACAGGGCAATCGCATTTGAACTTTTATGGCGAGCGCACGTCTCAGGCTGCCGCAAAGACTCCATCGAAGCGAGCTTTGTAACAGGGCATGACTTCAGTCGTGCCGCAAAACGCTCCCTTAAAGAAGTCGGGCTTTAGCCCCTGCCACATTTCGAACCGTCTGTACTCCCTTTTTCGACCTTTGCCGTGTCTCGAAAGGAGCTCTTCTTCCAAATCACAACGTAAGCTCTTTCAAATGCGAGCGCACTGAGCTCTTGATATGAGCTTCTGAGACGCCGCACCACGTACGCCTGCCACAACCCACCGCGCGATTCCCCGCTGGAAAACCAGCCGCCATCCCGGTATCCTCGCTCCATGTCCCTAGCGCCCATCTTCGACAGCATGTTTCACCTGCCGCTTCCCATTGTGGAGAAGCTGGCACGCCCGGTCGTCATCTACCTGGTCCTGGTGGTGCTGCTGCGCGTCTTCGGCAAGCGCGAGCTGGCCCAGCTCAATCCCTTTGACCTGGTCGTCCTGCTCTCGCTCTCCAACACCGTGCAGAACGCCATCATCGGCGACGACAACTCAGTCACCGGCGGCATCATCGGCGCCTTCGGCCTCCTGGCCATCAACTGGCTCGTCGTCCGCGTCCTGTTCCGCTCCCCGCGCCTCACGCGCGTTCTTGAAGGCCGCGCCGCCACCCTCATCCGCAACGGCCAGCTCGACCAGATCGCCATGGCCCGCGAGTCGCTCTCCCGCGAGGAGCTGCTCTCCGTCATTCACCGCCAGGGCTTCGAGAGCTTCCACGAGGTCCGCAAATGCCAGCTCGAGCCCAATGGCACGTTTTACGTGGAAGCCTTCGAGCCCTCCGCCGACGACAAGCGACACACCGAGCTGCTGGCCCGCATTGAAGCACTGGCCCGCGAGGTCGCGGCACTGCGTCCCCACCAGGCTCTGAACTCGGAGGGCCATTAGCCAGGCCCGACCCAAAATATTTCTGAATATTTCTGTTGTGGATATATCCGCAGTGGATATATATTCGGTTCATGGCTACTGGGACTGTACCCGCAACACCACTCACGCCGGCTGTCTTCTCCATCCTGCTCTCCCTTGCGGAGGGAGAAAAACACGGCTACCTGATCATGAAGGATGCCCGCAGCCCGCAGGGCGGCGGCATCCAAATGGGGCCCGGCACGCTCTACGGCTCGCTCGATCGCATGATGCGCGACGGCCTCGTCGAGGAATCCGGCATCTCCGACGACGAGCGCCGCCGCTACTACCGTCTCAGCGGCCTTGGCCAATCTGTCCTTGCAGCAGAGTTGAGCCGACTCGACGCCGCGGTGTCCTCGGCGCGCGCGCTCGGCCTGATTCCACAAGGAGGCCGCTCATGAGCCAACCAACTCCGGAAGCGACCCGCCTCGAGTCCCTCTATGCCTTCGCCCTGCGCTTCTATCCTGCGCATTTCCGCCAGGCCTACGGTGAAGCCATGCGCCAGGCCTTCCGCGACGCCCGCGCCGACACCGCACTCTGCCACCGCACACTCCTCGTAACCGTCCTCAGCGACCTCGCCATTTCCCTCACAAAGGAGCATCTCGCCATGCTGCGCGATACCTTCGCTCGTCCAATCCTCGTCTTCAATGCCGTGGTTCTGACCGCCCTCGCCACCGGCCTTGCGCTGGCGCTCTATGCCATTCCGCAGAGCGTGCTCCGCCAGGGCGCCAACGATCCGCAGATCGCCCTCGCCAGCGACCTTGCCGCCAGACTCGAGCAAGGTGTAGCGCCAGCAACTGCCGTCCCGTCCGCCTCGGTGGATATTGCCCGCAGCCTCTCGACTTTCGTGATTGTGTATGACGACCAGGGCCATCCAATCGCCTCACAGGCCGAACTGAACGGCCAAACGCCCATCCCTCCGGCGGGTGTGTTTTCGAATGTCCGCCAACGCGGCGAAGAGCGGCTCAGCTGGCAGCCTGTGCTTGGCGCTGGACACAGCGTCCGCATCGCCGCGGTCATTGAGCGAGTCGAGGGCATCAACGGAGGCCAGAGCGGCTTCGTGCTCGCTGGCCGCAACATGCGCGAGGTAGAGTCGCGCATCAGCCAGGTCAGCCAGATGGCCGCCCTTACCTGGATCGGAATGCTTGGCGTCATCCTTCTCGGCACCATCCTCTTCGGCTGGTACACGCGGCCAAGGCCCGCCTAAGAGTCCATCAACAAAGAGAGCGAATCAGCATAGCCTCGCTCATACAGTGCAATGACAGCCCGGTCCAAATGCGAAGTTGACGCACCCCAAGCCCAGCACGAATGGCGGAGAAGCCGCGGCCGCCCGTGCGGCGAGCACTCACTCCCACTCGATGGTCCCCGGCGGCTTGCTTGTAATGTCGTACACCACCCGGTTGATCCCTCGCACCTCGTTCACAATCCGGCTGGAGATGTGCTTCAGCACCTCATACGGCAGCGGCGTCCAATCCGCCGTCATCCCGTCTTCGGAGTGGACCGCCCGCACGGCGCAGGTGTACGCATAGGTCCGCTGGTCGCCCATCACACCCACGCTCATCACCGGCAGCAGCACCGCAAAGCTCTGCCAGATCTTCGAATACAACCCGGCCGCCTTGATCTCCGCGACAACAATCTCATCCGCCTCCTGGAGCAGAGACACGCGTTCCGGAGTAACCTCGCCCAGGATGCGCACCGCCAGGCCCGGTCCTGGGAACGGCTGCCGGCCCAGCACATCGTCCGGCATCGCGAGGTCGCGCCCAATGCGCCGCACCTCATCTTTGAACAGATCGCGCAGCGGTTCAATCAATTTCAATTTCATCCCCAGCGGCAGCCCGCCCACGTTGTGGTGGCTCTTGATGGTCTGGCTCGGCCCCTTCACGCTCGACGACTCAATCACGTCCGGATAGAGCGTCCCCTGCACCAGCCAGTCCACCCCGCCCGTATCCTTGGCAATGCGCGCCGCCTCATCGTCGAAGACAGCAATAAACTCCGCGCCAATCCGCTTGCGCTTGGTCTCCGGATCGGTCACCCCGGCCAGTTGCTTGAGGAACCGCTCGCTCGCATCCACTGCAACAATGTTCAGTCCCAGCTTGTCGCGCAAATTCTTCTGCACGCTCTGGAACTCGTTCTTGCGCAGGACGCCGTTGTTCACGAAGATGCAGGTCAGCTGGCTGCCGATCGCCTTGTGCACCAGCACCGCAGCCACGCTCGAGTCCACGCCGCCCGAGAGCCCGCAGATCACGTGTCCCGCGCCCACCTTGGCGCGAATCCCCTCGACCGTCGTCTGAATAAAGTGCGCCGGCGTCCAATCCCCCGCCGCTCCGCAGATCGAGAAGACAAAATTCCGGATCAGCTGCGGCCCCAGCGGCGTATGGTGCACCTCGGGGTGAAACTGCACCGCCCAGATGCGGCGATCCTCATTGGCAATCCCCGCCAGCGCATTGGACGTGACCGCCGTGCGGTGGAACCCCTGCGGCAGCTTCTCCGCCTCGTCCCCGTGGCTCATCCACACCTGGATATTGGCCGGCAGCCCGTTGAACAGCGGCGTCGCGGTGTCCTCAATCGTCACGGCAGCGTGCCCATACTCCCGCTTGGGCGCAGCCTTCACCTTCCCGCCCAGGTGATGCACGATGAAGTGCAGCCCATAGCAGATGCCGAGCACCGGCACGCCCAGTTGGAGTACGCCCGCATCGGCATCCGGCGCGTCCGCGTCGTACACACTCGACGGCCCGCCGGACAGAATCACGCCCAGCGGCTTGTGCGCTTGAATTTCAGAGAGAGGCGCCGTGCAGGGCAGCACCACGGAGAAGACGTTCAGCTCGCGTATGCGCCGCGCAATCAGCTGCGTATACTGCGAACCAAAATCGAGAATTACGATTGTCTGGGTGTCCACTCCCTAGTGTGGCAGGGGCGGGGCGGGAATGTAAAGACTGCCGCAATCATCAATTTCCAACGATCCTAACGATGAACGGGTGTAAAATTCTGTTCAAGGGTCAGGCGCTTATGGGCGTAGTCGAGGATGTCCGCCAGGTCTTGCAGGATTTTCTTGCGCCGGAGTTGCGTGAGATCCGTACTCGGCTTGATTCGATGGATGAAATCAACCGCGTCCGCTATGACAACCTCGTCCAGCGCCTCGAATTGATCCAGCAGTCGTTCGCCTTCGACAAGCGCATCTCCAATCTCGGAGACGACAAGCGCCGCTCCGCCTGACCGTAATCGCGCTGTCGCATCCAACACTGGCCAAAAAATACACTTTCGGTCGCCTTCGCTGCGACGCGCGGAGCCCCAGACCCATCTGAAGACAGACAGCCCAAGGAGCCCCCATGCAAGCCGCCGTCGTCCACGCCTTCGATGCCCCGCCCTCCTACTCGACCTTCCCCGACCCCACCCCCGAAGCTGGCGAGCAGCTGGTCACCGTCACCGCCGCCGGCCTGCATCGCATCGTCAGGTCTCTGGCCAGCGGCAGCCACTACGGCTCAACCGGCGAGCTGCCCTTCGTCCCCGGCGTCGACGGCGTAGGCCGCCTTGCCGACGGCGCCCGCGTCTACTTCGGCGGCGCGCGCGATCCCTGGGGTACCTTCGCCGAGCGCGTCTGCGCCCCCAGCGCTATGTGCATTCCCCTGCCCGACGGCCTCGACGACGCAACTGCCGCCGGCATCGCCAACCCCGCCATGTCCTCCTGGGTTGCGCTTACCGCCCGCGCCCAGTTCGTCGCCGGTGAGAGCGTGCTCATCCTCGGCGCCACCGGCATCGCCGGCCAGTTGGCGGTGCAGATCGCCAAACGCCGCGGTGCGCGCCGCGTCGTCGCCTCCGGCCGCAATTCGCAAGCTCTCGACAAGCTGAAGACCCTCGGCGCCGACGCCGTCATCTCGCTCGACCAGCCCCAGCCCGCCCTCCTTGAAGCCTTCCGCGCCGAGTACTCGGGTGCCGGCTTTGACATTGTGCTCGACTACCTCTGGGGCCAGCCCGCCGAGACCGTCCTCCAGGCCATCTCCCACCGCAGCCTGCGTCAAGCCGCTCCCCGCCTGCGGTTCGTGCAGATCGGCTCATCCGCAGGCGACTCCATCAGCCTGCCCGCAGCCTCGCTGCGCAGCTCCGGCCTCGAATTGCTCGGCAGCGGCTTCGGCAGCGCCTCGCTCACCCAGATCAAAACCGCCATCGCCGAGTTCTTTCAGGCTACCTCCGCGCAGCCCTTCGACTTCGCCGTCCAGGCCGCGCCCCTCAGCCAGGTCGAGTCCCTGTGGAACACCCCCGAACGCGGCGCGCGCCTCGTCTTCCAGCCCTAAGGCACAGCTGTAAGGGCAATGCATACCCCACGCCAGCGCTCAATAAGTCGCGTACGCGCAACCGTCCGAAGTGAACCCCAGCGCCGGAGGCGCGATGCACGTTAGCCCAGCGCTTCAGCGCTGGGTTGGCTGCCAAACCACGGCTGGAGTCCCGTAGGGACGGCGCGAATTGCTCTCGGCTTCTATCGCAAAACCCGGACGAACTCCCGGAAACGTCAAACTGGTGCTGCCAGCCCACCACACAACGGCTTCCCTTCCCGCCGCAAAGGACCCTCCTGTTAAAATTGTCCGTTCCCGGAGTACAACCATGACACCAGACGGATTCGACCCAATCGAGCAGCCCACCACCCCCGCAACTCAAGCCTCCCGGCGCTCTTTCCTGAAGATTCTGGGCGCCGGCGTAGCCGTGGCCGCCGTGGAGCCCGCAGTCACGGCGCAGCCCGCAAGCGAGCCCCGCGCCGTTCCGCCCGCTCTCTCATCCCCCGATCCCATCGACCACGTCAACTGTTTTCAGGGCACCGACTCCGCCTTCCGTTTCTCCCGAGGCAACACCCTGCCCATCGCCGCCATGCCCTTCGGCATGGCCCACTGGACCATCCAGAGCGCCACCGGCACCGACTGGTTCTTCCATCTCCACGACCAGCGCATCCAGGGCTTCCGCTGCACCCACATGCTGAGCCCCTGGCTGAGCGACTACGGCTACGCCACCCTGCTGCCCTTCACTGGCGAGGCCTTCCCCGACCCCGAGCAGCGCTCCTCCTCCTATCGCCACGCGGAGACCGTCTCCAGGCCGGCTCACATCAAGCTGCGTCTTCTCCGCTCCAACTGCACGGCTGAGCTCGCGCCCACCGAGCGCGGCGCCGTCCTCCGCCTCAACTTCGCTGAGGACGACCCC
>Ga0182030_10012135_pt1 | contig 17310 bp, 14 predicted proteins | sample 812S3MmetaG_FD_121299 | JGI IMG/M metagenome (GOLD analysis project Ga0182030, IMG submission 121299) | Permafrost microbial communities from Stordalen Mire, Sweden - 812S3M metaG (Illumina Assembly) | ecosystem: Environmental > Terrestrial > Soil > Wetlands > Permafrost | place: Sweden...
AGGTCTAAAGGAAGGCGGAAAACGCTCTAGTGTGGTGAGTCTAAAGTACGTCGAAAAACGACCGCAGATTCTTCGACTCACCACCCCCGAACTGAAAGACGTTCGGAGCCCCGTTCGCTCAGAATGACAGCCCGTCTTGTGTTGCGTATTTCAGACTCAGGACACTAGCCGAGCCCTTGCAGCGCGGCCTGGGCATCCTTTGCATCCTGGGAGCCTGGCGGCGCCAGGGAGATGGCCTTCTTGAGATGAGTTTCCGCGTTGGTTTTGTCCCGCATCTTGCTATACACCATTCCCAGGTGATACTGCATGGATGCGCTGTTCGGATTGACCTTGACTGCATCTTCCAGAAGATCGCGGGCGAATCCGTAGGTTCCCTTATAGTAGTAGGCCCACGCCAGGGTGTCAGCGGAGTTGGGTGAATTGGGCATACCCCGGCGCGCCGTTTGCGCCAGCGTCAAGGCTACATCCACGTTTTCGCCATTCAGAAGCATCATGTAGGCAAGATTATTGGCTGCAACAGGCTGCGCGGGCTGGATATCAAGAGCCTTCTTGTAGTCCGCCTCAGCCTTTTGCTTGTCGCCACTCAACTCCTCGAGCATTCCGAGAATGGCGAGGGAGCCGGCATTGGTGGGATGAGCTTTGGACCATTGCTCCCAGGCGGCAATTGCATTGGCGCCCTGTTTGCTCTGAACCTGAAGCTGGGCATAGAGGGCAACAGCCTCGCCATCGTCGGGGTTCACCTGCATGGCTTTCTGGGCGGTCTTAGCCGCATCGTCGAATTGCTTGCTCTGGATCTGGACCTGAGCCAGCAGATCGTAAAGGCCGCTGTTCTTGGGACTCCTGGCTATCTGCGCATTCAGGCGAGCCAGAGCCTGATCCGGTTTTTTCAGGAATAGATCGTAGCCGACCAGCCCGCGCATTGCGCCGATGGAATTGGGATCATACTGAAGAGCCTGGGCCAGCAGATCGGCGCCTTCAGGAAAGCGTTTTTGCGCCATGCGAAGCTCGCCGAGCATGAGATAACCCTGGGCGCCTTGCGGGGCAATGCTGATGGCGGTCTTCAGGTCGGCCTCAGCCTTATCCGGAGCGTTATGAGCCAGCTCCACCGTAGCCCGCCACAGATAAGCGCCGGGGAAGCGAGGGGCGGTCGCAATGGTCTTTTCCGCCACCTCAGACAGCATGTTCATATCGCCGCGCTGGCCCGCCATGCGCGCCAGCTCCTCCTGTGCTTCCAGGCCGGGTGGCTGAAGCAGGGCCGCCTGGCGAAAGCTTTTCTCAGCGAGGCTGGCATCGCCTTTGGCCAGCGCCGCCTTGCCCAGCCAGTACTGGATGAATGCATCCTTCGGGGTATTCGTGGCAGCATCCTGAAGGGCGGCGATCGCGTCAGCCGACTTGCCATTGTTGAGCAGGACAATCCCGTTCAGCGCGGCTACCTGAGGATCCTTGCTGTTCTTCTTCATCATCTCGGTAATGACGGATTGCGCAGTGGAATAGTCCTTGACATCGAGGAGAATCCTGACGTATCCCTCCAGCACGGAGAGATTCTTTGGATACTTCGCGGCAAGGCTTGCAAACTCCGCCCTGGCCTTTTCGATCTGCCCGGAGCGGGCGTAGTAGTCGGCCAGCATTCGCACTCCCTGCGGATTGTCCGCAAGATCGTTCGAAGCCTGGCGCAGCACCTGCTCGGCGCGCGCCTGATTGCCTTCCTTGAGAATGACCTGAGCAAGGCTCTCCCGCGCGGAGAGATTCTTCGGATCGGCAGCGACGGCGCCCCAGCATTCCTGCTCCGCATCCTGCAAACGGTTGCTGCGGGCAAAGAAGGCGGCGAGCAGGAGCTTGGCGTTCACAGACGTGGGATCGAGGATGACCGATTTCTTCAGTTCCTCTTCAACAGTAGCGCTTTGCGTTGCGTCGCCCGCCTGAAGCAAGGCGTAGGTCTCATGAAGCGCCGCTTCATTGGGCGCCAGTTGCAGCGCGCGATGAATCTCAGCCAGAGCGACGTCCTTTTGTCCCCGCCGGGCCGCAATGCGCGACAGCAAAGCGTGCACGTCGGCGTTGTTGGGCTGCGCAGCCATGGTCGCGTCGGCCTGCGCCTTTGCTTCGTCGATCTTGCCTCCCGCGAGGAGGATGTTCCCGAGGTCGACCCTCGCCTTGTAGTTTGTGGGCTGAAGGTCAACAGTCCGCTGGAGTTCGCCGTAAGCGGAGGTCAATGCGCCCAGGCGCAGATAAGACTGCGCCAGGGCATAGTGCGCCTGGGCAAAGTTCTTGTCAATTCGCAGAGCGTTGGAGAATTGAATAGCAGCTTCCCTGTCCTTGCCCTGGGCGCTATACCGCTGTCCGCTCTCGAAGTATTTTTGCTTCCGCACGTTTGGGTCGCGGTGGCAGCCTGACACGAGAGCGAGTGTGAGAAGGAGCGCAACGACCCCAAACGCTGCGCGGCAATTGCGCGGTTTCCGCCTGTCATTGCAGCGGGATTGAAATGCTTTGAATCCGCTTTCCATTTTTTTCATCCTTTCAGGCTGTCTCTCGGACGGCTTCAAATCGACGCCATTGGCCAAGTTGCATTGCCTTTCCCTTCCTGTTCAAATGAGCCTAATCCGGCACGAACCGCGGCAGCAAGGGCGCCAGTTGCATGGTAAACGCCTCTGCGCGCTCTTTTGCGCCGGATATGTCTTCGCCGGCAGCGATAGGCGTGATCACACGGACCAGCGCTCCATCCGTGCGATTGAGCCGCATTGCATCGGCGACCATGTAAATCTTGGCCATGTATTCATTGGCCACGCTGCGCCCGTGCGCCTGGTACCAGTAAATGACAAACTGCCTTGAATCGCCGTTGGCGATCACGTACTCGCCGACCCGGTGCGTCTTGCCGTTCACATCGACGAGGTTGACGTATTTCGACGACTCGAAGACCCAACCGGCACCCGGCAGGCAATTCTTTGGAGAGTGAATGGTCTGTCCGGTCCTCTGGCTTGGGAAGTAGCCGATGAAGAGGCTGAGCTGCGTCTTCCCTGGGCCGCGGCTATACACGCGCGAAAGAAAGTCCCCCGCCCCCAGGATATCCAGTGTCTCCTGGTCGATGACAAAATCGGTTCCTTTCCACTCGCCGATGGTTTCCGGGAACTGCGACAAGGGCTCACTGGGGGGATTCCGATCTTTATTGGGGCGCGTATGCAGCAGGAGCGCCGTAGCGGCAAGAAGCAGGACCGCCGTCCAGAAACGAAGGTTCCTCATGTCCGCCGCCTCTTGACCGGGAATAGGCTCATCATCTGATGAACGATATACAAACAGGTTATCGAGACCAGGAAGATGACCCAGCCGGAGAATTCGTGAAAGAAGCCCAGTGCCTTGTCCGGATCCCAGTACTGGACGCACAGTCCTGTGCCTAGAATGCGCACCGCGTTGGCGGCGATCGCAATCGGGATGCTGGCCAGCACGATCAGGACTCGCCGCAACCGGGAATTCTCAAGAAAATATCCGTAGAAGACGGCCAGCGTAAAGAGGCTCATCAGGGAACGGATGCCGCTGCAGGCCTCCGCCACTTCAAGATTCATCACGGGGAGATGGATGACGTTGCCCTCCCGCAGAACCGGCACGCCGAAGAGCGGAAGCAGGGCGCTGGCCAGCTTGGAGGCCAGGATCTGCAAGGGGAAGGTGATCTGGTTGAAGATGATGGCCGGAAGCGGAATGGCGAGCAGCAGGACGAGCAGAGGGAAGCGCAACTCCTTGAGAAACCGCGGTCCGCCAAAGCCAAGCACCAGGCCGGCGAGCAGGATGAGGAGCGAAATCCTTGAGAGGAAGAGCTCAGAGCCGTAGACACCCAGCACCAGAACGACCAGCCCCAGAGCCATCACGGCAATGCCGCTCCAGGCAGGCGCCAGTTGAATGCGGAGAAGGGTCTCTCGTTTCTGCCACACGAGATAGGCCGAGAAAAAGGGCACCAGGAAACCGTGGGAGAAATCGGGTATCTGCCACCAGTCGAGGACCAGTTTCGCCAGCACCTGGTAATAAACCGCCAGCACCAGCAGAGAGATAGCCGCAGCGCCCAGCGCGAATTGAGCGCCGCGGAGGGGCGATGAGCCCACAGGTAGCGCTGGAGTCTTTGCGTCTTGAAAGATGTTTTCCGTGATGGAATCCCTGGGGCGATCAAACCGTCCCACTCTATAGTAGCAATACTAGCAATCGGAGCGCCGAAAGTGAAAAGGTCTTCTCCCCGGTGAATTTCCCCATTAATCTTCTTCTGGTTGGGAAGAAGTCTTCCAATACCGAGGGAAAATGTTTTCCACTCCACGGGAAGGCCAATGGTATAATTCTTCCCAGAGTAGGGGAATCTTTATGCCTTATTTCCAGCAGTGATGGACGAGGCACTCCCAAACAGCGCTTATCTCTGAAGAAAAGCGCATTCCTCACCCCACATTCGATGTTTGGAACCTGCATTGCTACACAAAAGGGCGATCCCTGGTCTTCCAATGGCAAGCATAGCGACAATCCAAAATGCGAAACGGCAAATCAAACCAATCCCTCCTCTTGAGCCGAGAGTTCAACGAGCGATTGCCCGGATTGCCGAAACCGACTGCCCGGTTCTGATTCTGGGCGAGCATGGCGTCGGGAAGCGATCCATTGCCAGGCAGATCCACGCGCTGTCGAATCTTTCCCGCAGCCCCTTCAACGAGATCCGCTGCGACGAGACGGACGCGGAGGCGCTTCAGGGTGCACTTTCAACGAGTGGAACCCTGTACCTGGTTGAAATAACGGATCTCAGCCTTCCTCTGCAGGAGATGATCATTTACGCCTATTCTCGCGCCGGACAGACGCCAGCCTGCCGCCTTCTTTGCGGTTCGAGCCGTGAGCTTCTGGAGGAGGTCAAGTCCTGGCGCATGAGAGAAGATTTTCACTACCTTATCTCTTCGGTTACGCTCCGGATTCCTCCGCTGCGCGCACGGAAGTCTGAGATTCTCTTGATCGCCGATGAGCTTCTGACGCAGTACTCGAAGCAGTTTGATCGTCCCAAGCCGGTACTCTGCAAGGAGATCATCGAGCACCTGACGGAGCATAGCTGGCCGGATAACCTGACGGAACTTCAGACCGCGATCAAGACGTTCGTCGCCATCGGAGATCAGGCGATTTCACTGGCGGCTATCAAGGCAGCATCGCCAGCGGGGAGATCGAATGCGCACCGCAGGCATCTGTTGCTGAAGGAAGCCACGCGGGCTTCCTCGATCCAGATCGAGCGCCAGTTGATCTCCGAGGTTCTGGCATCGACGGGCGGCAACCGGAAGCGGGCCGCAATTGACCTGGGCATCAGCTACAAAGCCCTTCTCTACAAACTCAAGCAGATCGAAACGGAGAGCCAATCCGCATCCTCCAAGAATGGAGTCGCACTATGAAACTGGGAACAATTCTTATGGCGGCATGCCTTGCCCCGGCGGTTTTTTGCCTCGCTCAGGATCAGGCGCCCACCGCTCAGCCGGCAGCGCAGGAGACCGCCAAGCCAGCCACTGCGGACAAAGACAAGCCGGATGCCGGCACATCCGGAACTAAAGCAGCGAATCCCCCACAGAAGGCCCCCGACGTCGCCAGCTTCTTTGGGCGTCTCGCTCATTCGAAGCCCGCGCCAGCCACTGTCAAGCCTTCTGCGCCAGAAGCGACAGCGCCAGCCGCGCAAGGCAGCGCAAAACCGGCTGCGCCGGAAGCAACAGCGCCAGCCGCGCAAGGCGGAACCGTACCGGCCGAGGCCGATACCTATGTCATTGGCCCTACCGATGTCATTGTCGTAACCGTGTTCAAGGATTCCACCCTTTCGGGCAGTCTTTTTGTCCGGCCCGATGGCATGATATCGATACCCCTTCTCGGCGACGTTCTGGCCTCCGGCAAGACGCCCCTGCAATTGGCAGCGGAGATTACCGTCAAGCTCAAGAAGTTCATCCAGGATCCGAACGTTACCGTCGTACTGAGCCAGATGAACAGCAAGAAGGTGTTCCTGATGGGCGAAATCGGCAGGACCGGCCCGCTGCCGATGACTCCCGGCATGACTTTGCTGGAGGCAATCGCGACGGCCGGCGGACTTGGGCAGTACGCCAATGCAAAGAAGATCTACATTCTGCGCACTGAAGACGGAAAGCAACAGAAGATTCCCGTGCAGTACAAAGAGGCTTTGAAGGGCGACGCATCGCTCAACCTCCCTCTGAAATCGGGTGATACGATTGTCGTTCCATAGGACTGCGTTAATGAAACTATGTCACACACTTCTGGCGGTCCTGTTTCTCGCCAGTTGCGCGGCACGAGCGCAGGAGGTTCCCGCGACGGCCGGCAACCAGGCGACGACCGGCAACCAGGCGGCAACCAGCCCGCCGGCAACCGGCCGCGCCGGACTACCGGTGAACGGCATGCTGCACTACGATCTGCACTATTCGCAGAGCACACAATTCGGCGGCGTCCAGGGTGACCAGCAGTGGAGCTCCACCTCTGGAGACGCAAGCTACACGAACACCAACGCGCGGCTTCCCTTCAGCATGCAGTATGGGGGCGGCTATGGCTGGGCCTGGAACGGGGCGCCTTCGGCGGGAAATGTATTTCAGCACCTGTCGCTGTCGCAAGGCGTTGCCTGGCGCAGATGGAACCTCTCGGCGAGTGGAAACGCGAGCTATACCTTTGAGACGCCGACCACGGGTTTCACGGGAGTGCCAGGAACGGGGGAACCGATCGGCGGACCTGGCTCGAACCCACTGTCCGGCCTGACGATTCTGACTCAGAATACCCGCTCGGTCAGCGACACGATGACGGTCTCAATCGGACATAGTCTTGGCTACGCAACCAGCCTCAGCTTCGGCGGCTCCTCAGGACAATCGCACTTTATCGACAATAACGGAGGGAACTCCGACACACTGATGGTGAACGCGGGGATCACGCGCCGCCTGAACGCGCGCAGTTCGGGTTCAGCCAGTTACTCCTTCTCCCGTTTCAACTATGGCGCCAACTACGCCTACCAGGTGAATGGCGCGCAAATCAGCTTCAGCCAGGCCAACTCGGTGCAGTTTGGCATCAGCCGCCAATGGAACTGGAAGATCGGCACCAGCGTCTCGATCGGACCGCAGTGGGTGTCAAGTTCGAACAGCGCCATAAGCCCCTCCTCCACCATGCTCTCCATGGGCGCCTCGGTCAACGACACATTCAAATTTGGAACCGGAAGCCTGAGCTACAGCCGCGGAAGCACAGGCGGCTCCGGATATATGCTCGGGGCAGAGAGTGATGTGGCCAGCGCAAACTTCTCGCATCAGTTTGGCAAGAAAACGAGCTTCGGGCTGACAGGCTCGTATATGCGCACCGCGGGACTGAACGGTAACGGGCTCACCAACGGGAAGTTTGCCGGAGTCCAGGCGTCGCGGCAGGTTGGCAGGTATCTGAGCGTCTTCGGAAACTACACGGCAGTTAGCCAGTCGTCGAACCTTGTGAGTACAGCGAACGTTCTCAACAACGTATTCCAGTCAGTCTCTTTCGGCATCGGGTATTCGCCGCGGGAAATTCGTCTCAAGAAGTAATTCGCCAAGGAGGCCTATGCTCGGGCACCGTGAAATGACAATGCAGGATTACCTGGGAATGCTGAAGAGGCGATTCTGGCTGATCATGGGTTCCGCACTCGTTTTGATGGGAATGGGAATCGGAATCAGCCGCATCCTGCCTCCGCAGTACGTCTCGCAGACGCTGGTGCTGATCGAGCAGCAAAAGGTTCCAGAAAACTATGTGAAGCCCGTCGTGGATGAAGATCTGGGCGCGCGCCTTGCATCGATGAAGGAGCAGATCCTGAGCCGCTCGCGGATCGAGCCCATCATTGAGCGCTACAACCTGTATGCCGGCACCCAGTCCAATATGGACGACCGCATCGATATGACGCGAAAGGCAATTGGAATCAACCCGATCCAATCGGGATCGCGTGGGATGCCGGGCTTTTTCATCTCGTTCAAGGCGCGGGACGCGCGGACAGCCCAGTTGGTGTGCGGCGATATCACGTCACTGTTTGTCAGCGCGAATCTGAACGCGCGCGAGGAATCCGCCGAAGGCACAACCGATTTTCTGAAGCAGCAGTTGGGTGAAGCCAAGCAGAGCCTTGACGAGCAGGACGCCAAGCTGGCGGATTTTGAGAGGAAGAATATCGGCAGGCTTCCCGGGCAGACGATTCAGCTGGGGAATATGAGCGTAGCCGTGGGAAGCGCAAATGAGAGCACGCTTCAGGCGCTGACCACCCAGCTTGACGCCACGACGCAGACGGTGAGCCGCTTGCAGCAGGATGATACTTTTCTCGAGGCCATGATCGCGCAGCAGACGCAGGAATCAGCCCGCACCGACCCGGCCACAGGCGCCTCGGAAGACACGCTCAAGATTCAACTCAAGGATGCGCTCAACCAGGAAAAGCAACTGGAGACGCTTTACACGCCGGACTATCCAGACGTAATCGCGATCAAGCGCAGGATTGCCGATCTAAAAACGGAGATAGCGCGCGACGCGGCCGCGCCGCCGAAGGTGGAGACCAAGGCGGCAAGCACCTCGCAGTTTCCCGAGTCGCCGCAGCTGCAACAGCTCAGGGCACAGCTTCGCGCGGAAAAGCAGAACATGACCAGCGCCCGGCAGGAACAGACCCGGCTGCAGGAGATGATTCGCGCCTACGAGGCCAAGATCGAGGCAAGCCCCATGCTCGAGGAGGAATACAAGCAGATCACCCGCGACCATGAGACGGCTTTGCAGTTCTATAACACGCTGCTGCAGAAGATGAATGAATCATCGATGGCAACGGCTCTTGAACATCGCCAGGAAGGCGAACAGTTCCGGGTGATGGATGCGCCCAATCTTCCGGATGAGCCGACCTTCCCCAACCGGCGTAACTTCGCGGGCGGCGGCTTTCTGGCTGGCCTGGTTTTAGGGTTGGCCTTTGCCGCGCTGCTCGAGTATCGCGATACGTCCCTGCGCAATGAGAGGGACATCTGGGCGTTTACGAAACTGCCGACACTGGCCGTGGTTTCCTGCATCAACGAACTGGTTCACCCTCACGACACAAGAAAACGCGGGAAACTTCTTTCTCGAATGATCAAACCTTTTGCACGCGCACGCGGATAACCATGTACAGAACCTTCTTGCCCATGCAGGGGCTCACGGAGCCTGCTTTGCAGATGAATATGTCGAACGTTGTCAAGACCGCCGCGGATTTCGCCGATTCGCTGAAGGAACGTGAAAAATGAGCCGTATATACGATGCGCTGCAAAGAGCAGATCTCGAGCGAAAAGCAGCTTTGGAAGCTGAAGCCGCCGCGATTGCCGAGCCGTTCGCTGAGCCTGGCGCGGAGGAGCCGCCGCAGGTGAAGCCCGGCCTGGTCTTCGAGAAGATCAACCGGCATCCGTGGGATCCTTCAATGATTTCCCTTCCGACGCTGGCAGACCGCGGGGAGAGCATCGAGCAATTCCGCGGGCTGCGTTCGCAGATCTACAAGTTTCGCGATCAGAGTCCTCTCAAGACGATCCTTATCAGCAGCGGCATGCCCGCGGAGGGCAAGACCTTTGTTGCGGCAAATCTGGCGATGAGCCTGGCTCGCAATGAAAACAACCGCATCGTGCTGATCGATGCCGACCTGCGCCGTCCCACACTTCACAATATCCTGGGCGCCCCGAAGACGCCGGGGCTCACGGAGTATCTGACCGGGGCCGCGGAGCTGAGTGACATCTTGCAGTGCAGCCAGAATCCCTTTATCGTCGAGGCCGGACTGGTCCGCAGCATCCCGAACCTCATCTTCATCCCAGGAGGCGCAGGCGGCGACAACGCCTCGGAACTGGTCGCGAGTGACCGTGTTGAAGAACTGATAGCAGGTCTTGCGCCACACTTTGACTGGATTCTCATCGACTCCCCGCCGGTGCTTGCCTTTGCAGACGCAATCGATCTCGCACGGGCCGCCGACGCGGTTCTGCTAGTCGCTCGCGGAGCCAGTACGCCCTTCGACGTTGCACAGCGCGCGCAAGCCGCCTTCAGCAGCGCGCGCATCCTCGGTTTCGTGCTGAACGCGGTCACGGACGCTCCTCGCAATGGCTCTTACTACTACTATTACGGAAGGCAGGATGCCAGCCGCGGAACCGATTGGCGAAAGGACAAGCGGCGACAAGGATGATCAGACTCTTCAATGTGTACTATCCAACGAGGACGCTGGTGCTGCTTCTTTGCGAGGTGGTCCTGGTCAGCGGCTCTTTCCTGCTGGCAACCACGTGCATAACGTTGCTTGGACCGGATGGGTACGTTGCTCTGAAGAATGCGCTTATCCTTGAGAACGGCTTGCTGAAGATCGCGGGTATCACCGTTCTCACTCTGCTTCTTACTTATTACTTCGATCTGTATGGCCCGCGGCGCATCTCAGAGAGTTGGGAGATATATTTCAGGCTGCTGCTCGTTCTCTCCGTTTTATCGTTTGTTCTCGCTGGGCTGGTCTATCTTTCCCCGGATTTGGACATCGGGCCGTACGTGCTTGTCCTCGGGGTCTCAATTCTTACCGTTTTTCTCGTCCTCTGGCGTTGGGCTTACGAGCGCATTATCGGGCTTCGCATATTCCGCGAGCGGGTCTACATTCTGGGTTGCGGCCATCGTGCTCGCACCGTGGTTGAAACATTGCGCGCCAGCCACGATGCCGGCATGGAAGTGGTGGGTTGGGAAGGCGAAAGGGAGGCTCATGGGCAACTCGATCACTTTGCAGTGCAGCTTCGCGGCTTCCGCAATCCAAAGCTCGGGGTGGACCGGGTAATCGTTGCCATGGAAGACCGTCGCGCATCGATGCCGCTAAGAGAACTGCTTGACCTTCGCCTTCGCGGCGTTGTGATTGAGAATGCCAGCGCGCTGCTGGAGCGGCTTTCGGGCAAACTGCCGCTGGACGGGCTCAATCCAAGCACCCTCATTTTTACTGAGGGTTTTCGCATGAACGCATCGCAGCAGCTTTTCAGGCGCCTGCTCTCCTTCGCGGTCTCTTTTATCGCGCTCATGATCTGCCTGCCGTTCATCCCATTCATCATTCTCGCAGTGCGTTTTTCATCGCCGGGCCCGATCTTTTTCAGCCAGACTCGAGTGGGACGGCGCGGCTGCCCGTTTACCGCTTACAAGTTCCGCACCATGCGGAAGGACGCCGAGGCGCAGGGAGCGGTATGGGCGGCCAAGGACGATCCGCGCGTCACTCCAGTTGGCAGGTTCATGAGAAGCACCAGGCTCGACGAGATTCCGCAGCTTTGGAATGTCCTGCGCGGAGAAATGGCCTTTGTCGGCCCCCGTCCAGAGCGCCCGGAGTTCGTGCAGTGGCTCAGCCAGGAGATTCCCTTCTATGACCTTCGGCACATGATTCGTCCGGGAATCACCGGCTGGGCACAGGTGCGCTATCGGTACGGCGCAAGCCTGGAAGAAACCAGGCGGAAGCTCGAATACGATCTCTATTACATCAAGCACCAGTCGATTGGCCTCGATCTGCTCATCATGTTCGAGACGATCAAGACAATCCTTCTGCGAAGGGGCGCCCAGTGAGAATCGTCTTCTGGCTGTCGATGATCGGCGTCCTTTACACTTACGCAGGATACCCCGCAATCATATGGATGCTTGCGCGGTTGCGGCCGCGGCCGTGGACAGCGAGCCCGATCACTCCCAGCGTGAGCATCGTGCTCGCAGTGCATAACGGCGCAACGCTGCTGGCGGGCAAGATCGAGCACCTGCTGAGCCTGGACTATCCCAACATCAAGGAGATCATCATCGTCTCGGATGGCTCGACCGACGGCACTGCCGAATTGCTCACCGGCCTGCGCCATCCGCGCCTGACGATCCTCATCCTGGAAGAGCACCAGGGCAAGGCTGTCGCCGTCAACGCCGGCATGGCCAAAGCCACGGCGGAAGTGATCCTTTTCGTTGACATCCGGCCGGAGATTGCTCCGGGCGCGATTCAGCAACTGGTCAGCAACTTCGCCGACCCGAAGGTCGGCTGCGTGGCCGGCGAACTGATTTTGCGCGAGGGAGGCCACGACGCACACTCCGCGGTTGTCAGCGGCGCATATTGGCGCTATGAGAAATGGATCAGAACCTGCGAGTCTATCTGTGGCTCCCCGGTCGGCGTCTACGGGGGCTTCTATGCGATTCGCCGCGAGCTAGCCGTGCCGCAGCCGGCGGGAATGATTCTGGATGACATGTTCCAGCCGCTCTCGATTATTCGCCAGGGCTACCGGTCGGTTGTTGACCCGCGCGCCGATGTCTACGACACCTGGCCAGCAAGAATTGAAGAAGAGTTTCATCGCAAGGTGCGCACACTGGCGGGAAACTTCCAACTTTTTCATCTCGCGCCGTGGACGCTGAGCCCGCGCAATCCAGTCTTCTTTCAGCTTGTCTCGCACAAGGTCATGCGCCTTGTAGTCCCTTACCTCTTGGTTCTGCTGCTTGTCTCCACACTGGCGCTTTCGCGCAGCTCGCCAGTCTATGCGACACTCGCCATCCTCCAGCTCATCTGCTGGACCATCGCAATTGTTGCTTTGCGCTACAGAATTCCCGTAGTTCATCGCATTGTGGCTCCGGCCAGCGCGCTGCTCGTGCTCAAGGCCGCCGCCGTAGTCGGGCTTTACCGATTTCTCTTTACTCGCGGCCCGCTTTGGAAGATCTGGACTGCAAATGGGCCGCCGGCGACGAGCGGGTTTTCTGAAGCAGGGAAGAACGACCTGCCGAAGCCCTTCACGGCCGCCGCGGGAAACGACCGGGTGTAGAATTCACTTGAACGATTCACATAGATGAGAGGAGCAAGAAGCCGCCATGAACCACAAGAGGACGCTGTTCATTTCCATGCTGGGAATTGTAGCCATCCTGACTGGCTACTGGATTCACATTCACATCGTCAATGTCAAGGCGGCCAAGCTGGATCATATTGCCGCGCCGGCGCCCTACTTTCCTGCCGGCTCCATCTGGACACAGGACGTGAGCCACGCGGCCCTCGATCCCCAGTCCTCCACAATCATCGCATGGCTCGCCGACGCGGGAGGGTGGGGGCATAACAATAGAATGCGAGTCGATTTCAGCATTCGCGTCATGCAGGCGAATGCCGCTACACCTTTCGTTCCCTTCAAAGGTCCGGGGAAGGATTATCCTGATTCCGACCAGGTATCGACCTTTCCGCTCCCCGCCGGAGGCGGCGTCGAGGGCGAGGGAAAGACAGACTATTCGTGCCCATCCGGAGGCGACTGCCACGTGATCGTGGCCGATCGCAGCCACGGCAAACTCTACGAAGCTTACGGCGCCAACTACGCAGCCAATGTCCTTAATGCGGGGTTTGTCGCTGTGTGGAACCTCAACCGTGTCTATCCACCCTCGGGGCGCGGAGACCAGTGCACCAGCGCCGACGCCGCGGGCTTTCCGATTGCTCCACTGCTTTTCAATGCCGACGAACTCGCATTGGGGAGCATCAACCACGCTATCCGTTTTGCACTTCCCAATCCTAGAATCCGCGCGCACGTCTTTGTGCATCCCGCCACACATGCCGGCGCTCCTCGCGGGCCGATCACGGCTCCGCCAATGGGCGCCCGCTTCCGCCTGAAGGCTTCGTATGACATGTCGCAATTGACCCCCGCGGCACAAGTTGTCGCGCGGGCCATGAAGAAATACGGCATGTTTCTGGCGGACGGAGGCAACATCACCCTCATGGCGCAGAACGACGCGGACACAACAGCGAAGTACGCCGACATGGATTTCACCCCCGGTGATTTGGAGAACCTGAAGGTAACCGACTTTGAAATTGTCGATATGGGAACTCCAATCCGGTTGACCGATGACTGCAAGCTGAGCCAATGAAGCGAAAGCCCGAGCCGCTGACGGCCATCCGATCCTCGCTACGATCCAATGAGCCCTCGAAGATGTGATGCGGACTTGTGGAGATCGTGGTTACGAGAACCCACGTTTCAGAGGCTCAGAGGCGAGCCGTGGCGCGCCTGCGCTTGTCTAAGAGATTTGGCCTGGAGGTTCTAAGCGGCGCGGACGGGGTTATCGCCAACTTTTTGGGGGCGCAGACCGAGGTCTGTTTTATTCCCATTTATGATGGTATGCCAAGATACGAAGGCGGATGTCGCCCAGTCTCCTTCCAAGCGCGATCGACGGCAGCTCGATCCACCGATAGGAGCACCACGACACTGGAAAAGTCAAAACCAAGACGAGGCACAGAATCGCCCAAAGAGGCATCCTGCCGTATAGCAGATGGACGCAATAGAGCAAGACGATGCAATGCCAAAGGTATGATTTTACGGAGCTAGTGCCGAAAAATGAAATCCCGGTTCAAGACGGTTTCTGGATTCAGCGAGCAAGTGAGGTGACAGAATGAGAGGGTCGCAGTCAATCCATATGAAGATATGCGTTGTTACATCGAAGTTCCCTATGAGTCTGACCCCTACGAGGGGTGGTGTAGACACCTATGTTGAAACCCTCACAAAAGTTTTGATTGCAGCCGGGATGGATGTACATGTGCTTGTGTATAACTACACATTCAGCGATGAAGGGATCCCGACGGTCCCGATCATTCTACACCGAGTAAGGCTGAAGTATATCCCCTACTTCTCCACCGTGTTTCCCAATTTATATGAGGCCTGGCGGGTATACCGGTCATTACGTTCCCTGGACAATCACGAGCATTTTGACGTGATAGAAGGAGCAAATGACGAAGGAATGATGGTGTTTATTGCTCCGGCGTTTAGGAGTAGATTCTGGATGCGCCTGCATACCTCTATTCGACAACACATCGTGAACAAGCGACAGACGCTTACATGGAGACGCCGATTCGTTGTTTGGATGGACCGCGTCGCTGCCCGCCAAACTAGCAACCTGGTAACACACAGTGAAATCCATCGTGCAGAGATGATGCCGGAGTACGGTCTCGATCAAGCAAAAATAGCCATTGTCCCTCACGCTGTAAACGCGCCCCAGGCAGTTGCGTGCACAGGGGACATTAGAACGATTGCCTATATTGGCACATTGGATCTTCGAAAGGGTATCGACCTTTTTTTGAGTGCGGGCCAGCAGATTGCTCGTGAGAATCCAGACCTCCGGATTCTGGTGATTGGCCGGGACGGTGGAGACAGCGGCTGCCAGTCGTGGAAGTCCTGGTTCGAACGCCAATATTCCAATCCTGAAGTACAAACAAGACTGCATTTCATGGGACCTATTAGCGATGATGAACTACAAGAGTTATGGGCGAATATAGACCTGGTTGTGGTTCCTAGCCGATACGAAAGCTTTGGGTTGGTGGTGATTGAGGCGTTTGCTAGGGGAAAGCCTGTAGTGGTTACAGATGGGGGAGGGGCATTGGTGGAGGTAGCATCCGGTTCCGCCTTGGTTGTCGAACAGACACCGGAAGCCATCGCTTACGGTGTGCGCTCCATTATGTATAACACTGCACTTGCCGAAAGACTTGGTAAAGATGGACATAAAACATATGAGTCTAAGTACACGTTGGAGCGTATGCAGGAAAATGTGCTGAAGTTATACGGCTTTTGGCAAGATCAAGGCGCTACCCGAAGTATTGAATGCTAAGAGGCTGTTATGAACTTTATTCCCGTGGAATCAGATTGTTATGATCCGGTCCACACATCGGGCAGTATGGGTCCATGCAGAAGGAGTATCGGACCGGGTATCCGAGCGATGTGAACGACGAGGAGTGGGCGTTTGTGGCGCCGTACTTGGCACTGTGCCGGGAGAATGCCACGCAGCGAGGTCATTCTCTGAGAGCTGTGTTCAACGGGCTGCGATATATCGTGAAGACCGGTAACCAGTGGCGCATGATGCCTCACCCGTGGCCGATTGTTTACCAGCAGATGCGGCGATGGATGGACGCTCGATGTTTTGAGATCATGGTCGAAGACCTGCGTTCATTGCTGCGTGAGTTTGCCGGGCGCAAGAGTCAGCCTACGGCGATGATTCTGGATAGCCGCACCCTGCAATCCACGCCGGAATCGGGCGCGCGAGCAGGCTACGACGGAGCCAAACGGCGTAAGGGATCGAAGGTACATGCGGCGGTCGACACGCTGGGCCATCTGCTTGCCTTGCACGTGACCGCAGCCGATGAACAGGATCGCGCACAGGTGGAGAAGCTAGCCGAAGCGGTGCAGGAGATTACCGGCAAGAACGTCGAATTGGCCTATGTGGATCAAGGCTATACAGGGGAAAGCGCGGCCCAGGCTGCCGAAAAGCACGGCGTGCGACTGGAGGTGGTCAAACACACTGAGGCCAAACGCGGTTTCGTGCTGCTGCCTCGCCGCTGGGTCGTGGAGCGAAGCTTTGCGTGGGCGGCTCGCTTCCGCAGGTTGGCAAGGGACTACGAGCGACTTTCCCAGACCCTGGCCGGCCTTCGCTACTTGGCCTTTGCCATCCTCATGCTCGCAAATTTGGCCAGATCGCTCACGCAAAGTTCATAACAGGCTCTAATCCTAATGTGGATGTGGTGATTGGCGGGTTACACATAAAGCTACATCTCAGAGGTTTAGAAGCAAGACGTAGGGCACACAAATCTGTTTAGGGGGAGGGGTTTAGGCTTCGAGGACCGCGCGGTACATATCTGTGATTTGCTTGAGGACTACGGGTTCGGAGAAGGTGGACTCGATGTGGGCGCGGGCACTGTGGGAGAGTCCAAGGCGCGCGGCGGGGTCGATCAGGCGTGTCCACTGGCGGACGAGACCTCCAGGCTGGGAGATGTCTTCGGGGTGGCCTGCCGGACCGACTACCCAGCGGAGGGTAGCAGTGTCATTGCAGGTGGCGGGAAGGCCGGAGGCGAGGGCTTCGATCAGGGCAATGGGCATCATCTCGTGGAGGGACGCCAGGGCGAAGATGTCGGCGGCCTGGTAGAGAGAGGCGAGGCGGTCGCGGTCAATGGATTCAAAGAAGACTACGGAGTCGCCGAGGAGGGACTTGCCGAGGGCGATCAGCTCAGGGGTTTCGGCCTCGCGGCCACCGGCGATGACGAGGATGGCGTTGGGGGCGAGTTGAGTCCGGAGTTGTGCGAACTCTTGGATGAGATAGTCGCAACGCTTGTGGTGCCGCTTGAGAGCGGCGACGCAGAGGATGATGAGCGAAGTGGGTGGAAGGCCGAAGGCTGCTCGAGCGGCTGCTTTGGCGGAGATATTGGCGGGAGGGCGGAAGCGCTGGATGTCGACGAAGTTGGGAATACCGAAGCTGAGCTGCCTCGCGGGGCGATGGGGTTCGTAATCGTCCCGGTAGCCGGGGGTCAGGTGCTGCAGGTAAGAGAACTTGTGAAGGTATGCGTCGGGCTCTTCCGTGCCGTGTCCAAGG
>Ga0182030_10012136_pt1 | contig 17309 bp, 12 predicted proteins | sample 812S3MmetaG_FD_121299 | JGI IMG/M metagenome (GOLD analysis project Ga0182030, IMG submission 121299) | Permafrost microbial communities from Stordalen Mire, Sweden - 812S3M metaG (Illumina Assembly) | ecosystem: Environmental > Terrestrial > Soil > Wetlands > Permafrost | place: Sweden...
ACTAGCTTGCCCGGAGGACGGAGTTTCTTCGTCCATACGACGAGTGAGCGGCGCTGCGACGATATAGTGCACCCTTAAGGGTCGTGGATGCGGAGAAAAGCTGTAGACTTAAATTCTTATAATGATTAGAACATCTTAATAATCGCATGTAAACATGAGATCGACAAATAGAATCGGCTCTTGGCGCTATAGCCGTAAGGTGCGATGGTGAGCTAGTTTACACAAAATGAGATTTGAATGACCCAAGGTTTCACCCCGACGATACTCGTTATTGACGACTCCGTTGAAGATCTGGATGCGCTTGCCGCGCTGCTGCAGCCCAGTTACCGCGTGCTCGTCGCCCGGAGCGGCGAAGCCGGTTTGCAAATTGCGGAAAGATCGCCGGAACCGGACCTCATCCTGCTTGATGTGTTGATGCCGGGCATGGACGGTTACGACGTCCTCGCGCATTTGCGCCAGAAGAGCTCATCTCGAAGTCCGGTCATCTTTCTCACCGCGCTGGGCGAGCCGGACGACGAGGAACGCGGACTCGAGGCGGGAGCCGCCGATTACGTCTCCAAACCAATCAAGCCAGCCGTATTGCTTGCGCGAGTGCGCAACCAAATTGAAATTAAGCACGCCCGAGATTGGCTCAAGGATCAGAACGCGGCGCTTGAGCTGGAAGTTTCGCGCCGCATGACCGAAAACGATCTGACCCAACTTGTCAGTATACGTGCGCTAGCGCATTTGGCCGAGATGCGGGACACGGAAACAGGGAATCATATTCTCCGCACGCAGCATTATGTGCAGCTTCTGGCGAATCTTCTTCGGGAGCATCCGCGCTTCTCGAAGATCTTGACCAATCGCTACATCGATTTGCTCACGCACTCCGCGCCTTTGCACGACATCGGCAAGGTCGGCATTCCAGATCAAATATTGCTCAAACCCGGAAAACTCACGGATGATGAGTGGGTCGTAATGAAGGCGCATGCGAAGCTGGGGAGCGACGCTATTGAGCGCGCTGAACGCGATATTGCGCAACCCGTCGAGTTTCTTTCCCTCGCTAAGGAAATTGCCCACTGGCACCATGAGAAATGGGATGGGCGAGGTTACCCGGACGGCCTTGCAGGCGAGGCGATACCGCTTTCAGCGAGATTGATGGCAGTAGCCGATGTCTTCGACGCGCTCATCTCCCGGCGTGTATATAAAGATCGTCTGCCGCTTGATGAAGCCCGCAGGATTATCGCCGAGGGACGCGGGACGCATTTTGACCCCGAACTTGTCGACGTGTTTCTCGCAAACTTTCAGGACTTCGTCGCCATAGCGGAGCGATATGGCGATTGACGTGTTGGTTCTCATAAATCAGCGTTGAGCTTAGTCGCGGTGGCGGGCGCGTGATGGTCGGCCTCTCCACAGGCGAATTTGTAAGACAAAGCGCCCTGCATCGGCTTAACCCGCTTTTGACCCAGCGAGGGACCGAAAATGAACCTGCGTCTCGTGATCGCCGCGCTACTGCCATTGGCGGCGCTTGCGCTTCAATGGTTGTTTTGGCCTTGGGTCACGCCGTTCGTCTGGTTCTTTTTCTTTCCGGTCATTTTTCTTGGCGCACACATAGGCGGCTTTAAAGGCGGCTTGATCAGCACCGCGCTCAGCATTTGCATCGTGTGGTACTTCTTCATGCCCCCGCAATTCTCGATCGCAAAAGAGAGCCCCTCATCTATTGCGTCTGTCATGCTGTTCGCCATAATGGGCTACGCGATCAGCCAGTCTCAGGAAAACCTCCAACGAGCGCAGGCGAATAGCGAGAGCCAATTTGAGACAGCATTCGAGGGCACAGGGGTAGGAGTCGCTCTGGTCGGGCTCCGGGGCGACTTCCTGCGTGTCAATCACAAGCTGTGCGAAATTCTGGGCTACAGCCGTGAGGAACTGCTGACAAAGACCTTTATAGAAGTCACTCACCCGGATGATCTCGCATTAAGCCTTGACACGAGGCGTCACGCCGTGGCGGGCGCGGTTCAGATATCTCCAATTGAGAAGCGTTATATTCGCAAAAATGGCGACGTTGTCTGGTGCAACGTGAATTTGGCGTTCGCTAAGCAGGCGGGTAGTTCCCAAGATCATGTGATCGCCTCGGTAGAAGATATCCAGGCGCGCAAGGAAGCTGAAGCTGCCCTTGTGGAGAGCACCGCGATGCTCAAGGACGCGCAACGTCTGGCGGGGCTCGGCCATTGGACATGGGATGCGCAGACCAGCCGCGCATTTTGGTCCGATGAAATATACAAGATTTGCGAGCGTAATCCTGAATTGGGTCCAGCGTCCTATCCGGACGAACAGCGCGCGTTGTTCGCTCCGCAGAGTTGGGATCGCATCTTTGGCGCTGTTGAAAAATGTTGGCGGGCTGGCATCCCTTATGAATGCGACGGCGAAGTCATCCGGCCGGACGGCGTGCGCCGATGGGTCACTTTCAGAGGTGAAGCTAGCCGAGACGAGACTGGCCGTATCATCAAGCTTCATGGAACCATCCAGGATATCACCGATCGCAAGCAGATAGAGCAAGTTCTGTCTGAAAGAGAGGCGCAACTTCATCTCTTCATTGAGCACGCGCCGGCCGCGCTTGCTATGTTTGATCTTGAAATGCGTTACCTCGCGGTCAGCCAACGCTGGAAAGATGATTATGCTCTCGGCAATCAGGACATAATCGGGAGATCACATTACGAAATATTCTCCAACATCCCGGACAGATGGAAGGAGGTCCACAAGCTTGGCCTTACGGGTAAAGTGCTTCGCGAAAGCGAGGATCTCTTCTTAAGACACGATGGCGTCGCGCAGTGGCTGCGCTGGGAGGTAAGGCCCTGGCGGACCAGCGATGGCGACATCGGAGGCATTGTAATCTTCGCGGAAGACATAACGGAAATCCAACGCGCCAAGGAGGAGGTCCTACGCGCTAACGCGGATCTCGAACGGCGCGTGGCCGAACGCACAGTTGAACTCACCGAAGCACGAAGACGAGCCGAGGCGGCGAGTGAGGCGAAGAGTTCATTCCTCGCAAATATGAGTCACGAAATTCGCACGCCCATGAACGCGATTCTGGGAATCACGCATTTCCTGCAACAGGAGGCGACGTCACAGCAACAGGCGCAGCGCCTGGCGCATATCGCCAGTGCAGGCCGGCATTTGCTCTCGCTGATCACGGACATCCTCGACCTTTCCAAAATTGAATCGGGCCGCCTCAGACTTGAGCAGCATGATTTCAATCTTGGCCAGCTGCTCGACGAGTTGAACTCCCTCATTGGCGGGGCGGCCCGCGCCAAGGGCTTACGCTTGATCGTGGATGTGGACCACACGCCGGCTAATCTGTACGGAGATATAACCCGCCTGCGCCAGGTTTTGCTGAACTATATGAACAATGCAGTCAAATTCACAGAACGTGGCACAATTACATTGCGGGCGTTGCTTCTGGAGGAGCAGCCGGATGATAAACTCAAGGTGAAATTCGAGGTTCAGGACACCGGCATAGGCATTGATTCAAAAATTCAAGAAAAATTATTCGAACCTTTCGAGCAGGCCGATGCTTCGACAACGCGCAAATATGGGGGAACGGGTCTTGGGCTCGCCATCAATCGGCGTCTTGCCGGTCTTATGGGCGGCGCCGTTGGAGTTGAAAGTGAACCTGGCGTTGGCAGCACTTTCTGGTTTACCGCCGCACTTTCACGAAGCAAGAGCGGTGGCGCTCGCATTTCAGACGCAGAGTCGCTCAAAGAGCATGAACAACGGCGCTTCACTCCAGGCGTTCGCATCCTGCTGGTCGAGGACAACGACATCAATCGCGAGGTGGCGACGGAACATCTGCTCTCGTTGGGTCTGATCATTGACACAGCGCAGGACGGCATAGAAGCTGTCGCTAAGGCCCGCGCGACCAACTATGACCTTATTCTCATGGACCTCCAGATGCCGAGAATGGATGGCGTCGACGCGACGCGCAAGTTGCTCGCCGCGCCAGATTGGAGGCGTGTCCCGATCATCGCGATGACGGCCAACGTCCTTGAGGAAGACCGTCGCGCCTGCGAAGCCGCAGGGATGAGCGATTTCATAGCGAAGCCAGTCGATCACGATCAGTTGTGTCGCGTTTTGCAGCGTTGGGCGCCGATCGATGTCCTTGGTTCACGCGATAGCCATTTCGAGGGCAAGCCTCCTTCAGACGCCTTGATTGCGTTTCCCGAGTTGGCTGCGAGATTGATCCCGACGGCCCTTGTTCATTTGAAAGATTACCCGCGCCACCTACGTCGCTTTGCGCAGCGTCATGGGAATGACGTAAAAGCTCTGCGCGCGCGGTTAATTGAGGGCAATCGAAGCGAAGCACGACACCTCGCGCATGCTTTGAACGGCGCGGCTGGAAGTCTCGGGGCGAATCGGCTGCGTCTTTTAGCTTCTGAAATAGAGAGTGGAATCCGCAAGGGATTGCACGCCGACGAGATCATGGATCTCATGGGCGACGCCAATCATGAATTGCAACTGCTGACAGTCGCGATTCTCGAGGCGTTTCCCGAGCCTGAAAGCAGCCACATCTCTGGTGAAGCGGACTGGATTCTGGCTCGCGAGGAGTTAAAGCAACTGGAGGGGCTGCTTCGCGAAGGGAACGCCGCCAGCAATGGCTTGTACCGCAACCACCAGTCACATCTAAGATTGGCTTTGGGGGCTGATGGCGCCGAGTTTGAGGCTCGCGTTGAGAATTATCTCTATGCCGAGGCGCTTGAGACTTTGCAGAAGGCGCGGGCGGATAATCCGAGGCTCGCTTCCGACGCCAACCAACCCAGGGCATGAAGGGTTCAGCCGTGGCGAGTGAGTTTCGCGCCTCCACGCTTCCAATTTCATTAGCGATCAAGCCGTATACCGAATTTCATCTGGGTTGCTTCGGAAGCCCTAACCGCGTCTTGAGCGTCTGCACAATGACCGGGATGTCCATTGGCTTGAGAAAGACGCCCGAGACGCCAAGTTCACGCAGACCGATCGCTCCCGCAAGCGCCTCCGCGGCAGTGCTGACAATATATACAGGCGGATGATTGCCTGCCCCGTTAAGCCGGGCGGCCTCTGAAATGCCGCCCACGTCATGCTCCTCCATCAGGTCGAATAGCACGGCGTCCGGCTGCACGCGCGAGACCGTGCGTTCGCCTTCGAAGCTGTTCGCAGCTTCGCCGACGGTGAATCCCGCTGCTTCGAGCGCGTTGCGCAAGATGGCGCGGGCATGCGGATCGGCGTCGACGAGGAGGATTATCTTACGCCTTTCGCCCATGCCTATGTTCATCGTGGGGTGCCCATGCGTTCGCTTATGTTGTGCGCCAGCAGCGCGACCGCCAGGTCAAGATTGGCTCTGGCGCGTTGCGAAAGGCCTTCGCTAAAATCGAATTCATAGCCTCGGACGCCAAGGAGCCAAGCCTCTGGCGCCCGCCCAAAATAGAGCATAGCAAGGGCGAGAAGAGTTGCTGGGTCCAAATTATGGCTGTCAAATTCAATTGTCTCCTTCGCCGCCAGGCGCCGAAGCTCGAATGGCTCTGGGCCAGTCCTTGTCGCGTCGACAAACCAAATGATATCATGCGCAGTTATGTCGAGAGCATCTTCGATGGAAAGTTGATAGGGATCAACGACGGCGACGCCCGACCATTCCATCTGGGCAATTCTGGCCGCGGCCGCTGGACCAAGTCCGTCATCCCGACGCCCCGGATTGCCATAGCCCAGCAACAGCTGCTTTGGCGGCTCCCTGGAGATGGCTTCGCTCATTGTTTTGTCCGCTGCGCAAGGACGGCGCCTTGCGCGTCTTCAACCGTGACGACCAGCGGCATTTGTCCCAGCGCATGAGTGGCGCATGACAGGCAAGGGTCATATGCCCGGATCGCAACCTCAACGTGATTTAGCAGCGCCTCGGTGATGTCGTGTCCCGAAAGGTAGTCTCTCGCGACGCTGCGCACCGCGCGGTTGAGCGCCTCATTGTTGCTGGTAGTCGAGACAATAAGATTTGCCCGTGTCACCTGATCGTTGCCGTCAACTTCATAATGGTGAATCAGTGTTCCGCGCGGAGCCTCGATACAGGATATGCCCACGCCACGCCGCGTCGTCCCATTGACGAGCAAATCCGTGCCCTGCAAATCGTCGTCGAACAAGAACTCACGAATTTTCTCGGCGCTATGGATCAGGCATATCAGTCGCGCCCAATGGTAGGCGAGCGTGGAGTGGACAGGCCGCCCGGCTCCTGAAGCCATGAAAATTCGACGCTCGGCCTCAGCAAGCGGCGTGTCGATCGACGCCGCACAATTGATCTGTGCAAGAGGCCCCACCCTATACCATCCGTGCTCCCTGCCCAGCGATCGGATATGCGGGAACTTCATGTAGGTCCATGAGCGGACTTCCTCGATCAGCTGGTCCTGATAGGAAGAGGGCGCAACGCCGTCGAATATGATCTGTCCATTGGAGTCAATGGCGCGCAATACGCCGTCATACAAATCCATGACTCCATCCGCGCGGACAAGGCTCATGTAACTGGATTCGAAATATGCAAAATCACGATGTTGCGCCTCCCTTTCGCTTATGGCCTCCTTTAGCCTCTCTAGAGCCTGCATGCACCATGAGAGAATTTGATCGACGTCCTTACGCAAGGAGTCTCGACTCTCGATGTCGAGATTCTGATTGACGCCGCCGGGGATCGCACTGGTCGGATGAATTTTCTTGCCGCCCGTCGCCTTTATGACTTCCTGGCCAAATTTCCGGATGAATATCGCCCATTTTCCTATCTCGGGATAGCGCTCAAGCACGGCGACAATGTTGCGCCGTTCGACCGGCGCGGAGAAACCAAAGAGCAGATCGGGTGAAGAGAGATGGAAAATGTGCAGGGCGTTTGATTGCAGCAATTGTCCATAATGCATCAGACGACGCAGCTTCTCCGCCGTCGGGGTAATTGCGTCGACGCCCGCGATCTGATCCATCGCCTTCGCCGCTGCAAGGTGGTGACTGACCGGGCATATGCCGCAGAGGCGCTGGATGATGACGGGCACCTCCCAATATGGTCGTCCCTGAATGAAGCGTTCGAATCCACGAAACTCGACGACATGGAAGCGCGCGTCCTCTACGTCGCCGGCGTCATTGAGTCGGATTGTCACCTTGCCGTGACCCTCCACTCTGGTGACGGGGTCGATAACGATCTTCCGTGGTACTTGTTTTGTCTCGACGACGCTCATGCTGTTTTCCTCGAGATGGCGCGATCAAACAAACGAAATCAATCATATTTCAGCAAGTGATAGGGCAGCATTGGCTCCTGCCCCGTCAGCAGCGCCTTGAGAAACGTCCAGATTGCATCCGCGGATGGCGGGCAGCCGGGAAGAAAATAATCGATTTTGACGATTTCATGCGACGGGTAAACCTTGTCGAGCAACAGCGGAAGATCCACGTCGCCAGGAATGACGCCGTCGCCATCCACCGTCGGGCCATTGAGATAGGCTTCCTCAAGACATTCGCGCAGGCTCATCAGATTGCGCATCGCGGGCACGCCGCCGGTGAGAGCGCAGGCGCCAACGGAAACCAGTATGCGGCAGTTCTTTCGGAACTCTTTTAACACGTGAACATTATGCTCGTTGGCGCAGCCGCCTTCGATCAACCCAATGTCCACGGGTTGGTCGAATCCCTTTTTGTCGTCGAGCGGCGACTTGTCGAAATCAATCAGGTCAATCAGTTCAACCAGACGTTCGTCGAGATCGAGCAGTGACATATGGCATCCGAAGCATCCCGCCAGGGAGCATGTAGCCAGTTTCGGTTTCGTCATGGCGCCGCTCCTCGCTTGGCAATATCCGGTCGACTTCGGTCTCAGTCCGTGGCGCCGGTGCGCCGCGCCTCGATATCGGCGCCTATTGGCGTTTCATCGAAAGGTCGTTTCCCGACAGGCGTTCGATAGCCCGTCCGTTTTATGACGATGCACCCGACAGGGCAAACCTCGGCGGCCTTATCAATCGCCGACAGCGTGGTTTCGCTGAGGCCGGCGTTTGAGTCGACGTTAAGTTGCATGCCGATTCCACGACCATGGAAGCCAAATACCGATTTTCCGTCGACGTCACGTGACGCGCGTATGCAGCGGGAGCATAGCACGCAGGTATTGCGATCAATGAAAACATCCGGATGCGTCGCGTCCAGCTCGCGTCTTTGCCATTGATAGGGGAGTGAGGGTGAGGTTATACCGAGCCTGTATGCGAGCGCCTGCAATTCGCAATCGCCACTTCGCTCGCATGTGGGGCAGAAGTGATTGCCCTCCACGAAAAGCATTTCAAGGACGGCTCTGCGGTCGTCGTTCAGCTCATCATTGTCACTGATCACAACCATTCCGCTGGCGGCCGGCATGGTGCAGGCGCTGGCGCGTCTCCCGTCGATATTGCAGACACAAAGTCGACAATGCCCTGCCGGCTTCAGATCCGGGTGGTGGCAAAGTCGCGGAATATAGACGCCCGCCGAGTCGCAGGCGCTCAAAATCGTCTGTCCTGTCTTCGCTTTGACGATGACGCCGTCGACGGTGAATATGACCTCTTCCTGCCGCATGCTATTCCTCCGCCGCGAGGGATTCTCGTCCCTGAACCTCAACTGCCGCCCTCAAGGTCTCGGAAAGCGAGAAGCGGGGCAAGAATTCATCGCTCTTCAGAAGCGCTTCATAGGCTTCGGGGAAATTACGCATGGTGCTCAGAATTGGATTTGGCGCCGTTTGACCGAGGCCGCAGCGGCTGGAGCGCATAACCGTGCCCGCAAATCCTTCCATGAATGCGATGTCGGACAGCGTGCCTCTGCCGTGGAGAATCTTCTCCAGAGTCTGTTTTAGAATCGTCGTTCCCACGCGACATGGCGTGCACCACCCACAGGATCCTTCGACGAAGAAGCGCGTGAATTGCAGCGCCGTTTCCACAACGTCGCGGTTCTGCCCAAACACCATGATGGACCCGCCGGTCGAAAGGTCTTCGTATGCAATGCGACGTCCATAATCCTTCGGCCCTATGCACTGCCCCGACGGACCTCCGACTTGCACGAATTTCGCCTCCGGCGCGCCGACCATATCGAGCAGTTCATTGACCGTCACGCCGAAGGGCAATTCGTACACGCCGGGCCGAGGGCAATCGCCGGAAACGCTGAGCAGTTTCACCCCGGTCGATTCCGTCGTGCCGAAGCTCGCAAAAAACGCTGCGCCATGCTCCATGATGCGGGCGACGCAGGCAAAGGTCTCGACATTGTCGACTGCGGTCGGCTGACCGAGATAGCCGCGGTCAGTGGGAAAGGGGGGGCGATCGCGCGGGGATCCCCGTTTTCCCTCAAGCGACTCGATAAGCGCGGATTCTTCGCCGCAAATGTAAGCGCCGGCGCCAAGTTGAATGCGAATGTCGAAGTTGAATCCCCTGACGCCGCAAATATTCTCGCCGAGGCGGCCAACGTCGCGCAGCTCCTTTAGCGCCTGCGACAATGGATCGTGAAGATAGGCGTATTCTCCCCGCAAATATATGACGCCCTGCGTTGCTCCGAGGGCATGGGCGGCGATGGTCATGCCATCGAAGACAAGATGGGGCGCGAGCGTCAGCAGAACCCTGTCCTTGAAGGTTCCAGGCTCGCCTTCATCAGCGTTGCAGACGACGTAATGCTTTTCCGCAACGGATTGGCGGCATAGCCGCCACTTCAGACCCGTCGGAAAGCCCGCGCCGCCGCGCCCGCGTAACTTGGACCTGGTAACTTCTTTGATGACCTCTTCGGGCGAAAGCCGGAGCACCGTGGCCAACGCCGCCGCGCATTCGCCGCCACGGAATAAAATTGGGCCGGAACGAACCAGATTCGTCGCCACCCTGGCCTGTGGAAGCTCGGCGCCGTCAGCGTCGGCGCCGGGAAACAGGGGCAGACTGTTGCCCTTATCGCGATTGCGACGTAGCGCGTCGATGATTGGTCCTGCATCGGCGGGCGTCAGCTCTGTGACGACGCCGCCGTTGATAAGCGCGGATGGCTCCTGGTCCGCCATGCCAAGATCGGCTGCCCAGTCCAGAGTGAACTCGCCATCGGCGGAGGTATTGCCGACTTCAGCGCCCGTAACTTCGGCAAACGCCTTGACGACTTCAGCCGCGCCTTTCATGAGCGCGACGGGAGTTCCCGAAAAGCGAATGTGGAAGCGACCCTTCGGCTCACGGTTGAGGAAGGCGTAAAAGGAGACCATGTCCTTGATCTCGACCGCATGAACGCCGAGGCACTCAGCTATCGAAAGTATCGCCGCTTCATCAAGACAGCCGAGCCGTCGATGTGCTTCCTGGACAATGTCCATAAGCCGCGTGCGATCCGCGCCAAACATCCTCACTGCTTTGTCGACATCGGACGCGTAGGGCTCGTCGTTGCGGTCATCAGCCATATGTTGCGCCCCCAACGCATAGCATCGTGGAATTTCCCGTATATTGCCGCTTGCGTTTGACTTGCGCAATGCGGTCATCCTTCACGGTCGGATGTTGATTTTTCTGGCGCCTCTCGCGGTCGGCAAAGCGCGGAGCCGCCTTCTCGCTGGTCAGCTCCTTCTGTGACATCATCATGACTCTGATGTTTTTTCCTCGCGCGGCTCTTTGCCTCACTTGCGAAGTCAGGCCAGATAGCCATCTAAAACCATGCCCGGAAAGGGTTATTTGTGGGCGGAGGGAGCGTGATAGCCTTGATTCCGCTCAGGGAAAATCTGTCAAGAAGGGGGGCGCGCGGCTGGCGCCTTTAGGTTCTTGCAAACATCAGGAGACGAATATGACGGAAAAGGAAACCAAGGTTCCCGTGAAAACGGGGTCGGCCGCTCCGTCGTCCTACGCTGATCTGCTGGAATGGCATCCGTTCGGGCATCTCAGGCGTCAGATAAACCATCTCTTCAATGATCTGCCGTCGTGGAAGAAGCCCGCCGATTTTGAACCGTTCGAGCGCTTTTTCTCGGGCGTGGCGGCGATCCCGGCCGTCGATCTTGTCGAACGGGAAAAGGAATATGCGATCACTGCGGAGCTTCCCGGCCTGGACGACAAGAATGTCGAGATAAAGCTGTCCAACGGAACCCTAACGATCAGTGGCGAAAAGAAGGACGAAAGAGAGGAAAAGGAGAAGGACTATTATTTCTCCGAGAGACGCTACGGCTCTTTCAAGCGAGCGTTTCGGGTGCCGGACGGCGTGGACGCCGATAAGATCGAGGCCGCCTTCGACAAGGGCGTGTTGACTATACGGCTTCCGAAAACCGCTGAGGCGCAGAAGGCCGAGAAAAAGATCGACATCAAATCGAAATAGCGGATACGGCGGTTTCCTTTAATAGGATCGCCGGCTGCCTAACGGGGAAGCCAAGCGTCGGTGAGCGCCAGCAAATGCTGCGCGCTCGCCGATGGCGGTTGTCGGCGAGATCTCTATTCATTCGTGCCTATTGGAGAGCCGGTCGTGCGTTTTCACTCCAGCATGAGCGTGAGCGTCGAATTGTCGCCTTCCAATTTCAGAAAGCGTCGTACATTTTGCTTCCTGCTATTCGATAGCCTGTCCCGATTTCGGAGCGCGTAACCGTTGCGCTTTCGCCTTTTTGGCGTTGGAGCCGCAAGAGACCGAGCTGTCAATCCAATGACGGAAGGAAGCGATGCCGTGTCCAACAGATACATTCGTTTTTTCTCCGAAATAGGCATTGATGACGTGCCCTTGGTTGGAGGCAAGAACGCCTCCCTTGGCGAGATGTTCCAGGAATTAACTCCTGCGGGAATCTCCATTCCCAACGGTTTTGCAATAACGTCCGAAGCCTACCGATATGCTCTCGAGTGTGCGGGTGTGTGGTCTGCCTTGCGGGAAACACTCAATGGACTCGATGTTTCGGACCTCGCTGATCTGGCGCGCCGCGCCGCAAGGGCCAGAGAGATCGTCTACGGCACGGTTTTGCCGCCCGATCTCGACACACAAATTCGTGATGCTCTCGGGCAATTGACGAAGCAATATGGGCCAGAACTGTCGGTTGCCGTGCGGTCATCGGCGACCGCCGAGGATTTGCCGAACGCCAGTTTTGCCGGACAACATGAGAGCTACCTCAATGTGCGTGGCGAGGCGAGCGTCCTTGACGCCGTGCGGCGGTGCTTTGCGAGCCTGTTCACGGATCGTGCGATCCGCTATCGCGTCGACAACGGGTTCGATCACTTTAAGGTGTTCAACTCGGTCGGCGTCATGAAAATGGTTCGATCGGATCTGGCGGCGTCGGGCGTAATCTTCACGATCGACACGGAAACCGGCTTTGAAGACGTCGTCTTCATTACTGGCGCGCTCGGTCTTGGCGAGAATGTCGTTCAGGGCGCTGTTGATCCCGACGAGTTCTATGTATTCAAGACCACCTATCGGCAGGGTAAAGCGGCTGTTCTCAAGCGTACGCTCGGAGGGAAAAAGATCAAGATGATCTTTTCCGACGGCGCGCTGGCGACAACGCGCAATATTCCCACGGACAACAAGGAGCGGGAGAGATTCTGCCTTTCGGACGCCGAGGTTCTTACCCTGGCTGGGCAGGCGATCATGATTGAGGAGCATTACAGCGCAAAAGCTGGCGTCGCCCGACCGATGGATGTGGAGTGGGCCAAGGATGGCGTGGATGGGCGTCTCTATATCGTGCAGGCTCGTCCTGAAACGGTGGCGTCGCAACGCAACCGGAATTTCATCGAGGAATATCGCATCACGTCGCACGGTGACGTCCGGATCGAAGGTCGCGCGGTCGGCGCGAAGATCGCATTCGGCAAAGCCCGCGTCATCGAGCATCTGAGCGAAATAGCGCAATTCATCCCGGGCGAGATTCTCGTCGCCGATACGACTTCCCCTGATTGGGGAACGATCATGAAATCGGCCGCCGGTATCGTCACCAATCGGGGCGGACGAACATGCCATGCCGCGATTGTCGCGCGGGAGCTCGGCATTCCAGCGATCGTCGGAACCGACTCGGCGACTCGCGTCATCCATACGGGCGAGCTTATTTCCGTTTGCTGTTCCGAGGGCGACGTCGGCAAGGTTTACGAGGGCCAGATAGAATTTTCGGTCGAAAAGACGGATCTGTCGAACCTGCCGAGGCCCGCGACGCATGTGATGATGAACGTCGGAAATCCGGAAGTCGCCTTTTCAATGTCGGCGTTGCCCAATGACGGCGTTGGTCTTGCCCGCATGGAGTTCATCATCACGGAAAGCATCAAGGCGCATCCAATGGCGCTTATTCATCCGGAAAGAGTCGCGGATGACGGCGAGCGCGCCCAGATCCTGCGGTTGACGGAGCATTACGCTTACCCATCGGATTTCTTTGTGCAACGGCTTTCCGAAGGCGTGGCGACGATCGCTGCGGCCTTTTATCCCAAGCCCGTGATCGTGCGCATGTCGGATTTCAAGACCAATGAATATGCGTCACTGCTCGGCGGGCGCGCCTTCGAAGCGACGGAAGCAAATCCCATGATTGGCTTTCGCGGCGCTTCCAGATATGCGCATCCTGCCTATCGTGAAGGCTTCGCGCTTGAATGTGCGGCCATGAAGCGGGTGCGCGATGAAATGGGCCTGGTGAATGTGAAGCTGATGATTCCATTTTGTCGCCGCGTCGAGGAGGCCAAGCGTGTCATCACACTGATGCGTGAGCTTGGACTCGAGAGAGGCAAGGATGATCTGGAAATATATGTGATGTGCGAGATACCTAACAATGTGGTGCTGATCGACGAGTTCTCGAAGCATTTTGATGGATTCTCCATCGGCTCGAATGATCTTACCCAGCTTACGCTAGGCGTCGATCGAGATTCAGAAATCGTCGCCTTCGATTTCGATGAACGTGACGCGGGGGTGAAGAAAATGATCAGCCTCGCGGTGGAGGGCGCGCACCGCAATGGACGCCATTGTGGCATTTGCGGCCAGGCGCCGTCTGACTATCCTGAGATGGCGGAATTCCTGGTTCGCCTTGGGATAGATTCAATCAGCCTGAATCCTGACACGGTAATGCGCACAACGATGCAACTGCTGCAGTTAGAGCGGTCGCTCGGCCGGAAACCTCGATCTCAAATATGACGGCGACAGGTTTGCCGAGATTGAAACCAGCGAGACTTACGCCTTGAGAACATAAGTTCCTGGCGCGTCGCAGAGAGCCGAGCCCATGGAGGGAGGCGAAACAGGCTCGCCTGACCTCGCCGCCAGCCACGCCGCCCATTCCGGCCACCATGACCCGTCCTTATGTGGCGTGTTTCTGATCCACTCGTCCGGATCGGAATATCGGTCTTCCAAGCCTTTTGTCTTGACCTGGTAGCTCGCTCGCTTTCGTCCCGGTTCCGACACGATGCCGGCATTGTGTCCGCCCGAGGTCAGGAGATAGGTAACCTCCGTGTCCGTGAGCAAATGTATTTTATGCGTCGATTTCCAGGGCGCGACATGATCCTTCTGCGCGCCCACTGCGAAGATGGGCGCGCGAATATCATGCAGTGCGACGGCCCGGCCATCAGCATGAAGACGTCCTTCCGCCAAGTCGTTATTAAGAAACAGGCGTCGCAAATACTCCGAGTGCATCCTGTATGGCATGCGCGTCGCGTCGGCGTTCCAGGCCATGAGATCGCTCATGCCCTCGCGCTCGCCCATCAGGTATGCCTTCTGCGCATAGGACCATATAAGGTCGTTGGAGCGCAGGAGTTGGAAGGCGCCCGCCATTTGCTTCGTGTCGAGAAAGCCTTGCTCCCACATCAGGTCTTCGAGAAAGTGAAGCTGGCTTTCATTGATGAATAGCATCAGTTCGCCGGCTTCAGTGAAGTCCGTTTGCGCAGCGAGCAAAGTCAGCGACTGCAATCTCTGATCATTGTCACGCGCCATTGCAGCCGCGGCGATCGAGAGAAGCGTGCCGCCGAGGCAATAGCCGATCGCATGCGTCTTGCATTGTGGCAAAGCGGTTTCGATAGCGTCGAGTGCGGCCATGACGCCAAGTTCGCGATAGTCCTCCATTCCAAGATCCCGGTCATTCTGATTCGGGTTCTTCCATGAAATCATGAATACCGTGAACCCTTGTTGCGTCAGATATCTGACCATCGAATTATGCGGCGATAGATCGAGAATGTAATATTTCATGATCCAGGCCGGCACGATGAGCACCGGTTCCGGTCGCACCTTGTCCGTTGCGGGCGAGTACTCGATCAGCTCGATCAGACGGTTGCGAAAGATCACCTTTCCGGGAGTCGCCGCGACCACGTCTCCTAAGGTGAATGCGTCGGCCCCCACCGGCTTTCTGCCGCTCGCAGAGCGCTCCAGATCCTCCAGGAAATTCTCGAATCCGCGAACGAGATTGGCGCCTCCCTGTTCCAACGTACGCTGCTGCGCTTCCGGATTGGTGGCCAGATAATTTGAGGGCGAGAAAATATCGAGCAATTGCCTCGAAACAAAGTCGACAATGTTTTCGTGCCGCTTGGTGACGCCGCCGACGTCCGTGGTCGCATTGTGCCATAATTGCTGATTGAGCAGGAAACCTTGATAAAGCAGGTTATAGGGCCAGTGGCGCCAAGCGTCGTTGAGGAACCTCTTGTCCTGAGGAAGAGGTTCGATGCAGGGCGCCGCGTCGCCATCACGCCATGCATTGCGCGCCGCGTAATTGGTAAATCGCGCCGCCTTTCGCATCGCCTTGTCGGCAAGTTGCAACTGCTTTCCGGGCGACGCGGCAAGATGCGCAGCCCAATCCCAATAAGCGGCGGCCAAGGCTGCGGGGGAGACGCCGCTGGTGAAGCGTGCTAGTCCCGCATGCAGCATTCTGTCGAGAATGTCGCCGAACGCCTTCGATGCATATGAATCGTCCGTGGCCGCTCTTTCCGCCGTTGCGGATAAGATCAGTGCGGGCGCCGATATTGACCGCGGCGTTTTGCTGGCGGACACGAGCATGCGGTCTTGCAGGGACTCTTTCACCGCAGCGTGTGCTTGCGTCGACTTGGAGGAATCTTGAATGCCGCCGCTTTTCATATTCAACGCCTATTGCCCAGAGGTTAGTGACCTATCGTGACATTACGGTGACATTGTTGCGGGCCATGAAGATTAAGCCCTATCTTGAGCGTACAAGCGCCGCTCTCTCCACGCTCTGCATATCTAGTGATGCGCTGACGCCTTGAACGCCATAGTCGAAGCTTGCGTCACTTGGCCGCGCGCACAGCGTTGAATATTGGGCGGAAAACTCTGTGAGACTAAATATAGACTGAACCGGGAGTTCGATCGCCTTCTCGTGCTCCTGCGTCGACTTGTTGGCGCGATCACGACCCTGACCCAGGTCACGGTCGGCTATGGCTGCTGAATTTATGGAGTCGAGGCATAGAGAAAGACTTTACAAAGCGGCGCTACAACGGGGCGATGATTTCATGGCGACGGTTCGGGCCTTTACGCCAGGGAGCGACGAATTGTCCGAGCAGTTCAGTCGGGAAGACGGCGTTCAGACCTCGGCAAGGAGTCCGGCGTGGAGCTGTGCATGCTTCATAACCGTGGTCGCAAGCAGGTCGGCGGCGTGTCGTTCGATCGGCGAATGATCTGGCGACGCCAGCGTTCCTAAGATGGAAGTGAGACTGATGACCAAATTCGGCCTCGTCGCGGATATCGGCGGCACAAACGCGCGCTTCGCTCTTGTGGAGCCGGGCGGGTCACTCGCGCACTCTTGGCGCTGCGGAGTGAATGAGTTCCGATCATTGGCCGAGGCGACCGAGGCCTATCTGTCCCGAACATGCGTCGACAGGCCCGCCAGAGCGGCGCTGGCGGTCGCCGCGCCAATTACTGGAGATCAGGTGACGCTGACCAATCACCCTTGGTCCTTCTCGATCGATGCGCTGCGCAAAGAACTGGGGCTGGAAGATCTGCGCGTGATCAATGATTTTGTCGCCAACGCCCTTTCCATTCCTCATCTCGACGAATCCTGCCGCAAGCAAATTGGCGCCGGATCGCCGGTCGCCGGTTGCCCTATCGGCGTCATCGGTCCGGGCAGCGGCCTTGGCGTGAGCGGATTAATTCCAACAAAGGACGGCGTGACGACGATCGAAGGGGAGGGCGGTCACGTCACCATGGCGCCGTATGACGCGAGGGAAAGCGCCGTTATCAATCATCTGCGCGAACGCTATGAGCACGTCTCCGCGGAACGCCTTCTTTCCGGACCAGGGCTCGTCAACATCTATGAAGCGCTTTGCGCATTGTCCGAGGCGCCGGGCTCGTCATACGCGCCGGCTCAGATCGCGGATCCAGCGATCTGGGGCGTCGACCCCTGCACGGAGCAGGCCGTTGCCCTGTTCTGTGCAATGCTTGGGGGCGCCGCCGGCAATCTCGCCTTGACGCTTGGC
>Ga0182030_10012137_pt1 | contig 17309 bp, 12 predicted proteins | sample 812S3MmetaG_FD_121299 | JGI IMG/M metagenome (GOLD analysis project Ga0182030, IMG submission 121299) | Permafrost microbial communities from Stordalen Mire, Sweden - 812S3M metaG (Illumina Assembly) | ecosystem: Environmental > Terrestrial > Soil > Wetlands > Permafrost | place: Sweden...
GGCAACCGGCGTTGCTGCTTTGTACCCTCTTACACCAAACCCCTCCGCCACCTTCAGAAAGTCCGGATTACGCAGCAGCGAACTCTGCAATCTGCCGTTGAATCGCTCCTGCTGGTCGCGCATCACGTTGAAATAAGCGCCATTGTTATAAACAATGACCACGAGATTGATCCCATACTGCGCAGCCGTAGCCAACTCCTGAATTCCAAACTGAAAACCGCCATCACCCGCAAGGGAGACGACAGCTTTATTGGGATTAGCGACTTTTACCCCCAGCGCGGTCGGGAAGCCAAAGCCTAACGTTGCCTGGTGGCCGCAGGTCACGAAGGTTCGAGGCGCATACACTGGAAAGGCAAAGAGAGAAGTAAATCCAGCCTGGCAGATTTCTTCCACCAAAAATCCGTCCCGAGGCAATACCTGGCGAATCACCTCCAGGAATTGCACATGGGGCTTCACCTTCTGGATTTCGCATAATGTTCTCTGCTTGATCGCCTCAAACTCTTCCCGGCGCGAGGCACGCGGAGACGATACGCGATCGAGGGCCGCCGTTAGCGCCTGAACTGACGTTTTGGCGTCGCCCACTATGCCCACATCAGGTTTGAGTCGCGCCCGCTGTTGGGGATCAATATCGATCAGTATAGTTTTCACGTTCGGGCGCGCCTGCCAGCCAAACCATATAAGCTGCAATCGGGAGCCGATGCCGATCAGCACATCCGTTTCCGGCCAGCGTTTCATTCCCGAAGCACAGTTAAACCCGAGGTAATGTTCATCGCTCACAATGCCTCGCCCGCTGCGATAAGAGGCCACCGGAGCCTGCAACATTTCCGCCAGCGCTAGCACCTCTGCCGAGGCATCGACTGCGCCCCCGCCCACCATGATCATTGGGTTCTTTGCGTCTTTGAGGATATTGACTGCTTTTGTGATTTCGTCCGGATCAGACTCAATATCCGGGTACTTGCCCAGAGGGGCGATGATTTCAAGTGGGGCCTTTTGGGTAAGGATATCCCAAGGCACTTCCAGGGCCACCGGTCTCGGACGCCCGCTCAGCGCCTGACGAATTGCTTCTGCTACCAGCCCCGGCGCCTCTGCCGGATGATCGATTCTGGCCGCCCACTTGGTCAGCAACCGCAAGGTCGCCAGCTGATCAGGCAGCTCATGCACATGGCCCTTGCCGGAACCGATGTAATCGGAAGGCACTTGTCCAGTCACACAAAACACCGGCGCGCTGGCACCATAGGCGGAGCAAAGCGCCGCCGAAGTGTTGAGCATTCCCGGCCCGGGCACTACGGAGTAAACGCCGACCTTGCCGGTGGATTTCGCGTATCCGAAGGCCATATAGGCCGTAGTTTGCTCGTGGCGAGGAGTAATGACGCGGACGGCGTCGCCAGCCCGATAGAGCGCGTCAAAGAATGGATAGGTGTGCACTCCAGGCAGCCCGAACACGGTGTCTACACCGTGCTGGAGGAGCGATTGTACAATCGCATCACCGCAGTTCATCGGAACTGACATGTTCATCTCCTTATCTAGTGCTTACGACCGAAATCTGTCAATGCACTGGCTACCGTGGTGCGCTTCAAGGCCGGATACAAGCCGTGCACCTGGGCGTACAAGCGCGTGAGTCCCAACAAAATGTCTATGTTTGTGGTTGGCTCGCCCACCATTTTGCCAATGTCGCGCACCACGGTGACGTGCGCGTCGAGTTCGATTTGCTTGCCCAGCTCGACGTCTTGCAGCATGGAGGGCTTGAATGCGCCCAACTCTCGGGCCATGGCATTCCTTTCCTCGCCGCTTTGAGTGATTCTGCACCCAACCCGCTCGCCGATGCGCGCAGCCTCCTCCATGATATTGAGGCAAAACCGATTGACCAGCGGATCGTCGAGGATCAGATCCAAGGTCGCACCCGTAATTGCCGAAATCGGGCTCGTGTTCATATTGCCCCAGAGCTTGAACCAAATATCGGTGCGGATGTCGCGCGATAGCTTCACGTCGAACCCTGCTTTTGAAAGCAAGGCGGCCAGCGAGCGCGTCCGTTCGGACTCGCTGCCGTCGGGCTCGCCAATCACCAAGTGCTTACCGAAGCCGTGGCCCACCAGTCCGGGCTCGCGGGACCAGAAACTGCCGTGCACCACACAACCCACGACGTGATGGGTGGGAATGGCAGCCGCAATCGCTCCTCCTGGATCGACGGCCTCCAGCCGTGTACCCGCATAAGGGCCGCCCACGCCGTCGAAGAACCACCATGGCAGGCCGTTCATTGTGGGCATGACGATGGTTTGCGGCCCAATCAGCGGAGCAATGCCTTTGGCAACCTGAACCAGCGTGGGAGCCTTAACAGCAATGACAATCAGGTCTTGTACGCCCAAGGCAGCCGGATTATCGGTGGCATTTACCTTCTGCTGCAAGAACTCAGTCTCCTTTTGTACGCGAATACCATGCTGTTGCAACGCCTTTAAGGTGGCACCCACTTCCACTACATTCACTTCGCAGCCTGCTTTGGCGAGGTGCGCTCCGATGAATCCACCGACAGCACCCGCCCCGTAGAGACAAATCTTCATTTTCTTTCCCTCGCTTCACAAAACAGTGGTTCCCGCCCTAGTATCCTGAATACCAATATGCTAAACAACGCCGTAGAACTTGACTTGTGAATCAGTGCAGAAGTACTTGCGATTCCGTGCAAAAGCGAGCGCGTAATGACGATTGGCTGGGCAGAAGAGAAGGGCTCCTGCTGGTGCACCTGGCCGATGCAGACCGGCACGTAGGAGGTCAGAGCTGCGGCAAGGGTAGAAATTCAAACCACGAGACTACAAAACGGTTAGTGACGGGCAATGTGTTGACGCCATACGTGGCGAAACCATGAATTCCACAAACCATGAATTCCACCATGTATAAGATTGTCTTGATAAAGTGCCCGCAACCTTTTTTCACGCGAAATCAACAATTCCAATATAATATTTGATCCGATGGGTCAAGCAATAATAGGAGAGTTATGGCGCACGGATATGTTGGCCGAGTACTGTGGGTAGATTTAGCCAATGGTCTCATCGAAGAAGAAGTCATTCTCGAGAAGATTTATCGCGAGTTCTTGGGCGGCAATGGACTGGGTATTCGCCTGCTGTACGAGCGGATGAAACCCTGCGTTGACCCTCTAGGCCCCGACAACATACTCGGCTTCGTGCCTGGCCTCCTGACGGCCAGCCCGGTACCGGCTACCGGGCGGTTCATCGTCGTCACCAAATCTCCGCTCACCGGAGGCTGGGGCGAGTCGAACTCCGGTGGCACTTTCGGACCAGAACTGAAGACCGCTGGATACGATGCCGTTTTCTTCTCAGGCATCTCCCCTCGCCCCGTATATCTGCTCCTTAAGGACGGGAAAGCGAGTCTGCGCGACGCTTCCCACCTATGGGGCAAGGACACGCACGAAACCGAAGATTGTCTGCATCAGGAACTCGGCGACCCGAAGATCAAGATCGCTTCGATCGGTCCCGCCGGAGAGCTGCAGTCCCTGGTGGCCGGGATCGTCAATGAAAAAGGCCGGATTGCGGCGCGCAACGGGGTTGGCGCCGTGATGGGCTCCAAACGTCTGAAGGCCGTGGCCGTCCGGGGTGGAGTCCAGAAGGTTACGGTGGGCGCGCCCGAAAAGCTGAAAGTAGCGCGCCAGAAGTTCCAGGAAAATCTGAAGAATAGCGACTTTGCCAAAGGTTTGTCGGCGGGCGGCACCGCTGGCGGCCTTAGCTTTCTGGTATCGATCGGCGACTCGCCCGTACGGAACTGGAAACTAAGCGGCGTAGAAGCCTTGCCTGCAATTTCCAACCTGGACAGCGCCAAGATGGAAGGCATGAAGATAAGCGCTTACGGCTGCTATGCCTGCCCCATCCGCTGCGGCGCCATCATCGAGCAAAAGGAAGGACCCTACGCGGTTCCGGAAGAGCTGCATCGGCCGGAGTACGAATCCCTGGCGGGGCTAGGCCAACTGCTCATGAACAACAACCTGAAGATTGCCATCAAGGCAAATGACCTGTGCAATCGCTATGGCATTGATACCATCACCGCCGGCACAACCATCGCCTTGGCTATGGAGTGTTACGAACACGGTTTGATTACACGAGACGACACCGACGGGATAGAGTTAACTTGGGGCAATGGCGACGCAATTCTGGCGATGGTCGAGAAGATCGGCAAGCGGGAAGGCTTTGGGGCAATACTGGCCGATGGTGTTCAGCACGCCGCGGAACGCATCGGCAAGGGAGCAGAGCGATTCGCAGTAGCGATACGCGGTAAGGGGCTGCCATTTCATGATCCGCGGATGGGGCCTGCCCTCGGTACCGCCATGATCTCCGATGCCAATCCCGCACACCATATGGATTCCTCCATCACAGGCCTGCTTGAGAAAGGACTCTCAATCGGAACGGATCCTGCTTTGCAAACGCCCCGGTTGCCCTTTGATGCTTTTAGCCAGAAAGGTCCGCTTTACGCCCTGGGGTCGGCGTACCACCAGGTGCTGAATGCCTCTGGATTCTGCGCTTTGTATACCCTCAACATGCTGCCACCACCAGCCGCCGAACTCATCGCGGGCGTAACCGGCTGGGACTTTGGCTGGGAGGAGGCGCTTAAGGTTGGGCGTCGGATTTTGACCTTGCGGCAAGCGTTTAATGCGCGCGAAGGTTTGACCCCGGATCAGTTTCAACTCCCGAAGCGGCTCAAGGAAGAACCACTCACAACCGGGCCGCTAGCGAATACCAAGATCGACTTTGACGCCTTGAAGAAAGGCTATTTCGTCGAGATGGGATGGGACCTCGGCACCGGAAAACCAAACGCTGACACACTGAATGCTTTGGGATTGGCTGAGATAGCCCGGGAAATAGTCGTGTCGTAATTTACGTTGCGCATTCTCTCGGCGGCAATCTGAAAAAGTACCTTTCTGATTGTCAGGGATAAGCTTGTTGACTGACCGGACATATTCCGATGCCTGATATACATCCTCGTACACTCCCGGATGTTCGACTCTTGGGCTTCGCAAATCGTACCTCGGTGGATAAAGCGACTAAATGGATCGATACACATTCAACCACGCTCGTGTCTGAACAGGTTTCGGTTGAATTCGCCGCCGGTCGTGTCCTCGCGAAGCACTTCGTGGCTCCCGCGGATGCGCCGCCGAAGGACATCGCGGTCACTAATGGCTATGCATTGCGAAGCATCGAAACGATTGGAGCGGGCAGCTACAATCCTCTCCTCTTTTGCACTCAGGAGGATCATCGGGCGCTTAAGCCGTCCTCCACGGTTCTGGTCTCTTCCGGCACTCCGATGCCGCAGGGTGCTGACGCCATCGCTTCATTCGATCTGGCTCGCGCTGGAACAGACACGGTCGAGTTGATTGGACCGGTAACTCGAGGCGCGGGGGTGAGTCATCAGGGCGATGAAGCGCGAGAAGGTACCCTCGTTGTCGGCAACTCTCGCCCTCTGAGGCCCTCGGACCTCGGGTTGCTCTCCTCATTCGACCTCACAGAAGTGAGTGTCGTTCGGCGTCCCCGAGTTCGGCTCATACTTACAGGATGTAAGTCATCACCGAATCGCGAGTTGGGTGATGCGAACGGCCCCATGCTGCACGCTCTGCTTGCGCGCGATGGGGCAGAGCTGGAGGTCACGACATACGCACCTCCGGAACAGTCTGCCATCGCCGAACTGATTGCTCGCCCGGAGGCGGATGTGGTCCTGGTTTGTGGGCTCACCGGTACTGGGCCGGACGACGTGGCGCCACTGGCCCTCGATGCGGTTGGCACACTTTCTATTCACGGAGTTGCTATGCAGCCCGGGGGATCGATCGGGATGGGGTCCGTGAATGGCGTTCCGGTAATTCTGATTCCGGGCAGTTCTTGGCACTGCCTGTGCGCTTACGATCTGTTTGCTGGCCGCTTGATCCGCCGGCTCGGAGGGCGTAGTCCTCAACTTCCCTATCGGATTCGTCATGTCACCGTTGGACGTAAGATTGTCTCGTCCATTGGCAACGTCGAATTCTGTCAGGTGCGACTGGTTTCCGGTGAAGCCATTCCGCTTGGATCGGCTGGCTCTGGCGGGCTAGTTTCCGCTAGCCGCGCAGAGGGATTTGTATTGATTCCTGCTCCTCTGGAGGGTTATGCACCAGGAGCCTCTGTCGCCGTATACATGTACGACGAGGTCGATGACATGGAAGGCAAGTGCACATGACAGCACAGTACTCAAACTCGGCTCTGCTGCGCGCGGCGCAACAGCACCAATTTCTCGAAGTGATAGAGCGCGACGAAGCCGAAGCGAGATTCCGGCAATACCTGGTGTTAAAGCCCTTGGGAGAAGAGCTGATCGCTCTGGCAAAAGCTCTCGGACGCGTTCTCTCGCGCGATGTGGTTTCAAATGTTGACGTTCCGGGCTTCGATCGGTCGCGAATGGATGGCTTCGCCGTGCGGGCGGACGACACTGTGGGAGCTTCCGACGCTGCCCCATGCACCTTGCGGCTCAATTCCGAAATACTTACGCCGGGTGTGCTGCCCCAGGCGGATGTTGCGGAGGGGTCTGCAACAATCGTCGCAACCGGAGGCATGATTCCGCGCGGAGCTGACGCCGTCGTGATGGTCGAGTACACCGAAGCGCACGAGCAACTCGGCCAGATTGCGGTCGACATTTATCGGACCGTTGCACCAGGCGCGAATATCGCCGCAGCCGGAAGCGACATTGCACAGGGAGAGACCATCCTTCGCGCAGGCCAGATTCTGACTTCGCGGGAAATTGGTTGTCTCGCGGCGGTCGGTCTTGCGGCGGTTCATGTCTGGCGTAAACCCACGGTAGCGATCTTCTCCACTGGTGACGAACTCATTGCCCCTGGTGAACCACGCCGTCTTGGCGGCGTGTACGATTCCAATAGTGTGATCTTTGCCGCCGCCGTCGAAGAGGCTGGAGGTACGCCGGTACAGTTGGGTATTGTGCGCGACGTCGAAAGTGAAATTACAGCCGTGCTGGAAGCGGCGCTGAAATACGATATTGTGTTGCTTTCAGGTGGAACTTCCAAAGGGGTAGGCGATCTTGCCTATCACGCGGTCAGCAAACTTTCCCGCCCCGGCATCGTTGTCCACGGCGTGGCGCTGAAGCCTGGCAAGCCAATATGCCTTGCAGTCACCGATGGAAAGCCTGTCGTCATTCTTCCGGGTTTCCCCACTTCAGCGATCTTCACCTTTCACGAGTTCGTCGCACCGGTGATTCGGGCCTTTGCCGGACTTCCTCCGGAGCGCCCTGAGTCAGTCAAAGCCACCGTGGCTGCACGCCTCGCATCGGATCGTGGGCGCACAGAGTTCGTGATGGTCTCGCTGATCCGCGGACCGGACGAGAAACTTGTGGCATTCCCGGCCAACAAAGGATCTGGGTCGGTTACGACATTCGGTCAAGCCGACGGCTTCTTCATCGTCGGCTCGCAGTCGGAATCCGTTCCAGAGGGCACGGAGGTTGACGTTACTCTGATTGGCGCGCATCACAAACTGGCTGATTTGGTGATCATTGGAAGCCATTGTGTCGGTCTCGACCTGCTCGTCGGACGTATCATGAGCGAAGGTTTTTCGGTCAGAACTCTCAACGTTGGTAGCAACGGCGGACTGACCGCAGCAAAGCGGGGCGAATGCGACATCGCCGGAATACACCTGATGGACCCCGCCACAGGTGAGTACAATCGTCCGTTTCTTACCGACGATCTCGAACTCGTTTCGGGATACATGCGTCTGCAAGGAATCGTCTTTCGATCCGGCGATCCGCGCTTTGAAGGCCGCTCGGCGGAAGAGGCCGCCGCGGCGGCAATTGCAGACCCCTCGTGCGTGATGAGGAACCGTAACGCCGGATGTGGCACGCGAATCCTGATCGATCGGCTGTTGAACGGTTCGCAGCCAGAGGGATATACCAATCAATCGAAGACGCACAATGCAGTTGCCGTTGCCGTCGCGCAGGGCCGTGCCGATTGGGGTGTGGCGATCCAAACAGTTGCGCGGCAATACGGACTTGGATTCCTGCCTCTACAGGTGGAGCACTATGATTTCGTGATTCCCAGAAGCCGGTCTCAGCGCACGCCGGTCCTGAGATTCGTTTCGCTGCTCTCAGACCCGGCGGTCAGGGAGGCGCTCCGCCAGCTCGGATTCGAACTGGTAGGCTTAACGAATGCGCGCAACGTATAGATGAGATCACCGATTTGGTTCTGGACAAGTACGCAGACCAGCAGGAGAAGACGAACTTACCGTGGCCAGAGAAGGTAGAATCCAGATTCAATCGCCGGCAAAGAAGAGCGGCATCCCATATGAGCGCGCCTGGAAGATCGCATTCCGGACACTCCACATTGTGGCCATCAGTTTCCTCGTTGGAGGCCACGCCTTTGGCGCCTCCGCCGATCAGCTTCGGCCTCTGCTGTATGGCGCAATCGTCACCGGAGTCGGCATGGCAACGCTCGAAGCCTATCCGTCATTTCAGTTTATCCATCAGGGCTGGGGCCTGCTCTTGCTCCTCAAGCTCGTTATGCTGTGTGTAATCCCATTTGCGTGGAGTCACCGCCTCCCGATCTTGATTGCAGTCATAGTCATCGGGTCGGTCGGATCGCATATGCCCAGGAAGTTCCGCCATTACTCGCTGCTCTACGGGCCAGAGCATAAAGAATAGAACGATTCCAGGGAAGCAAATAACTTTCAGGATTGCAGTCTGTATGCCGCCTGTAGTGGCGACAGGACAGAGCTGGGACCGCGATATGTGGGCCTGACAGGACTGGCAACTGAAACCAAGTAACCAAACTCATACTCGAGAATGTTGTCATCGCTACTTAGGAGGATGGTTCGTGAAATATAGATTCGCTCTTGCGAGCTGCGTTGTAGCTCTCGTCTGTTCCGTCTCTTCTGCACAAGACAGGTTGAAGATGTCCACAACGACCTCAACTGACAATTCCGGGTTGTTGGATGTTCTGCTTCCTCCATTTGAAAAACACTGCAATTGTAAAGTTGACGTGATTGCCGTTGGCACAGGCAAGGCCCTGAAGCTCGGTGAAGCGGGAGATGTGGATGTAGTCCTAGTTCACGCTCGCGCGCTGGAAGACAAGTTCATCGCCGACGGCTTTGGCGTCAACCGGCGAGACGTCATGTACAACGATTTCGTCATCATCGGTCCGCCCAACGATCCGGCCGATATCAAACATGCCTCGACGGCGGCCGATGCGTTCAAGAGAATTGCCGCAAAGCACGCTGTTTTCGTGTCGCGCGGCGACGAATCGGGTACCCATCAAAAAGAGAAAGAAATCTGGTCCGCCGCTGCAATTATGCCGGTCGGACTGTGGTATCGTTCGGCTGGACAAGGAATGGGAGAAGTCATCAATATGGCAACGGAACTCCGCGGCTATACACTGACGGACCGGGGAACTTACAACACGTTTCATCACGGAAGAACCGACCTGATTGTGCTCTACGATGGTAGCCATAAGTTTGCAACACCGGGCAAGCCACTGCCCGCTCTTACAGTTGAGCAGGTGACGGCATTGACGGGTTCGCATGGGCTCTTCAACCCCTATGGTGTAATCGCCGTGAATCCGAAGAGGTTCCCGCGCGTGCGATTTGATCTGGCGATGAAGTTTGTGGAGTACATCACCGGAGCCGAGGGCCAGCGCATCATCGCCAACTACCAGGTGCAAGGCGATCCGGTGTTCTTCACATTCCAGGGGAAGTAAAGGGTGGGCTTCGTAGAATCGCTCCGCATGGCGCTTGCCCTCATTCTCGCAGGGGACCGCGATGTAGTCTCCGCAATCACCACATCTCTTGACGTTGCAATCTGGTCGATCGTCTTTGCCTCTCTGGTGGGAGTCCCAGTTGGAATCGCCGTGGCACTGGGAAATTTTCCGCTGAAGAGTGTAATTCGGGTTATGTTGAATAGTCTGATGGCAATGCCGACCGTCGTAATCGGCCTTCTGGTATATGGTCTCCTCAGCCGACAGGGACCGCTTGGCTCGCTCGGACTGCTGTTTACGCCGAAAGCTATCATCATCGGTCAGGCAATTCTCGCCACCCCAATCATCGCAAATTACACCCTCGGTGCGGTTCAGGGAGCCGATGAGAGAATTTTGCCAACTGCCCGCACCCTCGGAGCAAACTATCTTCAATGCATTTTCCAACTGGGACGTGAAGTTCGCTTCGGAATCGTGGCCGCAATCATCGCCGGCTTTGGAAGGGTCATCTCGGAGGTCGGAGTGGCCATGATGCTCGGTGGCAACATCCGCTTATACACCCGCACCATGACCACCGCCATTGCGCTGGAGACCAGCAAGGGAGATTTCGCTTTCGGTTTGGCACTTGGTGTAATTCTCATAGTGATTTCGCTTGCGGTCAATGTTTTCCTCACCGTAGCTCAGGAAGGCCGCCACGCATGAGCATTCCCAAGTACCAACTCTCATCCATCCGGGTGCTGTACGGCGATACCCTGGGGGTCGCCGTCGATAAACTCACGATCGTCGCCGGAGGGCTCCACGTTGTCGTGGGCTCCAATGGATCGGGGAAGAGCACGCTGCTGGGTGTTCTCGCTTTTCTCAACAAACCGGAACACGGCGAGATCAGTTTTGACGGAGTACCCGTGGAGTGGGAATCGGGGAAGTACTCTCTTCTACGTAAACGCGTTACGCTGCTCCACCAGAATCCATACATGTTTTCGGGAACCGTAGCTGCGAATGTTGCGTTCGGACTGGTGGCCAGAAATATCGGCAAGAAAGATACACGGAGTGTTGTTCGGGAGTCGCTCGAGAGGGTCGGCCTCCCAGGGTTTGAGCCAAGGAATGCGAAACGCCTTTCTGGTGGGGAGACCCGGCGCGTAGCCCTGGCCCGAGCCTTGGCATGCAACTCCGAGGTATTACTCTTGGATGAGCCGCTTGCCCACGTGGATCGCACAAGCGCTACCCTGCTTGAAAACTTGGTCGCCACACTCGCATCCGGTGGCATCACGATTGTGATGTCAAGTCATGACGAGCGCTGGGGGGCAAGACTGGGAGGAAAAGTGATTCACCTCGAAGACGGAAAGTTGGACCCGGCGGCTGGGCAATCGCTATACAACGAATTTTCACGCTGTCATGGGAGAGACAATGCCAACTCTTGAGGAAGCACGACGTTTGATCCTCGATCGCACGAGGACACTGGGTACAGAATCCGTAGAGTTAATTGACTCCCTGAACTTGGTGACCGCCGAAGACATTGCTGCTCCTTGCGACATGCCCTTCTGCGATAACTCGGCCATGGATGGCTTTGCCGTTCGAAGAGTCGACTGCGATCCGCCGTCCAGATTACGTATCACTGGATTCATTCCTGCAGGATCAGTGTCCGCGCCCCCGGTGGACGCCGGTTGCGCAATCAAGATCATGACCGGTGCCAGAATACCGCCAGGTTGTGATGCAGTTGTTCCTTTCGAGGACACAGAAGGCCGCGACGATTACGTAACGATCAAAGTACCTGTGCGGATGCACCAGCACATTCGTTTCGCGGGAGAGGATGTACACCGTAACGAGGTTACCATTCCATCTGGCACCGTAATTCGTGCACCGGAAATCAGCATGATGGCATCGTTCGGCAAGAGCCGCGTGACGGTTTATCGCAGACCGTGCGTTGCCATTCTTTCTACCGGCGATGAGTTGGTTGCAGTAGGAGAGCCGGTCGTGCCAGGCAAGGTCGTGGATAGCAACGGAGTCTCGCTGGCGGCGATGGTAAAGGCCTGTGGCGCAACCGTTGAGCTGTTGGGAGTGGCAAGCGATACCCACGCCAGCCACGTTGCCAAAATGACGATCGGTTTGCAGGCAGATATCCTGATCACCTCCGCCGGAGTATCGGTTGGTGAGCGTGATCTTGTGCGAGAAGTGCTTGCCGAATTGGGCGTGTCACAGGTGTTCTATTCCATTGATGCCAGCCCTGGTCGTCCAACCACCTTCGGCGTCAAAGGCGGGAGTCTGGTCTTTTGTCTGCCAGGGAACCCGGTTGCCTCCATGATTGTTTTCGATGAGTTGGTAAAGCCCGCCATTCTGAAAGCAATGGGATACAAGCGCATCCTCCAGCCTTTTGTACGTGCGGTTCTGCAGCAAGACGTAGGCAAACGGCCCGGCCGAGTCAAGTTTCTGCGAGTCAGGCTGGAATCCAGCGGCGGCAGACTACTTGCCTTCAGCTCAGGCGACCAGGCTACCGGCATATTGAAAACTTTAATCCGTGCAGACGGAATAGCCGTACTACCTTCGGAGCGTTCATTTTTTGCCGCTGGCGATGAAGTTGACGTGCACGTAATTTCAGGCAATACCCTCATGCTTGAAGCATAGAAGGGCGGAGGCCGTTGGCCGGTAAAGGCAATCTTGCACCAACTACGCGCGATGTCACGCTCCTCTCTTACCAACTTCTCTAATGCCCCCGCAGGCACGAAATTCCCCGGGCATATCAAAGATAATCAGGAAAAGATGCTCCGGCAGGTGCTACACTGCCCGGAGAAAACTATTGGACAACCAAAGCCTTTGCGTGATAAACCGCCATTTTTCTAAGAGGAGATATAACCATGGCATTGTTAGCGTTGGGCGAAGTTACTTATCCTTTTTTTGCTCCAAGACTTACTCTTATGGGCCTCGGTTGTTCGAAAGAGGCGGGAGCGCAAGCTAAGGCTCTGGGTGCCGCACACGTGTTGCTCGTCACGGACAAAGTCCTAAACAAGTTGGGCATGGTTCAGCAGATAAGGTTCGGACTGGAGTCCGCCGGGCTCAAGGTAACAGTATTCGATGGCGTTGAACCTAACCCGACTGACAAGAACGTACACGAAGGCGCGAGCATATACCGGGAAAACCAATGCGACGCGTTGGTGTCGCTAGGCGGGGGTAGCTCACATGATTGTGCGAAAGGGATCGGAGTCGTGGTATCCCATGGGGGCCAAATCGGCGACTACGTCGGCATGAATTTGTTAAAGAAACCGTTGCCTCCTTTGATGGCCATCAACACGACCGCCGGCACTGGTAGCGAGTGTACCCGTATGCTTATCATTACTAATACGGTTACCCATGCGAAGATGCTCATAGGTGACGCCCGCTGCGCAGCGCTGGTCGCAATCAACGATCCGAAGCTGATGGCGGACATGCCTCCGGCTTTGACCGCTGCTACGGGCATGGACGCTCTGACACATGCGGTCGAAGCGTATGCTTCGACGATGGCGACTCCGCTCACGGATGCCTGCGCGTTGCAGGCAATTAGACTAATTGGTACATGGCTGCGCCCGGCAGTCGCTAACGGCGCCAACATGCAGGCCCGCGACAAGATGGCCTATGCCGAGTACATGGCTGGCTTGGCCTTCAGCAATGGCAGGCTCGGCGCCGTTCATGCCATGGCCCAATCGCTCGGCTCGGTTTGTGATCTGCCCCACGGCGTCTGCTGCGCGATCCTGCTGCCCTGGGTTTGCGAGTCCAACCTAATGGCTGTGCCCGAGCGGTATGCTGAGATCGCGATCGCTCTGGGAGAGAATGTCGATGGCCTGTCCATCCTGGACGCTGCGGCAAAGACTTCCACCGCTATTCGAAGGCTAAATAAAGATATCGGAATGCCGTCAAGCTTAGCGGAAACTGGCTCCAAAGACGTCGATGTCGAGATGCTGGCGAAAAGCACGATGAACGAGGTTGCGTTGAAGACGAACCCGCGTTCGGTGACCTATGACCAGGTGCTCGGAATGTTCAAAGCGGCGCTCGGTCCAAACCCCGCAAAAGCGGCCACACGCTAATTTATTGGGAGTTCCCTCGGCTCTGCCAAAGAGGCATCTTAAATATGACAGATTAGGGAAGTCCATCCAAGAAACTTTATACGTGAGCCGCCCGTGATCCTCAGAGTCTATTGAAAGACGGTTGCTCGCTCGTAAATCGTGGTGGCAGGTGGACTCTAACCACAGAGCTATGGATTATGCGACCGTTTACAGCATTTCCGTCAAGGGCGTTGTGCCGCAATCGATCTGTACCTCTGCTGGAGATGCGCCCGTTTCTCGAGTCACAATCACGAAAATGTTTGTCCAGTTTGTCCCAAAAGCTCAATTTCTCGGCTTGCTCCCTTGACGACCTGGCGTGGCTAGTTTCACTTGGGTTGTTTTGGAACTTCTGCAGAGGCTGTGGCTTAGGACCGATTCCGCCATGCCAGGCAATCTTTTTGAGGCAGGAACTCCCGATTCCCGGTAGCGCTACCAACAAACACCCGCTAACTCGCTCTAAATGAGCGAGTTTTCTTTTTACCGAAACTCTCTGCTGGCACTTCCTAATTCCAATTCGCGGTTACCGCGGTACATAAAATCGAACGGTTTCTACCTGTAAGCGCCCCCGTCAACATTGCAAGCATTCTTAATATTCAGCGGTGCAACTGTCCCTTGCATTCGTTTTTCCCATGGTTCCTGCCGCCGGCAGGATCATGGCAGTTTGAAGTCGAACTTGTGGCACTGCGTGCAATAATTCTCCGACTTTTCATGCTGATGGTGGCAAAGGTTGCAGTCGGCATTTTTCCCGTAGTGCGGAGAGTTATGAGGATTGGTTGGCTTCACGCTGGCGGTTGCGGCGGAGACCTTTTCCATATCGTGGCACTTCAAGCACTGTTTGAAACTAACAGGCTCCGGATTGTTCGGATCTGCGTGGCACTTCGCACAAGTTGTCCCCTGCAACTGGTGGACATGCGATAGAGGCAGTTTGCCAGTCAGGCTATTCTCGCCGCCTTTGACGTGGCAACCCTGACAATCTTTCAGGCTCAGACCATCGGTTGGCGGATGGTCCTTGGGAAGGGGGCTTTTGCCAATGTGGCAGGCGGCGCAGTCAGAGGGCTTCGCTTCCGGAAGCTGTTTTGGTTCCTGGGCAGAAAGCGCAGCCACGCAAATGCCGAAAAATAGAAGAACCTGAAGCGCTCTTGATAGTAAGGACGTGGTCGTCTTGCAATGAACGGGAGATGGCATTTTTAATTCCTGAATGAATGAGATTTGAGCGCTGGCGAGCGGGAAGAACGTTTCCGCTCCTCTCCGCCTCGCTCTGTATTGTTACGCCAGCGGTACGACTTGTTTTGATTTATGCCCAGGGCTTTTCGGCTGCGGCATTCCTTCCGGCGATGCGTCCAAAGATCAAGCAGGTCGGGCCGGAAACGGTACCCAACCGGACAGCTCCGTGAACTCCGCCGACTGACTCGCCAGCCGCATACAGGCCGGGGATCGGCTGATCGGTGGAAACATCCGTCACCTGAGCCTGCGTATTGATGTTCAGCCCACCCATCGTGTAATGCACCTTCGGCAACAGGCGCTGCACATAAACCGGCAATGCGAGCGGCTTGGCTTCTTTGTTCAGGTAGCGGTCAAACTCCTTGTCCTTGCCCGCAATGATATAGGTATTGTAGTCGGCGACGGTCTTCTTCAGCGCTTCGAGCGGAACATTGTAGGCGGCCGCGACCTCTTCCCAAGTGTTGAACTTTTTGATTATGCCGCGCTCCAGTAGCTGCGGAATAAGGTTCTTGACACCACCCTGCATGTTATCGTCCGCGATGGCGATGCAATTCTGGCCGTGATTCATGAAGTTCATGATCGCGTCGGCGCGCAACTTGCGGTTTGCCAGCTCGCTGATGAAGCGCTTCCCGGTTGTTGCGTTGATCCAGATTCCGAACATCGCCGCGCCTTCCTGGGCAAAGTGCGGTCCCAGTCCGAAGCCCTTCTCGTCAGGACTTCCCCACGGTCCCACCTGAATCCAACTCAATTGGATGGGTGTGGCGCCCACGCGCAGAGACTCGCGCAACAGCTCGGCCGTCGCGCCCGGTTGATTCGTGCAGTCCATCGTTGCGGTGAGCTTCGGATCCTGTAGCAAGCGGAACGCAACGTCCTGTCCGAACCCGCCATAACCAAGAATTACGGCCTTCTTCGCCTGAATGTTTTTTACTCTTCCGCTGCCTGCCTTCGGGAATGCGTACCCCGTGCGTACCTCCAGCCCCTTCACGCGGCCAGCCACGCCATCGCGCAGGATTTTCTGAACATAGATCTGGGTGCGAACTTCGATCCCCATGGTTTGGAGCTTGGCCAGCATGGCATTCACTACGTCCGAGCCGCTCTCACTGGGAGTCATGTAGGAGCGTGGAACCGAGTGACCGCCCTCGTGCATCAAGTGGTCGGCATATTTCACTCCAAATTCATCGATCGTCCATTTCACAACGGGCCACGATTGCTCGGAGACGATCTTTACCAATTCCGGATGGTTCAGGCCGAGTCCTTCCCGGATCATATCCGTGGCAAGCAGCTCGGACGAGTCCTTCAAACCTTGGGCTGCCTGAATCGGGGTTCCTGCCGCTGCAAACCCGCCTCCGTTAATAATGGAATTGCCGCCAGCGGTGCGCATCTTCTCGAGAATGACGACTGACGAGCCGGCCTTTTTCGCCTCATAGGCGGCTGCAAGGCCAGCAAATCCACTACCAATGATGACTACGTCGTAGCTCTCGTCCCACTTGGCCGGCAAAGACGAACTCATGCACGGCTTCGATTCTTCACCCTGTGCTGCCCCTATGAGACCTGTAACTGCCATACCCCCGGCAATAGCCTTGCCGGCAGATGTTAGAAAACTGCGTCGCGAGGTACCATTAAATTCTTTAGTATTGCTCATTGAATATTCTCCTTAGAGGGCTCCTGTTCAGACCAGGCAGCTGCGGCCTGGAACGGAAGACGACACGCAATGGAGCCCCCATCATGTGCCATGGCAACCGACTCGGCACCCATGGCGCCAAGCGTTTGCGCCGTTTTAATTACGAATTAGCCTGCAAACAACAAGCCATCCTGAACTATGTACCTTCGGCGCGTTGGTGTCCAATATTTTGTTCGTTTGGGAGGAATGATCCGCCGCTGTCATCAGCCCAGGGAGAGCGTCAAACAGGTGGCGTGCGATTCGCGAGAGACGACCCCCGGTCGGCTGGAGTCATGGCAAGGGCGAGTCTCGAAAGGCTCGTCCTTGGGGATGGAGGTCAGGCGGAGGAAGGAAAGGGATACGGGAGCAAGGCGGGCGCGTTACAGCCCGGTTCTGTTTGTCCAGTTTGTCCAAAAAGCTCAATTTCCCGGCTTGGTCCCTTGCCGACCTGGCGTGGCTAGTTTCATCTGGGTTGTTTCGGAACTTCTGCAGAGGTGTGGTTTTGGGGCCGATTCAGCCAGGCCAGGCAATCTTTTTGAGGCAGGAACTCCCGATTCCCAGTAGCGCTACCACAATATATTTTTTTCTATAACTTACGACGTGTTCGTCTAGCCACCAGAGCGTGGCTGAGCTTTCTCCATGCTTCAGGATCGAA
>Ga0182030_10012139_pt1 | contig 17307 bp, 16 predicted proteins | sample 812S3MmetaG_FD_121299 | JGI IMG/M metagenome (GOLD analysis project Ga0182030, IMG submission 121299) | Permafrost microbial communities from Stordalen Mire, Sweden - 812S3M metaG (Illumina Assembly) | ecosystem: Environmental > Terrestrial > Soil > Wetlands > Permafrost | place: Sweden...
CAACCAAGAAGAAGGCGGCCCCGAAGAAGAAAGCTGCTGCGAAGAAAAAGAAGTAGTAGCTGTCGGGCTCGCAATAGCGAGTTTGATCTAACCCGGCCCCGAGAAATCGGGGCCGTTTTTATTGGTGTCCCGAGCCATCGGGGCCGTTTTTATTTGTGCCACTTTTTTGTTTGCGCCCCGAGCCATCGGGGCCTTTTCATTTTCGGGAAGCAATCCAGGCGAGTTGTGTTTTTGCCCATCGCGGAGAACAACGACGCGAACGACGACGCAAAACTCTAGAGGACCTTCTGGACGGCCGCGCGCAACTCGTCGTAGGACATCACGCCGGGATGATAGAGCCGCACGATGCCCAGCCGATCGATCAACACGAACGTCGGAATCGTACTGGCGCCATAGCGCGTGAAGTTCGTTTCGTTGACGATGGTCGGTCCGTCGATCAGGCTGCCGTAGAGCGATTCGCGTACGCGCTCGATGTAGGCGAGCTCCACGCCGGCGGTGGCCTCCACGCCTCCGGCCGCGTATCCATATTTCTGAGTTGGAAAAACGACCTTCAGCCCTTTCGGCGCGAATTCCGCCTTGATGCGAACCAGCACAGGGATGTCGGTCTTGCAGTCACCGCACCAATGCGCCCAGAAGAAGAGCAAGGTCGGCTGTCCCTTGGGGATCGTGAAGCCGGCCACCGCCGGAGCGGGCTTCCCTTCCAAGGTGAGCAGCAAAAGATTTTTGTGGATGCGCGTGCGAATGGACGTTGCGGCGTACGTCGTCTCCTGTTGCTGAAGGTAGGAGATCGCTTCCGCACGGCGTCCCTGCGCGGCGAGCGCATCGGCCTGGACCTCAATCGCGGCGCCGAGCGCGATGGGCAAGTGCGGCTCGCGATCGAGCGGACGGCCCTTCAGCAAGCCCACGGAAAGATCGTAAACCTCTTGTGAGAATTGTTCCGCTTGCGCGTAACGCCGGCTGTTGAGCTCCACGCGTGCGAGCCAACTTTCGGCTTCGAGATATTCGGGAGTCGCGCCTCTCACCGAACGATACGCACGCAACTGTTGGAGGGCACCCGCTTCATTGCCTTGGGACAGGACAGCCTCAACCGATTCCACAATACCCAGGGGCGCCCTTGCGGCTTGTCCGAAACTGGGAATCGCACAGGCGACGAAGAAGATCGCCGCGCTGCCAGCGAACGACGCCCGTTGCTCGCGCCCTCTACTCATTACAGTTGCAAACTCTTCAGATACGTGCGGAACGCTTCGCCCAGATCGTGGCGCTTCAAGGCAAACTCCACGGTGGCTTCGAGGAAGCCGAGCTTATCGCCCGCGTCGAAGCGCTTGCCTTCAAAACGATATCCGTAAATCGGACGGCTCCGCAGGAGGTGCTTCAAGCCGTCGGTCAGCTGAATCTCGCCGCCGCTGCCCGGTTCCACCGCATCGAGCGAGGAAAAAATGTCGGGCGTCAGCACATAGCGTCCGATGATGGCGAGATTCGAAGGCGCCTCGGACGCTTTCGGTTTTTCGACCATGTTGCGGATACGATACAAGCGGTCCTTGCCGCCGTGGTGCGCCACAGGTTCGGCGTCCACCACACCATAAGCGGAAATATTTTCGCGGGGCACTTCCATCAGCGCGACCACCGGAGAGTTGTAGAACTCGTAAATGTCCAGCAGCTGGCGCAGGCACGGCGTGTCGCCGTCGATGATGTCGTCGGAGAGGACGACGGCGAACGGTTCGTTCCCCACCAATTCCTTGGCGCGCAATACCGCGTGACCCAGACCCAACGCTTCTTTTTGCCGCACATAGGAAACGTCGATCATGTCCGAAATCGCACGGACCGTGGCGAGCAGATCGCGCTTGTGACGCGTTTCAAGCAAGTGCTCCAGCTCAAAACTCACGTCGAAGTGATCTTCAATCGCGCTCTTGCCGCGTCCGGTGACGATGATGATGTTCTGCACACCCGACTGCATCGCCTCTTCCACGCCGTATTGGATGAGCGGCTTATCCACGACGGGCAGCATCTCTTTCGGCATTGCCTTGGTGGCGGGAAGGAAGCGCGTACCGAGCCCTGCCGCGGGGAATACCGCCTTACGAACTTTTGCAATCATGCTGCTTTCCATTCTATCGGTTGCACCTTCCCGAAGAATAGAGCCCGCGATCTAAGGCGCGAACGCCAGCAGGACGTTTCCGGAAATGCCACCGAAGCGCGAGTATCCCGAATTCACCAGCACCATGCCGCCCACCACCACCGGCCCGGGGCCGTCCATCGAACCGCCGCTGGCCTTCACTCCGTTTACGGTGTTGAACGAACGCACCGTATTGAAGTCGTACAGGATCTTGCCGTCTTCGGCGTTATAGGCGCGCAGGTGCCCGTCCATGGACCCGGAAAACACCACGCCCGGGATCGCCGTCACGGCCGAGGATTGCGCCGGACTGCAGCCGGAAGGAGCGTCCTCCTTACAAACAATCGGCGGAGCGTACCAAACCTTGCTGCCGTCGGAAATGCGCAGCGCCGTCAACCCTCCTCCTTGCTGGGGATCCAGAATGTAGCGCCGGTTATCCAGCGGATCTTTGGGAGGCGTGCGTCCGGGCGACGACGTCGCGGCGTACACTTTCTGGCCATCGCTCGCCATGCCCCACTGCACGCCCACGGACGGCGAGGCCCCTGGAAATTGCGTGGCGATGCGAACCTGCCACAGCAGTGCGCCTTTCTTATCGGGATCGAGCGCGTAGACCATCCCCGATTTCTGGCCCGCCAGCAGCACGTCACGTCCGTTCGGCAGCTTCGTAAGAATCGCCGAGGAACCGAAATCGTAATCCGGTCCGTCTTCATTCGGGCAGTTCTGTTTATCCGTGCCGCACGACGAGTTGTAGGCGTCGTTCGGAAACGTCTGCTTCGCCCACACCACCTTGCCCGTGGAGATTTGAATGGCCACGATCGCGTCCGACATGGATGTGGCCGGCGTGGAGTAATTGTCGCCGGTGGCGATATACAGCAAACCGCGCTTTGCGTCGAGCGTCGGCGTGGCCCATACGCCGGCGCCGGACGGTCCGAACTGCGGAGTCCCCTTCTTGGTGGTTCCCGTCTGTTTGGGAGTCTCGGTAACCATGTAGGATTTATATAATTGCTTGCCGTCGCTGATTTGCAGCGCCATGATGCTGCCGCGGAACGTGCAGCACGGATAGTTGGGATCGAGCGAGCGCGTCTCTTCCCACGACGCGGCCGGAACGTAGACGGCGCCTTTGTAGGCGAGCGGTGTGGCGGTTAGCCGCGCGGCGTCATGCTCTTCGATTTTCTTCTTCCACAATTGTTTGCCGCTTTCGGCTTCCAGCGCGTAGAACCAGCCCGTCTGATCGCCGAACAGCAACGCGTGTTTGTCTCCCAAAGGTTCGGCCAGCACGGACGATCGCACGGGGCCGTTCGTCTCGTAGGTCCACTGCACGCAGCCCGTATCGGCGCGCAACGCATAGATCACGCCGCCCGCACTGCCCACGAACACTTGCCCGTCGATGACCGTCGGTTGCGAGAACGACGTAATATCGCCGTCGAATCCGAAGGCCCACTTCAGCTTCAGGTTCTTCACTTGATCGATGCTGAGTCCGGCGGCGCTGGCGGGTTGGTAGCGCGCGTTGTTCGATCCCGCGCTCCATCCGTTCCACGCGAACTTCGGAGTGTTGGAAACCTTCACGCCGCGGTCGGAGCAGTAGGCGCTGGGCGGCAACGAGATCAACGGGGCTTTGGTTCCCAGATACGCCGCCACGGCCTCGCGTTCGTCGCGCGCCATGGGATAGGCCACCGTCATCATGGCGCCGAAATCCAACGTCTTCATGATGCGCGCGGCCGGCATCTGCGTGAGAGTCGTGCGCGGAGGGATGCGCGGGTTGGTTTGATCGTGACAGCCCGCACAGCGCTGCTTGTAAACCGCCTCGCCGGAAGGAGCGGCGGAGCCCAGCGAGGCGAAGAGCAACGTCAACCCGCATGACGTCAAGACGAACGACAAAGTACGCATGGGCGAAGTCTATCATGACCTCGCCATGCCCGGCCGGAAAGCGGAAAGCCTATTTCGACGCTGGTTTGTTCGGCGCGACGTCGGCGGGTTTGGCCGGTTCGCCCAGCACTCCTTGATCGTTGAGGATCACGATGTCCACGCGGCGGTTCAACGCGCGGCCTTCTTCGGTGTCGTTCGGGGCAATCGGCGCGGTGTCGGCATATCCAGCCACGGAGATGTGCCCCTCCGGCGCATGAAACCGCGTGGTCAGGATTTCGAGCAAAGCAATGCTGCGAGCGGTGGACAACTCCCAGTTGTTGTGAAAGCGCTTGGTATTAATGCGAACCGAATCCGCGTGGCCTTCCAACCGCACCGGATTGGGGATCTTGATAATCGCGGCGGCTATTTTGTCGAGGCTCGGCAGTGCATCCGGAGAGATTCCATCCTCACCCGAAGGAAACAGCGCCGCTTGCTTGAAGCTCACGACCAGGCCGCGCGGCTCCATGCTGATTTGAATTTTTCCAGCGTCGATCTCCGTTTTCAATTCCTGCGAAAGAACGCGCAGCGACGGCAGCAATTCCGCCAGCTTGTCCTCTTTCTTCGGCGGAGGTTCTAAACGCTTTTCGCCGCCGGGACCGTGCATCTGAGCGTTACCTTGGCCCTGGTCGTCCTTGGTGCCGCCGAGCACGGCCGCGATCACGGTAGTCATCCGATCGCTGTCCAGGGCTTTTTTCACGGAATCGGAAACCTTCTGCGCATTCCCCTTATCCGCTTGCGCGCTGGCGAACATCACGACAAAAAACGCGAACAGCAGCGTAATGAAATCGGCGTAGCTGACCAGCCAGCGCTCGTGATTGACGTGCTCTTCCTGCTTTTTGCGGGCCATCGTTCGTTACACTCCCAATCGTTCGTTCGCGGCAAGACCGTCACGCATTCACTTCGGCGGGCGATCCTCCAGCTTCCGCACCGGCGGCGGCGGCGGGGGCGGGTGTCTTCTTGCTCTTCGGGGGGCCGTGCGAGAACGCATCCAGCTTCTGGCGAATCAATTTCGGGTTGAGGCCTTCCACAATGCCGCACACGCCTTCCAGAATCAGTTCCAACCTTTGCGATTCCATCTTCGCGCGCGCTTTGATCTTGGCGGCGACCGGGAGCAAGAAGAGGTTCGCGATCGCCACACCATAGATGGTCGCCACGAACGCCACTGCGATTCCACGGCCCACTTCCTCGATGTTTGCCAGATTCTTCATCACCTGGATCAGTCCCAACACCGCGCCGATGATGCCGATGGTGGGCGCATAGCCGCCCGCGCTCTCGAAAACCCTGGCTTCGGCGTCGGTGTGATGCTCCCGTAGGTCGATCTCCAACTCCAGCATCTTGCGGATTTCCTGCAGATCGGTCCCGTCCACCGCCAGGTTCAACGCCTTGTTCAGGAACGGATCTTCGATCTCCAGCGCCTCCTGCTCCAATCCCACCAGTCCCTGCTTGCGCGCCTTCGTCGCGTAGCCGATCAATTCTTCGATCAACTCGTCGTGCGGCGCCGTCGCATCCATCAGAACGCCGGTGAATCGTTTTGCGGCTCCCTTGAGAACCGGCAGCGGCGTCGAAACCATCACGGCGCCCAGCGTTCCACCCAGCACGATCATCGCGGCCGTAAGCTGCGCGATGTCTTTTATCTTTCCGCCTTCAATCATCAAGCCGCCGACGATGCAAACCAGCGCGATCACGATGCCGCCGATGGTGGCAAGATCCGGCTTTGCTCCCGACTTCTTGGTTTTTTCCGCCATTTTCGTTTTTCTAGCCGAGTGAACTGTGGCAGACGTTCGGCGCGACCTGAATCAAACGCCGGAACTCGATCACTCGCCTGACGACTTCGTCCACACTCTCCAGCACGACGAGCTTTTGTCCGTTCGTAAGACTGATCACCGTATCCGGCGTCGATTCCATGTGCATAATCAGATCGGCGTTCAGCACCAAAGGCACATGATTGATGCGAGTCACTTGAATCATAATTTGCCGGATGGACCCGGCATTTTCCTTATCGGATAGGCATAGGTGAGTATGAACGAGGCGATGCGGAGCTGGCGTAGCAAACAGGGGTAGCGGAGTGAAGATGGGGGAACGGATGATCGAGCGTTGAAACGTCTACTTCAACATATCGGCGAGGGCGCGGAGTTCCTTGCGGATTTCTTCGATCAGCGGCCCCGGGTCTGGAGCAAACAGATCGGCCTGCTTTTTCTGATTGCTCAAACGCAGGCGTTTAGACGGCGCGGGGACCACTTGCGGTTTGGCGCGTTCTTCCAGGAATTTTCGTGCGCCCTCAATCGTAAATCGCTGTTCATAGAGCAGCCGCTTGATTTCGAGCACCAGCTCGACGTCCTTGCGCCGGAACAAGCGATGTCCCGTGCCCGATTTCTTCGGCCCCAGCCCAGGGAACTCGGTTTCCCAAAAACGCAGAACGTACGGCTTGATCCCCGCCAGTCGCGCTACTTCGCCGATCCGGAAATAGAGCTTGTCCGGGATCTCCTGCGAGGGGCCAATCGGGATGTCTTCTTGGGCGTTCATCTGCCAATCATCAATCCACTATTACAAACCGCTAATCCTCTACGCTAGCGCACTCGGAAACCCGCTGCTCGCCACGAAACCCGTCTCGACGAAAGGTGGCGCCGCCGACGTACCGTTCTCGTGGATGACGTACCCTTATCATAGTGTCCCCGCTGGTAGGAATCCATCCCGTCCGAGAAGCCCTGCGCGCAGGAAGGGCGATCGAGCGCGTCCTCTTTACGAAAGGCGCGAAAGGTCCGCGCATTGAGGAACTCGTCGAGCTGTGCCGCGAACGGAAGATTCCCGTGCGGTTTGAGGCGCGCGAACAGCTGGACCGCTACGGCAGTGGAGCGCAGCACCAAAACGTGGTCGCCTTCGGAGCGGCCGAACAACAAGCCTCGCTCGCTCAGACCATGGCCACGGGCGGTCTGCATGTGGTGCTCGATGGCGTGGAAGACCCTCACAACCTCGGGGCGATCATCCGCACCGCGCACGCCGCCGGCGCCGCTGCCGTCGTGATCCCCGAGCGCCGCGCCGCCGGAGTGACCGAGACCGTCGCGCGAACCTCGGCCGGTGCACTGGCCTACCTTCCCGTGGTGCGCGTGGTCAACACGGGGCGCGCGCTCGAACAACTCAAGGAACACGGCTACTGGATTTACGGTTTGGATGAAAGCGGCAAAGATACGTACGATCGCGTGGAGTTCACCAAACCGTCGGCCATCGTGCTCGGCGCCGAAGGAAACGGTTTGCACGAGCACGTGGCCAAGAAATGCGATTTTCTAGTGCGCATTCCGATGGCCGGAGAAAGCGCGAGCGGCAAAGGCGCGGCATCTGGGGCTGCGACGGGCGTCGCGTCGTTGAACGTCAGCGTCGCCGCCGGCGTGGTGTTGTTCGAGTGGAAGCGCCGCCAAGGCGCGTGAGCCCCATGCGTCGGCTTGGGGCCTATTAAATAAACGCTTTTGTTAGCGTGGCTTCTTCACCTTCGACAAATCCAGCAGTGGTGCGCACACTCCGCCGACGCGCCCGGCTTGATAGATCTTCCCGTCCACCCGCGCGAGGCTCCGCTCCATGGCCTTCGTCAGGATCTGTGTATGCGGGACGGTCACCAAGTGTTCCGGGATCGCCCACACGTCTTCGAACGTCGACATCCATTGGACGGACCGATCGAAGCGCGTCAGATTCACCGGCCGTGAATAAGCTCGCAACGATTTCTCGCTTCGCAGGTTGTAATAAAAATCGAAGTAACTCATGGCGAGCTCGCGAATGGAAGCATACACCGGCTCGCGCGAACGCAGCCCCGTGTAATCGGATTTTGCAACCGATCCCCAGCGTCCGTTGCGGCGATACACTGCCAGCACGTGATCGGAATCGCGCACGGCTTCTAAATCCACCAGCAACGGCGGAAATCCCAAGCGGCGCAGCGCCATGGCCGCGAGCAGCGCGCCTTCCATGCAATGCGCCACGCGCTCTTTCAGCACTCTGCGCGGCGCATAGCACGTGTCGCCGTGAGGCTCTTTGTTGTAGCCGATTTCTTCGTCCAGAAATTGTTGGATCTTTGCGGGTGAACTGAGTCTGCGAAATGCGGCGCGCTCCGAGGGCGCGAGATCGAATAAATCGGTGGGCTTGAGATCGGCAGTCACATTTGTCAGACTAGCAGGGTGCGGAAAGTCTGGACCCCGCTCGATGACTCTCGCGGCTCTGCTAGGATTGTGTTTCTGAGCCGCGACAGTGATGGAGCGGAGATCATGCTTCGAAGGAGTTCGCAACTTATGAATTTGGCCAAGCTGACGCGGTTCACAATTCTCGCGGCCATCGCCGCGGCTTCTTCGGTGGCTTCGGCCCAGTCGCTGGACTACGACTATTACAAGACGAAGGTCGAGCCGATCTTCTCCAAGCATCGTGAAGGACACGCGCGCTGCGTGGTGTGCCACTCGCAGTCCACGAACTCTTTCAAGCTGGCGGAATGGGGTCCCGATACCACGGCCTTCACCGAAGAACAATCGAAAGCAAACTTCGCGATGCTCTCGAAGCTGGTCAACAAGAACGATGCCGATAAGAGTATGCTGCTACTGCATCCTCTTTCGAAAGACGCGGGCGGCCACGAGTTCCACAGCGGCGGCCGCCAGTTCGCGTCGAAGGACGATCCGGATTGGAAGACACTGCAGGCTTGGGCCAAGGGCGCGAAATAGATCCTATCGACGAAGTTGTCATCCCGAGCATAGTCGAGGGATCTGCTGTTCGTTGCTAGCGATGCGATGGGCGGGCGCGTCTTGACATGGCCAAGCTAAAGTTGGTGAAGAAGCAAACGCTCGTGGACAGGGACAGTGTAGTTAGGCTACACGCACGCCTGACGGGTTACGCCGGACTTGGCTTCCTTGTTACAGCGGCGGCTACGGTACCGTTCCTCGCCGGAAACGCGCTCCACGAACATTGGCGCACGCTAGGCGTGCCCATGACGACGATTTGCTTGCTCTTTTTTGTTGTATTTGTCTTCGAAGCCGGGTTCACCTGGGTGCTCTGGTCAACCGTAAAGGAGATCAAAGCGATCGAAGACCGAAGTCCAAGCAGTCGCCGATAGCGCGCGGCGAAACCTTACGGCAGGATCGCCGTGCTGTTGCGCTTCGGAACCTGCCCCACGGGGATCTTCATCACTTCGCGTTTCGCAACGAGGTCCACTACCGATACCGCGTCGGACGCCGCGCAAGCTACGTAGGCCATCTTGCCATCCGGCGTGAGCGTCACCCAATCGGGCGACTTGCCGACTTCAATGCTCGCCTCGAGTTTGAGATCCGGCAGCGAGTACAAGTACACCGAGCTGTTCAAGCGGCTGTTCACGACCAGCGTCTTTTGATCCGGCGTCACCGCCATGCCGTGCGATTCGCTCCCTCCGAACATATACTTGGCCTTGCCCGCGGGCAGCTCGGGCAGTGTGATCCGATTGATCTCCTTATGTGTCGTGAAGTCCACCACAGCGAAGCCGTTGAAATCGGAAAGCTGAACAAGAATCCATTTCGTCGAGCCATCGGGATTCGTCGTGAATGCCATCGGCCGGATGCCGGCGCCCATGTCGAGCGTCCACACCACGTCTTCCGTCTTTTGGGAAATCACCGTGATGTTCTTCCCTACAACGGATCCCGCAACCACCCATTTCCCGTCCGGCGTGACAAACGTGTTGTGGACCGGGCCCTTCGCAGGGATCGTCTTCACACGTTCCAGCGATACCGTATCGATCACGTCCACCGCGCCGGGCGCGCGGGCGATCGCCACGTAGACGCGCTTGCCATCCTTGCTGATCGAGATATTATTCGGATGGCCGCTGAGCGGAATGCTGCTGGTGATCTTCAGCGTTTTCGTGTCGACAACTTCCAGCGTGCTGCGCGACTCATTGCTGATGTAATAGCGGCTTCCGTCCGGCGCGGTGGTGGCGCCGTGGTTCACTTCGATGCCCTTGATGCTGCCAACGACCTTATTCGTCGCGGGATCGATAATGGTGACGTCGTCGCCGGCACTATTCGTCTGGAGGATGCGAACGCTGGCGGCGGAGAGCGGCAAGGCCACAGCCAGGGGCAATGAAAGCAGTAACGCGAGAGACCTTCTCATGGCGGGTAAACCTCCTTGAATCAACGGGCTTAGGATACGAAGCTGCAGAGCCAAAGTCAAGCCGGAGGGCTAGCGTGATCAGGATGGTATACTCACGAGCGTGCGGGACCTCCGCCTCGGCGACATTATCGATGACTGGTGCGTGAAGTGCCGGCGGCTGACCAATCACGCGATTGTGTCGCTGCTCGATACCGAAGCCGCTAAGGTGCGCTGCCGCAGCTGCTACAGCGACCACGATTACCTGAAAGAGATCGCGCCGCCCTCTAAGAAAGAGTTGAAGCGTATCGCTGAGGCCGCTCTTTCGGGCGAGCCGGATGCGATGATTCCTCTGCCCCCGCCGCCGAAACCGGCACGGCCTTCGTAAGCGGGCGTGAGCGCGCGCTAGGCTTCGACTTTCGCGTCGTTTTCCACGTCACCCGGCATTGCCGCCGGAGCTTCGTTCGCGGGAGCCTCGCCCGCTGTGAAGTAGGCGCAATCGGGATGATGGAACACCAGCGCGCTGACGCTGGCCTCGGGGTCCATCATGAAACCCTCCGTGAGCTGCACGCCGATTTCTTCGGGACGCAGTAAGGTCCAAATCCCCTGCTGATCTTCCAGGCTGGGGCACGCCGGATAGCCGAAGCTGTAGCGCTTGCCGCGATAGCGCGACGTGAAACGTTCCTGCATCGTGAGCGTGGGCGAATCCGGGAAACCCCAATCCTCGCGCATGCGCCGATGCAGCCACTCCGAGCAGCCTTCGGCGGTTTCAATCGCCAGCGCCTGAATCGCGTGGGCTTTCAAATATTCGCCGCGCTGCTTGGCATCTTCGGAACGCTGGCGCACGCCTTCGCCCGCAGTGACGACGAAGAGGCCAATATGATCGCGTGTGCCATCTTTTTTATCGAGCACGTAATCGGTCAGGCAGAGGCCACCCGCCATCGGCTGGCGTCCGAACTTGAACACGTGAATCGGTTCCGCGGCGCCGGGCGCGAACAAGTGGATCGCGTTCTCGCGGCGCTCGGCTTCGAAGAACTGCCACACGGCGCGAGCCTTCATCCAGGACGCGGCTTCTTCCTTCACGCGCTCCACGGCGGCGAACAAATCCATCGCTTTGGGATCGCGCTCGGCCAGCAGTTTTTCGAAATTTCCCTTGAATCCGAGGTGACGACCGTAGAGCATGAAGGGATTGATGTAGCTCCACATCTCGCTGAGATTGGGAACATCGCGCACACGGCGATCCAGATACGCCACGGACGGAATCGGAATATCGGTGCGCACCTTGGGACTGCGCTCGGTGCTGAGATTCACTACGGGAGCGGCATCGGTCGCGGGCCCTCCGGCCGTTGTGAAGATGTGCGTGCTGATCACGATTTCGCGCTGCGCCGGATCCATCAGCTCGTTCATGATGCGCAGGCCGGTCATGGCGTCTTTGGCATAGAACGTGGCCGCGCCGTAGGCCGGACCGATGCGCGTGGTCGTGAATTTTTCCGAAAGCGCCGCGCCACCGACAAGCAACGGAACGGTTACGCCGTGATCTTTGAAATCGGACGCCGTCGTCACCATCTGATGTGCGCTCTTGACGAGCAGGCCGGAGAGTCCGATCGCATCCGGCTTGTGCTCGCGCCACGCGCCGATCAAATCTTCCGGCGGGACTTTGATCCCGAGGTTGATCACTGTGTAGCCGTTGTTTGAGAGGATGATCTCGACCAGATTCTTGCCGATATCGTGAACGTCGCCCTTCACGGTCGCGAGCACGATTTTTCCGCGCGCGGCGGTATCGGCCTTCTCCATGAACTGTTCCAGGTGCCCGACCGCGGCCTTCATCGCTTCCGCCGATTGCAGCACTTCGGCGACGATTAATTCGTTGGCGTTGAAGAGGCGCCCGACTTCGGTCATGCCTTTCATTAAAGGCCCATTGATGATGTCGAGCGGCGCAGTGCCTTCCGAACGCTTTAAGTCGAGATCGGGAATGAGGCCGTCTTTCGTGCCTTCGATGATGTAGTTCGCCAGGCGTTCGTCGAGCGGCAACTCAGCAGCCTTTTTCTTTTCTCTCTTGACTGTCTTGCGGAAGTAATCGGAAATCGCTGCGATGTGAAATTGATTGATCGCCGCGCGTGTTTCCTTGGATTGTTGTCTCCAGTCCTGGGGCGCGTTGCGCAGCGCTTCGTCCGCAGCGGTGTCTTTCGGCGGAAAGTTAAAAAGCAGATCTTCCGCCAAATGGCGCTCTTGTTCGGGCAAAGAAGCGTAGCGCTCCAGCTTTTGCGAATTGACGATGGCCAGATCGAGCCCGGCTTTTGTCGCGTGATACAGGAACACGGAGTTCACCGTTTCGCGCGCCGTCGCCGGCAGGCCGAACGAAATATTCGAGACGCCGAGAATTGTCTTGACGTAAGGAATATTGTCCTTGATCATCCTCAACGCCTCGATGGTTTCCACCGCGCCGCCGATGTAATTCTCGTCGCCCGTGGCGCAGGGGAACACCAGAGGATCGATGATGATGTCCTCGGGTGCGACGCCGTACTTTTCAGTGAGGATCTTCACCGAACGCTGCGCTACCGCCAGCTTGCGCTCGCGCGTGAAGGCTTGGGCTTGTAACTTATCCTCGTCGATGGTACCGACGACGAGGGCCGCTCCATAGGTTTTGGCGATAGGGCAGATTTTTTCGAACTTTTCTTCGCCGTCTTCCAGGTTGATCGAATTGATGATGCTCTTGCCCTGGCACCACATCAAGGCGTCTTCAATGGCCTCGGCGTCGGTTGTATCGATCATCACCGGAGCTTTGATCTTCGGCATCAGCTTGCCGTAGAAAGGATCAATGTCGCCAAGTTCCTCGCGATCCGACGATTGCAAACACACGTCGATGATGTGCGCGCCGTTGCGCACCTGCCAACGCGCCACCTCGCTGGCCTCTTCCCATTTCTCTTCGGCCACCATTTGCTTGAACAGACGCGAGCCGATGACGTTGGTCCGCTCGCCGACAATCAAGGGACGGTTGCTGTCTTCCGCTTCTACAAGTTCAATTCCGGAATAATACGCCCGGTGCGAGGGCGGATTCACCACGTGCGGCTTGCGGCCTTCGGCCGTCTGCGCGATGGCGCGAATATGATCTGGAGTTGTCCCGCAGCATCCGCCGACGATGTTCAGCCAGCCGCGGTCCATGAATTTTTCCAGCTGCTTGGCCAGCGAGTCCGGCGTCTCCAGATACTTGTCTTCTTCGTTCGGCAGACCGGCGTTGGGGTAGCAGGAAATCCGCGTCGACGCCATTTCGGCCAGCGTGCGGATGTGATCGGTCATCAGATCGGGACCGGTGGCGCAGTTCAGGCCGATGGACAATAGTTCGGCATGCGCGAGCGAGGCATAGAACGCATCGACTGGTTGCCCGGCGAGCATCGCGCCCCAGCGTTCGATGGTGCCCGAGACCATCACCGGCAGCTTGTAACCCAGTTCTTTTCCCAGTTGCCGGATGGCCACGATGGCCGACTTCACGTTGCGCGTGTCGAATCCCGTCTCTATAAGAAGGATATCGGCGCCGCCCTCCACCAAGCCCTTGGCCTGGATATAGTAGCTATCGCGCAGTTCATTGAAGGTCACGTCGCCGCGCAGGGTGATGGATTTCGTGGTGGGCCCCAGCGATCCGGCTACGAAGCGAGGCTTCTGCGGGGTAGAAAATTCGTCGGCTGCTCTTCGCGCCAGTTGCGCGGCCAGTATGTTTAGTTCGTGGCTCTTCGCGGCCAGCCCGAACTCGGCGAGGACAATCGGTGAGCCCTGAAAACTATTGGTTTCAATGATATCCGAGCCAGCGGCCAGGTACGCTCGATGGACATCCACAACCCATTCGGGGCGCGTGTAGCACAGGTTCTCATTGCAATTTTCGAGATTCGCCCCGCCAAAATCCTCGAGCGTAGGATGATGCTCCTGCAGCATCGTGCCCATGGCGCCGTCCAAAATGAGAATGCTCGAAGCGAGGGCGTCTTCCAAAAGTTGGCGGCGTGGACTATTCATGCTTCCTTTACGGTCGCTTGGCCTTTTCTCACTAGATATCAACGAATCCAGATATGTTGATATGATAAGCCAACCGTTCGCGTGCCGTCAATCGTGCGACGCCGGCCGCGGGCTGCCAATCCCACCGGCAGCAGCAAGGTTTACAAAACTTTACGGCAAGATTTCTCTTTCTTGCTCATTTCATGGGAGATTTCGCCCGCCTGCGGGTCGTGCTCGGCTTGACACAAATCGCGTGACAGGAGTAACATCATACATTTGGAAGTAGCCCCGCAGTGAATCGCCATCTTTATTAGTAAAGGAAACACACCATGAAACAAATCAACATAGGCATCATTGGAACCGGTTGGTGCGGCGGAATTCGCGCCGTCACCTCCGCGAACAGCCCCTGGGTGAAGGATCTGCACATCGCCGAGATCAAGCCAGAGCGCCTGAAGGAAGTCGCCGATCTGACGAATCCGAAGTCCGCTTCCCTTGACTATCATCCCATCATTGAAGACAAGTCGATTGACGCGGTGATGATCTCCACCACGCCGGAACCCACCCACTACCCGATCGCCAAAGAAGCGCTGAACGCCGGCAAGCACGTGTTCCTGGAAAAGCCCATCGCCATGGAAATGTGGGAGGCCGACGAGCTGATCGCTCTCTCCAAGAAGAAGGGCCTCTTCTTCACGATCGGCTATTCGCAGCGTTTTAATCCCAAATTCGCTTACGTGAAGCGTTCGATTGAGGACGGAACCATTGGCGAGCCCGTCAGCGCCCTGGTGAGCCGCCACATCACGCGCGGCCTTGGTAAGAAAATCGGCGGACGCGTGAAGCTGTCGCCCGCGGCGATGGAAGCGACCCACGACATCGATTTCGTGCTGTGGTGCCTGGCTCCCCGCAAGCCCATTCGCGTGTATGCGCAGGAAGTGCGGAAGATCATGAAGGGCGAGTTCAATGTGCCCGATTGCGTGTGGATCGTGGTCACGATGGACGATGGCACGGCGTTCACCATTGGCGCGGGCTGGGTTCTGCCGCCGGCCTATCCGAATTTCTCCTCCACCTGGATCGAGTTCGTCGGCACCGAAGGCGCCGTGATGGTCGATGACACGCATCGCGATGTCTACTCCACCACCATGCAGAGAGGCATCCAGTTCCCGATTTCGTCCATGCCGGGCGAGTTCGTGAATCACACCTACGCGGGTCCCATGGAACGCGAGACGATGCACTTCCTGGAATGCATCGCGAAGGGCCGTCAACCGCTAGTGACCGGCGATCAGGCTCGTATGGCGATGCAGGTTTATCAGGCCGCCGACGTATCTGTCGAAACGAACCAGCCGGTGGAGCTGGTGCACGAACCGGCCGCTCAGCTGGTATCGTAATTCATCGGGAATTCAATCCGGAATCGGGAGCGAAAGATTTTGGCCTTACAACGCACTGGTGTGTCCGAGCCTGGGGTCGCGCCAGTCGCTCCCAATTCCGTGAGTTCCAAGCCCACTAAAACCCGCTGGGGGGTCCTGATACTGATCAGCGTTATGTACCTGATCTGCTATATGGACCGCAGCAACATCTCCGTCGCCCAACCGGAAATCGCCAAAGCTTTCGGCTTCAGCAAAGCTCAAATGGGCATCATTCTGGCCGCGTTCACTTGGGCTTACGCGCTGGGACAGGTCCCTGCGGGATGGTTCGGAGATCGCTTCGGACCGAAAAAGGTTTTGAGCGTCCTCGTGACGTGGCGGTCGACGGCGGCCATCGCTACGGGAGCCGCCCTCGGCTTTCCGACGCTGTTCGGTGCGCGCTTCATGCTGGGCCTGGGCGAAGCGGGAGCGTTTCCCGTGGCCAGCCGCGCCATGCAAACGTGGTTTGCGAAATCCGAGCGCGGCCGCATCCAAGGCATTGTGCACTTCTTCAGCCGGTTCGCCTTGGCCATCACGCCACTGGTTTCCGGGCACATCCTTTTGGCGTTGGGATGGCGCTGGATTTTTTATATTTTCGGATCGATGGGCGTTCTGTGGGCCGTGGTCTTTTCCACGATTTTTCGCGATCATCCGGAAGATCACCCGGGTGTGAATCAGGCGGAACTGGCGGAGATTCGCGGATTGAACGCCGACGGCACGATCAAGGCGCTGGATCGCTCCCGCCCGGCGACGCCGTGGAAGGCCATCATCGGATCCCCGAACATGTGGTTCATCGCGATCGGCTACGGCTGTTTCTTCTTCGGGTCTAATTTTTATCTCACGTGGTATCCCACGTACTTGCGCGAGTACCGGCACCTTTCGATCCAATCGCTGGGCTTGCTCGGCTCGCTGCCGTTGTTTATCGGCATGACGGGCGACGTGGTCGGCGGATGGCTCACCGATAAGATTTATCACAAGACAGGAAACGCCCGGTTAGCGCGGCGTGCCGTCGCTGCCCCGGCATTTATCCTGGCCGGATTGTTTTCGATCCCGGCGGCGATGACCACGGATACGATGACGTGTCTGCTCTTTATTGCCGCTTCGTTCTTTTCCCTGGAGATGGTGATCGGCCCGGCATGGGCGGTGCCGATGGACGTGGGCGGACAATTTAGCGGCACGGTCACGGGAATCATGAATATGTTCGGCGCGCTGGCCGCGTCGATGACGGCGTTGATCTACGGCTACATGTTCGGCAAAGAGATGTGGGTGGCGCCGTTTATACTTTCCGCCGGCGTGATGGTGCTGGGCGCGCTGATTTGGACGTTTTTCATCGATCCCGAAAAATCGGTGGTCGGAAATTAAGTACGTGGGATCAAATGATGGACGCGCGTGTTCCTGTTGCGTGAGGTGGGCGAGATCGGCCGCGTTTTATGGCCGTCCCGACCCCGTACTGCACGAACAAAAAGAAATCGAATATAGTAAGAGGAGATCTATGAATCAGCCACGTTGGGCGTCTCGCCCGCAGCTTGCCGCATTAGCGGCGATCTTGATATCCGCCCTGCCTGCCTCGGCGCAATTGGTGGGGAAATGGGAACAGATCGCTCCCTTTCCCGAACAGCACGAAGAACTGTTCGGCGCTACGGCAAACGGGAAACTCTACGTCTTCGGCGGATTCATTCCGTTCTGGAAGGTCGCCGGCGTCGTTTACGAATACGATCCCGCCTCCAATAAATGGACCGAGAAAAAGAAAATGGCGCGTCCCGCGCATCACCTCGCGCTGACGGGCTACAACGGCAAGATCTATATCTTCGGCGGATTCGAGCCGCCTCCGGGAAC
>Ga0182030_10012140_pt1 | contig 17307 bp, 13 predicted proteins | sample 812S3MmetaG_FD_121299 | JGI IMG/M metagenome (GOLD analysis project Ga0182030, IMG submission 121299) | Permafrost microbial communities from Stordalen Mire, Sweden - 812S3M metaG (Illumina Assembly) | ecosystem: Environmental > Terrestrial > Soil > Wetlands > Permafrost | place: Sweden...
GAATTCCGAAAAGGACGAATTCGAACTCAACATGTGCACCGACGTCGACCGCAACGACAAGGCGCGGGTCTGCGTGCCCGGCACCATCAAGGTGCTGGCGCGGCGGCAGATCGAGACCTATTCAAAACTGTTTCACACCGTCGATCACGTCGAGGGCATGCTGCGGCCGGGTTTCGATTCGCTCGACGCCTTCCTGACCCACGCCTGGGCGGTGACGGTGACCGGCGCGCCGAAACTGTGGGCGATGCAGTTCGTCGAGGACAACGAGCGTTCGCCGCGGCGCTGGTATGCCGGGGCCATCGGGGCGGTGAATTTCGACGGCAGCCTCAATACCGGGCTGACCATCCGCACCATCCGCATGAAGGACGGCCTCGCCGAGGTGCGGGTCGGCGCCACCTGCCTGTTCGATTCCGATCCCGCCGCCGAGGACCGCGAATGCCAGGTCAAGGCCGCGGCCCTGTTCCAGGCGCTGCGCGGCGATCCGCCAAAACCGCTGTCGGCCTTCGCGCCGGATGCCAGCGGCTCGGGCAAGCGGGTGCTGCTGATCGATCATGACGACAGTTTTGTGCATATGCTGGCGGACTACTTCCGCCAGGTCGGCGCCACCGTCACCGTGGTCCGGCACGTTCACGCGCTGCAGATGCTGCAGCAGAACAGCTACGATCTCCTGGTATTGTCGCCGGGGCCGGGACGGCCGCAGGATTTTGCGATTTCCAACACCATCGCGGCGGCGCTCGCGAGCCGGCTGCCGATCTTCGGCGTCTGCCTCGGCGTGCAGGCGATCGGCGAATATTTCGGCGGCCAGCTCGGCCAGCTCGGCCAGCCGGCGCATGGCCGGCCCTCGCGCATCCAGGTGCGCGGCGGGCGATTGATGCAGAACCTGCCCAACGAGATCGTGATCGGACGCTATCATTCGCTCTATGTCGAGCAGGGCAGCATGCCGGACGTGCTATCGGTGACCGCGAGCACCGAGGACGGCGTGCCGATGGCCATCGAACACAGGACCCTGCCGGTCGGCGGCGTGCAGTTTCACCCGGAATCGCTGATGTCGCTCGGCGGCGAGGTCGGCCTGCGCATCGTGGAGAATGCGTTCCGGCTCGGCGCGCCGGGGAAGGCAGGTTGAGCTGATGGAGGATGTTCCGTACACGTCATTCCGGGGCGCGAGTGAAGCGAGCGAACCCGGAATCTGGAGATGATAGGCGCGAGATTCCGGGTTCGCGCTGCGCGCGCCCCGGAATGACCTTCCCAATTTCAAAGAGACACCCGATGACGTTTGAACATGACCTGAAGGCCGCCGTCCGCACCATTCCGGATTACCCGAAGCCGGGCATCCTGTTTCGCGACATCACCACCCTGCTCGGCGACGCCAGGTCGTTTCGCCGCGCCATCGACGAGCTGGTGCAGCCATGGGCGGGCAACAAGATCGACAAGGTCGCCGGCATCGAGGCGCGCGGCTTCATCATCGGCGGCGCGGTGGCGCACCAGGTTTCCGCCGGCTTCGTGCCGATCCGCAAGAAGGGCAAGCTGCCGCACACCACGGTGCGGATCGCCTACTCGCTGGAATACGGCCTCGACGAGATGGAGATGCACGCCGACGCCATCCACCCCGGCGAGCGCGTGATCCTGGTCGACGATCTGATCGCCACCGGCGGCACCGCGGAGGCCGCGGTCAAGCTGCTGCGCCAGATCGGCGCCGACGTGGTGGCGGCCTGCTTCATCATCGACCTGCCGGACCTCGGCGGTGCCGCAAAACTGCGGGCGATGGACGTGCCGGTGCGCACGCTGATGGCGTTCGACGGGCATTGAGGAGGGCGCGGGGGCGGGACGGGGCCGGGGTGGTTCACGCCGGCGATGGGCCGATTCTCCCTTTCTCCGCTTTCTTTGCGGGGAGGGTGAGGGGCTTCTCACCGCGGGTGCAGAGGCAAGGCTGAGGCTGAGGTGCGTCGTGCCATGCCGTCACCCGAAATTCGCCGTGCGAATTTCGACCCCGATCAAGTCGGAGGACGTTCACATCACGCTCTAGAATAGTGGAGCGATTCCATGAAACTTATCTTATGGGGAGCGTTCCAATGTTTGTCATTCCGGGATGCCCTCCGGCCGGCGATAGCCGGACGGAGTGCAGGCCCGGAATCCATACTCCCTGCGGTGGTCATGGATTCCGGGCTCGCTCGTGCCGGGCTTCGCGCGTTACACGCGCCCCGGAATGACAATTGTGGTTGATCGTCGCTACGCACCGAAATGATTCGAACTTCGAAATCGCGTCTCTAGGGCTCCCGGCCCGCGGCAAGGCGAATGTCCTTGATGATCATGAACAGGTGGCGCGGGTCGGTCGGCGAAGCAGCGAATCCGAAATGTCGATAGAAGGCAGCGGCTTGGTCATCCTTGGCGTGAACGGCAAGCGCGCGTATGCCGACCACGTCGGCCACTTGCAATGTTGCCCAGCGCGTCGAGCAGCAATCCTGCGCCTATGCCGTGTCCCTGCGCCGAGGTTTGGACGGCAAGGCGTGCCAGAACCAGAAGTGGGATCGGGTGGCGCGCCAGATCCGCGCGCCGGTACGCCTGGCCTGGTTTCCGATGGGTCTTGAGCTCGTCGAGCTTTGCGATGGCAAGATATTTCAACGAAAATTCATGCAAAATTCTCTACAGGATACTGGCCGGGTTCTAGGCGCTGATTTTGGAGGTCACTCACGCGAAGTGAGTTCGGTTTTGCGGGCATGATGCCATGCAGTGAAGGCCCGGACGACCTGCCTGAAGAAGCGCGGCGGCAAGAATCCATAGTCATAGCGATCGCTGTGACCGATTTTCCGAAGATCATAGCCTGGCCAATCGAACTCGTTGCCTTCCGCAACAACGATCCAAGAGCGCTCGTCATCAAGTCCGAGATGACGTTTTACTGCGGCGGGCATTTCAACCGCACCCGCAGGATCCGCGGGAGATGTATGCGTGATCGGCAGAACCACAACGAGCGTCGTATCATTTGCCGGCCGCTCGACCGTAAGAACGATGACGCTCGGACGATCCTTGCGTCCTTCTTCCTGACCCGCTTCGTGTTCGTAGTGCCACAGATACGAATAAGATATGACAAGACCGGGTTCAGGCGTGGGTATCGGCATGCGTCTCCGTTATTTCGGCTCAAGCATTGCATCGAGATGCGCATGTCGCTCGTCCATGCGCGAGGAACCGATCGCCTGAACTCTCTCGTTAGACAACTCAGCGGTCGCGAAGCTGCGGCGGCGCTGTTTGAAACGTTGGAATTCTTCGTATTCGTCCGGCGCAACGAAATAGCCCGTGATTGATCCATGGCTTGAAACCGCCACGGCCTGCCGTTGAGCGAGCATTCGATAGCGACCGAAATTCCGGGTAAATTCCGAAGCCGGGATGGTGTCAGCCATGTCCATGTGTCCTGTCTTTTACCCTCCCAATATACGCAACTTGCGTAAATACCGCAACTAGCGTATTTCACGCGAGTATCGGTGTATTCAGGCGGCGCGTTCTGGTTTCCCCTGGGCTTCCCGCCTGACGGCCACGGAATCGTCGTGCTGTGCGCTGGGATCGGAGATCTCGGGCATTGGGGCCTCCGTCTCCGCGGGCGCTCCGCCATGGTCCGCGACGACCACGCGCGTATGCTGGGTGACATTGCCGACGATGGCCTTGCCGCCATCCTCATGGGCGCGGGCCTGGATCCGGTTGCATGCGCAACCGGCGAACCAAAAGGCAAAGACGGGATGTAACGCGGCTCGCGCATTATTTCGGAAGGCGCTCACTAGGTTGCGGGGTAACGCCGCTTTTAAAGGATAGCTTCGAGACCCTTGCGCCGAATGACGTTCAGCAACACGAGAGTGGGGCCTGTCGGGCGTTTCTCGTCACGTTTGAGCTGCGAGACGTAGCCGACGGTGACGCGAAGATGGTGCGCCAGCACAGCTTGGCTCCTTGTCGCGCAGCGTCCGTATTTCCCTCCCCGTCAGCGCCTTCGCGGTGACTTGCACTGCATCACCAGGGTGACGCAGGGTGATTTTTTCATAGGCGGTCTTGTCCACAAACCCATGCTTGTGGAGAGACTTTGCCGTTGAGAGGATGGTTTTGGTCAGCCCGTCGATCTCCTTTCTTTTTTCACGCGGCATGTTTCACCTCTATGAGCTCGCTGGCCTTCAGCAGCATCTCCATCTGAGCGTTGTTCAAGGCCAGATATCGTTCGGCAGGTTCGCGGAGCGATCGCAATTGAATATCGCTGATGTTCGCCTGTTCGCTTTTCGCGAAACAGTGCAGGAAGAAAGCCCGCTCTCCCGCACGAAACGCAATCAGCGTACGATAACCGTCCGAACGACCTTGCCCTTGTCGCGCCACATGCTGCTCGATCAAACCGCCGCCTCACTCGGCATCGACCATCTTCCTGCTCCAGGTGCGGCAACCCCCCGCGGTCATTCGGCTGGCGGCTCAAGAGCAAGCACTATTTTCCCGAGCTCAACCGCGTAACGGATCAATTCGGCCAGAAGGCGTTCGTCGACCTCGGTGCGGCCCTCATACTCGGCCAGATCGCGCTCGTGATGGCTCTTCGCGAAAATCCGGGCCGCAGCAGGGTGCAGACCTTCGACCGTATGAGCAAGCGCCTGGAAGACCGTATAGCGATTTTCCGACCGGTAGCCCTTCCGCCGCAGGGCGGCCAGAGCGAGACCATGCGCCGCGCCGTAGGCGAGATCGAACCGGCTTTCAGAGGCAAGGTCCTGGTTTTGCGCATCGGCGAGGCGCCGCTTCGCGCCGTTGATCATGCCGTCGAATTCCGCGCGCGTGGCTGGCTCGCGCTTGAGCTGACCGATCTTAACGAGGTTGTCGAGCTCCTGTTTGGCCATGATTCAAGTCAGCTTCTCCACCGAAAAGGAAAAGCTTAGGCTGCGCGGCAATTTTTGCAATGACGGAATCCTTGGTGCTGAACTTGCGCTGCCAATCATCGAAGGAAAAGAAGGTCGGGTTTACGGTCCGATTCAAAACGTTCTCGGCCTTCTGCAAACCCGCATACAGATCGGCGTATGTCAGATCGTCGCCGATCACCATGAGATCGATGTCGCTGCGTGCCGTATCGGTGCCTTTCGCAATCGAACCATAGACGAAAGCAGCTTTGATCTTGTCGGCGTATGGTGCGAGCGATTGCTTCAGCGGCTCGGTCAACCCGACAGTTTTCAAGACGATGCCGTGCAGCTCTTCAAAAATCGGCGATGCACGATTGGCCTGGTAGTGCTTCTGATTACCGATGCGCTCGGCCGAGACCAGCCCGGTCTGCTCCAGGCGCGCCAATTCGCGCTCGACTGCACCTCTGCCCGAACGAACGCTTCGGATAATTTCCGATGTATAAAAGCTGCGGTCAGGATTGCCGAAAATAATCCCCAGCACGCGCTGCTGCACGCCGGAAAATAGCGCATTCGCCAGGCTCAGATTCTTCGTCATATCAACCCCATTTTGGGTACTATACACCCCAAATTGGGGATGATCCAACTAATTTAGAAACGCTGGCTTGGCGAAATTTGCACCGCCGCTGGCGAATGACCCGCAGCCGGGATTCGGCTTCGCTCCCCAGCTCATTTCACCCCCTGCAGCAACTTCCGCGCCTCACCCACCAAGTCGCGAATCCGCCTGCGCTCGGCAATCGCTTCCTCCGTGAACAGGCCGTGCCGGCGCGCGTTGCGGTTTCCGTCGGGCGCGCCGGATCGGGGCGCGCCGCCGTGCATGCGGCAGCGCCGTTTGCCGCGCACCGCCGGCGAGCGGCACGGGCCGCCGGCGCGGGTTTTGGCGCGGCAGCGCGGGCTCGCCAGCAAGGTAGCGGTATTGCGGGCGTGGTCGCTCATGCCTGCGCTGGCCGGCTGGCGGTCGCGGAATCCGGCGGCTATGCGCCGGGATCGGGGCTCCCGGACATCGGGGCCTCCGCCGCGGTCGCCGCGCCATGGTCCGGGGCGACCACGCGGGTATGCTGGGTGACGTTGCCGACGATGGCCTTGCCGCCATCCTGAACCGAGACGTTCTGCACGGTGATGGCGGGCTCGCCCTGGTTGCGATAGCGGTTCAGCGCCTCGATCTGGGCCGGAAAGGTGCGGGCCAGCCTGGCCAGCGCGCGCCCGGCGCTGTCATGCCAGGCGAGGTCTTCGGCGGTTGCGAGGTGATGGACGGATTGCATCGCCATCACGTGAACGGACACCATCTGCGCCGCCAGCATGGCCTCGACGGAATCCCGGGGCTTGATGCGCTTGATCATCGAAATCATGAAGGCGAGGTTGCCCGCGTCGGGCTTGCCCCCTTTCATGCTGGCCTTCACCAATTGTCCCAGAATGCCATACATCGCATCGCGACCGGCGACCCCCAATGTCTTCGCCATCAACTTTTCGCCGGCTTCCGGATCCGGATGGTCGAGGCGGAATCCCTCCGGCGTGAGGAGTACCTCCACCGCGGTGGGAGACCTGGTTGGGCCGGCTGCGGCGATGGCGGGCGGCGTGTCGAGGTCCAGGATGGTGTCCATGTCGGGTTCTCCTTGGGCACGCGCATCAAGGCGCGCGCGGGTTCGGCCACGCGCAGGCGATGCCTCGCTGCGGCGGGCGGTTGCAACTTCAATGGTCGGAGGTTCGGCCTGCGGTCACGCCACGGCGCCCGCCGTCAGGCAGGGCTCAGCTTTTGAGAATGGCGGGATGATGGGCTAATGCCACTGATTTGCCCGACGTGTCAAAATGTTTTTTGCCGGGAAAGCACCCCGGCCGGTGGTATTCGGCTACTTTGCATGGGGTTGTTTTCGATATTTTGCGGCAGGCCGGGTTCGTAAGCCCGCTTGCAGCTCCGCCCGCGTTGGCCCGATCGGCCATCGCCGCTGGAATTTTCCACGCCATCCGCGGGCGAATTCTTGCGATGTCGCATTGCATTTCAACGAGTCGTGCGCACGCCGACGCATCTCGTTTTCGGCACGGGGGCGGAGGGCCTTTTTCAATTTCGAGGCCAGGGATGATGGGTCCCTGTGTGCGCAGGAACGACTCGGTGGGAGCTTGTGCGGGGCCACGACCGCACCAAGGCGCGGTTCATTTGGCCGCGTGCGATAGCCCTGCCCGCAAAGAGCGGGGAGAGGCGACCTGAAGTCGCGCATGCCCCGATTCAGCTCAGGGCCATCACGTTCTGGTGGAGCGATTCCATGAAACCGATCCTATGGTCCATCATTCGTCATTCCCCGATGTGCAATTGCACATCTGAGGATGTGCCGTTGGTCGGCGACAGCCGGCCAAAGGCGCAGGCCCGGAATCCATATCCCCTGCAGGGGTTATGGATTCCGGGCTCGCGCAACAGCGCGCCCCGGAATGACGATTCAGGTCGAAATCGCGCCACGCCGCCGCGGCCCGCGCGGCCGTCGGAGCGGACGGCTCACGACCTCTGCAGCAGCAGGCTCAGCTCGAGCTCGCGAAAGCTGGTATAGTTCCTGCGGATCCATTGATGCAGTTCGGTCGAGCTGTCCTTCTCGTGGCGCAGATAGTCGGTGAAGGAGAACTTCAGCCGGCTGATGTAGGTCTTGAGAAACACCGGCAGCGCGCCGATGCGAAGGATGCGGCCGCCGGCCATGGCCGGCGGCAGCTCGCCGCGCAGCACGAATTCGTTGTCGACGACGACGATCGCGGTCGCGGGAATCTGCTGCTGCAGCATGGCAAAGCCGCGCGCCGAGGCGCGGTCGGTGTCGGCGACGAACAGGATGACCGGGGCGACGCCGCGCCGCGCCGCCTCTTTCATGAACCCGATCTCGTCCGACATCTTGAAGAACTCGTCGAAGGCGTGGAAGCCGAGATCGATCACCTTGGCGATGCCGTCATTGACGATCAGGCGGTCCATCAGCGCCATCTTGCCGAAGGTGTCGTCGACCTCGGCGGTCTCGGTGATCGCGGGCAGGTATTCCAGCAGCGACGGCTCCTTCAGGTTGATGTCGAAGGCGGCCACCGCGCCCTGTTTCAGGAGCAGGAATTCGCTCATGAGCCGCGCCATCATGGTCTTGCCGACCAGCGGGCGGGGCGAGCAGACGATGTAGACGGGGGTATGAGGCATCGGCGCTATATCAGGCGAATCCGGCGCCCAATCCAGCCAATCGGCCCGCGAAGCGCAACTATTTTTCGCCGCGGTCGCCCAGCTTGCCGGAGCCGACCAGGTCGGTCAGCTTGATGCGGTCGAATTCGCTCCAGACATTGGCCAGCCAGTGCCGGACATAGCCGCGCAGCACGAACGAATAGTTCGCCGCCTCGTCGCGGACGCCCTTGTTGGCGACGAATTTGAGGAACGGCACCGAGGCCACCTCGACCTGCTCGTAGGCCATCTCGTTGAGCTTGGGGATGGTCAGCTCGGTGGCGTCCTTGATGCGGTGGAAATAGGAATTGTAGGTCGCCTGGTCCCATTCGAAGAAGCTGGTGTTGTTGATGAAATTCTTCACCAGGAAATATTTCGCGCCCTGCATGAAGTTCGCGGTCTCGGCGATCTCGTCCAGCGAGGCGATCGAGGGCCCGAGGATGTGGAACACGGCAAAGGTGATCTGGCCGGATTTGGCGGCGTCGAGAAACCCGATGTCGCGCAGCGAGGCCAGCGCCGGCGACAGCAGGCCGGCGCGGACGTCGATCACGGTGACCGAGGGGCTCGAGGAATTCAGGGTATCGAAGATCTTCATCTGGTCCGAGGTCGTCGTCATGTCGACGATCTCGGTGATGTCGGGATGGAAGCGTTTCAGGGTGCCGCGCGGGGATTCGGTATCGAAGGCGCGGGTGGGGACGTTGTTGGCGCTGAAATAATCGAGCAGGGTCCGCGACACCGTGGTCTTGCCGACCCCGCCCTTGTCCGCGCCGACCACGATCACTACTGGCTTCGTCATGAACTTCCCTTACGCCCCATTCCCGACCGATAGCACGATCCTAGAACAAACCAGGCCGCCTGTTGGGGGAAAACCGGTGCCGCCGCCGGATCGCGCCCTCCAAGCCCCGGTCGTGGGGCAATCCCCGCCCGATCGGAACATCCCCCGGCCTGCTTTGGGCGCGAACATGGCAGAAACAAGGGAGAATTCAATTCATTAGACTGCCGTTAGGGTTAATCCTGCCGGTGTCGTTAACGCCGGTGCGGCGATGAGCACCTCTCCCCGCAAGCGGGGAGAGGTCGGCGCGAAGCGCCGGGTGAGGGGGCCTGTCAGCGAGTCTGAGCGCGTGGATACGCCCCCTCACCCCCGACCCTCTCCCCGCAAGCGGGGCGAGGGAGCAGAGGGCCATCACCGCTGCGAGTCAACATCAACTCATCGCGCTCAGCGGCGGCGGCCCCAAGGGCCGATGGAAGGGCCGATGGAAGGGCCGATGGGATTGCCGCCGGGATTGCCCCAAGGGCCCTGAGATGCGCCCTTTGACGCGCTCGCCTGATCCGCCGGATCGCTCCATGGACCTGACGGCACCGGCGGCTGACCGCCTGGCGGCGGCGGCTGGTCGCCCGGCCCGGCCTCCGGCGGCAGAGCGAGCGGCCCGGGGTCGTGTCCGCCGGCGAATTTCACCAGCGCCTGCACCCGGGACTCCACCGAAGGATGGGTCGCAAACAGGTCGGAAAACCCCTCGCGCGGATTGTCGAGGCATAATTCCATTATCGCCGAGGTGGCGCCGGGAAGCTCGCCGCGGTGCTCGATCTTGCGCAGCGCCGAGATCATGGCGTCGGGGTTCTTGGTCAGTTCAACCGATCCGGCGTCGGCCAGCAGTTCGCGCGACCGCGACAGCGCCAGCCGCACCAGTTGCGACAACAGCCAGGCCAGCCCGATCAGCGCCACCGCGACGATGATGACGATGATCGCGGCACCGCCGGAACCCTTCCTGTCGTTGTCCGAGGAGGACGACGACGACGAGGAGGAGGACCAGCTGCCGCGGCCATAGCCGCCGCCATAGCCGTAACCGTAGCCAAAATTGGTAAAACTGCGGAAGAACAATTCGGCGAAGAAGCCGACCACGCCGGCGATGATCACCGCGATCACCATCATCTGGACGTCGCCGTTGCGGATGTGGGTGAGTTCGTGGCCGAGCACCGCTTCGACCTCCTGGTCGTTCAGCGCCTTCAGGAGGCCCGAGGTGACGGTGACGGCATATTGCCGCGCGTTGAGCCCGGTGGCGTAGGCGTTCAGCGCGTCGCTGTCGATGATCTTCAGCTTCGGCATCGGGATGCCGCGCGAGATGCAGAGGTTTTCCAACAGATTGTATAGCCGCGGCTGCTGCTGCCGCGTCACGTCCTCGCCGCCGGTCACGGCATCGACGATCGACTGGTGGAAGAAATAGGCGATCACGATCCACAGCACCGCCGCACCGGTGGCATAGGGAAAGGCCGTCACCAGGTCGCGCGCCGCCGCCTGCAGATAATACGGCACGGTTTCGCCGGCATCGGTCATCCCTTCCGCGATCAGCGCGCCGGCATAGACCATGACGTAGACCAGCACGAACAGCCCGGCGAGCAGCAGCATCGAACGGAACTTGTTCGACGCGATGTGGGTGTAGAGACCATACGCGGCCATGGTGGGCGGATTCCGCTAAAGCCGGTCATTCCGGGGCGCGCCAACGGCGCGAACCCGGAATCTCCGGATTCTGCGATGTGCAATTGCACATCGCAGTTCGTCGCTTCGCGCCGCCCCGGAATGACTTGAATAAATGCATGTCATGCTGAAATGGCGCCTTCAGCCGAGTTCAGAATTTCACCGTCGGCGCCTGCTCGACGTCGGCGCGGGCGGCGCCGAGATCGAAAAATTCCTTGCGGGTGAAGCCGAAGGTGCCGGCGAACAGCGCGGCCGGCATCTGCTGGATGCCGGTGTTGTATTCCTGGACCGCGTTGTTGAAGAAGCGGCGGCTGGCCGCGATCTTGTTTTCGAGATCCGACAGCTCGCTGGCCAGCTGCTGGAAGTTGGCGTTGGCCTTGAGGTCGGGATAGGCCTCGGACAGCGCCATCAGCCTGCCGAGCGCGCCGCTGAGCTGGTTCTCGGCGGCGGCGACCTGGCCCGGTCCCTGCGCCGACATCGCGGCGCTGCGGGCCTTGACGACGTCGTCGAGCGTGCCGCGTTCATGGGCGGCGTAGCCCTTCACGGTCTCGACCAGGTTCGGGATCAGATCGTGGCGCTGCTTGAGCTGCACGTCGATGTCGGCAAAGGCCTGGCCGACCCGCTGGCTGAGCGCCACCAGGCGATTGTAGGACGCAAAGGCGAACAGCACGACAATGACGATGACGCCGATAATGATCCAGCCGCTCGACATGGCAATCAACTCCTGATGGGACAACGAACGAGAACAACCCTAGACCAAAAAACGCCCATGCGTCAGCTGCCGCCTGCACGTGGGCATCCCTTGGTCGGGCGCAAGGCGGCGTACGTTCAATAAACCGGAGATCGGCGTTCCCGACGCGATGCGGCGGGAGCAGGGTGGCTCAATCCGCCACCGCGTCGCCCCATCGCCAGCGCCGGGCACGCGCGTAGTCGGCCCTGGCGCGGCGCGGCACTTTTGCGAGCAGGAGCCCGCCAGCGGTACAGAGTTTCGCGGTTACCTCGACCTTGCTGACGACGGGCTGCGCCAGCACCCGGGCGGGACCTGCCGCCACCGGCGCGCGTGACAGCGCCAGATAGGCGAATTTCTCGTCCTCGAACGCGAGCTCTGCGCCCTTGAGGTGGCGATGCGCGCGCGAGCGGGGCAGCCGCTGGGTGAAATGACACCAGTCCGGCGCCGTCAGCGGACAGACGCCGTCGTGCGGGCAGGGGGCGATCACATGGGCGCCCGCGGCGATCAGTTGCCGGCGCAGCGCGATGATCCGCGCATAGGCGGCCGGCGTGCCGGGCTCGACGATCAGCAGCGTGTCGCGGGATTTTTCCCACAGCCGCGCGGCGAGCGGGCTTCGTTCGCCGTCGCCGATCTCGCCGATGACATAGCTTGCCACCACCAGGTCGGTCGCCGGCGCATCGGCCAGCGCGGCCCGGGCGTCGCGATGGACGTAGTTGAGATCGCGCAGCCTTGCGCTGTCGCGGACGAGCTCCAGCGCCAGCGCGCGCAAGGCGCCGTTGGCGTCCAGCAGCGTAAAACTTTGCAGCGACGCAAAGGCCTCGGCGGCCGCCCAACTGGCGGTTCCCGGACCGGCGCCGACGTCGAGCAGGCTTGCCGGCGCAAAACCCGGCCTGATGGCAGAGAGCGCGTTCAGGCTGGCCGTCACCGCGGCATAGGTCGCCGGCATGCGCGCCAGCGCGTAGGCCAGCGCATCGGGGCCGGACCGGATCGCGCTGGAATCGCCGCCGTCGCGGTAGGTCCGCGAGATCGACGTGGCGCGTTCGGCCGCGTCGTTGCGCGACAGCCCCTGCAGTCTGACCTCGAGGGCGGCCTTCAACTCGGCAGGAAGCTCGGGAGCGATCATTGCGGTCTCTTTCCCTCGCCCGCAAGGGCGCGGCCATCGCATATGGAACGAGCAGCCGCCGCATCTCTTCTTGCCCTCCCCGGCCAGGGCAGGGGAATCGCATATCGTGAAATGGAGGATGTGGAGTGTGGGTCCCGGCTCTGCGGCGCAGCGCGAAGAGCGCTGCACCGCGTCCGGGACACGATTGTGTTCCCCGGATGCTGCGCAACGCGCCGCGCTTGCGGCGTGGTGCGCTGCTGATCCGGGGTCCATGAAAAGAGATGCGGCAACCGCTCGTTCCACACGCGATGACCCTGCCCGTAACGGGGCAGGGCAGAGATGCTTCACGCCACGTGCTGATCGAGAATCTTCACCGCGTCTTCGAGATCGACCGAGACCAGCTGCGACACGCCGCGTTCGGCCATGGTGACGCCGAACAGCCGGTTCATCCGCGCCATCGTGATCGGATTGTGGGTGATGATGATGAAGCGCGTCTCGGTCGAACCGGTCATCTCGTGCAGCAGGTTGCAGAACCGCTCCACATTGTGGTCGTCGAGCGGCGCGTCGACTTCGTCCAGCACGCAGATCGGCGACGGGTTGGTAAGGAACACCGCGAAGATCAGCGACAAGGCGGTCAGCGCCTGTTCGCCGCCGGACAACAGCGACAGCGTCTGCGGCTTCTTGCCGGGCGGCTTGGCGATGATTTCGAGCCCGGCCTCCAAGGGATCGTCGCTCTCGATCAGGTGCAGGGCGGCTTCGCCGCCGCCGAACAGCTCGACGAACAGCCGCTTGAAGTGACCGTTGACGGTTTCGAACGAGGTCAACAGCCGCTCGCGCGCCTCGCGGTTGAGGCTCTGGATGCCCTGGCGCAGCCGCTTGATGGCTTCCACCAGATCGTCGCGCTCGGTGGTCAGCGAGGTGTGCTGGGCTTCGACCTCGCGCAGCTCTTCCTCGGCGCGCAGGTTGACGGCGCCGAGCCGCTCGCGGTCGCGGCGCAGCTTTTCGAGATTTTCCTCGATCTCCGCCAGTGGCGGCAGCTCCACGCCCGGCTCGATCTCGGCAAGCCCGGCCACCGCCTGCGGCTCGACTTCGAGCATGTCGTGGATTTCGCGTTCGGTGTCGACCAGGCGGCGCCGCGCGCCATCCATGCGCTCCTCGGCGCGGGCGCAGGTTTCGCGGGCGCTGCCCAGCGCTTCCAGCATGATCTTGGCGACGCGGTCGGTCTCCGCCATCACGTTTTCGGCGGCGGCCAGCGCATCGGCGGCGACGCGGCGGGCGGTTTCCGCCGCCTCGATCTCGCTGATCAGCGCGCGGCGCTTTTCGGCGAACAGAGCCGGCGCATTGTCGAGTTCGGCGCGCTCGGCTTTGACCTCGGTGACGCGGGCCTCGATGGTGGCGATCTGCGAGGCCGCACTCTGCCGGCGGTTCTGCCATTCGCTGCGCTCGGCCAGAATCGCCTGCAGGCGGCGGTCCGCCAGTTCGGCCTCGCGCGCCAGCGCCTGGGCTTCGGCGCGCACCTGGGCGGCCATGCGGCGATGGCCGTCGATGTCGCTGCGAACGGCGGCAAGCCGGGTCTCGGTCTCGAGGCTCGGCGGCAGTTCGTCGAGCGCCGCGGCGGCGCTTTCCTCCGCACCCTGGGCCTCGAGGCGGTCGGCCGTGAGGCGGCTGTGAGCCTCGGTCAGCGCCGACTTGCGCGCGGCATGGCGATTGATCTCGCGTTCGGTATCGGCATGACGCTGGCGCGCGGCATCGGCTTCGCGCTGCGCCGCCCGCCAGGCATCGCGCGCGGAAGTCTCCGCGGCGGAGGCGGCCTTCAGCTCGGCCTCGGCCGATTCCAGCGCCTGACGCTTGGCGGTGGCCTCGATGCGGGCCTGCTCGAGCTCGGTTTCGATATCGACCAGCCGCGCGCGCTCGGCCAGCCGCCGCGCCGCGCCGGTGGGAGCGTGTGCGGCGGCGACAAACCCGTCCCAGCGCCAGACATCGCCTTCCGGCGACACCAGCCGCTGGCCGGTCTTCAGCTGCGATACCAGTTCGGCGCCACGCTCCTTGGCGACGACGCCGATCTGGGCGAGGCGACGTGCCAGTTCGGAAGGCGCATCGACATGCAAGGCGAGCGCTTCGACGCCCTCCGGCAGGACAGGGTCGCCTTCGGTGACGCCGGAATTGGTCCAGCGCATCGGCGCCGACGGATCGACCGGCGCATCGAGATCGTCGCCCAGTGCGGCGCCCAGCGCCTTTTCGTATCCCTTGGCCACGGTGATGCCGTCGATGATCGGCGGCCACAGATTCTTGGTCTCGCCATTGACGAGCTTGGAGATCGTGCGCGCTTCGGTCTCGAGCCGCTGCACGCGCTTGTCGGCCTCGTTGAGCGGCGCGCGTGCGGCTTCCAGCCGCTGCCGCGCGGCGACGTGGCCGGCCTCGGAGCCCTGCGCCTCGGTTTCGGATTGCGCCAGCCTTAGTTGCGCGGTCTCGAGGCTCTCGGCCAGCGCGGCGAGGTCGCCCAAGGCGCTGGTCTCCTGCGCGAGCTTCTGCTCTTCGTTCTGGACGTTGGCGATCTCCTGATCGAGCCGCGCCAGCCGGTCGCGATAGGTCCGCACGCCGGATTCGAGCTGGTTCCGTTTCGCCGTGAGGTCGGCGAGAACGGTGGTCAGCTCGGCGAACAGGCGTTCGGCGGAGGCCAGGGTGGTTTCGGCCTCGGCGACCCGTTCGTCGACGCCGCTGCGTTTTTCAACGCGCGACTTGATCTCGTCCTTCAATTCGGTGTCTTCGCTGTCGAGCCGCTGCAGCGCCACCTCCGCATCGGAGGTCTGCTGCTGCTCGCGGGCGATATCGGCCGAAAATTGCGTCAGCCGGCGATCGAGCTCGGCGACGCGCTCCTTGGCGCGCTCTTCCTCGCGGTCGAGCGTCTCGCGCGCATTGGTGAGTCGCTGCAGTCCGGCCGCGGCGCGGGCTTCGATGTCACGCAGCGCCGGCAGTTCGGAGGCGCGCACCGCCTGGATGCGGGCCGCCTCGGCCTGCTCGCGGGTGCGCTCGGCCATCTCGCGGACATTGAGATCGTGGATCCGCTCGGCTTCGGCGACGTCGGCATTGGCCTCCAGCCAGCGCAGGTGGAACAGCATGGCCTCGGCCTTGCGCACCTTGGCCGCGACTTCGCGGTAGCGGATCGCCTGCCGGGCCTGCTTCTTCAGGCCGTCGATCTGCCCGGCCAGTTGCCCGATCACGTCCTCGACGCGGGTGAGGTTGGTCTCGGCAGCCTTGAGGCGCAATTCGGCCTCGTGGCGGCGGGCGTGCAGGCCGGCGACGCCGGCGGCGTCCTCCAGCACCCGGCGGCGCTGCTCCGGCTTGGCCTGAATGATCTCGCCGATCTTGCCCTGATGGACCAGCGCCGGCGACCGTGCGCCGGTGGCGGCGTCGGCGAACAGGAGCTGCACGTCGCGGGCGCGCACGTCGCGGCCGTTGATCCGGTACACCGAGCCCGCATCGCGCTCGATCCGGCGCGAGATTTCCAGCGTCTCCCGGTCGTTCATCGCCGCCGGCGCCGAGCGATCGGAATTGTCGATCGTCATCACCACTTCGGCGTGGTTGCGCGACGGACGGTTGCCGGAGCCGGCAAAGATCACCGCGTCCATGTCGGCGGCGCGCAGCGATTTATGCGAGGTCTCGCCCATCGCCCAGCGCAGCGCCTCGACCAGATTCGATTTGCCGCAGCCGTTGGGTCCGACCACGCCGGTGAGGCCAGCCTCGATCACGAAGTCGGTGGGCTCAACGAAGGATTTGAAACCATGGAGGCGAAGGCGAGTTAGTTTCATGGACACGATGCTCGGTTGGCGGGGCGCGAATCTCCCTGCCGGGACAATACCATAGAAGGCAATGTCGGTGTGTGGGCGAGTCGCGGCTTGCGGCCCTGATGGTCGCGACAATGGCGAGGCCGGCACGGAAGGGCAACCACCGCCCGGGGCTTTTCCCACGGGTTTTATCCAGCGTTTTATCGAAGGTTTTGCTGGGCTTGTCCGGTCTCCGCGAAAAACGGCGGGCCGGAACTGGCGAATCAGTTCTTCAGCAGCGACTTGATCCGTCTGTCGAATTTTTCAAACGAGGCGCGCCCGGCTGCCTCTCGCCGTTGATGACAAAATCGGCGTTTGGGCGAGCGGCGAGCCCGCTCAGCGACAGGGTGAAAGCGCGGCGCAGGATGACGATCAGGCCGCTTCACCTCGAATGAAGCCGGCCGGCGCCGAGCCGAATCGCTCAGCTCTTGAGCATCGATTTGATCTTCTTGTCGAATTCATCGAACGACGCCTCGCCCTTGATGACCTCGCCATTGATGAAAAAGGTCGGCGTCGAGTTCACCTTCAGCACTTCGCTGGCGTATTTCTGGTCGGCGGCGATCTTGTCGAGCAGCGCCTGATCCTTCAGGCAGTCCTCGACCGCCTGCTGGCTGAGACCGGCCTGCTTGCCGATCCGGGTCAGCGTTTCCGTGGTGTTCTTCATCACCCAGTCGTCCTGCTGCCGGAACAGCAAGTCGACCACGGTAAAATATTTCGCGGCGTCGTCCTTGGCGATGCAGCGCGCCAGCATCGAACCCGCCGCCGCCTTGATGTCGAGCGGGAATTCGCGGAACACGTAGCGCACCTTGCCGGTGTCGACATAGGCCGCCTTGATCTTCGGAAACACCTCCTTGTCGAAGGCCGCGCAATGCGGACAGGTCATGGAGGCATATTCGGTGATGGTCACCGAAGCGTTGGCGGGGCCGAGCGCCATGTCCGGCAGCGATACCGGCTTGGCGACGTCGGCGGCGCTTTGCGCCATCGCGCCGGTGATCAGGCGCAGCGGCGACAACCCGATGAGGGCGGCGAGCCCGGTCAGCGACAGGGCGGCGGTGAAGGCGCGGCGCGTGATGATCAACGGTTTGCTCCCGGATTGGCGCGTGCACGC
>Ga0182030_10012141_pt1 | contig 17306 bp, 13 predicted proteins | sample 812S3MmetaG_FD_121299 | JGI IMG/M metagenome (GOLD analysis project Ga0182030, IMG submission 121299) | Permafrost microbial communities from Stordalen Mire, Sweden - 812S3M metaG (Illumina Assembly) | ecosystem: Environmental > Terrestrial > Soil > Wetlands > Permafrost | place: Sweden...
AGATCCTCGGCGCCTGAGGGAGTGAAGCCATAAAGAACATTCTCTTGCCGCCGGGAAATCCGGGAGCCACGGACAGGGCACCGCGGGCAGCACCACGCTATCGAGACTGGGCTATCGAGACTGGGCTGGACGATGGGCGCTTGCGTTTGCTACATTAGCTTTGCCAGAGGCGCATCGATAGCGCCGTAACCCAAGATGGAGGATGCATTTCTATGTCGATACAAGACGAAGCCGGCCTCATCCTGAAACTCTACGAACTGCGCAGGGAAGACACGATGCGCAAAGCGCGAGACTGGTATTTTCGGGATTTCAACCCGCAATCGCTTGCTGACTTCACGGAAGCGATGTTTAGTGAGCACAGCGGCCATTTGCGCATGGTGGTGTCCTATTGGGAAATGGCCGCGGCGCTCGTCCATGGCGGAGCCATTAGCCTGGAGCTTTTTACCAAGACCAATGGTGAGCACGTCGGCGTCTTCTCCAAAATCGAGCCGTTGCTGGGTGAAATTCGCGGTGCATATGCACCTCAATTCGCGGTCAACCTCGAAAAGTTGATTGACGCGACACCCGATGGCCGGAAGCAGACCGCAAAGGCTCGCGAACGCATGAAATCTATCCGCGACCAGATGGCAGCAAAACAAGCGAAGGGCGCCCAGCAAGCTTAGCCCGGACTTCTCACCACGGTTGGACGCTGCCGGAAGGGGGGACTTGGAAATAATCCGGTCCACCTTGTAACGGCGGGGCCGAACAGGCTGCGGAAAAACTCTGTGGCGCTTGGCGGCAGTATTGTCAGCACCACCCCGGCGCTCAGCGCGCCACCCCTCCTCATCTGAGGAGGGGAGCGTTTTCAACAACTCCCCTCCTGATTCAGGACGGGTGGCGCCTTGGGCGCCGGGGTGGTTGTACTCCGAGGATAGTTTTTCCGCAGCCTCTAAAACCCCGCCCTTCCAGACTTGTGGTGAGAAATCCAGCTTAGAGCCGAGTGCCGTAACGCGGAGAAAAACCATTGCGCTTGAAAATTGTCCAGGCAGGTGACCCGGCTTTGCGGCAGGCGGCTCAACCCCTCACGGCCGAGGAAATTGTGCAGGAAGAAGTGCAAAGACTCATATGCGACATGCGCGAAACGATGCGCGACGCCCCGGGGGTGGGACTGGCTGCTCCGCAGGTAGGACTGCCGTTACAGCTTGCGGTGATCGAAGATCAGGAAGAATTCCTGAAAGCTGTGCCGGCGCAGGAACTCGCGCAGAAAGAACGGCGGCCGGTGCCCTTTCACGTGCTGATCAATCCCAAGATCGTGCTGGCCGGGGACGCTAAGGTGGAGTTTTTTGAGGGTTGCCTCAGCTTGACGGGTTTTTCCGCCATCGTGCCCAGGACGCACACCGTCCGCGTGGAATACCTGGACGAGCGGGGTGAACCGCGCAGCGTCGATGCCTCCGGATGGTACGCGCGGATTCTTCAGCACGAAATCGATCACCTGCACGGCACTCTCTACATCGACCATATGCACAGTCGCACGTTTACCTCCCTGGACAACTGGAACCGCCACTGGAAGGGCAAAGCGGTTGCGGGAGCGTAGCACGGGCGTCAGGGGCCAGACGCAGGCGCCGCCCGGTGCATTCCTTCCCCCCCAAGCGGCAATTCTGCGCCACCCGTTTCCTGCGGGCAGGAAATGGGTTCACCGTTCGCTGCTTTTATCCCCGATTGTTCCTACCGGCAGGAAATCTGTAACTATATTTCTAGACTCTGGCATGATTAATGCTAGGCTATAATAATGAGAGCGGCGCCGGGGTGAAATCACGCACCACATTGAAGCGCCAGGGGGCAGGGCTAGCCCCAAGGCTTTTCCCCTAACCCGGACTTCTCACCACGGTTGGACGCCGCCGGAAGGGCGGGGCTTCAGCCCCGCTGTCGCAAGATAGAGGGTTGAATGGGCCTTTAGGCGCTGAAGCCAGTTCGCTTCAGGGGTTAAACAGGCTGCGGAAAAACCCTACAATGCTGTCATCCTGAGCCCGTTCGCTGTCATTCTGAGCGCAGCGAAGAATCTCGCTCCGCCGCTCAGGGTAAACTACGCAAAGGATCTCGCTCTGTTTATTTTAAAGGCAATGCGAGATTCTTCGTCGCCGCTGCTCCTCAGAATGACAGCGCTTTAGAGTTTCTCCGCAGCCTGAAAAGCCCCTAACCCGCATTTCTCACGAAGCTGTGATCGGGTTGGCGGAAGGGCGGGGCTTCAGCCCCGCCGTTAGAGGGCCTTTCTGATGATTCCCGTGTCCCGCGCCCCTCGCAGCTTGCGGCCGCAAGCTGCGAGGGGCGCGGGACGGACAGAGGGGTGGAGCCGCGATTTCGGAGGGGCTGAAGCCCCGCCCTTCCGGTAGCCCCCAAGAGCGTTTCAGCCTGGTGAGAAGTTCGGGCTAAACCCCTCCCGAGTTCTACGGCGGGGCTGAAGCCCCGCCCTTCCATCCGCCGACTTGAAATAGCGCGAATTTCGGCAACTCGGCACTGGCTCCAAAGTCCAGAACGCGGACTGACCGCTAACCACTTTCGACTAACCACGATCGACAAACCACTGGAGGCTTCATGTCTTTAACCACAAAACGGAAAGTTACGGAGAGGAATCTGGCCGCAAACCGGCTGAACGCCCACAAATCTCACGGCCCGACGACTCCGGCCGGCAAGGCTCATTCGGCGGCGGCGGGGGTGCGTCACGGATACTATTCGCAATCGGCGGAGGTGGCTTTGGCCGCCTTGGGAGAGGACCCGGCAATGTTCAAACAGCGCCTCGAGTCGTTGATGCGCACTTATGAGCCCGCCAATGCCCTGGAAATGGGCGTGCTGTTCCGCATGGCTCGTTCCTTATGGCGGGCGGAGCGCTTTGACCGCATCCAGGAAAGCATGGCGGTGAAGCATCTGGAGCGCGTGCTTGAATCCAAGAGGCAAATGGCGGCCCTCGGCTGCGCGCCGCTGTTCGATAGGTTGCAGCGCCTGAAAGATCTGTGCTACGCAACGTGCGCGGCCCCCAACGCCGTCGTCCGTCCCGAGGGAATGAGACTGTTTGAGAACGCCTGCCACGACGTGCCGGAGGAAAAGGCCCGCCAGATTCTGCGGCTTCTGCTGCGCTTGCGGGAAATCGGGACCGCGGAAGTGCAGGCGCCCGAAGCGTGGCTGCTACCTGGGGATGACGAGGTCCCGGTGGCGGAGGGGGAGGAGCGGGAGGCCGCGCGCGTGCAACTTCTGCGCACCCTGGAGGCCGAAATCGACAGCCTCTCGGAGCGCATCATGCGGCCCGACGAAGATCCGAACAAAGTTCGTGCCCAATTCGATCGGGACGAAATCCTCGCGGCCGGCCATCCGAAGGCCGCGCTGATGAATCGAGGGGAAGAATCGAGCCTGCGACAATTGTGGCGGAGCACCGATTTATTGCTAAAAATCAAAGAAGCAGCGCGTAAGGAGGAAAATATCGAAAATGAAGGTCGACCCCGAGGACTTTATGAAAACAAAGGGCGGATAAAGCGACAAAATGTCATAAGCCGATGAGTTGCTCAAAACAAATGGCTTATCAAAAAGGCCGATGAGTTGCTGAAAACACAGGAGATAGCACGATTTCTGGACCGTAAGAATGCGAAAACCCCCTCCAATCCCCTCTATGCCGATAACTTGCAGAAAACAGAGAGCTTATATTTGGGATCTCCGCACATTTATGCCCGAGGCCGATAAGTTGATGAAAACGAAGGTAGATACAAGCGCAGAGTTATCCCGCCCGCGAGCCGGATTCCTCTGCCGCTTTTCATTGGGAACCACCGTGTTGCCGACGCGGACCGCAAACGCGGCGGTCTGCTACACGCTTGCCCACTACGAGCTGCCGTTCTGGACATTGATGGCCTTCGCCGGATGTTAACAAAAGGTGGATGTTTACCATCTTAAAGACCGCAGACTTTGAACGGCACAAAGTCTGCGCTACCCCGCTCACGCACGCGGAACACCGGTTAAAGAGCGGCTGAAGGCTTCATCCTCCCACCACGCGTGAATCCCCCCCAATTGGAAGGTTGAAAGCGGAGAAGGCCCAGTGTATAGTGGCGAATTGTCTGGCACATCAGCCCCCCAAAGGACAATTTTGCATGAATCCCATCACGCCGGAAAATCATAACCTCGGCTTCATCGGCATCGGCTATATGGGTAGGCCGATTGCGCAGAGATTGCTTGCCTCCGGCTTCCATCTGACCGCATACAACCGACACCGAAACAAGGCGGAGGAGCTTATACAATATGGCGGCAAAGTCGCGGACGGCATTGCGGAACTTTCCTCCACTTCCAATGTTGTGTTGTCGTGCCTTCCGAACGACGATGCGGTCCTGAACGTCTATCGAGGACCCGGCGGTGTATTCGCCAACGCGCGTCGCAGCTCACTGGTTATCGACATGAGCACGGTGTATCCGGAGACCGCGGAGGAACTCTGGCGACTAGGATCCGAGCGCGGAGTTGACGTCCTCGACGTGACCATTTCGGGAAGCACTCCCGCCGCCGAGCAGGGGACCCTAATCCTGTTCGGGGGTGGAGACCCGGGATGCTTCGACGCTGCCGAGTCGATCTTTCGCGTGATCGCCCGAAAGTATTTCTACCTGGGGCCCAGCGGCTCCGGAGCGACGATGAAGCTTGTTGTGAACGCGCTGCTGGGAATCGGAATGCAGGCGATTGCCGAGGCCGTTGCACTCGGTGAGAAGGCGGGTCTCGATCGCCATCGTTTGCTCGACGTGTTGTCCCAGACTGCCGTCGTCGCTCCAGCGCATGTTGGAAAGCTACAGAGAGCGATGACGGGCGACTATAGCCCGCAATTTCCGCTAAGGCTTATGAATAAGGATTTAGGGCTAATCCTCCACCTGGCGGCTGCGGTCGGTGCGCAAATGCCCGCAACACATGCAGCTTTCGAGGTTAATTCGGCCCAATTGACGCAAGCAAACGAGCAAGACTTCTCCGCCGTAATTCAGCAAATGGAAAAGCAGGCCCATTTGGAGGCTACGGACGAAGGGCGGACCCGCATTGGCGACCGCCGGGAGAAGTCAGTTTAACAAGACGGTGTCTGGTCCCGTAGCGGCCGGAAAAAGCGGAACCTGAGAATAAGTACAACCATCAAAACAGGTGTGAGCATGGAAAAGGTAAACCTTGGGTCGCAAGGCGCGATGGTCTCCGGAGGGGGACTTGGTCGCACGGAAATGAGCGAGTTCTATGCGAGCGCAAATTGGAAGAGTCGGCAGCCGCCGCGTAACCCTGCCGGCCGTGCTCAGGTCGCAGCCTCCGTGGCCCCCCTGATTCTCCGTTTGCAAAGCTCCCCCGCATTGCACGGTGTGCTGACTAACATGCTCAACGGGAGGTAAGTCAGAATGACAGGAATGGCGGAAAAGAACGAGACTGCCGGGACCTCGAAAGCCATATCCCGGCGAACTTTTATCAAGGGCGTCATCGCCGGCGGCGCGGCCGTCTCATCCGCGGGTTATCTGTTCCGCCTCTCCACCGTGCACCACCACGCGCCGGTTGCCGGCGGGGTTGAGCGGCTGATCACCCTGAACGTCAACGGGCAGCAGCGGCGAGTCGATGTGATGAAGCAAGAGACCCTGGCCTGGACGCTCCGCTACAAGCTGGGTCTCACCGGCACCAAGCTGGGATGCGACCGCGCGGAATGCGGCGCTTGTACCGTCCTGATTGACGACGTGCCGCATTATTCGTGCTCAATGCTCACGCACACTGTCCGCAACCGGAAAGTCACGACGATCGAAGGGCTGGCGGCGGCCGATGGAACCCTGCACCCGGTCCAGCAAGGAATCGTTGACGAACAGGGGTTTCAGTGCGCCTTCTGCATGTCGGGCTTCATCATGGCAACAGTGGGATTCCTGAAGACCAATCCCAACCCTACCCGGCAGGAGCTGGCGCACGGCATCTCGGGAAACCTATGCCGTTGCCAGGACTATGACAAAATCCTCACCGCGTTGATGCGCGGCGCGGAGAATCTAAGGGGGGTGAGCCGTGCGTGAGTACGGACTTCATACCAAACTGATTGGGAAAGACTACCCGACGCCGGATTTGTACGCGAAGGTGACGGGACAGTCGAAGTATGCCGAGGACTTTCGCGCCGAAGGCATGCTCTTCTGCAAACTTCTCCTGAGCCCCTTGCCGCACGCGCGGGTGAAGCGCATCCACACCCGCGAAGCGCTGGCCATGCCCGGCGTAAGGGCGATTCTTACGGCGGATGATCTTCCCATGCCGGCCGATAGCCTTACTGACAACGGCACCGTCATCAAGGCCAACAAACGCAGTGAGCGGGGCCTCACCATGGAACCGCTCTACCAGGGCGAGCCGATTCTGGCCGTGGCCGCGGTGGACGAAGTAACCGCTGCCGATGCCATCGAGAAGATTCACATCGATTTTGAGCGCCTTCCCTTTGTCGTAGACCCGCTCGATACGCTGCGGCCGGGCGGGCCGAATCCACGAACGGGCGGCAACATCTGGGGCGCCGCGCAAGGCGGGCAGCCACCCGAACTGGCGGAACTCAAGTGGACCGAGGCAGACTTTGCCGAGGCGAAGGAGGGACGCCTGCCGATGGGCAAGGCGCCGGAGGAATGGACGGTCGGTGACCTTGACGCGGGCTTCCGGCAGGCCACGCTGATTCTTGACGAGACGTTTGTGACGCCGGATACGAGTCATCAGACGCTCGAGACCCGCAGTACGATGGCTTATTGGCAGAACGGAAAGGTTTACGTTCACACCGGCACCCAGAGCACGGCTCAAACCTTGCCGGCCATTGCGCGCTGGTTGAATATCGACCGGAGCAAGGTGGTTTTCATCAGCGAATATACGGGCGGCGGATTCGGCAGCAAGATTACGGGCGGCATTTCGCTGATTATCCCTGCCCTTTTGTCGAAGAAAGCCAACGCTCCGGTGATGATGCGCCTCAGCCGCGAGGAGGAGACCTTTGTTGGACGCGCGCGCCCCAGCCTGCTGGGCCGGATGAAGGTCGGCTTCTCCAAAGAAGGGCGAATCGTGGCCCTCGACATGTTCGTTATCTGCAACAACGGTCCCTACGACAAGATGGGCGATGCCGCCACGTCCGGCCGCATGGTCTCCTTGCTTTACCAGCCGCAAACGATGCGCTGGCGTGGGGTAACGGTGTTGACGAATACGCCACCCCGCAGCGCGCAGAGCGCTCCGGGAGGCATGCAGGGGATTGCCATCATCGAGCCGATTATCGCCAAAGCGGCGCGCAAGCTGGGGGTTGACCAGGTGGCGATTCGCCGCATCAACTGCCCGGAGGGCAAGGCGCTATTCGGACCGCTCGTGCAGGGTAAGCAACAGCATGTGACGAGCACCTTCATCAAAGAAGCCCTCGACCGCGGTGCGGAGAAGTTCAAATGGAGCGAGAGGGTGGCGCGTACTCCCAAGCGAAGTGGCACGAAGGTTCGGGGCGTGGGCGTATCGCTGAGCTGTTATGTAGGTGGCACGATTGGATTTGACGGGCTTCTGGTCATCAAACCTGATGGCCGGATCTCGTTTCAATCCGGCATCGGCAATCTGGGGACGGAGAACGTAATTGACGTCCATCGGGTCGGCGCGGAGATATTGGGGGTGCCCTGGGAGAAATGCGATATCGTCTGGGGCAATACGACTAAGAATCTTCCGTGGAGTTGCGTATCGGGCGGCAGCCAGACGACTCACGCGATGACGCGCGCCGCGCACGCGGTGGCCATGGATGCCAGGAAAAAACTCCAGGAAATCGCAGCGAAGAGTCTAGGCGGCAAGCCGGAAGATTACGAAGTGGCCCACGAACGCGTTTTTCGGAAAGGCGGCGGAGCGGGCCTGACCTTGGCACAAGCGGCCGAGCGCGCGATTCAACTAGGCGGCATTTATGACGGCCACGAGGCGCCGCCAGAGGTCAACAAAATGACCAAAGCCTCAGTGGCGGCCCTGGCGGGCCAGGGCCTGGTGGCCGCCGCGAAGGATCAGTATCCGCACGATGGAGCGACCCATTCGTTTGTTGCCAGTTTTGCCGAGGTCGAAGTCGATGTGGAAACGGGGAAGTACTATATCGTGGATTTTCTTGCCTACGCCGACGTCGGCACGGTGATCCACCCGCGCGCGCTCGGAGGGCAGGTCCTGGGCCGGTCAACGCTGGGAATCGGCCATGCCATCGGCCAAAAGTGGGTCTTTGACCCCCAGTACGGCATCATGGTGTCCAAACGGTTCCACCACAGCAAGCCGCCCACGATTCTGGATGTCCCCGTGAACATGCAATGGGAAGCCCTGGATATTCCCGACCCGGAGACCCCCGTCGGCGCTCGCGGTATCGGCGAACCGCCCGTTGGCGGCGGATGTGCCTCCATCCTGAACGCCCTTTCGGACGCTCTGGGGGATGAGATCTTCCGGCGCGCGCCTGTCAACGCCGACACTATTTTGACATCGCTCGAATCCGGACGGCCGACGCAACATCCACTCACGGCGCATATTTAGGATTTCTCGTTTCAGACCACCCCGTCGCTCGGCGCGCCACCCCTCCTCATTTGAGGAGGGGAGCTATTAAAGAACTCCCCTCCTGATTCAGGAGGGGTGGCGCGCCGAGCGACGGGGTGGTTACGCGCGCGGGGTTACGCGCGGGTGGTTGCCCGCAGTTAGATGTTGGGAGGAGATCATGGCGGTTATACGCGATGTAATGCCGGCTTTTGAACTGTATCAGCCAAGCTCCATCACTGATGCCCAGAAGCTTCTCCAACAACTCGGAGCGGACGCTTGGGTGATGGCCGGCGGGCTGGATAGCTTCGACTGGCTCAAGGACCGCATCAAGAAACCCAAGGCGGTTGTGGACCTGAGTGGCATCGACGAGCTCAAAGGCATTCGCACCACGGACGACGGCATTGAAATCGGCGCCATGACCACCCTGACCGAGGTCGTGCGAAACCCGGTCATTCGGGAGAAGTACAGCCTGCTCTCGCAGGGCGCGGAATTAGCCGCGTCACCGCAAATCCGCAACCAGGGCACGATCGGGGGCAACGTATCGCAGGACGCGCGTTGCTGGTATTACCGGGCGGGTTGGCCGTGTTACCGAGCCAGCGGGAATATCTGCTATGCCGACACGCCCACGGGCCGGAACCGTGAGCACGCCATTCTTCATGCCGAGCGATGCGTCGCGGTAAACCCGTCTGATTCGGCCCCCGCCTTGATCGCCTTAGACGCCAAATTCGTCATCGCCACGCCGAAAGGTGCGCGCATCGTCGATGCGGAGAATTACTTCATCGGACCTGAAATCGATATCACGCGGCTGAACATCCTTCAGCCTGGTGATTTGCTGACGGCCATTCGCATCCCGTCCACCTGGGCCGGCGCGCAATTTTATTTTGAGAAAGTACGTGACCGGAACGTTTGGGACTTTGCCCTGTTGAACGTGGCCTCGGCTATGGTCGTATCGGGCGGCACGATTGAGCGAATCCGCCTGGCGGTGAACGCCGCCGCCGCTCGTCCCTTGCGCTTAAAGGCCGTTGAAGATGCCGTTCGTGGTAAATCCCCTGACGCGGCAACCGGTGAGATGGCGGGAAAACTGGCGGTGGAGGGCGCCGTCCCCTTACAGTTCAACGCCTATAAGATCCCATTGATGAGGAACCTGGTGAAGCGCGCCATCGGTGGAGTTGAGGAGGCAAAATGGGCATCGTAGAGTGGGCCACGAGTCCCTGGGGCCAACACGTCCCCATCCATATCGCCTGGTTTTTGATTTGGGTTGCGGCGATAGCGGGGTTGTCCTTTTTCGTCGTGCACGCCATCTACGTGAGGTACTTCGCCCCAGAAGAGGAGTTCGCCGGTGGCGTCGCGCCTGAACTCGCAGCCCGCGTGCCCGAACGCGTCCCTCGGCACTCCCTTGCCGCTCGCCTCTTTCACTGGGTCATGGCAGCCTCCATGTTCACGCTGTTGTTCACGGCGTTCCTGCCGAAGGTTGGCATCCGGTTTAACTGGGTAACCTATCATTGGATCGCGGGAACGGTGTTGACCATCTCCATCATCTTTCATGTGATCCATGCCTCCTTCTGGCTGGACTTCTGGTCGATCTGGCCTGACCGGGCCGACCTTGAGGATGCGGTGCGAAGGGTTCGGCGGTTCATGGGGCAACCCGCGCCGCCGCCGCGAAGATTCGCGAAATATCCGTTGGAAAACAAGCTGTACCACGGCGCGATCATGGCCACCGGCCTTTCGGTGATCCTGACGGGTGTGTTCATGATGTTCCGCGTCCGCACTATTTTCTTTCCCCGCAATCCCTATTTGTTTGGCGACATGACTTGGGGCATGATGTATGTGCTCCACGGGCTGGCGGGAGTGGGGCTCATCACCCTGGTCATGGTACACGTCTACTTCGCGATCCGGCCGGAAAAATTGGATATTACGAAGTCGATGATCTTCGGGACGATGAAGCGCGACTTTTATCTGCAACACTACGACCCGGAACGATGGACCATCGAGGGCGGCGACTCGGCGCCAAAGACCGGCGGAAAGGGTACAAAGATATAATCCATGCTCGGCGATTTGCAGGAGCGCGGTGAAACCATCGAGGAATGCTACGAATTCATGCTGGCCTACGCGGCGCAGGGACTTCCGAGTGAGGAAGGCAGCCGGGCAGGCGGGCAGGTGCGCGAATTCCTGACGCGTGCCGCGAAAGCGCTGGACGGATTGGCGGGGAGCTTTGGCGCGTCGATAGAAGAGGAAGGCCTGGAGCCCGCCGCGAAATACCATGCGTTCCTTGCGGTTCTGGAGCGCGACGCCCGTGACTCACTCGCCGCCCTGGAACTGGTTCTCGCCCAACCGGTCATCAGTTCTCAGCTCATCGACAATCTGAATGCCTCCATTCATCTACGTGCCGTGCTCACGGACATGTTTCTGGTGGGCGAGATCATCGCGAAGCAACGCCCGGTGGTAAAGCCGGGAGAATGAAAGTATCGGAGCCGGTCGTCATCGACCGCGCGCGCCGGGGATTGTTGCCATTTCTAGTGTGGTGTCCCACGTAAGAATTGACAATAGGCGAGACCCCCTCACCCGGCCCGCCCCGGCTGGCGATTACGCCGGATGCGCGCCACCCTCTCCCCCAAAGGGGCGAGGGCAATAAGATCCATCCTCCCCTCGGTGGCCGTGGCGACCGAGGGGCCCGGGGGTGAGGGGGTCCTTGCAACATGCCATTGTCAAATCTTATCCGGGACACCACACTAGGGATGGCCAGCGGCGCCAGTGTCGCTACCATCTATTACAATCAGCCCTGCTTCCGGAGATCACTCGCACCTTCCATCTTTCTCCCAGCCCCGGCGGAGCCATGGCGGTTGCCACGCAACTTGGATTTGCCGCCGGGAATTTGTTCGTTCCGCCTCTGGGCGACGTGGTGGAGTGTGGGAAACTAATCTTGCGGCACTTTGCCGCATTCATGACGTACAATGCTGCCGTACTGATCGCCACCCTTAACTCGGGAGAATGACATGAAAAGACGTGGATTCTTGGTTTCGTCGCTGGCCGCCTCGGCGCTTGCGGGTGTGGCGCCCTCGGCTGATGCAACGCCTCCCTTGGCCCGGCCAACAGAGGCCGGGCGCGAATACTACGAAATACGAAGGTATCTGCTTCGCCGCGGCCCGCAGCAACATAAGATCGACAATTACTTTCGCGACGCCAACATCCCGGCGCTGAACCGTCACGGGATCAGGCCGGTGGGCGTTTTCAATACCACCATCGGACCCGGCAGCCCCTCGCTTTACGTGCTGGCGCCGCACTCATCGGTCGAGTCCGCGGTTACTATTCACGACCGGTTGGCGGCCGACCCGGAGTATCTGCAAGCGGGCGCTGCTTTCATTAATGCCACCCCGGCTGAACCTTCCTACGTGCGCGTGGAAAGCTTTTTGCTCGCAGCCTTTGCGGGCATGCCGAAACTGGAAGTGCCGTCCGGCGCGGCCGAAAACAAGCCGCGAATTTTTGAGCTTCGCACTTACGAGAGTCACAGCAAGAAAGCTAATCGCACCAAGATCGGGATGTTCAGCAGCGCCGAGATCGCGATCTTCAGGCGAACCGGTCTGCAACCCGTGTTCTTTGGCGAAACGATGGTGGGCGCGGGCATGCCCAGCCTGACTTACATGCTGACCTTCGCGGACATGGAGGAGCGCACCCGTAGCTGGGCCGCCTTCGTCGCCGATCCCGAGTGGAAGAAGCTGAGCTCAACGCCGGGGTATACGGACCCCGAAATCGTCTCCAACATTAGCAACGTGATTCTCTCACCCGCGCCTTACTCGCAAATTTGAGGGGGTGACGGGAGCCGGAAAGACGTGAGACGAATACAATTGACGATTGACCCTGTGCGCCTCGGGCTAAGTGAGCGTGCCGGCGCCAGACTTGCGGATGGGGTCGAGGTAAGCCATCCGCCGGGCCCGCTACAGGTTTCCGTGGTGGCAGGATCGGGGTTTCCGCAGGGTCGCCTCCCTACAGCAAAAGAATGTTGACAGGCGCAAGATTGCGAAAGCATAACCTGAACGGGGCCAACATTATCCCTCCCCTGGCGCGGACGTCACAGGCGGTGGCCAATATTACGGTCTGTGCAATCGACGCCCGGCCCTTGGACGGCATATCAGCCCCACTCTGCACCGCCGCCCACCTGCCGGGCCTTCTACTCATTGCGCACCCGGCTGTGGTTCTTACGTGCGGATTTGGGGGCGAGAAATCGACAGGGATTGGACACCGGCCTTGACAAGGGAATTCCCATATGTTATTCGAAAGCAATGAAACCCAGATAGGGTTTCCAGATTTTTTACCTTGGTCGCTTGGCACGCCTGCTTTCGCATGCCAGTTAAGCCTCATAGAGTAGAAGGGAAGCACAAACGTAGTGGAAAGACTGCCTTTCTCAATTTGGATCCAGGAACAGGGGATTTCACCTGGAGGCGAGAGCCTTCCCGGATCCATGTGTACTGCAATTGGTCGGGGTACCCGGGTCGAACCAATGGAATGTTCGCGAATTCAAATCTGGAAGGATGAATGAGTTATGAAAAACCGATTGGGAACTTTGATAATTCTATTGCTACTCGCGACCGGGACCATTTGGGCGGGCGTCACGGCGAGCATTTCCGGAACTGTGACCGACCCCACGGGAGGGGTCATTCCTAATGCGGCGGTTACTACCCACAATACCGACACGGGAATTGATGAGTCGACCCGGACGAACGCCCAGGGGTTCTATTCCTTTCCGGCCCTCCCCCCAGGGAAATATGAATTGCGGATCAAGGCCGCCGGATTTGAGGAATACCGGGAGACGGGTCTGGTGCTGGACGTCAACAACGCCTTGCGCATTGATGCCGCGATGAAGGTGGGCTCCGTCAGCCAGGAGGTGAGCGTCTCCTCCACCTCGGTGCACGTTGAAACCACCACCACCCAGATGGGCGAGGTGATCGGGACCACCAAGATGACCGGGCTTCCTCTGAATGGCCGCAGTTACACGGACCTGCTGGCTCTGCAACCGGGCGTGGCCCCCGCCAGCAGCGGTGAGGGTTCCGGCATGGCCGTTTCCGGGAACTTGAATCCCGGGGCGCTCTCGGTGAGCGGGCAGCGAGAAGCGGCGAATGGCTTCATGGTGAACGGCGGCAACGCGGAGGAGAGGCTTTACAACAACACCGCCATCATCCCCAATCTGGATTCCATTGCGGAGTTTCGCATTCTGACCAACAACGCCGACGCCGAATACGGCAACTATTCCGGCGGGATGATCAACGTCGTCACCAAGTCGGGCACCAACCGGTACCATGGTGACGTCTTTGAGTTCATGCGCAACCCCCATTTGGACGCCCGGAACTTCTACTCTCCCACTGAGGCGGTACTCCACCAGAATCAATTCGGCGCCACGGGTGGTGGGCCCATCTTGCACGACAAACTGTTCTTTTTCACCGACTATCAAGGGACACGCATGGTGAACGGCCTCGATAGCGGGGTCATTTCGGTTCCCTCGGCTCAAGACCAAACTGGCAACCTGTCGGACGTAGCCAGTCTCCTCACCGGCACGGTGAACGGCGCAGCGTGGGCCAACACCTTGACGCAAACCTTGGGCTACCCCGTGACGAGCGGCGAACCCTATTACACGCCGGGTTGCACCTCCAGCGCACAATGCGTGCTACCGAACGCCACCATTCCTCAGTCGGCGTTTTCGGCTCCCGCCAAGGCCGACGCGAAGTATATTCCGGCTCCCAATACCGCCGCGGGCTTCAGCACGTCCGCTTACGACGAAACGCTCAGGGACGACAAAGCCAGCGCGCGAATCGATGGGAATACCCGCTTCGGGATGATTACGGGCTACTACTTCGTTGACGATTTCACCTTAGTGAATCCCTACGGCTCGGACAATATCCCCGGCTTTGCCTCGGGAAACAACGGCCGGGCACAGATGTTGAACTTGGGCATCACCAAGACGTTTGGCGCCAGCTCCGTCAACGAACTCCACATCGGTTACATGCGGGATATACAGTTTTCCGGTACCCCGATGGGCGGGCTGGGCGAGTCGCTGTCCTCCCAGGGGTTTACCGGAATCTTTCCGATGAATCCCTCTTATGAGGGGGTTGAGCCCATGGGCTTCAACAACTACAACATCGGGGTTGCGAACAATTTCCTGCGGGTGTACGACAACACCTACAACTTTGCGGACAACTTCTCCAAGGTCATGGGTACGCATACCCTGAAGTTTGGCGGGGGCTACGCCTACGACCAGGTGGAGTATCGCTTTACCCTGAACCTGAACGGCTCGTTCAATTTTAACGGCAACGAGACGGGTTATGACTTTGCCGATTTCCTGCTGGGCGCGCCGAACGGCTACTCGCAGGGCTTGCAATTACCCGTATACAGCCGTGCCCGGACGTACAGCCTCTACGCGCAGGATAGCTGGCGGGCCAAGAAGAACCTGACCCTGAACTATGGATTGCGATGGGAAGTGAGCTCTCCGTGGTGGGAGGCCCACAACGAATTTGAGGCCCTGGTGCCCGGCTGCCAATCGAAAGAGTTTCCGGGATCGCCAGCAGGCTGGTGTTTTCCCGGCGACCCGGGCGTTCCCAACACGCTTTCACCGACCCGCTACAACAACTTTGCCCCACGCCTGGGCATCGCCTACTCGCCGCACCCGGAAGGCGGCTTCCTCCGCAAATTGTTCGGAGGCTCGGGCGAAACGAGTATCCGTGCCGCTTACGGCATTTACTACAGCTCGTATGAGAACCGCATTGTGGAGCAGGAGAGTGGAGACGCGCCCTACGGCTACTGGTACCAACTTGGTTATCAACCGGATCTCACGACCCCCTTTGTGGCGCGTAACAATGGTACCAATTACGGCCAGCGGTTTCCGTTCCCCGTGCCTCCTCTCAATGTCAGCGCCTCCAGCCCCGACACTTCCGTCAATTGGGCTAACTTCGTGCCCATCGGCAGTTCGCCGGGTTTCTCGACCACCAATCGCCTCCCCTATGCGGAGCATTACAACTTCTCGCTCCAGCGCCAATTCGGGTCGGCGACCATCCTCTCGGTCAGCTACGTGGGCACGCAGGGCCACCGGTTGCTGGCTACTGTCGCGGGCAATCCCTCCAATCCAGCACTGTGCGAGAGCTTAGCGGGATCGGGATGTGGTCCGGGCAACGAGGACTCCGGTCCGTTTACGAGCGCCACGGGCCAACTGATTTACTCGGTTCGCTCGCCTTTCAATGAGGTCGTGACTGGCCTGAACGGTCCCACGGAAGCCTTTGCCAGCGACGGCTATATTGCGACCATGGCCAATTCAAACTACAACTCCCTTGAGGTCACGATGCGCCGCACCCTGGGCCGGGCCGAATTCCTGGCCGGCTACACCTGGTCCAAGTCGCTCGATAACTCCTCCGGCAACGGCTTGGGCCAGGGCGACAACATCAACCCCTTCAACCCCTCCGTCAGCAAGGCCCTCTCCGCCTTCAATGTCGCGCAGAACTTTGTGGTCAGTTACTCCTATCGGATGCCTTTTGACAAACTTCCCGGCCCCAAACGGCTGACGAATGGCTGGTTGCTGAACGGCATCACGCGCTTCACGACGGGATTCCCCGTCTATATCCTGGAAACTGACGACCGTTCGATTCTGGGGACTGGCGGAGTCGGGCAGGGTAATGACATCGACGAGCCGAACCGCCTGCCTGGCAGCCTGAGTATCCAGAATCCCCGCGCCGAAGTTATTCCCAACCCGAACAACCCCACGGGAAGCAATCCCTATTTCAACAGTGCTCTATTCCCCCGGGAGGCCCTGGGGCAACTCGGCAATGCCAATCGTCGCGCCTTCGACGGACCGGGCTGGAACAACTTTGACTTGTCCATTACCAAAGATGTCCGCTTGACGGAAACGATGAGCCTGCAGTTCCGCGGCGAATTCTTCAATTCCTGGAACCACGCCCAATTCGGAACGCCGATCGGAAACTTGAATAACTCGGATTTCGGCTTTGTGACGGGTGCCAACGCGCCGCGAATCGGCCAGGTTGGTGCGAAGTTCTTCTTCTAGTGGATCTCCGCGGCCCTGGGCGGGAGAGAATCCCGCCCAGGCGCCGCAAGTCCGGTAGTGGTGTCATTGGGAAGTGGCACGGGCGTCCGAAGCCGTGAAAAAATCGGATTTTCAAATTTTGGCATCATGCCTTTTCAATGAGTTACATCGTGGATAACAGGCCCAAAATTGATTTTTTCACAGCTTCTCCCGCCCGTGGACGGTCACGGCGAAGATGGCCGGGCCACCGCAAATGACACCACTACCCGCAAGTCCAATCCCCTTGATTGTTCGTGGGGTCCTGGCGCGTGAGGTTAGTTTGCTGAATGCGCGAACGGGGAATCTTGGCAAGCGCTGGCGGGCGCTGACGGGGAACCAAGACCATACAACGTCGTCATTATTAACCATTAAGTTGGAGACTCATGGATGTAGATATTATAAATTTCAAAATCAGGTGTTTTTCGAGGTGAAGAATGAAAGAAGACGAATTAGCCATAAATGGTGGGAAGCCTGTCCGCAAGGCGCCACTTCCGTTGGAGTTCCCGGGCGTTCATCACATGGACGCAAAGGAAGTTCAAGCGGCGGTGAGGGTGCTCAAGGCCCGGTCGCTATTTCGATACTACGGCGTGAAGTTGCAGAAGGAGGTGGAGAAGCTGGAGTCCGAGTTTGCGCAAGTTGTGGGAACGAAGTATGCGATCGGGGTGTCCAGCGGCACGGGCGCCCTGCACACAGCTTTGTCCGCGCTGGGAGTGGGGCCCGGGCAGGAGGTGATTGTTCCGGCCTACATGTGGGTCTCGGTACT
>Ga0182030_10012142_pt1 | contig 17305 bp, 28 predicted proteins | sample 812S3MmetaG_FD_121299 | JGI IMG/M metagenome (GOLD analysis project Ga0182030, IMG submission 121299) | Permafrost microbial communities from Stordalen Mire, Sweden - 812S3M metaG (Illumina Assembly) | ecosystem: Environmental > Terrestrial > Soil > Wetlands > Permafrost | place: Sweden...
ATTTTTTTTTATTAAAAAAAAAAACAGAAGAATGTATAATGTACAAGTCAATGCTGAAATCTCGTTAGACTCTCTCTCATGAACGACAGCGACTTGCTTCTCGAACGCTTGATAAGCACCATGCCCAAGAACCCACAGCAAAAATGGCATGAAATGAGCGATGCGTATGGATGTAGCTTATGGGACATCTATCCAACATGCCAAGTGGCAGGCATTGGTGAAGACGACACCATAATCATCGACGGAGCCTACGGTACCAGCATCCGGTGGCAAAACTTCCATCGAATTTGGAACAACCGCCGAGGATCATGGAAACGATGGTTATCATGGAAGCTCCTTCATAGCTCATCGATATTCGTGCTCATCGGCTTCATCCTCATTGGCATAGGGGCCCAAGAAAATGCTCCAATGACATCTACCAATAACTCTAACGGTTACTCTACCGGTTATGCCACCGATTACTCTGGAAGTCCATCTAGCGGTGGCTCTACCGGAGCTGGGAATACTTCCATTGGTATTGGCGTTATCCTGCTGCTGCTAGGGATGTCAGGATGGTTCATGGCTCCCCGCCTCTTACAAATCATACTAGGTGGGAAATTTTGGGATCAGCAAGCGGCGGTGTTTGGGTTCGAAGGCTACATGAACCTGGCAACTATCGAGAGATCTATCTTTGGTGGTAATTTCAATCGTCTCCAGTGGTCCACTAACGGATCGCCACTTTCGCGACATCAGAAGAATAGCTTCGGAGAATGCGTTGGAGTCGACCCCACTGACGGTGTCGATGTCCGGAACCTCGTGGAGAAGGCGAAGACTGCTGGTCCCGGCGATCAGAGGGTATGCTTTCCTATCCATCTCTTCATTTGCGTCGTATGATTAAATATCTATAGATCTTTACTATCGTGGATACGTATTCCATGGAAGTAACCATGTTCGAAGCCGCACGCCCACCCATCGCGCTCGTCATCTGCGGTTCTGAGGGTGGCATGAAACGTGCTATTGGCTGCTCTTATGATTGGACTACTGGAACACTGTATCGTGAGACCGTATTGAGGATGCAGACAACTGTCTTGGATCGTATGGATAGGGTCAACAAGATCAAATTTGGACTTAAAAGACCGAATCTTACAGTTCATCCACGTGTGGCGAACTAAAAGCTTTCGCTGGGTTTATGGAATGCGATCATGTGTTGGAAGTAGGAGCGGGATGAATAGAAAGGGCGTCGAGGTAGCGTTGGAATTAATGGATGGTAGGAGCGAACGGAACTCCACAAAGCTATGTACTTTTCATTCGTACTTTTTTTCCTTAATTTCGATCTTATTTCTTAAAATACGGCCAGGTTAATCGTCTCTTTAACTAAAATATTCTTGAAGGGGAATAAGTGGTGGTGATTTATGTGTATTTACTGCTCCGATATCCTTACCATGCAGCTTTCCCCAAGCCCTCTGTAGCAGCATTTATAAACACAAAATATCAATATTTTCAGCTCACCAGATTCTTTACCGTATTTTGTAAATCATAGTTACACTCAAAAACAAAACCCATCTCATTACCTCAAATATAAGACGAGATCACTAATCAGATCCATAAGCCTCCTCATACTCCTCCTGGTACTCCTCCCTTGCCTCCTCCAAACTCTCCCTATCACTACTGCTAACACTGCTTCCGCTCGCCGTCTCATCCGGCAATGGTGCATTGACCAACGGGTTTGCCCCTTGCGCATAATCCCCTCCATGTGGATATCCACAACCACCTTGATGATCGTCATCGTCTATTGCATTCATCAGCACCATTCCACATCATTATATTTCTCTCCATTCAAAATATGGGGAGCAAAAGAGGGGGGGAAATACCCAGAACATTCGCCAAAACCGCTCCCCCAATAGCACCAGCAGCTAACCCTCCAGCTGCACCGAGCATCATACTCCCTTTCCCGTCTTTCTTCCGCTCTCCACCATAACCTCCGCCTGGGGCACCACAGCCCTGCCCACTTAAAGCACCGTATTCCGGTCCTCCTCGGGGGGTGCCGTAGGAGGTTGTTGTAGGTATGTTCCAACTCACCTGGTTCGTAGATAGTTCGAGGAATGCCCATCGTTGACCGGAGGGGTCCCAGAGGGGGAGCCAGCCTTGGGGTACAGAGGGTGGAGGCGGTTGGGCCGAGGGGGTTTGATAATATTGTTGGGGAGGGGTGCCGTATTGTGGTCCACCGTATTGGGGATTTGGAAGGGGAGCACCATAGGGTTGCTGTAGTGCTGGGCTGCCATATTGAGGCACACTGTATGGTTGTTCGTAACCTTGTTTTCATGATTAGTGAATCGATATACTTCCCTCGAAGCGGCACGGAAGGGCAGTATACCTCGTTGCGCAAGACCTTGTTCCTCAGTCTTCTTATCCTTATCAAACAGTCCCCCTATCTCCTTATTCATCTTTGAGAAAAACGACATCTTTTTTATCCCAACCCAGAAACCCTTTTGAATTTCCAATTTTCCACCAAAACTCGTAAATTAAAAATCAAAACAACGAACGGGGCCAGATTCAATAAATATACGGAGCGATGAAACTTGGCATGCATATCCAACGAGTGGGGGGCTTGTCGCGTTTCACATCATCCAATGGCCCAAACAGCACTATTTGAATACGAACCCCCGCTCCATGCGGTTCTACCCGTAAGCAAAGAGCGTGAGAGGCCTGTTGAGCTGAAAAACGCTTGGATTTCGTGCAGGCCAAGCCCTTTGAAGGTATGTAAATGGCGCATTTCACTTGGCGACTTGGCAGGTTTGCTGGCACGCTTGGCTGGGATCCGAGATCCGAGATAGATGGAAATGGACCTCAAAAGAAGTTAAATCAAATCCATGATGGAAGACAAGAGCTGAGAGAAGTTATAGATAGCTAAAATACATCAAGGTAGAAGAAAGGGTGGACAATCAAAACCAAAATTTTTGGGTATTAAGTGAAGGATCCGGCTGAGAGCACACGAAACGCAGCTCTGATGAGTTGAACATCAAGCAGAATATCTATCACCCTAAAACAAAACAGAACGGACTCAAACCTCCAACGTACCCTCCATAACCTCAACCGCCTTTCCGCTCAGCACCACCCTCTCAATCCCTACCCCACCCTCTCCCCTGCTAACCTCCACAGAAATCTCGTTCTTCCTCCCCATCTCCACCCCCTGCGTGAATGCAAATTTGAACGGTCCTTTCCCCGCCTCCTTCTCTTCCTTCAGCGCCAAATAGCACCCTAACGCCGAACTCGCACTCCCGGTTCCGGGATCCTCTCTGCTCCCAAACATCCTCGTCCTATACTTCTTCCTCCCAAACTCATCCACCCCCTGACTCACAAAATACATAGTCCCAATCAACCCCACTTGCCATCCCTCATCAAGCGGAGTTGCTGTATACGTACTACCATGATATTTAACATTCAAATTCTCCCTCGCCTTTGCCAAGGTCTCCAAATCCTTTAGCTCCACAAAAATGAAAGACATCCCTTTCACAATACTCGTCGTCTCTGCTGGAACTGAGGTTAAATCACTAACATACTTCACCTCATGAACATGAAAGTTCTGCGGGATTACAGCCCGCACTTCTCCGGTCTCGACATCTTTTGAGATTGGGATACGTCCCGCTTTCGTGATCACGGCTTCGGTGTTTTGACCGAGAGTGTTGAGAAGATAGTGTGAAGTACCGATTGTAGGATGCCCGGCAAATGGGACTTCGGCCTGGGAGGTGAATATGTCGATTTCGACGGAGGTGTAGGGGGTGTTTGGGGCCGGGAGGTGCAGGAAGACGATCTCGGAGAGGTTAAATTCGGAGGCTATTCGTTGTTTTTGGGTTTGAGTGAGGGTGGGTGAAGAGGAGGAGGGGACCCGGATGATTGCTACAGGGTTGCCGGCGTAGGGGGTGCTGGTGAAGGCGTCGAGGGTTGTGAAGGAGAGCTTCATGGTGAAGGTTCTTTGAAGCGGGGGTTGTCAGCTATTTCTGAGGTGGTGGCGGGAATGAGAACTCCTTCTCGATGGTTTCCGAGAAGATATTTGAGAATTTCAATGATGAGGGTGTTGATGTTGATGGAAGAGTTGAGGCTTCTTATGTCAACTTCCCCATTGTCTGAGTCATATTATGGAGCGGGGTATGGCGTGTTTGCAGAATTGTTCCTATTCGCGTTTTCGTATTCGTATGCGTATGCGTATCAATGATGCGAATGCATGGATTTCCAAACATGAAAGGGGAAGCTCGATTGATGCGCGCCCTTCAAGTGATGAGCAAGTAGAGAATCGGTTTGAAGATGAGCCGAATGTGGAGGTATCACGTGGTTCACTCCCCTTTCCTAGGAGTTGGCCGGTCTAGCGTTTCATGCCCAGCCTTATTTCAAATACGTTTCACCATGAGTCTGCTCGTGATACAAAGCCACGCTGCAATTATTTGCAGAAATGGCGCTCGGTGAGAATTGCTTTCTGTATAAAGAAAGTGAGGCTTTCGATAATTGTCTTGCTCCAATAGGAATGACCCGTGCCTTCGGTCAACCGAAATGGGCATTACAAGTTCTGGGACACCCATTGGTGATACTTCCGGGGATTCGCTACTGCTTCATTATTCTCATTGAATAAGCAAATTTGGCCCATTGTCTTTAGATTGAAGACGCAAGTTTGTTATGGCTTGTCCGTTGGGCGGCATTGGGCAGCATCGCCCTTATTCCACATTTCTCCAACATTCCCACTCCCTTTCAAATTCTATAAATGCTTCTCTACCCAATTCCCAAAATGCTCTTCCGTCACATTAGTCTCAAGTATCATTGAGTATGGGCAACCAAATAAGCCAAAGTCTCCTCCAAACCTCTGCCGAGGCACTTTTCCCTCCGCGAACGGCATCTCCTTCAACCGCCTTTGGCCATGCTCTCCGAACCATTGGACTCACGCAAGGCTCCAGCTACAATCCATCCAACAGCACAGATAACTGCGTTTTCGTAACACTAGCATACCTCCTTGGTAAAACAGCCGACGAGCTTTCCTCAGAAGTCGCCATGGCCATGCCCGAAAATGGCTCGGGCGGTCTTCCTATTTCTCGCCTTCGGCCACTATTCGAGCGAATTGACTGGGTCGTAAGAAACAAACGTATAGAAGTTGCTTTCTACAACGGCGGGTTCCCCAACTCTCCAGACAACACCGCGATTGGGCAGAAAGCAAAGTTCTTGGATGTGAATCAGCGGGTCGGAATTGGATATGTGAGACCGGGAGGGGGCGGTCATGTGGCTGTTATGGAGCGCAGGCCGGAGGGAGGGTATCAATATAAGTGTTTTCAGCATTCCGGTTTGGGAAGGGATGTTAGTGGGGAAGTGGACGAGAAGAACATTAGGTTTTCGTTTTGTCCTTATGATTACTAAGAGGAATATGAATATTGGCTTCTTAAGTAAGATGCGTTTAATGGGTGGGGGCTTCAACGGCGTCTAGTCAACATTGTGTGTAACTATGTAGCTAAGTTCGAGGGTAGTCGGGGTCTTTGAAGTGATCTGCTCAAGATTCAAGAGAATTTCACTCCCTCGCCCCCTTTTAAACCGTTTGATTTATCTGGCCATGGCCTTAGATTACTTCTAGCGGAGCAAATCCAGTAGTTGTTACTTCTCAACAAGCTCCGAAGGCCTCTATACTTTTTGAACTTATCAAATCTTTAACCTCATAAAGTCGGAGAATTGAATATGCTGCCAACTATTGGTTTAACTAGCACAAAGTCGTTCCTGCACCTAACTTCTATATGCTCTCCGATTCAAGGGATGCGGGATTTTGATAACCTGTTCTGCCTTACAATTATCTATAAACATCACGATTGGTTAAAAGTTTCCTCGGCATTTCAAAATCTTGCCGTTCAAGGTGAGATTTTAGTTCCCGTATCATCCCTAAAAAGGTGCTGATCCTCAGCTAGTCTGTTCCCAACGTAAGCTGCCCCACGGGACCACAGTTGTACCGAGATTTAGGTGCCCTACTAAGATCCTTAGAGTTAGGGTTTGGTGAGAAAGTTCAAGACTTACCATGTATCTAGAATAAAATCTTAAATTGTACGTCATGAAGTATACCTCGGTGAACGCAGATAAATTAAGAAGTGTTGTATAAGAATTGCTGCCATGGCGGGCTTCGCGAGGAATACTATCCACACGTAGCAGACTGACCATAAGATCTAGCAAGATGGGCAAATCAATCATTGCAGTACTGGCTCTACTACTGCTGGCAGCAGCGGCTTCTATACCCAACCTAACACCTCGCTCAAGCAATGTTCCAGCCATTTACACCGTCACACCCGACGAATGGGTCGCTCTCAACTCCTCTGTATGTGGTAGACTCGGGGCCGGACGACCAATCGACCTACCCTGCTACGCAAACTACAACGGAACAGCCAACACCTCCGACCTAGAGAGTTGCAACCAAACTCAGTCTATGAAAAGCAATTCCAACTTCATCGCTGATCACTTCGGAGGGTACGAATATGTAAGTCTCCTTCCTCTCCAGATTCGAAGTCCAATACGCTGATATTTGATGACCAGGCAAACTGGGGAGAGCATGCCAAGCCACGGATCAAAGCTGCTACCTAAGCACTACTCTCAACCCGGATCTCGCAACCCCATTACTCAGCACATGTTACCAAGGAAGCGTCCCAAACTATTATGTCGAAGTACAGCAAGTCTCAGACGTACAACATGCCATGACGTTTGCGCAGCAACATGGTATTCCCCTCGTTATCAAGAACACGGGACATGATTACAAAGGCCGATCATCTGCGCCTAACAGTCTTGCATTGTGGACGCATAACTATGTGCCTGAGATGACTCTTACGAGAAGCTTCACGCCAGATGGATGTTCAAGTCCAGCGGGAGATGTGGTGACGTTTGGTGCAGGGCAGGGGTTTGGGCCTATTTATGATTTTGCGCATGCGAATAATGTGACGGTTGTGGGTGGTACGTCTGAGACTGTGGGAGCGGCTGGTGGGTGGATTACCGGTGGTGGGCATTCTGCGCTGTCGAATACGCTAGGATTAGGTGTTGATAATGTGCAACAATTGCGAGCTTTGTTGCCGAATGGGACATATGTCACTGCCAACCGGTGTCAGAACCAGGATATTTTCTATGCCCTGCGTGGAGGAGGTGGTGGGACTTTTGGTGTGGTGATGGAGATGAGCACACTTGCGCACCCAGTGCAACCTTGACAGGTACGTGCCAATTCCCCTTCATTCAAGTTCTTGACTAATGATAGCCCAGTACGCCGAATTCGCATTCGCGTCCCTGAGCCCCACAGACGTCAAAGAATTCATCTCCATCATGGCCCAAAATGCTAATAAATGGGCTTCCGAAGGCTGGGGCGGCTATGCCTTCCCCGCGATCGCCACCTCCGCCCTCAATGTCATCGTAATGATGACTCCCAAACTCACACTTGAGGAAGCTCAAGCTAGCATGGAACCCTTGAACAATTTCGCAATTGGCAAGAATCTCACTCGTCTGAGCACCGCCCTGCCACTCGCGAAATCGGTGTCAACAATCCCTTCTTTCTACGAGTTTTTCGCTGGATCGGGAGGAGCGCTGCAAAACGCAAATGGTGGTGGAGCTGCGCTCTCAAGCCGTTTAGTGCCAAGCAAATATTTTGGATCCGAGAATCAGGACGCGACGACAGATGCGCTGTACGACATAATCGAAGCCTCAATCGTGAACACTGATCCCGCTCTCCCCCTATTCATCTGCATCACCGGGCCTTCCAACTATGCCGTGCCAGAAAGCGATCGACCAGGTGGCCCAGGTGCTTCTGCAGTAACACCAGCATGGCGCTCTTCCCCGTGGCACGTAATCCACACGCGGCCATGGGATCCCACAGACCCCACCGTTAGTGGAACAGGTTCCGTAAACGCCATCTTCGCAGCAGCACACAACGCTATGAACCCATTGCGCAAATTAACCCCAGACGGAGGCGCGTATCAGAACGAAGCTGATACGTTCGAACCAGATCCAGCGGGTAGTTTTTGGGGGATGGATAGTTATAACAGGTTGATAGGTTTGAAAAAGGAGATGGATCCGGGGAATCTGTTAACGGTACATCAAGGGATTGGGTGGGATAGCGGGGATGAGAGGTGGGGGTGTTATCCTGAGGATCCGAATGGGTCTTGAAGATGGGGTTATGAGCAGGGCAACGATATGTGAGTTATGAGGAACTTGGATGAGGAATTAACTTATGATAAGTGGATTAGACAGGCCTAGATATGAAGAAATAAAGGGCTGGGGCATGCGCTTCACTTGAAGTTTTAGTACTGAGAAGGGATGATGTAGTCAGGAAATGAAATCGAATGAACCAAAAGTGTATAGTGTGTTCTCAGTGACCAATCAAGTTGAATTTCTGGGATTGGAAAACTATCCAGATGCTGAATTAACCAGCGGTACTTAGTCTATATATTACAAAAGGACATGAGATCTAATATTCTACATTACAAGCTTCGGTCCGTGGTATAGTGATGGCTCTTGGAGGGAGTTAACCTTGATCCCAGTCCGCTTGGGGAAATCTTTGAAAGATAAAGCATATGTAGCAACCGAATGTGCGATGAGCTGTCACAAATTAGCAAGAATACGCAATTCACGGAAAGGGAACCTAATCACCTTGGTGTTGAATACCCAGGCATCAAGATCCAAGTTGTCGACAGTATCACACAACTGATGGTAACAAGGATCATACCAATCCCCAGCCTTCCCGCCAAACATTTCCTGCTCTTGTTTGGTTTTGATGCCTTCCGCACCCGTAGCAATTCCACCTCCCGGAATTCCGTTCTTGATGAAAGCGTCATAATCGCTGCGCCCATCAAATGGTATGTATGTGTAGTTTTGACCATGTTTTTCGTAATACTTTGTGTACAGATCTCGGAGCTCCTCGGACCCTACTGGGTTGACGGCGTCGGTGGCGTTGTAGACTTGATATGCGAAGTTGGGAGAAGCCATCATGTCATAGTCCATGAATAATCGGATCTTCCGGTTTTCTTCTTCTGAAAGTCTGCATGATAATGTTAGATACAGATGTCTGCACATTGCAACAAAACAAAGATCACATACTGTGAGACATAGTAGTCAGAGCCAAGAAGACCCTCTTCCTCACCCGCCCACCAAGCGAATCGGACGCAATTGTTGACCTTGTAGTTGACTAAGTGGGTAGCTACCTCGAGGAGACTCAAAGATCCAGATCCATCGTCGTTAATTCCAGGTCCCTCACTGACACTATCGCTGTGGCCTCCTAACATTACGCAATTGTCCTGATCGCCTCCTTTCGTCTGGGCGATAATATTTACAGTAGCTGCATTCTGGACGATAGCATCAATGTATGCAGAAGATGGAATGACCTGCCCTTCTGCCAACTTTTTCAGCAAAGGAAATGCATCCTCCTTCGAAATTCCAAACGTAGCAACGTGATGTTTTGATGGGGTCCCAAGGGTACCAGAGACATGGCCTTGTACATTATTATAAATAACTGCAGCAATTGCTCCTGCTTTGCCGGCCAACGCGGATTTGTCACCGAAACCACATGCTCCACGTTCAATAAGAGCAATGGCTCCCTCAACTTTGGAAGGATAATCTGATTCACTACATCCATCATTTTTGACCAACACGAGAGGCCCGAACTCTGCATCTTTGTTCTTTGTGGGTGGAGTCAAGCTCATGGGAAGGGCAGACTCGGGTTCCTTATCTCCAATTACGAGGCGGGATTCGAAGACATTGCCAACAACCGCATCGAAAGTCTGGTTGCTGATCTCATAGTAGTCGCCTAGATCTGCGATTGTAGAATATATGTAGTCTATTGTGGCAATGTGGCCTGTGTTACAGAGGAGTTAGCTGGGAGCTTCGTGGATGATTCAATGATGCAATTGGAGCTTGCCTTTGCTGCCAATAACTCTCGTTGGGTGGTTATATTCTTCTGCCCCTAGCTCTGCAATTTTGAACAGGTGTTTTGCGCGCTCAAGGAGGTTCTTTTTGGTAATGTGAGCTTCGAGTGCGGTCGAATTCACAAGCTCTTTAGAGGCGCTGATAAGAGGGGTTTGGGATTCAACATCTTCAACGAGAAGCTGCTGTACGATAGCACTCAAAGCAAGTGATGGCAGAGCGAGTAGAGGTAGGAGATGCATCATGAGAAAAGAGTGAACAGTTCCCTCCAAGTGTTGTTGTGAGAAGGTAGGACATCTGCGACGAGCGTCCGTCCAAGCTTCACCAGCTCCACACCTCAGCCTCATAACGACATCATTGCACGTGACCCTGCAATCTCTTTCATTCCACAGATTAGCAGACACCGCGCCGAAACCTATTGCGGATAGCTTTGCGAGCCTCGGCATTGGCCGAATTCATCGCCGTCATCTGATGGGACGTGCTATTTTCAGCGTATGCCATTTGGGGGTAGGGAGATCTCGAGATGGTGCATTTACGCCCCAATCTAGCAGAATTTCAAACACCACTAGATAAGAGTAATCTTTAGGGTTGAACAGGAGGTCATGTTTTCTTGGAACAGGGGCTGAGACAATTGACGTCGGGACGGACCGTCTTCGCGTCCTAGATCGAGAATACTACCTCGTCTTGAAGGGGCTCGAGAAATCGAGACTTGGAGCAACTCTTCTAAAGTTGCTTCCTCGAACATCCTCAACGACAATAGGTTGATGCTGGACTCAAACCAGTAAGCACATCAAGAACTGGAAGGAGAACCCATCAAGGACGGAATACCTGTTGGCAGGGCAGACCTGACAGGTTTTAATGCGTCTTGGTTCTTGATGTGTCAAACCCCCCTGTGGTTGTTTTTGATTTCTACTGTTACTAGCGCAGCTATGATCTCCATGTTGTGTCAGATTGTAAACTCAAACCACTACCCCGGATCAACCATCTGAAATACCATGCTGAAAATACGATCATGTCAACAAGTAATATTTCTCCTTTCAGAGGAGACTTGGTCAAGATGCAAAGTCCGAACAAGCAGTTGAGGGGCACAGTCGTGCTACATCTCAAGTTCTGGTTGTTCATAATTCCTAAACTACTATTTACTCAACAATACCCTCATCTGTGTATACTTCTTTTGACGGATTTATCCTCTCCAATTTAGCTATGGCAAAGCTTAGAGTCTTGTCTACACTTGCTACTTTTGTTCTTTCTTCTCGGGCTGTATGCTTCTATCCAGATGGTATCACAACGGATCCTGGACACAGGCCTTGCAACTCGACTCTCCAACAATCAGCTTGCTGCGATCCTATGGTAAAGCGTTTTACTCTACAATTGCCTACGAAAGCCAACTTACACCTAGCAGGACTCATGTACGACAAGTGGGCTGTGTCTAGGCCGGACAGGTTTTGTTTATCGCGGCTCGTGTACAGATAGCACCTGGTCGTCCGATGTTTGTCCAAAAAAATGTCTTGCTGGTATGGTCTCGATATTTCGATCTTGGAATTCTTGCTAATTTGAGAAGATCCTTTCAATAATGCTCCTTATAGTATCTTCACTGCACTTTGGCCATGCGGCGCTCAGGGCCAGAACTCAGTCAATTACTGTTGTGGCAGTGCGAACCGGAACTGTTGTACCATAGCCCAATTCGCGTTTGGTACAACTGGGACGGCATACAAAGGAGGAATGGATCTATTGCTTGCGGAAATCGCGAATTCCTCGAATTCCTCGGACTCTTTATCTCAAGCTACCATCACGGTTACAGTCACCGCAAGAACCGCGGCTCAAACGAGTTCAAATTCGGGGGCCGCTTTTAAAGCCGCCTCTATTTCATCAAGCCTTGGACCGGCTATTGGAGCGGGTATTGGTGTACCGCTTGGAATATTAGCAATCGGGGTAGTCAGCTTTCTGTTCTGGAGAGAGGGAAAGAATAGAAGAGCAGAAACCGCGGCGAGGATGCAATCTATCGAGATGAATCCTGGCAATAGACCTCACCCAGAGATGTATACAAAGTCCTATGTTTACGAGCCTGGCCCACCTCCCGCACCACCACATCCTCAAAGCACATCTTCATTGCAGTCCAGATTCGAGCCTATGCAGAAGTCGCCCGTAATGGCTGGGAGGCCTGCTGGGGTTCATGAGTTAATATGATGGGTGGAACGTAAATGGTGTTCTTGTAAGGGGATTTGGAATCTGGAGTTTTTTCTTCATAAACGATGTATTACATTTAAGCGTTCGACAGATTGCGACTACTATTTCTATCTAAAGTTCATATATCCTGCATTTTTCATTGAAAATTTGAGGTCACATTTTAAGCGTTTGTTTGCGGGAGACAAATGAGCGGCAACAAACGCAGGCAAGAAACCCATCTCAAAAAATTTCATTTGTGTAGAAAGCAATCCCAGACAACCTTATCTAGTAAGTATAATCATTTTATGGATACCTCTTCATTCCATCGAAATTTTGAATTTTACACAGTGGTATCTCTTTCCGACCGAAATCGCCGAAATGGGAAAGACTTCATTGAGCGATTGCCATTTATTAAGCCCAGCCGCATCTGGCAAACGAACACAAATTTCTCGATACAAGCACCCAAAGCCCAATTTTCAAGGTCTAGAAGACCATTTGGACTCGGAAAAGCCGTCCATACTAGCCCTCAAAATGAATACCAAGGAGGAAATGATCCCTTTCGCATTTCGCATCAAGTGCGGCAAGCCAGGCGATAGCCAGTACGTATTCACTCCCCGTGCGGATTTCAATGCCTCACGAATCGAAGCATATTCGAGCTGTTCAATCAGTAATTACTGACATTAAAACCGCAGAGAAGAATACACCTACACCGAACACGCACCAGCCTCCTACTGCACCATACGCACCGATGCCAATCCCGGTCCCACCCGCGAAATCGAGCACAACTTCGTCTCGAAGATAATCCGACGCTACGACCCCATAATCTTCCGCAAGAAGCCCTGGAAATGCGCTATCTGCAAATGTCGCGCCCACAAAATAAACTTCTCGTCGATGAAGATGTTGTCGCCGCCTTGTCATTGCCCGTTCGAACCTTCGGTTGAGGCTATTGCGGTTCCGGTTTGTAAGGCGAGTGGGTGTGGGAGGATGGCGTGGGCGTTGTCGAAGAGGTACGAGGAGGAGTGTAAGAGGAGGGATGAGGAGCATGCGGAGAGTCATAGATGTGTCGTTTGTCAGAGCAGAAGGGGGTGGAAGAGGTGTACGGGGTGTAGGAGTTTGGGGTCAGTCTCGTGGGTTTTGTCTTGCTTGAAGTTTTGCTGATAAGGACTTACTCTAGATATTGTTCGAGAAAGTGTCAAGCTCTGGATTGGCCTGTGCATAAATGGGAATGTCGACAGATACAAGAGCAGGAAAGTCAACCCGGGTTTGCTGAGTGCAAGGAATGGCGAGAATACATTTTTGGGTCGAATGGGAAGGAGAGTTTATGTGGAGGAGACAGTCTATAGGTTTCCAGCATCGACGTCCAATTTCGGAGTCGTTATGTATATTCGAAAGCAATGGGGAGCTCGTTGACACTTTAAGTTTACCCCACAACAGGAACATTTTTCGTGTGTTTTACAAACTTAATCAAAGACAGATCGTAGGGGAGATGTAGCCTCAACCGAGAGAGCAGAACGCCATGGATAGGGAAGGAACCACTGGGTCAATTCTTTCTGGGAGAACAGAAAGCTGTGCACCTTTCTTCTTCTTTACCGCAAGATCTCTAACGCATCATTGTTAACTGCATCTATTTGACCCCATGAACTCCAACGTTTCGGTTCAACATTATTTAACAAGCATACCTTTCCTCTTTAGCCAAATGTCCTTGAAATGGAGCCGGAGCAATCCAAGATGGCGACTCGCGTGAGTCTTTATAGACCAGAAGAGGAAGACCCAAACGAATCCACAGATCTAGCCAACTTAGAAGAACTGGCGAGAAAGTTGAGAGCAGTGAGGCTTCCTGTTCCGGATCCAAAATAGAAAAGCCACATCTGCTAATGCCTTCGGTCAGGCATGTGTAGGCCTCAGGGGAACGACAAGATCACCGCAATGGCTCCAGGATCATATCGCCTATATGAGAGAGTGGCATCGGAATCCTAATTCGCCGCCTTTACCACCAAAAATACCCCACCTTGATTCAGTCGCTCCATATACGAAACCATGGCTGAAGTACTCTACGGTCTACGAGGAGGGGCTACAAGTGCGGATGTCCGATACTTTCCAGGAAACACCCGTGGTTGAGACGCACAGTACGAAAATAGCTGAAATTTCCACAGCCCCGACTGATAGTGCAACTGCCGTTACGACATTCATACATTCAACCCCAGCATCTCTCTGGGGGGTTGATATATTCGAAGAAACATCCGAGCTTGGGCAAAGCTCTTGGACGCAACCCTGGTGGAAGTGGTCTGAACACTACAAAAAAGCATATTATGAGGGGAGAATCAAATTTGGTCCTGTTCCTAACCAAAGCTCTTCGCTGCAGCCGTTCTTTGCATCCCAACAATCATCGGACCCTGAACAAGGGTCCATGACGCCATCATCCTCTTCCTCCCCACAAACATTTGGCGCTCAGCAATGCTCTTCACAGCAATCATCGTCTTCGTCCCAAACAATGTCCGACACTCCGCCATCTTCTTCATCTGCGCAATCTCCACTGGCCCTGTTCGATCTTCCGGGTCAGGAGAACGCGCAAGATCAAGAGGCTTCTGAAACGCCTCAATCACAATCAGAGGAGGGGCCACGGGAGAACACGCAAGACGGAGAACCTCGATCTCATCAAGAGGAACCAGAGAATCGCCAAAGAATTACGCGTAAGAAGAAGTGGACGATAGAACAGAGGGAGAGGAAGGCAAAGACGAAACAGACCAAGGAAGAAAGCCAAAATCAAGGGGCTGCTGGACTCTCTCAATCCCGAACAGATGAGGAAATCCCGGAACATGACCAAGAAGATGAGTCTGAAAACGAGGAAGTACAATCAGATGGGGAACCAGCCTCGAAAGATAACTCAGATCCACCCGCCCACAATTTTGCGCATCAGAAAGAAAGCAAGAAGAAGAAGAAGAAGAAGAAGAAGCGACAAAGAAAAGCCGGTGTGCAAGATCAAGACTCTCGTGAAATCTTTCAGGCTCATTCAGGAGGCGAAATTCCCCAATCTCAGCAATGTTCGCTAGCAAATCCAGAGGAGATAGTTTGGGTCGAGTGGAACGACGACCCACCCGAGAAATGGAAGTCATTGATAGACAATAACCGCCAATTCCGGAACTACATACTTCAATCTACAAGGATAGTTGACTACTTTGTCATAATTGGCAGCCCGAATCCACTTGGTGGAGTCTGCTATATATTCTGCGCGCCTCTTGTCTTGTCGGCACTACTGTACGACCACAGAAGATTTCTTTATTCTCCGTCTAATCAGCGATTATCAGAATTGCGCCAACTAACCGAAACTCCCCTCCAATTGTTGAATCCATATTGGCATTTCTTCGACTTCATATCGGATAAATATGCATATGTTATAAAAGACGCACGTACATGGTCTTGTGAGGTATGTCAAGAACAAGCAACTTGGACCTCCTACCAACCGCATTGGAATTGGGTCGGCCAGCAATCTGGAAGACCCGAATTGTTCGCCGCTTGTTTCCCATTATGTGATAGGGAATTGTGTTATGAAGTCATTCAGTCAATACGGACTCATTATGTCAGCGAGGGGCTGGCAGCTAAAAACCAGCAAGTTTTTGGTCGTTGGAAAGGAAAAGAGTGTGCGACGTGTAAAGACACCAAGAATCTCTTATTTTGTGCCGAGTGTAAGATGCAAGCGTAAGTAACGGAAACTCCTCTCCTCTACAAACTTCGAAACACATGTGCCCCAGGAGGAAATGGGCAATTGCGGCTAACGACATCTGGAAACAGGTATTGTTCCAAAAAATGCCAAAGGGCGGATTGGCGAGCGCATCGACCAGGTTGCATCGAGTACACCTTTAATAGGGATAGAGAGGACCCTATCGACGCTGTCGCTGAAATATTCGCCCGTGAAGAGGCTGCTGCCGTACTGCTCTCTCTCGCTAAGGGTGATCAACGTAGGAACAGTCAAGATGCTGCAGGTGAGGAGGTTGAAAAGGAGAATGAGGACATCGAGGCCCGCGGATAAGCAGAAAATAGATAACATAAGAATTCCAACGGACTAGCGAAGAGAAGTCGCTAGCAGACTGACGCTATTCACAGATTAGTCAACTGGATCATAGAGGTCCAATTTTGAGATCAAATTCTCGTAGCGTAGGAAATATCAGCGATTCCCTCCATTTTACCTCTATGGCCCACTGATTGGATTTCTGGTGATGTGCCCGTTAACCAATATTTTCTTCTTAGATTCAGCTAAAGACTTGGCTTATATCTGTAAGTTCCTGGTGATTCTCTTGAATAGAAATGATTCGTTTCGTTCGAAAAAGGAGGTGTCGATGGAGACGCAACGGACGTCATATCCACTGATCAAAACAGCGCACCAGTGTGCGCCATCAATGCATCTAACAATAGGATGGGTATGGCTAACGTTAGTCCTCGAACTTTTATCCTTGATAAAAAATCCCAACAATAAGATATATGATTAGTCGTATCCCTAGGTCTATACATTGATAATACGGATGTCTATGTACCTGAATGAATTGCCCTTCGATCTTCAGTTCATTCATACTTATATTTACCTTGTGATTGGGGTGTTGTGGAGCTTTGGCTTTTTTTCAATCGCTTTATCTGGGTCTGATTTTGGAGTTTGGAGGACCAAAAGTCTTCTAGCATTTCGGGTTTTCTGATTGGTATTGGGTTCCGCATTTGGTTTGTCTGGGTCTAATTCGGTTACTGGCGTTTGGCGTTCGGAGTTTGAAGGCACTGGCACTGGCAGTAAGTGTTTGCAGGGTGCGGCAGATAAGGAAGGCAAGTGCTGGGCCTCTTTGGCTGCAGATATGAAATCCAGAGGGGGGGTGGCTCTTGAGCGTTCGATTTCATTGATACTGCCTAGGAGATTGACGAATTGTGGTAAAAGAGTGCTAGTGTTAGTGAATGGAGATGCGAGGTGCCCAGAGGAAATCAGCATTTGACCGCTATACATCCTTTGGCGAGTTTAGTGAGCGAGATCGCTAAATTTGAAAACCCTTCAGGCTTGATATCCTTGAAGTACATTAGAGTACAGCGATATCGCTTGAGCCAACAAAGGCGCTGGTAGCGGCCCTCACTTTTCCATCCTTCATCAGAATCTTGCAAGCTTCTTACAAAATCGCAAGATATGAAATTTTATTGTCTCTCAATTGAGAGACCCTTAGATTTCTCTTTCACTTTCTTCATTGTACTTGTGACCATCGAGAGCCATTGCATACTCTAC
>Ga0182030_10012143_pt1 | contig 17304 bp, 14 predicted proteins | sample 812S3MmetaG_FD_121299 | JGI IMG/M metagenome (GOLD analysis project Ga0182030, IMG submission 121299) | Permafrost microbial communities from Stordalen Mire, Sweden - 812S3M metaG (Illumina Assembly) | ecosystem: Environmental > Terrestrial > Soil > Wetlands > Permafrost | place: Sweden...
ACCATTTCGACAACCGAGCCAAAGGCAAGAACGTTCTGCGACTCGTCAACCGTCTGCAAAACCTTGGCTTCGACGTTCAGATCACCCCAATAGCAGCTTAATCGAGGGCTTGTTTCTTATCAGCGCAAATTCATTTTTGGTGTAGATCTGTTTTGAAAGGGCACGACTTTAGTCGTGCCGCAAACACCTGATTACAAACGACGGGCTTTAGCCCCTGAGGGATGGTTTTCGGCATATTCCACTTTCACCACAGGCCCTTGAGGGATGCTTTTTCCTCTATACCAATAGGAAATTTGCTCTAGCGAAACCAGAGTCAGTGGTTCCCGGAACCACTGCATTCAAGTCGACGCGATCATCAGGGAGCGGCGACCCTGCATAAACTTCAAAAGGACACAGAAACTCAGGCTACGCACGTAAGATAGTCTCTGGACATGCCTCTTCTCGATCCCATTCCGTCGCCGGTGGAACAGGCGGACGCGGCCGCTCTCGAATGGGAGCCGCTGCTGGCGCTGGTGGGCGGTTTTGCCGCTTCCCCCGTGGGGCGGGGCGCAATTTTATCGCTTTGGCCTTCCAGCGACGAGGTCTGGATCGCCCGCCAGCATCAGCTCACCGGCGAGCTCCGGCTGCTGCTTGAAGAGCAGGTTTCCATCCCGCTCGGCGGCCTCTTCGACCCTACGCAACACGCCGCCAAGGCGCAGATTCCCGGCGCGGCCCTCGAAGCCGGCGAGCTGCAAGCCGTGGCGCGGCTGGCCCGCGACGTGGCCGCGTGGCAAGCGCTGCTTGAATCGCCCCCAGCGCGCGTTGCCGGCAGGCTGGCGGGCCTCTGTTCGCTCTCCGCAGATCTTTCCGGCAGTCTTCGTTTGCTGGCCGAGTCCATCGAGCGCACCATTCAGCCCGACGGCTCGCTGGCCGACAACGCATCGCCCGAGCTGGGCCGCATTCGCCGCGATCAGGAGCGCCAGCAGCGGCTCATCGAAGAAAGCCTGCGCGCGGCGTTCAGGAAGCTATCGAGCGACGGCGCAACCCAGGAAGAGCTCATCACCATCCGCGGCGACCGCTTCGTCATTCCCGTCCGCGCCGAGCTGAAGCGGCGCGTCAGCGGCGTGGTTCACGGCGCCAGCTCTTCGGGCCAGACGGTCTACGTCGAGCCGCTCGAAACAATTGAGCAGAACAACGAGCTGGTTCGCCTGATCGAAGAAGAACAGGCCGAGATTCACCGCATCGTTGTGGAACTCACCCGCCAGGTGGGCGGCTACGCCGGGGCGCTGGTCGAGGGCGCGCGCATCCTGGCGCTGGTCGACAGCCTGCAAGCCCGCGCCCGCTTTGCCCGCGACTACGATTGCGTCTCCCCGGTGGTCGCGCCCGATCTGCTGCGCCTGGATGCTGCCCGCCATCCGCTACTCGAAAAGCACCTGCGCACGACCGGCGGACATATTGTCCCGCTCACGCTCGAACTTAACGCCGCCGCGCGCCAGCTCATCATCAGCGGCCCCAACACCGGCGGCAAATCCGTCACGCTCAAGACCACGGCGCTATTGGCCATGATGGCCCAGGCCGGGTTGCCGGTGCCCGCCGCCGCAGCCAGTTTCCCGGTTTTCACCGCCTTTTTGGCCGACATCGGCGATGCCCAGTCGATCGAGGCGGAACTCTCCACGTTTTCCGCGCATGTCGCCAACCTCGACCGGATCTCGCGTCTGGCCGGCGGGCGTTCGCTGGTGCTGGTGGATGAACTTGGCTCCTCGACCGATCCCGAGGAAGGCGCGGCGCTGGCCGTGGCCGTGGCCAGCCACTTTTTGACGGCGGGCGCCTGGGTGCTGATCTCCACGCATCACACCTCGCTGAAGGTCTACGCGGCCAACACCCCCGGCGTGCTGAATGCCGCGGCCGGCGTGGATGAACTCACCCTCGTGCCCAATTACCAGCTTCGCCTGGGCGTTCCCGGCGCCTCGGCAGGCATCCGGACCGCTGAGCGTCTGGGCCTGAACGCGGACATCATCGCCGCCGCCCGGCATCGATTGGGCTCGCAGCAGGTGGACATCGCCCGCTTTCTCGATCGTCTGCACAACGAGCTCACGCAGCTTGAAGCCGACCGCAAGGCTACCCGCGAACAGCAGTACGCGCTCAACCAGGAGCGAGCCAGGCTGGCGCGCGAGGGCGACGTCGAGATGCGCCGGCAGACGCGGGAACTCGAGACCAAGCTGGCCTCGCTGCTCAAGGACTTCGAGTTCCAGATGCGCGAGACGGTGCGCGCCATCGAAGACCGCGCCGCGCAGCAAAAGCTGTCGAAGGAAGCCGAACGCCGCATCCTGCGCCTGCGCCGCGAGTTTGAGGAGAGCTTCAACCAGACCGTCGTGGCCCACCGCACCGGCGCGGACCAGGGCGACCAGAACGCCCAGCCGCACATTTTGAAGCACATCGCCGCCGGCGACCAGGTCCGCATCAAGTCGATCAACAAGATTGCGGTCGTCGAGCGCGAGATCGAGAAAGACCTCTTCGAAGTCGCTCTCGGTCCCCTCAAGATGCGCGTCAAGCGCGACGACTGCTCCGCGGTTTCACGGTCCGAGGCCTCTACCGAGAGAGAAAAAGCCGATCCGCTGGCCGCCGCGCGCCGCCAGAAGAACGTCCACGTCACCGTCACCAGCGCCAACACCGACGACATGCGCATGGAGATCAACCTCATTGGCCGCACCGTGGATGAGGCCACCGAGGAGCTGGAACGGTACCTGGACCGCGCCTTCCTCGCCGGCCTCGAGCGGGTTCGCGTCATTCACGGCCACGGCGCCGGCATCCTCCGCCGCGGCGTGCGGGAGTTCCTCAAGAGCCATCCCCACGTGACCACCATCGCCGAAGCCCCGCAGAATGAAGGCGGCCAGGGCGCGACGCTGGTGGAGTTGCGGCAGTAATTGCGCATGCGAAGCGGCATTTGAGCAAACCGATGAGGGTGCCCAAGATCCAGATTTTGCAACCTGGGATGCGCGCAGAGGAAGTTGCGGGCGGCTTTCCCCCTGAATCGCTTCACTCCTCGGGGTTTTGCCGCCCGTGGATCTCTTCCATCAACAGCTCAACCTGCTCCCGCCTACGGCTGCTCATGTCCAGGAAGCGGATGCCCACAGTATTCCGGTCGTGGATGGCCTGGATGACGCCTCCCAGCCGGAAGGGCAATCCTTCAAGAGAGAACTCGATCTCCACCCGCGTGTAGATACCCACCGGAAAGCGTTCCAGGGTACGGATTCGGCAGCCGCCCAGGCTCAGGTCAAGAATGCGTCCTTTTAGTCGGGAGGCGATTTTGATGAGATCGATGACGGCCGAGGCATCGATGTGTTCGCGGAATTGCGCCCGGCGGTTGGCCGCGACGGCCTTTGTTGTGGGCAAACCGGCCGCCGGAATCTCCTCCTTTTCGAGCGGGCGGAGTTGCGAACTGCCCAATCCAGGCCGCACCGCAGAATCGGACTGCTCCGCTAGAGGCCGATCCGCCACCGGTTGGACCACCAAAGCAGGACCGGCTGGCGCATGGATCACGCCAGAAACCGATGCGCCTGCTTTCCCGGTCGGGTGCTCTGCCCCGGAAGACGGCGCGGCGGACCGACTCCGCGCCGGGGCCAGGGGTTGCGCCGCGCGTGTCAGGAAAGGAGTTGGGACGCGAGCCTGGGCGGGAGTCTGGACAGGAAATTTCCGCGCCGCCTGTTGTTCCGCCTCATTCACCTCCGGCGAGGCAGCGGCCTCCAATGCGGCGGCGGCTTCCAGCGTGGCAGCCTGTTCTTCGGCGGCCTGCTTCGCAGCCTTGGCGGCATTTTCCTCGTCAATCTCGGAAAGCGCCTCGACCAACTCCTCCTTGCGCCGCGCCGGCACATTCGCGAAGTGGATTCCGACCAGATGCTGGCCATCGGTCCATCGCGTGATCCCGCTGAAGCGGAAAGCAAGCCCGCGGACCCTGAAAGTGACCTCGACATAAACCTCTGCCGAGGCTGGAAATCGATCTTGAGTCCACAAGCGGCAACCGCCCAGGCTGAGATCGACGACGCGGCAGGCCAGAGTGGAGCCGTGCTTTACCAGCAGGAGATGAGCATCTTCATCCACTCCGTAGCGGGGGTCGGCGCGGCGCTTTTCCTGCGCATCTGCCCGATCTTCCGCGTTTTCCACCTGGTCCATTTCGGTCACCGCTTGCATTTCGGGAAAATCAGTGCCCTCCAGCCAGATCCCATGGACGCGCAGGTGCGGTTTGCGTCCCCTCCCGGCCCTTCAGGCGGTCATACTGGTAGACGTCGCTGGTGGTTCCCAGAGACTCGTTGTAGAGGCTGATGGCTCCAGTCAACAGCTTTAACTCCTCGGTGAAGAGGTGAATCGCTTGCAATTGGCTCGATGTGGCAGGAATCTCAAATTGGGGTGTCTTGACAAACTTCTGGTAGCCGCGGTCCAGCAGCACGGCCACCCGGCCGCCGACGAGCGCTCCAGGAGGCACGGCCAATGCAGCCGATCCGCCTCCGTCCTCCCCTTTATTCATGTCCCTGGGCACCAGAACCGTTCCGGCTCCGTGCTTGCTCACCAGCGAGCCGCCTGCGACTTCGGTAAAGGGCGATACGCTGAACCCATGCGCGCGCAGGATCTCCAGAGTCTGATCGAAATTCGGAATGTGGGGTTTTCGGCTCACAATTGCCTTCCTGTCTGCGCGGATGAGGGTACTATCGGCAGAATTCTGTTCCAACCCCAGCCCCGCATACTCAATCTCGCATACCCGGAGCGCTGACCGCAATTCCCATGAGAATCGAAGCCCCCCAAATCGACCTCGGATGCTCGCTGCCCTCGCTCGCCGAACGCATCGGCAACACGCCGCTGGTCCGGCTTGACCGCATTGTTCACGACCTTCCGGGCATCACGCTACTGGGCAAGGCCGAGTGGGCCAACCCCGGCGGCAGTGTGAAGGATCGGGCTGCTTCGGCCATGGTGCGCGACGCCATTCAGCGCAGGAAGCTGGTGCCCGGCAAAACCCTGCTGGACGCGACCAGCGGCAATAACGGCATCTCGCTAGCGATGCTGGGCGCTGCGCTGGGCTTTCCGGTCCAGCTGACCGTGCCCTCCAGCATCTCGCCGGAGCGCAAGCGGATTTTTGCGGCGTTCGGCGCCCGCGTGGAGTGGACCGACCCCGCGGAGGGCTCCGACGGGGCCATCCGCCGCGCACGGGAGATGGCCGGCAACGACCCGGATCGTTTCTGCTACCTCGATCAATACTCGAACGACGCCAACTGGCAGGCGCACTACCAGACGACCGGTCCGGAGATCTGGGAACAGACAGCCGGCCAAGTCACGCATTTTGTGGCCGGCGTTGGCAGCAGCGGCACCTTCATGGGCACAGCCCGGAGGCTCAAGGAGCTGTGCCCCGCGCTCCAGGCCATCAGCCTGCTGCCGAACTCTCCCGCGCACGGCATCAAGGGCCTGCGGCACATGGGCTCGTCCATCGTTCCTGCTATCTACGATCCCCGCCTGGCGGACCGCACGCTGGAGATCGGCGTCGAGGAGGCCCGTGCGATGGCCACGCAACTGGCGCGTGAGGAGGGCCTGCTGGTGGGCCTTTCGGCGGCTGCGGCCGTGGCCGCCTGTGCGGGGATTGCGCGCGAGGAAGCAGCGGCCGGCCGAGGCGCGGTTCTGGTCACCGTACTGCCCGATGCGGCCGATTCTTCCCTCTCCAAACGCCTCTGGAAAGAGACCTGATCCCCTGCGGCCGCCTGCGCCGGCATTTGTTGAAACTGTCTCTCGCGGTTGCTGGCAGTTCGCCGGCCACGGCGCCCGCTGCCAAGCCCGCAATGAAGGAAATGAAGCCCATCCCTTAGCAGCCCGTGGTGAAAGTCCGGTTTTGAAAGGGCACGGCTTCAGTCGTGCCGCAAATGCCTGATAAGAAACAATGGGCTTTAGCCCCTGAGGGATGTTTTTCAGCAATCTGGACTTTCACCACAGGCTCTTAGCCTTGCTCCGCGTTCAGCGTGGCGCACAACCGCGAGCGGCTCCGGACTCAAGGGAGCTGTTCGCGCTTGTGGAGCCAGCCGGCATTTGTTACCCTGCCATCAGAATGTTCGCCCGTGCTCCGCAAACGGAGTTGTGGCGGGCGAATTCGAGGCCGCTCGCAAAACCGTCCCGGAACCCAGCGAGGAAAGGAGAGAGATGAACGGAATTCCCCAGCTCACCGTCAAAGAACTGAAGCAGCGCATCGATGCCGGCGAGGACGTTTATATTCTCGACGTGCGCGAGCCCCATGAGCACCAGATCGCCAACCTTGGCGGCAAGCTGATTCCCATGAACGAAGTGCCCCGGCGGCTGTCGGAGATCGACCTGAACCGCGAGGTCATCGTGCACTGCAAGATGGGCGTCCGCAGCCAGTTGGTGGCCGAGTTCCTCAAGCGGTCCGGATGCCCGAGAGTCGTCAACCTGGCTGGCGGAATCCAGGCATGGAGCAACGAAATCGATCCCTCGGTGCAAAAATACTGAGGGAACTCTACGGGCAATTGGAGCAGGACGCATGGAAGCCCCGCGATGCTTCAACCCGTTGCGCCAATGGATCGCGCTCATCGCGGAGTGAGTGCGGATTCCCCAAGCCGCATCCTCGGGAGAGGGATTTCTTCCGGGAGCGGGCAAGCCGATCTTGACCTTTTCACATTCAGACGAATACCCGAATCGGACAAATCTGGTCTAACCAATACGCTTTACGGAGGTTCCCATGAAGAAATCGCAGCTAGGTTCCATGATTCTGATGCGCGGAGTCGTACCCGCCACGTTAATTCTGCTTCTGGCCTGCTCTCCAGGCCTTTCTCTCCAGGCGGCGGCAGAGGACCATATTGTCAGCTCCCAGGCCCTGCAGCAGCAGATGGTGAACTCCTCCGCTGCCCGGCAGAAAGATGCCGCCACGGTCACGGGATTTCTGGCTTCAAGCGCGGCCGAGCACGCCCTGCGGTCCGCGCACATGGATCCCGTCCAGATACGGACGGCAATTCCTACACTCTCTAACCAGGAACTGGCGAATCTGGCTACGCGCGCATCGGATACGCAGCAGAAATTTGCTGGCGGCATGATCAGCACTGGAATGCTGGAGCTCATCATCGTTCTTATCGCCGTGATCATCATTGTTGCGGCTATCCATTGATTCCAGGCGCGGCGCGATTGGGGGCGTTTTTGCTGCTCTCAGTCGCACTGTGCGCTGAAACGCCCCCGGCGATCTGGATCGATGTACCCTTCGTGCATCAGCCGAGGGACGGATGCGGAGCCGCGTCCATCGCCATGGTGATGGAATATTGGGCGGCGCAGCAGAAGGTCGCAGCCGGCGCTGAGAGCGATGTCGTCGAGATTCAGCGCCAGTTGTATGTGCCCCGGGAGCACGGCATTCCGGCTTCGTCCATGCAGCAATACCTGCGCCGCCATGGCTTCCTGGCATTTGCATTGAACGGAAGCTGGAGCGACCTGGAGCAGCAACTGGGCAAAGGGCGTCCCCTCATCGCCGCGCTCAAGCCGCCGGGCCAGTCCGAGCTTCATTATGTGGTGATTGACGGAATCGATCCGCTACACGCGCTGGTGACGATGAACGATCCGGCGGAACGCAAGCTGCTTACCCAGGAGCGTGCGGGATTCGAGAAAGAGTGGAGCGCAACGCACAACTGGATGCTTCTGGCCGTGCCGGCATCAACGCCCCGCTAGAGCATTTTCGGAATCGACGTAGTCCTTTTGAGTGCATTGAAAGGTGGCTTTTTTCGAGGAAAAAGCCACTTGAGTGTGAGGTTTCGGTCTACAGAAATTCCGAAAATGCTCTAGCCAATCTCCGGTTCGGACCGAAGCCGGCGCCGGAATCGCGGCCGGGGTTTTCCGCCCGCGGGAGACGCGCGGCGCGGCTGTCTGAAAGGCGCTGCCGAGGTGCGCGGACTATTGCCCGGCTCCTGGGGTTGCTTGGCCTTCTCCTGCTCCCTGGCCAGGCGCGGGCGCAGTGCGCAATCGACCAGCCGGAAGTCTCGCGCATTCAGCAGCTTTTCGAGCAGCAGAACTGGCCCGAGGTCGCACGGCGGGCGAAGTCGCTCCCTTGCCGCTCGGCCGACCTGAATTTCGATGACGGGCTGGCCCTCGCGCACCTCGGTCAGTGGCCTGAGGCGCGCAGGGCGCTCGTGGCCGGTGAGCGGGAGTCTCCCCGGCAGAAGCGCTTTTCCATCGAGCTGGCCGGCGTCGCGTTTGAGCGGAAGCGATACCCTGAAGCGGCTGCCTGGCTGCAAAGAGCACTGAAACTCGATCCCACCGACGACTATGCCAACAATTTCGCCGGGTCTGTTTACTATTTGATGGGAAATCTGCAAGCGGCGCTCAAATACTGGAACCGCATCGGGAAACCTTCCATCGCCGCATTCGATTTCGATCCCCATCTGCGTGTGCAGCGCCTTCTTCTCGACCGCGCGTTCGCCTTTTCTCCGGCCGCGGTTCTCCGGGAAGCCGATTTCGAGACCACCGAAACGCGGCTGACGGGGCTGGGCATCTTTCCCACCTACAATATCGCGCTCAATCCACGGCCGGAGGTCAGCTTTGACGCCCAGTTCCGCGCTCTCGAGCGCAACGGCTTCGGTACCAGCCGCGTGCAGGCCCTGGTTTCCACCTTTGCGGGGGCCCCGTATGAAACCATTGATCCCGCCTACTACAACCTGGGCGGGTCGGCCGCCAATCTTGAATCGCTCCTGCGCTGGGACTCGCAGAAGCGCCGGGCATGGATTTCGCTCTCCGCGCCGCTTCATGGCCTGCCGCAGCGGCGATGGCGGCTTTTTGCCGACGTGCGGGATGAGAATTGGTTGATACGGCGCTCCTCGACCGGCCCGGCTCCGGCGCTGGGATCGCTCCATCTTGAGCGCCAGACCCTGGCCGGCTCGGTCACTTCGTTCGCCAGCGGACGCCTGCAATGGTCGTCCGGGGCCGAGCTGTCGCACCGCGGCTATCGCGACGTGGTGGCCGGCTCGGCATTGACGCCCGAGCTGCTTTCTTCCGGCTTCGCGCTGAAGTTTCTAGCCTCGGCCGACGATAAGCTGCTCGACATTCCCGAGCGGCGCTTTTCACTGACCACGGGAGCCAGCCTGCAAATGGCGCGTCTGTGGTCCGATCCTCCGCATCTGTTTGCCAGGCTCGAAGGCTCGGCCCTGGCGCACTGGTTTCCGCAGGCCGAAGGAGAACGCTATGAAGCCGCCGGGCAACTGCGCGCGGGCCGCACCTTCGGCGTCGCTCCGTTTGATGAATTGTTCATGCTCGGCGAAGAGCGGGACAACAATTTATGGCTCTGCGGGCAAGTGGGCACGCGGGACGGGCAGAAGGGCAGTTCGCCCCTGGGCAACGCCTATTTTCTTTCCAATGCGAGCCTGTTGCGGAGCGTTTACAGCAATGGCCTGCTGGGGATCAAGGCCGGTCCGCTGTTCGACGTGGGAAGGATGGGTGCGCCCACCAGCGGGCTCTCCACAGCGCAGTGGATCTTCGACACCGGGGCCGAGGCAAAGTTTACGGTTCTGGGCTCGAGCGTGGTGCTCACCTATGGCCGCGACCTGCGCGCGGGCAACAACGCCTTCTATGGCGCTGCTGCACAGTAGAAGGCGTTGACGGCGGCCCCAGGCGAGAGACCGGACGAGACTGCGAAGCTCAGTGCGCCATCTCCACCGGCCCCGTCCGCCCCGGCTCGCCGTTTTTGCCGTTTTCTTCCATCTTGCCGAAGATCATCTTGCCGCTGGCGGTTTGCAGCACGCTGGTCACGGAGATCTCCACCGCCTTGCCAATCATCTTGCGCGCGTGGTCCACCACCACCATCGTCCCGTCGTCCAGATAGCCCACCCCCTGGCTGAACTCCTTGCCCTCCTTCAGGATGAGGATCGTCATCTTCTCGCCGGGCAGCACCACCGGCTTGAGGGCGTTGGCCAGGTCGTTGATGTTCAGCACCTCGACGTGGTGCAGGTGGGCCACCTTGTTCAGGTTGAAGTCGTTGGTCACCACCTTGGCTTCCCACTTCTTGGCCAGCTCCAGCAGCTTCAGGTCCACCTCGCGAATGGAGGGAAAGTCGTCGGAAACAATCTGCACATGGATGTTGGGGCTGGTCTGCATGCGCTGCAGCATGTCGAGTCCGCGGCGGCCTCTCTGTCTCTTGGACCCATCGGTCGAGTCGGCCACGGTCTGCAGCTCGCGCAGCACGAACTCCGGCACCACCATCGTGCCCTCGATGAAGCCGGCCTCGGCGATGTCGGCGATGCGGCCATCGATGATGACGCTGGTATCCAGCACCTTGGCGCTGCGGTGGGTGGAACGCTCGCCGGAAAAGACCATGCCCAGTGCCGCCGGATTCAGCAGATCGCCCTTGCTGGCTCCCACCAGCAGCCCCACGTAGGTCATCAGCAGCAGAACGAAGATCTGCAGCACGGCCGAGCTGGCTCCGGGCAACAGGGCGCTGCGCAGCACCATGCAAAACAGCGCTGCACCCACGATGCCCAGCACGCTGCCCGCCACGGCGCCGATCAGCCGCTTCAGGCTGAGCGCCCGCACCCGCAACTCGAAGACAATCACCGCGCCTGCCGCCACCGCGCCCGCAATCGCCCCCGCCCATCCCGGTTGAATACCGAAAGGATGCAAAAAATAGCAGACTCCAGCCAACAAAGCCACAAAAAGAAGACGAATCAGAATCAGATCCATATCGTACCTAACCCCCGCTGGCAGAACGAGAAAACTCCCAGAACGGGTATAAACGGGTATAGATGGCGAGTATGCCCACCTACCCCCACGGCCGTCAAGTGGGAGCAAGACAGGGAACAGGGAATAGGGAGCAGGGAACAGTGGGGTTGAGCTGCTCCGCGCGAACCTTCCGAAGGCAGGCATTCAGCAGGCAGAGTGTCGCGATCTACTTATCCGAATCACTGCCTGCGTCCTATTCCCTGTTCCCTGCGTCCTGTTCCCTGCTCTTAAGACGCCACCGCCAACTCGGCCGCCGGGGCGACCCTCAGCGAGCCCTTGCGGGGACCGCGCTTGCGGGCGCTCATGACTTTGATGCGCTCCAGCAGATCCTGCGGCGAGCAGTTCTTCTTGGCCAGCAGGGCATCGGCCGAGTGCATCTCCCCGCTCATCTTCTGCGGGTCTCCGAGCAGGATCATGGGCACATGGGATGCAATCTGCTTGAGCCGCTCCACCAACTGGGAACCATTCATCTGCGGCAGGCCAAAATCGGCCAGCACCAAGTCCACCGCAGTCTCGGCAAAGATGCCGATGGCCTCCTGCCCGCTGGTGGCTGAAACCACCCGGTATCCGTTGGTGGCCAGCATGAACTTGAGAACGGAAAGCTCCAGCTCATTGTCGTCGATGCAGAGAATGATCTTTTTGGGTCGCATGGTCTAGGGTTGAACTCCTTCGTGCAAGGTTTTCGCCGCCAGACAACACTTCGCCTCTGCCCGCTCTGGTGGCAGGCTGGCGCAAATGCGTCTCCGGGATCAGCGACCGGGAGTGAGACGGCCATTTCCTGGCAGATCTTGCGGCCGGATTGACTGGCGTGCTCTACCTGGCCCTGGAGGGCGGGCAGAGATGCAACGCGACAAGCGGCATTCGATGCACAGGCGGCGGTCTTCGCTCACAGTCGGTTTGTGAGTGATGCCTAAGGAAAAGTCGGCACAGCGGCCGGGTTCATTGCTTCAATGAAAGCCAAGACTACGGAGGATGGAGGACGAAGGGAAGAGAGAACATGAAGCGAAACGACATCTGGAAATCCGATAAAATCCGATGAAAATTCGCCAGATTGAAGATAAGCGACGACTTGCAACGATAAAAGTCTGTTGAAAGCATGTGCATTCCAGCAGGAAATGCCGGTTTTTTGACTCAGGAACGGTGCTGCCCATTGCACTCGCATCGTCAACCCTCAAGGAATGCGATTCGCGCAACGGAAGATCGCCGGGGGAGAAGGCAGGATCGGGATTCCCCGCTCAGGAATCGGGGCCAGGAATCCTGCGCGCAAGGAGCACTGACCAGGAAGAGGACAGCCAAAACTCAAGCAGCCCCGGACTCCTTCGACGGGGGTCTGAGGCTGGCTTTTGGTCCCAGTTGTCTGGTCCGGGTTCTTTCAGAGCGCAATCAGCGGCCGTGGCAGGCGGATATTCGCGCGGTCGAGAAACAGCCTCATGCGCAGGGCCTCGGAGCGCTCGATGGCCACCAGCCGCATCTGCCTGCGGATGTGATCGCCATCCTGGAGCAGCGCCACTTGTGCCTCGTCGAACTCGGCGTCCTTTTCCAGCCGTGCAATCCGTTCCTCGATGGTATGGCGAAATCGCGGGCTGATCTCAAAGCCTTCAATGGCCGCACAATTGGTGATCATGGCAAGCTCCTTAAGAAATCCGCCCCGCTCAAAAAATATTTCTGAAAAGGGCTAAAGGTTTTTCAACCTGTGCCGATACTAAGGAAGAATCATGTGTAATGCTAGATTACCGTGTTGCTATTCAAAGGTAATTTAGTGTCCAATAATCGGACATTTCATAGAGATTGTGTCTCTTTTTCGCACAGTTGCGCCTCCAATCCCCTCGCGAGACGGTTAAACTGTGTCCGCGGAGAGCCGAATTCGACTGCCGGAGAACCAAATTTTGTTCAATAAGCCAATTTTTTTGGCTTCCAACCGTCGATTTTCTGAATTACAGACGCATTTTCCGCCGGGTTCGGCGGGTTGACTCCCCGGTTCTTCTTGGTGGGCCTTTTCATCTCCTGCGTTTTCGCGCTCCATCGGCTGCAACGATGCGGCTAGTGGTATGTCTCACGCAGAGGATTGTTTATCCGTTTTGAAGGGTACGGGCTTTAGCCCGTACGTAAAGCCTGCAAATTCAATGGGGCTTTAGCCCCTGAGGGAATGCCGGTCCACCGGTCTCAACCTCTCCAAGGCGCTGAAAATGGATTCAATCATTGAGACACACCACCAGAAGGCTGGGCTATGCAGGGAAATCAGATGAAGGCGCTCTTCCGATTATTTCTCGCATCCTGCTACTCTTGATTCGAGCCTGTTTTTCTCGAACCCCCGAAAATTGGGGCAACCCCCCCTGTTCCCTATTCCCTGCTTTTGCCCCCCTCCCCCCCTCCCTACCCCCCTACCGTATCCATTCTCATATTGTTCGCTTTTTAGCGAAACAAAAAGCGAAACAAAAAGAAGGAACAGAGACTCGCTTTCCTTCCTGCAATTGCCCTGCCGGGCTTTGCGTCCATGGGAACAGCGGCGGCGGCCATTGCGTACACTGAAAAGACTGGCATGAGTCCAGCATCGCGCCCGGCGAAACGGGGGATGCCGCTCGATGCGAGGATCGCGGCCAGGCCGGGACGGCTCTGGCAACCGAAGGCGTGACCATGCTCTTGAGCGAAGCCTTTAAAATCGCGCTGCAGTCATTGTGGGCCAACAAGATGCGCACGGTCCTCACGCTGCTGGGCGTGGTCATCGGGGTTGCATCCGTGATCGCGGTCGTCACCCTGACCAACGGGGCCAAGCGGTTTGTGACCAGCAAGATCGAGACCTATGGCGCGGACGTGGTGACGATCAGCAAAATGCCGCAGACCTTCATCACCGTGGACGAGTATCTCTCTTTCCAGAAGCGGAAAAACATCACCTTCGACGATTACAAATCCATCCTCTCCGATTGCGCCTCCTGCGTATCGGTGGGGGCGGCGCGAACGACCAACGGGTCGGTGGTTTACGGCACCAAATCCACCACCGACACCGAGGTGCGCGGCTGGACCTGGACGATGCCCGCGCTTTCCAATCTGAATCTCGCCGCCGGGCGCTCTTTCACTGAAGTCGAGGACACGCACAGCGCCCACGTTGCCCTGGTGGGCTGCGACATTGTGGATAACGTGCTCGGCTCGGGCGATCCTCTGGGCAAGGAGATTCGTGTCGGCGGATCGCCCTACACGGTGATCGGCGTGGGTGAATGCCAGGGCAAGGTGCTGGGCCAAAGCATGGACAACTGGGTCGCGATTCCCCTCACGGCATTTCTGGAGAATTACGGCACGCAAGATAGCATGAGAATTTACGTGAACGCCGGAGGCGGGGGCGCGGTGATGGACGCGGTTTCCGACCAATTGCGCGTCCTCATGCGCGTGCGCCGCCATCTGGCGCCGGGCACGCCGGACAGCTTCACCGTCGATACCAGCGCCACCTTTCAGAACCTGCTGGGCAAGATTCTGACCAACTTCGGAGCCGTGGTGGCAGCCATCGCCGGCATCTCGCTGGTGATCGGCGGCATCGTCATCATGAACATCATGCTGGTCTCGGTGACTGAACGCACTCGCGAGATCGGTGTGCGCAAGGCGCTGGGCGCACGCCGCCAGGACATTCTGCTGCAATTTCTCATCGAGTCGGCGACCATGTCGCTTTTGGGCGGCGTGATTGGCGTCATCGCGGGCATCACCGTGGCCAAAATCCTCACTTTGATCATCGCGTTTCCCTCGGTGGTGCAAATCTGGCCGATTCTGGCCAGTTTGTTTGTCGCCACCGCGGTGGGGCTGTTTTTCGGAGTGTATCCAGCGCACAAGGCGGCGCAGCTCGATCCCATTGTGGCCCTCAGAGCGGAGCTTTAGGCATGAGACTGCGCGACTCGAAAGAATCCGTTTTGCTGGCGCTCGATACGCTGCGCAAGAACAAATTGCGCTCCGGGCTCACCATTCTCGGCATCAGCATCGGCATCTCCACGGTGATTCTCATCTCTTCGGCCATCAACGGGCTCAATGGCAATATCAGCCAGTTCGTCAATTCTCTGGGCACCAACGATCTCTGGGTCTTTCGCTTTGTGCCGTTCGGCAAGCGGCCCACGACCGAGGAGCTCAACCGCAGGCAGCTTACCTATGAAGACGGCATGGCCATGCGCAGCCTGCCGTATGTGGTTGCCGTCGATCCCGGCCTTTTTTTGCAGAATTTCCAGTTGGGCATTGGCGATGTCTCGCTCAAGCACGGCACGCGCGAGATTCAGAACACCATCCTCAGCGGCGACACCTCGGCGGTCACCCAGACGCAGGACATCGAGCTGCTGGAAGGCCGTATGTGGACCGAATCGGAGGAACAACGCAGCGCGAAAGTAATTGTCCTGGGCCATGACTCGGCTGAGGATCTGTTCCCCGATGAGTCTCCGCTCGGCAAGGAAGTGGAATGCGAGGGCAGCATCTTCACGGTGATCGGCGTGCTCGCCGTTCAGCCGCAGCCTTTCGGCAGCGGGCGCAACACGGCCGACAACCAGGCCTACTTTCCTCTCCCGACCTTCCGCGAGCTTCATCCGGAGATCAAGGACTTCTGGATCACCGTGAAGTATGACAACCCCGCTCACAAAGCGCTGGTCATCGAAGAGATTCGCGAGCTGCTGCGCGTCCGGCGCGGGCTGCGCGTGGAGCAGGACGACAACTTCGCCATCTTCGGCCCCGATTCCCTCACGCGGCTGTGGAACTCCCTCACCAGCGGCCTGTTTCTGTTCATGGTCGCGGTCTCTTCGGTCGGACTGATGGTGGGCGGCGTGGGCGTGATGAACATCATGCTGGTCTCGGTGACCGAGCGCACCAGGGAAATCGGCATCCGCAAGGCCATTGGCGCAACCAGAAACAACATTCTTGTCCAATTCACGCTGGAGGCGCTCACGCTGTGCGCGGTGGGCGGAGTGCTGGGCATTCTGGCCGGCTCGCTGTTCACCCTGATTTTGCACTTTGCGGTCCCCTTTCTGCACGCCGCGCTTTCGCTTGCCTGGGTGTTCATCGCCTTCGTGGTTTCCTGCCTCATTGGTCTGGTCTTCGGCATCTACCCGGCCTGGAAGGCCGCTTCCATGGACCCGATCGAGGCGCTGCGATACGAATAAAGCAGGGAACAGGGATCAGGCGGATCGTGGCCAGTCGAAGACCTTGCGGCATTAGAGCGCAGGCTCGCTGGCGGTCGAGGCCAGCAAGTGGATTAAGGCTTTTTTGAATAACGCTGCCTTGCTTTCTGTTCCCTGTTCCATGCCATTCCGTTACACTTACCCTTGTTATGCTGCACGCTTTAGCCCAGTCCGTCGAGATTCTGACCTCCGCGCTGACCGTGGCTGGGATGGGCTATTTCCTTGCCGCCCTGATTGCGGCGCGGGTGTTTCTGGCTGCGCGGCGCGCCCCGCTTGCGGACTTTGCGCCCGGCGTGAGCGTGCTGAAATCTCTCAAGGGACTCGACCCCGGCATGATGGACGCCTTCCGCAGCCATTGCCGCCAGTCCTACGCGGGCGAGTTTGAGCTGCTTTTCGGGGTTTCGTCGCTGAGCGACCCGGCGGCGGCGGCCGTCGAGCAACTGAAGGCGGAATTTCCCCAGCAGTCCATCCGGCTCATCGAGTGCCCTCAGCGGCTGGGAACCAACGGCAAGGTCAGTACGCTGGTTCAACTTGCGGCCCACGCCCACCACCCATTTCTGCTCATCAACGACTCGGACATCACCGTCAGCCCTCGCTACCTGGAGCGGGTGATGGCCTGCTTCGCGTCAGCGCCTAAGCTTGGCGGCACGGCTCCGCAGGAGGTTGGGCTGGTGACGGCGCTTTATCGCGGCCGCGCTCACGATACGCTGCCTTCGAGGCTTGAGGCGCTGGGAATCGCAACCGACTTCCAGGCCGGCGTGCTGCTGTCGAAGTGGATCGAGGGAGGATTGCACTACGGCCTCGGCTCGACTCTTGCGGTACGGCGTGAAGCACTCGACCGGATCGGCGGGCTGGAAGTGCTGGTGGACCACCTGGCCGACGACTACGAACTGGGCGTGCGCGTGGCCGCGGCCGGCTACCGCGTGGCGCTCTCCGCCGAGGTGGTTGAAACCGCCATTCCCGCCTACGGCTGGCGCGCCTTCATCGATCATCAGCTGCGCTGGACGCGGACGGTGCGCGATGCGCGGCCCTGGGGCTACGTCGGCCTCATCTTCACCTATGGGATGGGCTGGGCGCTGGTCAACGTCATCGTCAGCGACTCGAGCCCGATGAGTTTGAATCTGCTGGGAGTGAGCTTTCTGCTGCGGCTGGGGCTGGCGGTGACGGTAGGCTCCGGCGTGCTGGCCGATCCCCAGGTCATGCCGAGCCTGTGGCTGCTGCCGCTGCGCGATCTGGTCGCCACGGGCATCTGGATAGCCGGTTTTGTGGGCAATACGATTGTCTGGCGCGGGGAGCGATTCGCGCTCAAGAATGGAAAGCTGCACAGGTCCTGATAAGAAACAAGCCCTCGATTAAGCTGCTATTGGGGTGATCTGAACGTCGAAGCCAAGGTTTTGCAGACGGTTGACGAGTCGCAGAACGTTCTTGCCTTTGGCTCGGTTGTCGAAATGGT
>Ga0182030_10012144_pt1 | contig 17302 bp, 14 predicted proteins | sample 812S3MmetaG_FD_121299 | JGI IMG/M metagenome (GOLD analysis project Ga0182030, IMG submission 121299) | Permafrost microbial communities from Stordalen Mire, Sweden - 812S3M metaG (Illumina Assembly) | ecosystem: Environmental > Terrestrial > Soil > Wetlands > Permafrost | place: Sweden...
CAGGCTCAATGCCGGCTGCGAGACGTGAAGGATCCGGCTGGCTGCGACCAATGACCCGGACCGGGCGGCGGTCACGAAATATCGCAGTTGCTTGAGGTCTGGCATCTTAGCGCGTAGCGTCGGTATAAGTTTCCTTTATAGCTCATTTTTGGAAACGGTAGTACGCCGTGGAGACGCCCGGCCTACGCTGGTCGAAGGAAAGACAACGCCAAGCCACTGTCGTGGTACGGGGAACCTCGAATGACCGCCAGCAGACTCATTGACGTATTCGATCCGCGAACGGGTTTGGTCGACTTCCGCCTGACGGTGCCGGAACCGGAGGAAGTGCGTTCCCTGGCGGGCAGATTACGAGCCGCCCAGCCCGCGTGGCATGCGCTCGGTCTGGAGGGCCGGATCGCGGTCATGCAGCGGTGGGCCAAGGCGATCGAATCCCACGCGGACTCGATCATTGCCGCGGACTCACGCGACACCGGTTTCGGTCAGATATCCCGGATCGCGCCGGCGATGATGCTGGGTTTTCTGCGCGGAACCTGTGCACAGGCTCCGGGGCAATGGGCGGCCGCGGGCCGCTCGGGGGTCTCAAGAACGCAGCCCCACATTCGCTACGACAGTGTGCTGAAGCCCTTTCCGCTCGTCGGGGTAATCAGCCCGTGGAATGCACCCACGATGTTATCCATGCTGCACGCCATTCCGCCGCTGGTGGCCGGGTGCGCAGTGCTGGTCAAACCCTCCGAGGTGACCCCGCGGTTCGCTTCCGCCATCAAGTCGAGTTTCGCGGACATCCCGGAGCTGCGTGCGGTCTTCGATTTCGTGCTCGGCGATGGCGCCACGGGGGCCGCCGTCATCGACAATATCGACCTGCTGTCATTCACCGGATCGGTTCCGAACGGGCGGCGGGTCGCCGAGGCCTGCGCCCGGCGCCTGATCCCGTGCGAGCTCGAACTCGGTGGAAAAGACCCGCTTGTCATCACCGCGACAGCAAATCTCGAGGATGCGGTATCCGCCGCGATCCGCGGCGCGCTCACCTCGACGGGGCAGGTGTGCTTCTCCATTGAGCGGGTGTACGTCGAGCGCCCGATTCATGATGCCTTCGTCAAGGCCGTGGTCGAACGCGCCTCAAAGATTCGCGTGAACTATCCGAACCCGCTGGAAGGCCAACTCGGCCCCTTCATCTCGCTGCGCCAGGCGGACATTGTGGATGCGCATCTCGACGATGCGCTCGCCAAGGGCGCCCGCATCGTGGCAGGTGGCAAGAGCCAGTTTCTCGGTGGCGGCCGATACATGGATCCGACCGTGCTGACGAACGTCAACCACAGCATGATCATCATGCGCGAAGAGACATTCGGTCCGGTCATCCCTGTGATGGCGTACGACACACCCGAGGAGGCCGTGGCCCTGGCCAACGATACTGCGTTCGGCCTTTCGGCTGCGGTAATGGCCGGCACGGAGGAAGAGGCCCGGGCAATCGGTGAACGGATCAACGCCGGAAACACATCCCTGCAGGACGCTTTTCTTACCTTCGCCGCCGGGCCCGCGGAAGCGGATTCCTGGGGAGCATCGGGACTGGGAGGCAAGCGCTCCGGAATTCAGCGCTACCTCAAGCGGCAGGCGCTCCTGTTGAACACCGCGAAGCCCACCTGCCTCACCACAGAAGATCTGACCGCTGCCTGACTCTGCCGGAAGCGACGGCAAGGAGAAACCGTAATGGAAAAACCCTGTTGGCCCGACGGAACCCCAAAGATGATGCCCGCGCAGGATCGGGGCGAGATCACTGAGCTCTACGCCCGATACGCGTGGGGGCTGGATCTGGCCGACAAGGAGCTGCTGCTCTCCGCGTTCGCGGAGGATGCCTGTTTCGACCACCTCTGGCAGGGACAATCACGCGGGCACGAGGCTATTTTAAAGAACATGGACGAGTTGTGGAACGTGCGCCAGGCCTGGTGGTACGGGCGACAGCATCTGTTCAATCACTTCATCATGGAGCCTCACGACCAGGGGGCTCGCGTTCGCTGCTTCTTCCAGATCATTCAGTTCAACACCGAATATCGAACCAACTTTGTCTTCGGCATCGGCACGCGGGACGATCGTCTAGTGAAGCGCGACGGACGCTGGGTGTTTCATCATCTGCGGGTCAATGCGTGGACGGCGGCGGATCAGGTCCCATGGAAAGGTCCGGTTCATCTGAATAAGGGAACTGCGAATCCGTCCCCGCCAGCAGATATCCGGCCCTTCCTCGAACAGTCGAAGGACCCCTGGTAATGCGCATCACTGCCGCTATCTCCCGAAAAGGTACGCCCGCGCCGATCATCGAGACGGCCGACCTGGAGGAACCGCGCGCGGATGAAGTGCTCGTTCGGCTCACGGCCAGCGGGATCTGTCATACGGATGTCCACTGTCACTCGGGACGCGGCATGCCGGTGCCAATGCCCATCGTTCTCGGACATGAGGGGGCAGGGATCGTGGAAGCGGTGGGCGCCGCGGTGAACACCGTCGCACCCGGTGACCATGTCGTGCTCAGCGGCGCTTCGTGTGGTCAATGCCCCAGCTGCGCCAGGGGCCGGCCGACCTATTGCGATGAGGGTATTCGGTTGAACTTCGGCGGCCAACGTCTCGACGGAAGCTCGCCGCTCAGCCAGAACGGCACCCGTCTTGCCGGATCATTCTTCGGCCAATCTTCATTCGCATCCCACACCATTGCGCCGCAACGGACGGTCGTCAAGGTGCCGGCGGATGTTCCCCTGCATCTGCTTGCTCCGCTTGGGTGCGGAATCATTACCGGCGCCGGTTCAATCCTCGAAACCTTCCAGCTGCGTCCCGGACAATCCGTTGTGGTCTTCGGTGCTGGTACCGTAGGGCTTGCGGCGGTCATGGCGGCGCGTTTGGCCGGCGCATCGAAGATCGTCGCCGTGGACATCGACCAGGGCCGCCTGGCCCTCGCGAGGCGGGTTGGCGCAACGGAGGCGATCCTGTCCGACGCCAAAACGTTAGACGCGTTGCGGGATATTCAGCGCCGCGGATTTGACTTCACCTTGAACACGACTACCCATCCGGATGTATTCACGGTTGCACTCGAATGTCTTGCCAAGGAGGGCGTCGCCGGCGTGGTGACGCGACCTGCGGGTGGGTGGACGCCCAACATGCCCGGCCTGCTGGCCTATGGGCGAAAGATCCAGGGCATCTTAGGCGGAGGCGCGAATCCTCATCTGTTCATCCCGTTGATGATCGACTACTGGCGGCAGGGGAGATTCCCTTTCGACGCGCTCATCACGGAATTTCCTTTTGAGAGCATCGGGGAAGCGTGGCAGGCCTGCGTCCAGGGCCAGATCGTGAAGCCGCTCTTGCGGATGTAGCGGCTCGCTCCCCGTCGCCCATCAGAAGCCGATCGAAATTGATTTCACTTCGGTAAAGGAAAGCATTCCTTCCCTGGCGCCTTCCCGGCCGATCCCTGATTGCTTGAATCCGCCGAATGGCAGGCGTCCGCCCGGGCCCCCGCCGTTCACGGTAATAGATCCGGCCTGGATTCTGCGCGCGAGGCCATGCGCAGCCGCCAGGTCGCGCGTCCAGATTTTTGCCGCGAGGCCATAATCCGTGTCGTTGGCCGCCGCGGCAATTGCATCCAGATCGGAAGCGTCCGAAAAGCGGATCACGCTCAGTACGGGCCCGAATATCTCATCCCTGAAAACACGCATGGTGGGCCCGACATTCGTCAGCAGGGTGGGCTCCACGAAGTGCCCGTCGCGCTCGAGACGTTTACCTCCGAGGACCATTTCGGCACCGGCGTCCCGTGCCTCGGCAATGTACGACATCACCCGCCCGAGCTGGCTTTCTGAAATCAGTGGTCCCATCTGCGTGCTGGGATCGAGGCCATGACCGAGTCGGGTCCGGCTGAAAATCTCGCCGATTGCATCCACCAGGCCATCGTGGAGCGACGTGTGCACAAACAATCGTGTGCCGGCCGCGCAATACTGGCCGCTCTTGAACATGGACTCGCCGGCGATAGCCTTTGCGGCACGTCCGAGATCCGCATCAGGCATGACGATGATCGGAGATTTGCCCCCTAACTCAAGGGTGACCCGTTTCATGTTCAGCCCTGCGGCCGCCAGGATGGAACGGCCGACCCGGGTCGATCCGGTGAACGTAATCTTATTGACATCGGGATGCTCGGCGAGCGCCTGTCCGGCGCCGGTGCCGAAGCCGGTGACAATGTTCACGGCACCCGGGGGAAAACCGGACTCGAGGACGAGTTCACCCAGGCGTATGGCCGACAAGGGCGCAAGCTCAGCGGGCTTGAGCACCACCGCGCAGCCCATCGCGAGGGCGGGTGCCAGCTTGTGGACCGCCATCAGGAACGGCGCGTTCCAGGGCGTGATCGCCCCGACGACGCCGACCGGCTCGCGGACCACGTAGGACATGCCCCCGGCAACTGCGGGAGTCATGGGAACCTCGCCTCCGACCTTATCGGACCAGCCGGCGATGTTGCGGAGGTTCGTGATCGCCATGGTGATGTCGACGTGGCGTACGGAACCCACCGGATTGCCGCCGTCGAGACTCTCGAGAACCGAGATCTCCTCGGCGCGGGCCTCTATGAGATCCGCAAGTCTGTGCAGCAGCGCCCCGCGCGCCGCACCGCTCATTTCCGCCCAGGGCCCCCGGACCATCGCCGCCCGTGCCGCTTTCACCGCCCGGTCGATGTCAACGGCCTCCCCGAGCGCGACGCGCGCAAGTACACCACCGGTGCCAGGGTCCACGACGTCGAACGTCTTGCCAGACTCCGCTTTGACCCAGCGACCGTTGATCAGCAGTTCCCGATCGCGTGACAGGAAGCTTTGATTCAGCAAGGCAAGAGAAGCGTCAGTCGCGAGTGTGTCCACGGGGCACCCCTTGAATGTTCATAACCCGGAAGTTCCGCAAGCATACCGCGGCCCGATCGGGATGGCAGGCGTTGCTGTACCCCCTGCCGTCCCGCCCCGCTCAGGCCTGGGTGCCAGGCCCGAAGCGCTCAGAAATCCGCTTTCAGCGGCAATCCGGGGGTGCGCTGCGACCGGATCCCGGCTTCTCCAAAGTCAGGCGGGATGTCGTCTACGGCGCGGACGCCCGCCACCGTCTGGACGTCGCGACGAAAGCCGATTCAGCGAGCAGCCCCCCTTGCGTGCGCTTGTCAACACCGAGGTCCCGTGTGTGTACGGCATCTCCGAGTTCGATCCCGATTCCTTTCAGCAGCAGGCCGGACATGTAATTGAGGCAACCCTGTCGCTGCGCAGACAATTGCCGCGAATGCTCTACTTCCCCGGCCACAATCACCTTTCGCCGACTCTTGAAATCGGCAGCGCGAGTGATACCGTCGGTCCGCAACTGGAATTATTCGTGAGGCGGGCCAGCCGCCATGAGCAAGCCCGCAGCTGAAATCCAATTGTCGGTGCCCCTGGTTCGCGATCTCATCCGCGAGCAGCACCCAGCATTTGCGCACCTGGCGGTGCGTCTGCCGCGACGTGGCGCAAGGCGACCCGGCCGTGGATCTGGCCGCCACCTGGATGCTGCTGCCGGAGCCGGACCGCCGCGAGCGTCAGGAATTGTTCTAAGGCTGCTTGTCCGCCGAATATCGGTTCGTGCGGTTTTCGCGGACATTCAGGTCCACGATGTGCAGCGTTTTTCCGTCAGTCGAAACGGTCATGCGGATGACTTCCACCAGCTTACCCTTATTGTAATCCGACTCCTCGACGGCCGAGGGTCCAAGCTTCTTCAGCTTTACCAGGGTGTTGGTCGGATCGCCTGTCACCGGATATTTCTTGCCGTCGAACTTCGCATCGTAACTTTGCCCGTTCTGGCTGAAAGTGAAGCCATCGTCGGTCAGGCCCAACGTTTCCGTGAGGGCCGAGTCCGATGCGCTCAGGACCTTGCTCTGAACCCACGATCCCGATAGCGCATTTTCGCCTGCCGCGGGAGGTGTCACCTGGCTGAAGGTGGACTTGAACTCCACCGGCTGACTGCCGTAGTGGGAGCTGCTTTCATCGGCCACTGTTTTGCCGTCGGCGGAGACCACATCCTTTGACGACCAGAGCACCTTGCCTTTCAACTTGGCCACGGTGGTCACGGAGTTCGGCGTCACGGTGGCGGCGACAGTGTCAAATTCGTGCCCCGTGACCTTCTGGTCCGTGCCGTCAGCCTTGATGGTGTAGGCCGGCCCGCAGCTGGAGCAGGTGTAGCTAGTAGAGGTGATGACGTAGACATCAGGTTTCTTGGACAGCTGGATGTGACTGAGGCTCACCTTCCAGTTTCCGTCGAACGGGCTGGCTGCGAAGGCAGCGCAGGGCGCCAGTGCGATGGCGGCGTAAACCAAGGTTGATCGTTTCATGGCGCTCTCCCCTCCAAAGTTAGAGTTGGGCGGTGAGCCTACTCCAGCCAGGGTTACGTCACACCTTGCGTCGCACCAAGCAATATCGCTTGAGTCGCGCCTAGAGGACCACTCTGAGGCTGTCGTCTACCAGGCGCTGGTCTATGTAGCCGACCGCGGCCGGTGAAGATGATCTTTGACCAATACGCCTACAAACCAGCGGCCCGGGTCATATGACCCGCCCAGAGCGATAAATGTCTCGAGCTTGTCCTGGGTATGGTGTGAAATTAGCCGTGAGCTCGCCGCCGATGATGCTGTCGATGTCCATGCTCCACTCGTTCGGATACCTGGCGCCGTTGGGCTTGAAGAGACTCGATGTGAAGTCTGCGTTCGCTTGGCTGGAATGCACTCGCGACGGGGATTGCCAGAATGGCTGCGATGCAATTCCGGCATCTGGCGGTGCGGTAGCACACAGCTGTGTTCGCCAACTTCGGACTAAGCTGACGCAAGCCGCAGGAGCGGCCATTCGTCGCCAATTACCGGGCCGCAGCCAACCGAGGAAAGAGTTGCTCTTGAGAGAACAATTGAGTCGCGCGATCGGGCGAGCTGCCGAGCCGCAGATTCTGTTCCCGGCCATTGGCGTATTGTTGCTGACGGTCATCTGGGCGACGACGATATGGATCATCAGGGTCAAGCACTCCGACGCAGAACACGCTGCGGCGGGTTCGAGCCGCGAACTCCTGGACACGTACGAAGCGCAGGTTGTGCGCGCATTGCGGGAGGTCGACGGTGCCATGAATCTCGTCAAGTATTGGCGCGAGCGGCAAGGGACGCACCTCGCGCTCTCCGATCTGAAGAATAATGTGCTGTTGCCGCCAGATCTGTTCTTCACTGTCAGTATTGCCGATGCGCGCGGCAATATTGTCGGGGCCCGACAGGTGATGCGAAGCTACACTTCAGCCGCAGGCTGGAGGTAGGCGGCACGTTTGACGGAGTAGTGATCGTCGCGGTTGATGCCACGTATTTCGTCAGTGGCTACGAGTCCTCGAAGCTGGGTGAACAGGGTGTACTCGCTGTGCTCGGCACGGACGGCGTCATACGTGTCAGGCGGACCGGGGACTCCGTGTCCTCCGGGGATGTGATCACATACGCCTCAGTGGTACCCGACCCTGATGCCGCCGACGCCGAAATCATGGTGGGCCAGCCTGGCGAGCCTGTTCGTCGTGGTGATGTCGGCCGTCCTGGGGCGCATGAGTTGGCAGCTCGCGCGAAGTAGTTTGCGCGAAGGTGAAACCAAACTGGCGCATGCGCAGCGGGTCGAATACCTTGCCTATCATGACGGTCTCACCGCGCTCCCCAATCGCAGCCTGTTCAGCAAGATGCTGAGTCAGCGCATCGGTGAGGCGCGCCGCTATGACCGACAGCTCGCGGTGGCATTTCTGGACCTGGACCGTTTCAAACAGATTAACGACACGCTTGGCCACGAAGCGGGGGATCAGCTGCTCCAGGAGGTCGCAATCCGGCTCAGGGGCTACATGCGGGAGAGCGATACCATCGCGCGCCTGGGAGGCGATGAGTTCGTGGTGCTTCTGCCGGTGCTGGACGACCCCAAATATGCCGCCACCGTGGCTCAGAAGATACTGTCAGTCGTGGGTCAACCATTCACCTTTATCGGTCATGAATTCCGGATCACGGCCAGCATAGGCATCAGCACCTATCCGCAGGACGGCCGCGACGAGCAGACTCTGACCAAGAACGCGGACGTCGCCATGTATCAGGCAAAAGCGGAAGGGAAAAACAACTTCCAGTTCTATTCCGAGAAGCTCAATGCCAATTCCCTGGAGCGGCTCACTCTGGAATCCAGCCTGCGGCACGCGCTCGAGCGCAACGAGTTCCGGCTCGTCTATCAGGCGAAGCGGGATATCGGCAGCGGCCAGATTACCGGCATGGAAGCGTTGCTGCGCTGGGAGCATCCCGACCTTGGAACGATCGCCCCCATGCAGTTCATTCCGCTGGCGGAAGAGACCGGCCTGATCGTGCCGATCGGCAAGTGGGTCCTGAGAGAAGTGTGTCTGCAGAACGTCGCCTGGCAGCAGCAGGATCTGCCGCCCTTATGCATTGCAGTAAATCTGAGCGCCCGGCAGTTCTATGATGAGAACCTGTTCGCGGACGTGGACTCGATCATCCGGTCCACAGGTATTGATCCGCACCTGCTGGAGCTGGAGATCATGGAGGGCGTGCTGATCCACAATGTCGAGGAGACGCTACGGATTCCCACGGGCCTGAAGTCCATGGGCGTCCGGATTGCGATCGACGATTTCGGCACCGGCTACTCGACGCTGGCCACATTGCAGCGTTTCCCGCTCGATACCATCAAGATAGATCGGTCGTTTATCCGGGACATCAGCGGACCCGGCAAGGATATGGCGCTGGCTGATGCCGTCATTGCAATGGGCAGATCCTTGAGCCTGGCCGTCGTGGCTCAGGGCGTCGAAACGAGAGAGCAGGCCGAGTTCCTTCGCGCGCATGCCTGCGATGAGATTCAAGGGTTTTATTTCAGGAAGCCAATGCCGGCCGAGCAGTTCACGCAGTTGCTGTTGGGCGAGGCCTCTGGGGCTACCTACACCGGCAAGCGATTGGCATTGAAGGACGTCTAGCCAACACCGCGGGTCGCGCGCGTTGTCTGATCAGCCACGGCCGGCCACCTCGTTCTCCGCAAGGGGTCGATACAGGAAAAAACCCTGGGCTACGTTACACCGTTGGGCTCGCAGAAACGCCAGCCGGTCCGCCGTATGCACGTTCATGGTGGGCGAGTAATACTGACAAATGTAGTTGACCCGATCTTCGGTAAGTCTCCGGTGCCGCAGAACTCGCAGTGTCAATACGATGCCGAACAGTATCAGTCCCGGGGTTGCATCAAACATGATCGCGCGCAGCACGCGGTAGGTCATGCGGGAAGCGTCGCTCAGCGCGTCGACGAATTGTGTTTCCACCAGGGTGAGCTCTTCGTTGATCACGAGAACGTCCGGCACAATGGATTGAATTCTGCGGGCGCTGGGTCTGGCGCCGGATGATCCGTCCGTGCGCGAGTGCGCGCGATTCCGCCTCGGCCGCGGCCCTGGCCTGAAATCTGCTCGATCACAATTGGGTGTCGAAGAATGCCTTCACGGCACCCAGGCATACCGGCGGAACCAGCCCTGCGTGATAGTCCTCCAGCACGGCCAGTGCACCACCATCCGTAGCGCCGCCGGCCACGGCGGCAACGGCAACAGCGGCCTTGAGTGCAGCAAAGGCGGTCTGGTACGCGGCGTACGTACCCGTCGGAGTCGTATCCACGTCCAGGACGGTGACCGACGTGGTGGGCGGATTGGTGGTCCAGTACTGCTGCATGAGTTGCGCATTGAAGAAGAACACGTCCGGATCGCTGTCGCCGCCGCACAGCAATATCGGTGCGGTGGGCACCCAGTCGCGCAGGTCATTGGCTTTGAGCGCCTGGCGCAGGGTATTGCCGGGAGTCGCCGCCGGCTGATTCGTGGTCACCGTCGGGAAGCCGCCGTCGGGCGCGGCGGCGGCATCCTGCAGGTAGGCCAGGCGATACGTGTTCAGCACCAGCGGCGGATCACCGAATCCCAGCGCGAAGGCCGGCGCCAGGTCCGCGGGCGTGGTCGGCGGCGTGATGGTCGAGTACTCCGCGGCGGGAGGCGTGGCACTGAACAGCGCGTACTGCGGCAACAGCCCTTGCGTATAGATGGTCGTGATGGGCGTGCTGCTCGGCAGCAGCGTCTCGATGCCGCTGGCATACTGCGCGGTGAATACATCCGTAGGCGCGGTGTAGATGTTGCCATAGGCCTGCTGGTAACTGCCCAGCAGCAGGGTGGTGTTCAGCGTCGCACTCAGGTCCACTTCACCGTCGAATACCGCATCGCCGAACGCAGCCAGTGCGTAAGGGCCGGACATGGGCGCTGCAGCGGTTACGACATCGCCTGCACCCTGCATGGCGCGCGCCGTGGCCATCGCGACGAAACCGCCTTGCGAGTACCCCGTGATGAACAGCTTGCCGCTGTCCGTGGACGGGGGCGCCAGCGTGCCGGCCAGTGCACTGCGCGCCGCCGCGAGCGCATCGATCATGTCCTTGGACTGCTGATCCGCGACCAGGTACGGGTGATAGCCCAGGGTCGAGGTATCGTAGCCGGCGTAGTTCGGTGCCACGACGATATAACCCTGCGACGCAAACGCTGCGGCGAGCAGGATTCCCTCATCGTTATCCGGGCGCGACAGATCCGCGATGTTGAAGGTCTTGTCGGGGGTCGTGGCATGGGCATACTCCACGATGGGCCGCGGCCCGGAACACCTGGACGCCGTGCCCGACGGAATCATCAAGGCGCCGGAGGCCTGCGTCGACTCAGCCTTCGCACCGACAGTGTAGTACTCGATGTGATACACGGTCACCGTGCAGGTCGGCGAGAAAGACAGCTGCAGGAACTGCGCGGCGGTGCTGTTCCCCGCCAGCAACGTGAGAATGTCGGACGTGCTGTACGTGCCGGTCGCCGTTGGCGGATTCATGAGCAGCTGGCCGCGTTGCGGTGTCGGCGGCGTCGTTGACCCGGATCCTGCAGCAGAATCACTACCGATGTGGCAGGCACTCAGCAGTGTGGCGGCCGCGGCCACGCAGGGCAGAGTGAGACGCATCGGTATCATCCTTCAGTGCAGAGCAGTCGCCGGTCGACACATCCAGCGGTACGCCCAGGCGATGAAGTATTTGAAATTGGGGACATCCGTGTGCCCACCGTCGGGCTGCTGTGCATGCTGATAGTCATCGCCCACGCCGAGGTCGTGCGCACCCAGCAGGCGAAACGCCTTGCCGGCGGCCGGCGAGCCGTAGCTGATGAAGGTCGGGCGGGGCGCGCACAGGGCGATGAGCTCGGAGGAGTCCACGGGCAGATCCGCCGCGGTCTTCGGGCCGCCGCGCGCCGTGGACGCGCCGTACTTCAGGAAATTGCCGGCCATCCAGTGGTACTCGCCCGCGCCGGTCAGCGACTCGACGGCTTCACCGAAGTTGCGGCGGTGGGGCTTGGCGCCGCCTTCCCCTGAGGAGCCCACGAGTACCATCGCGAAGCGCGTGTCGAAGGCCATCGTGATCAATGCGGCTTTGCCGTAGCGCGAGACGCCCTCGATGCCCACCTGCGCGGCATCGATGTCCGGATCATGACTGACGTAGTCCAGCACCTTACTGGCGCCCCAGGCCCGCGCCCCAGGACTTCGCGCTCGAAGCCTTCGATGATCTGCGCGCGGCGTTTGCTGTACCACTGGGCGGCCGTGGTCACCTTGCTGCCGTCATTCATGCGCAAAGCGGGCAGCGCGGCAAGGGCGGACACCAGGCACAAGAGCAGATCCTTCCTGTTCAAAAGTTTCACGTTGATTGCCCCCCTATTGTGTCGTCACGGTCTCGACGACGATGTCAGTCCAAAGCTGATAATGACCCTCGCCGCGCAGCGGTGGCGCGGGGCGATTTCGACAGGAATGCGCACTCCAAAGGGCCCGGAGTGCGCGGCGGCGGTGCGCGAGCTGAGCTGTGGCGCCGGCTAAGACCGTTGAATTATAAGGAATTCAACATGAAGCGCAGCGTGGCGGGTCCTGCGAACGGATCTTGCAGCGCTTCAGGCCCGAACTTCAGGTTTCACCATGCCATTCGAAGCCGTCGCGACCGATCAGCGCGCTCGATGCAGCCGGACCCCAGCTGCCGGCGGTGTAACCCTTGGGCGGTTCACCGAGGTTCGCCCAACCCTCGCGGATGGGGTCGATCCATTTCCAGGCGGCATCCAGTTCGTCGCGCCGCATGAAGAGCGTGAGGTTGCCCTTGACCACGTCCATCAGCAGGCGCTCGTACGCATCCAGCGGCCGGTCCTTGAACGTGCCGGCCAGGTCCAGGGACAGGTCCACCGGTCGCAGGCGCATCAGCTCGCCGGGCAGCTTGGTCTGGATGGTGAGCGTGATGCTCTCGTCCGGCTGCAGCCGGATGACCAGCCGGTTCGGAACATTTGTGCCGTGGGCAGGTTCGAAGATGTGGTGCGGCACATCTTCAAAGGTCACCACGATTTCGCTCAGGCGGTCCTGCATGCGCTTGCCGGTGCGCAGGAAGAACGGCACCCCGGCCCAGCGCCAGGTATTGATTTCCGCCTTCAGCGCGACAAAGGTCTCGGTCAGGCTGCCCGGCGGCACGCCCGGTTCCTGCGGATAGCCCGGAACGGGTTTGCCGTCGACGGCACCGGCGCGATACTGGCCGCGCACGGTCTTGTGCTGCACGTCGAGCTCTGTCATGGGCTTGAGTGCATGCAGGACCTTGAGTTTTTCATTGCGCATGGCATCCGCATCGCTCGAGGCCGGCGGCTCCATGGCGAGGATGCACAGCAGCTGCAGCAGATGGTTCTGGACCATGTCGCGCATCGCGCCGGTCTGGTCGTAGAACTCGCCGCGGCCTTCGGCGCCGACGTGCTCGGCGACGGTGATCTGCACATGACTGATGCGGCCCCGGCACCACAGGGGCTCGAACAGGGTATTGCCGAAGCGCAGCGCAATCAGGTTCTGCACCGTCTCCTTGCCCAGGTAATGATCGATTCGATAGATCTGCTTTTCGTGGAAGATCGAGCCCACCAGCTGGTTTATGGCCTCCGCGGAGGTGCGATCCTGGCCCAGCGGCTTCTCCAGCACCACGCGCGATTTCGGCGTCACGATGCTGGCGCGGCCGAGGTTCTCGCAGGTCGATGTGAACAGGCTCGGCGCCATCGACAGGAACATCACGCGCACCCGGTCTTCACTGCCGCGCAGCTTCTCCGCGAGCCGGTCAAAGTCCTCCGGCACCGTCGCGTTCACGGACAGGTAGTCGATCAGTGCCGTAAATTCCTGCCAGTGCGCCGCGGTGAATTCACCTTCGCTCAGGTGCGGGCGACATTTTTCTTCGACCTCGGCGAGGTAGCCGTCACGGGTATGGCGGCTGCGTGCGACCGCGATGATGCGCGACCCTGCCGTGATCTGGCCGGCGCTGACACGCCGGTACAGCGCGGGCAGGAGCTTGCGCATGGCAAGGTCGCCCGTGCCCCCGAAGAGGATCAGATCGAATGGTTCAAGCTTCTGCATCGTTATGGCGCCCATAATGCTGAAGACAGCAGAATAACGCAGTTTTCTTTACAGGAAAGGGGCAACGCATGAGCACTAATGGGGCACCCCTGCAGCCGCGGGTCGCGGAGGTGACCGAACGGATCCGCGAGCGTTCCTGGGCCGAACGCGACGATTACCTGCAACGCATGGCCGCGGCGACCGAAAAGGTCACGACCCGTTCACGCCTGTCCTGTACCAACCTGGCCCACGGCTTTGCCAGTTCCGAACCGACCGACAAGGAGGCGATCAAGCAGCTGCGCTGGCCGAACATCGCCATCATCAATTCCTATAACGACATGCTCTCGGCACATCAGCCGCTGGAGCGGTATCCCGTGATCCTGCGCACCGCGGCGCGCGAGGTCGGCGCCACGGCGCAGGTAGCCGGCGGTGTACCCGCGATGTGCGATGGCATCACGCAGGGCATGCCGGGCATGGAGCTGTCGCTGTTCAGTCGCGACGTGATCGCCATGGCCACCGGCGTGTCACTCGCGCACGGCATGTTCGATGCGACGCTGTGCCTGGGCGTGTGCGACAAGATCGTGCCGGGCCTCCTGATCGGCGCGCTGGCGTTCGGTCATCTGCCAACCATTTTTGTGCCCGGTGGACCGATGCCCTCGGGCATCGCCAACAAGGAGAAGGCGCGCATCCGCAAGCTGTTCGCCGAAGGCAAGGTGGGACGCGCGGAACTGCTCGAGTCCGAAGCCGGCAGCTACCATTCCGCCGGCACCTGCACGTTCTACGGCACCGCCAACAGCAACCAGATGCTGATGGAGGTCATGGGACTGCACCTGCCCGGCAGCGCGTTCATACCGCCGAACACGCCGCTGCGTGATGCGCTGACGGCCTGCGCCGCCAAGCGCGCGGCGCAGATCACGGCGTTGGGTACTGACTATCGGCCGCTCGCGCGCATGGTCGATGAGCGTGCCATGGTCAACGCGGTGGTCGGACTGCTGGCGACCGGCGGCAGCACCAATCACACGCTGCACCTGATCGCGATCGCGCGCGCCGCGGGACTGATCCTCGACTGGGAGGACTTCAATCAGCTGTCGGATGTCGTGCCGCTGCTGGCGCGCATCTATCCCAACGGCAGCGCCGACGTGAATCACTTCCATGCCGCCGGCGGCATGGGCTTCCTGGTACGTGAGCTGATTGATGCGGGACTCATGCATGCGGATGCGCGCACGGTGGCCGGTGCGAGCCTGCGCGATTACGCAAAGGAACCGTGGCTGTCACCCGAAGGGCTGGCCTGGCGCGATGCGCCCAAGGTCAGTGCCGACACCTCGGTGCTGCGGCCGGCCAGTGATCCGTTCAGCAAGGACGGTGGCCTGAAACTGCTGCGCGGCAACCTCGGGCGTGCGGTCATCAAGACCTCTGCCGTCGCCGATGCGCATCGCGTGGTCGAGGCGCCGGCGCGCATCTTCAATGATCAGGAGGCGGTGCTGAAGGCGTTCCGGGCCAAGGAACTCGATTGCGATGCCGTCGTCGTCGTGCGCTACCAGGGTCCGCGCGCCAACGGCATGCCCGAACTGCATCAGCTCACCCCGGCACTGGCCTCGCTGCAGGATCGCGGTTTCCACGTGGCGCTGGTCACGGACGGACGCATGTCCGGTGCCTCGGGCAATGTCCCGGCAGCGATTCATATCACGCCTGAAGCGATAATGGGGGGACCCCTCGCCCGCCTGCGGGATGGCGATGTGATCCGGCTGGACAGTCATACTGGCGTCCTGGAGGCGAAGGTCACCGAGGCGACGCTGCATGCCCGTACCGTGGAACCGGTCGACCTTAGTGCCAATGACACGGGCATGGGCCGGGAGCTGTTCAAATTGTTCAGGACTTACGCGGCCGGTGCCGAACAGGGCGCGGGTGTGGCGGCCTACAGGGTGGAATGACAGATGAAGATTCGTGACGTTCTGGCGCTGGCGCCGGTGATTCCGGTTCTGACCGTGGAGAAGCTGGAGCACGCGGCTCCCCTGGCGAAGGCGCTGTACGCCGGTGGACTGAAAGTGCTGGAAATCACCCTGCGCACGGCAGTCGCCCTGGACGTGATCGAGGCGATGCGGGTGGCGGCGCCGGACGCCATCGTCGGCGCGGGAACCCTGGTCAAACCGGCGGATTTCGTAAGCGCCGCGGGCGCCGGCGCGCAGTTCGCCGTGACCCCCGGGCTCACGCCGCAGCTGGCGGAAGCCGCGGCCAAGGTCAGCTACCCGCTGCTGCCCGGGATCGTGACCCCCGGGGAAATCCTCCAGGCCCTGCAGTTCGGCTACGACACCCTGAAGTTCTTCCCGGCCCAGCCGGCCGGGGGCATCCCCATGCTGCAGGCCTTCGCGGGGCCCTTCGCCAATGTCGTGTTCTGCCCCACCGGCGGCATTTCCCGGGAGACCGCCCCCGCATTCCTCAAGCTGCGCAACGTGTTATGCGTGGGCGGCTCCTGGGTGGCGCCGAAAGCCCTCGTCGAGTCGGGTGACTGGGCGGGCATCGAGGCCCTGGCCCGGGACGCCGCCGCGCTCTCTTCCTGACCGTTTGGCCGTGACCGTTTGGTGACACTTCCGGCGCCGTCCGGTGGTGTGCTGGGGGTATGCACAGGATCGGCATTGTGGGTGTGTCGTACCGGCACGCGACCGCCGGTCAGGTCGCGCAGTTCGCGGTGCCCAAGGATGCGCTCGCCCATCGATTAGGGGTCCTGCGCGAGGCACTGCAGGGCGCCGAAGTGATGTTTCTGTCCACCTGCAACCGGGTGGAGATCCTCTACGCCACACCCGAACCGGCCACCGATCGCCGGGCCGATGTCTTTCGGGCCCTGATCGGCCGCGCACCGGTGAACGGCGAGGCCACTTCCGCACTGCGGGCGTGGACCGGGGAGGCGGCCGTCGAGCACCTGCTGCTGGTCGCCTGTGGCATGGATTCGGCGCAGGCGGGGGAGCAGGAGATCTATGTGCAGCTGCGGGCCGCCTGGCAGGCCGCACGCGAAGCCAAGGTGTCCGGTCCACTGCTGGACCGCATCGTGAATGAGGCCATGACCATGGCCCGCCAGGCCCACCGGATCGTCACGCACGATGCGCCCTCGATGGCGGACCTCGCCGTCGGACGGGTGTTGCAGCAACTTGAAGGCCACCAGGCCAACCCCGTGGGGCTGGTCGGCGTCTCCCCCATGACCCGTCGCTGCGGGCTGATGCTGCGCGAGCGCGACGTACCCGTCACGGTCATCAACCGCACCCTGGACACGGCGCAGGAGCTGGCCACCGAACTGGGTGCCACCGCGGTCTCGCTGCAGGCGTTTCGCCAGGATCCGCTCGCGCAGGGCTGTTCGGTGCTGATATGCGCCAGCGGTGCGCGCGACCCCGTGATTGATCGCGAAGTGCTGGTGAAGCTCGCCACGGCGCGGCCGCTGCTGATCGATTTCGGTCTGCCGCCCAACGTGGACGTGGATGCCGCGCGGGTGCTCGATTTCACGCGTGTCGGCATGGATGATCTGGTGCAGACTGCGCGCAGCGGCCGCGTCGAGCACCTGCTGCGCCTGGCGCCGGTGCGCGCGGCGATTGATTCGCACCTGGCGCGGCTGCGCAGCGAACTGGCGGCGCGGGCCATCGGGCCACAGCTCAAACAGCTGCGCGATGATTTCGAGCGCATCACCGCCGGGGAAGTGAACCGGTTGCTGCGCGAGGTGCTGCAGGACCTTACCGAAGGCCAGCGCGACCAGCTGTCCGGCTGGGGTCGCACGCTCGCGCATCGCCTGGCGCACCTGCCCCTGTCGGGCATGCGGGCGGCCGCGGAGCACGCCGCCCCTGAAGCCACCGAAGCCTTTTTCAGAGAAGCCCG
>Ga0182030_10012145_pt1 | contig 17302 bp, 16 predicted proteins | sample 812S3MmetaG_FD_121299 | JGI IMG/M metagenome (GOLD analysis project Ga0182030, IMG submission 121299) | Permafrost microbial communities from Stordalen Mire, Sweden - 812S3M metaG (Illumina Assembly) | ecosystem: Environmental > Terrestrial > Soil > Wetlands > Permafrost | place: Sweden...
CTTTAGCCCGTACGTAAAGCCTGCAAAATCAAGAGGGCTTTAGCCCCTGAGGGAATGCCGGCTAAGCACCACTCGACGATTGGGCCGTGTTTCAGAGGATGATATTTCCGGCGGACACCACTAGCCTGATCCACTCCTGATTTTCGTCTGACGCCACCGCCGGCACACTCGCCATGGAATGAACGCACCCATCGTGCAGCCGAAAGCAAAGCTGCGCTTCCATCCCCGAAGCGCGAGGCTGCCTGAAAACCCCTGCCCTTGCCGGCTACGTCAGATGCAGTCAGGAAAGCCCCGCGCAGCTTGCCCGTCCAATCGAAATGGCGAAGGTTTATCCCTCCCAGCGCCAGATCGAGCAGTCCTCCCAGTTCGACGACGCATACTCGCCGTCCGGCTGGTTGGCCATAATGCGGTGGTCGGCGAGCGCATCTGCCTTGGACCGCCGCACCTGCCCGAGAAACAGTCTTTTGAATCCGGGCTGCCGCTCCAGCACCTGCTCCTGTTCGTTGTTCACGTACAGCAGGTCGAGTCGGCAGGCGCGCCCGGCCGGGGCCTCCGGCAAAGTCATGGACAGGCTCTGGGACAGGCTCTGGGACAGGCTCTGGGACAGGCTCTGGGACAGACTCCGGGACAGACTCCGGTTCCAGGCCGTGAGCAGCCGCCGCATCACCGGCGCGCCGAAGGGATTGAAAAGCAGCGCCACGCACGGCCCCGCCGGAAGCGGAAACTCGACCGCATCCCGGCAAACGATCTTCATCGGCGCACGCGCCCGTTCCGCCTTCCGCCAGACAGACAGATTCTTGCGCGCAATCCGCGCCAACGCGGGGTTCAGTTCCACCCCTACCACCTGGCGAAACGGAAACTGGGCTCCCAGCAGCACGGCCCGCCCCATCCCCGCGCCCACATCGAGGAAGGTGACTTCTTCAATCGCACAATCGGGCCGGCTCCTCCGCCAGCGGCGCACCAGCGCCTGGAAGACCGACGGCGCGACCCCGTAGTACGCCGTCGCATGGCGGTCATGCCGGTGGCCGCTCTGCAAGTGCCGTCCGGCAATCAGCCCGCTGGTCCGAACTCCAAACTCCTCATCGAAGGGGTGGCGCGTAAACCCCTCTTCAACCTTGAGCCCCGGCAGCCATCGCCGCGCTGGAATTTTCCCGGTGGTCATCGAAAGAAATCCTTCGCGCCCTGAGCGCATGGCAGGCAGGAATAGAGCCATTTCGAGCAAATCTTGATCGAAAATGCGAGAAGCCGGCTACGATTGCTCCGTCGCCTTGGAATCAGGCAGCGGAGCAAAGGTTCCCTGATGCTTGGCTAGTGTTCGTCGGCAACATGGCGTGGGTATCCCTCGGCAATCGATTCGCGAGCCGGGTTCCCTGTACAGAAAAACAAAGCCTTCGGTTCCATGGTCTCATCCCTCGGTCACACCAGGAGTGGAATGGGGGATCCGCCAGCTAGTTTCAACAGGCGATCAACCCCTACTGGCTCCACTTTGAGCAGAGGAACGACGGCATAGCGATTCGATTGAGAAGCAATGGCATCGATCTCGCGCAATTCGTTGCGCGCGCGCTGCCGCAGCAGCGGCGAGAGCGGATGGGCCGCCGCCACGCTGTTGTTGACGATCCATGCCCACGGCTCGATGCCGGCGCGCCTCAGGTCTTCCTGCAGGTTGGCCGCTTCGAGCACGGGCGTTGTTTCCGCCAGGGACACCAGCAGCACCTTGGTCTGCTTCGAGTCTTGCAACTGCATCATCGGGGTGACGGACTGCTGGCCTCCGTTCTCCGCGTGGCGCATCACTTCCCGGTGATAAGCGCCGGTCGCATCGAGCAGCAGCAGGCTGTGGCCGGTAGGAGCCGTATCCATGACTACAAATTTCTTTCCTGCCTCGCGAATGATGCGGGAGAAGGCTTGAAAAACGGCGATTTCTTCGGTGCAGGGCGAGCGCAGATCCTCTTCCAAAAGCGCCCGGCCTTCGGCGTCGAGTTCTGCTCCTTTGCTGTTCAGTACATCCTGACGATAGCGCTCGGTTTCGGCGTGCGGATCGATGCGGCTCACGGTGAGGTTGTCCATTGAGCCGTCCAGGGTGTCGGTGAGATGAGCTGCCGGGTCGGAGGTGGTCAGATGTACCGCCAGGCCCCGACCGGCAAGTTCCACAGCAATGGCGGCGGCCAAAGTGGTTTTGCCGACTCCGCCTTTGCCCATCAACATCACAAGACCGCGTTCGTCGGCGGCAATCTCATCCACCAGCGCAGAAAGATGGGGAAACTCCAGATTGGACGGCAGTTGTTCTTCACTGGCGACTGTCTGTGCCGGCTCATCCTTCAGCAAATGACGCAGCGCATCGAGGCCTACCAGATTGAAAGGTTTGAGAGGAAGCCGATCGCATGGAAGGGCGGTGAGCACCTCCGGAATCGCGGACAAGGCAGCCTCTTCGCGGTCGCAGATCGCCGCTGCCAGCGGGTCTTTCGCTGCTTCGCTGCGCGGCAAAACACCGTTGATGACGAGGTACTGCTGGGACAGACCAATGGCCGCGAGTTCTTCATGCGTGCGAGCGACTTCGCGCAATGTCGCCTGTTGTGCGCGGGCAACCAGGACCAGGCGTGTGCGCAAAGGATCGGCAAGAGCTTCGAGCGCGGATTTGTACTGCGCATGTTGCTTTCCCAGCCCAGCCAGTGGTCCCAGGCACGAGGCATCGCCTTTGCCCAGGTCCAGAAAACCGCTCCACGCACCAGGCAACTGCAGCAACCGGATCGTGTGCCCGGTCGGGGCAGTATCGAAAAGGATGTGATCGTAACCGGCAGTCAAAGCCGAATCCGTGAGCAACGCAGTAAACTCGTCGAAGGCCGCGATCTCTGTCGTGCAGGCTCCCGAGAGTTGTTCCTCAATGCCGTCCACCACTGCCTCCGGCAGCACACCGCGAACCGGCCCCACAATGCGATCACGGTAGGCCTGGGCTGCCGCTTGCGGGTCGATTTCCAGCGCGGACAAACGCGGCACGGCGGGAATAGCGGTGATCTGGTTGCCGATGCTGACACCGAAGACCTGGCCCACGTTCGAGGCCGGATCGGTGCTCACCAACAGCACTCGTTGTCCGGCTTCGGCCAGTTGGATCGCCGTAGCGCAGGCAATCGAGGTCTTGCCTACGCCACCCTTGCCTGTAAAGAAGAAATAGCGGGGAGATTGTTCGAGAAATTTCATCTTGGTATCTCCAGTGTTCAAGTGTTTAGTCCTACAGTTGTAGATCGTCTTTGCGGAGGGAGCAGGGGGCTTCAGCCCCCTGAAAAACTGCCGAAACAACGGGGCCTCTAGGCTCGGAACAGGGCAATCCGAAGCAAATACAACTGTAGTATCAGCAGCAGCCGCCGCCTGAGCAGCAGGATCTGACGGCCTTGAAAGAAACATGCATTTCGATTCCTGCCCAGCGCGCCAATTCAGTGCGATCCGGATAGCGACCCGCCAGAGCCACTTGGCCATCCACCAGAACCAGTGGCAGCGCATCAGCGCCTGAGCGCTCCAGAAACGCCTTTACGACCGGGTTATTAGCAAACTCCATTGGTTGCTGTGCCAGGCTGAAGCGCTCGAGCTGCGCGCCGTTCTGCTTGGCCCACTCCACGTCTGCCGCGAAGCTGACCAGGTTCTGATCGACATCGACTCCGCACACGCCGGTGCTGCAACACAGCGCCGGGTCAAATACTTGAATGGTTCTCATTTTCCTTCTCCTTTTAACGTTGGTATTGCGATTACGAACAAACTTCGCCGATTCGATTCAGTTCCACTGCAAGGCGCGCAGGATCGAGCTTCAATTCAGCCAGAGGCAGCGCAAGAAAGGCCTCGATCCGAGCGCGCAGAGTGCGATAGACCCTCATGAAGACCGCGTCGATTTCTTCGTCGCTGCCGGTTGCATGCGCAGGGTCTTCGACGCCCCAATGAGCGCGCAGAACTTTTCCGAGGTAGGCGGGACAGGTTTCGCCCGCGGCATTGGAGCAGACGGTGATGACCACATCGGGAGTCAGCGGCAGCTTATCCCACGACTTGCTGTGTAAGCCATCCGTCGAAATCCCCTCGCTGCTCAGTAGCGCGAGCGAGCGGGGATGCACCTCTCCGGCTGGCTTGCTGCCTGCACTCATCGCTCTCCAGCCCGAAGGGGCAAGGTGATTGAAAATCGCCTCTGCCAGAATCGAGCGGCAAGAGTTCCCGGTGCAGAGAAAAAGAACATTCATTTCAGCTTCTCCTTGTAGCTTCTGAAAGAGGAGGAAGCACGGCTTCACAACATTTCGAGGCGCCGCGAATGTCTGCGCACTTCTCTGGTTGGCCGGAGCAACACTCTTCCGTCAGGTAAGCAATCAAGTCCAGCATCAGTGGAATGTTGGCGCGATAGCGTTGAAATCGCCCCTCTTGCTCCACCGTCAACAGGCGGGATTGCGTCAGTGCTTTCAGGTGAAACGAAAGATTTGTAGGCGGCACGTCGAGCGTTGAGGCAATCTCGCCCGCCACCAAGCCTTCCGGTCCCATTTTGACCAGCAACCGGTACACCTCCAGCCGCACGCCCGATGAAAGGGACTCGAACACGCAGATTGCTGTGCTCTTCTTCATAGTATGACTATACAACAACTATTGAAATAATGCAACTAAATCAAGGCCTCTTCCATCAACAAGTCCTGCGCGCTGCCGATCCTCTTCTTGGAAAGCGTCAGGATATGGAAGATATCCTGACGCGAAAAGTGCGAGACCTTCGCCATTTGCCAGCTCAATCTTCTCGATGACCTTCAGTTGCGCCGCGCTATCCAGGTCGGGGCGCAGCGTGGCGACCGTCTCGACGGCCAGGCAGCCGTGGGCGATACGGCAGGCGTACTCGGGGTCACGCCGCACATCCGGGCCCATCGGGTCCAACTGCGTTCCACCGAGCCCAGCGAGGAGATGAGAATGCCGTCCATATCGAAAAGAATGCCCTTGCAGCGGACTTGAACCGGGGAAGAAGCGATGGAAGAAGCGATGGTTCTATCGTAGCGGGGGACGGTTTACCGCTTTTCCTGGGCTTTCCTGAGCGCGGCGGGGGCTTTTTTGGGCGCGGCGAAGGTGACCTTGGACGGTTCGGTGAGGGTCACCGTGGCTGGCACCGGCGTCGTGAGGGAGCCGCGTTTCACCTCGCTCTGTTTCAGTGTGAGCAAGCCGTTGCCGATCCCGGCGTCGGCGGTCCAGCTTTCAAAGCGCGCCAAGGCGGGAGGAATCTGACCAGAGCCCGAAGCTGCGGCGACTGCCCCATGCCGCCACTGGAAATGGAGAGCGCCCTGGGCCGAGGCGGCCAAATCCCTGGCCGTGAAACCGGAGAGATCGATTTTGCCGTTCCCGGCGAATGTGCCTCCGGCGATGCGCAACCTGAGCAACTGGCCAATGGCCTGCGGGCTGAGCTTTTCAAACTGGCCTTCGAGCGCGTAGGAGGGCTTGTCCTGGGTCGACGAAGCGATGTGCAGTGTGCCGGTTCCCTGGACGCGGCCGCCCAGCAATCCGGCCTCGAAGGCGGTCATCTCGGCTCCGTTGGCAAGCGCGCGCAAAGTGACCGTTGGATCGTGCAGCGTGACCGGCCCCAGAACCAGCGATTGGGCTTTGACCGTGCCCTCAAGCTGCGGCCAGGCTGGAGCAGCCGAGCGGTGAAAACGATCGATCAGCGTGGAAAGCAGGGTGCCCCGCTCATGAGCGCCCAGGAACGCCGCCTGGAGCTCGACCGAGTCGAGCGCGCCAAACTGGGCCTGAAAGGTCGGTGGACAGGTCTGCGGCGGGTCGCAGGCGGCGGGAAGAGTGAGACTGGCCGTTCCCTTCACCGGGCCGTACGAAAAGACGACCGGGGTCCAGCGAATTTCGCCCCCGTCGAAGTTCAGCGTGGCCTGGGAGATCACGACGTGATTGGCCAGGTAATCGGCCTTCCAGTTCACATCGCGCAGAATCACAGTCCCCGTGAGGCTGTCGCCTGGGGGCTCGACGGTTGGCTGCGGAAGTGGCGGGCCGACTTGCGTGGCAGGCGAAGGGCCTCCGAACGACAGCTTCTCGACCGGCACCCAGGGGCCTTCGGCCGTCAGGTCCACGGAGATGGGACCGCCGGCCAGCCCGTTCAGTCCGGCGGTATTGGCAAATCCGGCCACCGCTGCCAGTTCCTTGGCCCGCGCCATGGAGGCCTGGCCGCGCATCACAACCTGGTAGCCGGAGAGCGCCAGCCGGGTGGAAATCGTGAGTGGAACGGGTGCGCCAGCGGGAACGGCCACGGTAGCGGTGAGCGCCGGGGGCTGGGAGACGCCAGGCAACTGGTTCCCAAGAGTGGACGCGGGCACCAGTTGCAGTTTGGGAATGCGGATGGGTTCGCTGAGTCCATTGCCGCTCAGTTGAAATCCCTCGATGACGATGCTGCCGGTGAGTGGCTCCTCAGCCGCAGCTTGGGCCTTGGGAAGACGGCTATTGGAAACACGAACCGGTTTTTCCAGCGTGGCATTGGTCGAAGATGCTGGGTTGGCGGCGCTGGGCGCGTAAGTGATTTTTCCGCTCGCCGATCCGCTGGCCTCCAGGCCGGGAGCCAGGTCGCTGCGCACTGTGCGCAAGGCGTCCAGTCCGACGGCTGCGGAGATCCGGTCCAGCTCGACGGAGAGGCGCGGCAGGCCGCCCTGGCCAGCCCGCTCGCCGGGCAAGTTTCCAGTGAGGCGAACGTGGCCGTCACCCAGCGGGGAGTCGCAGACCAGGTTGTCGATGGCGCGGCTGGTGATGTGGGCGGCAAAGCTGCAGTTGGCGTCAAAGTCCATGGGCTCGGCAGGGGCGAACTCGGCGCGATGAACGCCGGTCGCGCGCAGCCGGGCTTTGATCTGGGCCGCCTCGGCCGTGCCGTCCAGCTGGAGGTCGCCGGTAAGATCGCCGCGCCAGCCCGCATCGGAGCCGAGCAGCAGGCGGGTGAGCTGGCCCAGCTGCGCCTGGTTCCACTCCAGGTCGACATGCACCGGCATCTGGCGCAATGCGGGAGCCTGGTGCAGATCCGCCTCCAGGCGCACGATCCCCGTGCCGGCCTGTTCGAGACTGATGTCGGTGCGAACGGGTTCGCCGCGCAGCCGGACGCGCCACTCGCCCGGATCCGGCTGCCACAGCGAGATTCCGGCGCTGACGATTGAAAACGGCAGCTTTTCCACGCCGTTTTTGATGTTGATGCGGGAGTTGGTGGCCTCAAGGTAAGGCAGCTTGACCAGCCCGGCACTGGCGGACGCAGTTTGCGCATGGGCGGTAGCCGTGCGCAGCAGCGGGTCAATATTCCAGGAGCCGGCGGAGGTGCGAACCAGATTCAGGCTGGCCTCGTCCACGCTGATGGTGTCAATCTCCAGCCGCCCGCGCCACAGCGAGAGAAGCCGAATCGAAGCCGCGACCGTGCTGGCGTGGAGCACCGGCTCGGCGCCGTAACCAGGGTCATCCTCGACGGTGAGGTCGGTGAGCACAAAGCCCGGCCGGGGCAACAGACGAACCTCAACCGAGGAGAGACGAACCGGGCGGCCCAGCGAGGTGGAGATCAATTGGGTGATCTGCGCCTTGTATCGGCTCACGCTCACCAGCGGGGGCACGATCAACCCGGCCAGCAGAATGACCGCAAGGGCCATCAGCAGCAGCCAAAAGCGCTTGCGTTTTCGTTGCCGGCCTTCGCTCTGTTCGTTCATGGGCTCGTGTAAAATCCGTTCGTGCGGGTCAGTTCAGCGAATCATATGCAGAGTACGCTTCCAGCGCGTATCGGTAAAGAAGTGCAGCGCAACGTGTCCCATCCAGCCCAGGCTGCTGCCCAGCCCCGCCTGCTCATATTGGTCTTCCGGAGTCTTGAACGACCAGTAGTTGAACAGCGGGCGGCCCACGATGTTCGCCCTGGGCACAAAACCCCAAAAGCGCGAATCGAGGCTGTTGTGCCGGTTGTCGCCCATCATGAAGTATTTTCCCGGAGGTACCACCAGGTCGCCATTCACAATGTGATTGGAAAAATCGACCGTCCAGGCTTCGGTTGCGTCCATGTCCGGGGATGGCGGTACGGAAGGAAACTCGTCGAGAAAGTCGGAATGATTCTCCGCCGTCGTCGGCTGCGCGTAAGGCTGAGCCTGGGCCACACCGTTGATGATGACGATACCGTTGCGCAGATGGATGCGATCTCCGGACACGCCGATCAGCCGTTTCACCAGAAACATCACCACCGGCTTGCCGTCTGCGTCCAGCTCTCCTGGCTTGATGAAGACGACCACGTCGCCGCGCCGGGGCTCGCGGTAGTACACCAGCGGCATCCACCTGGCGGGCGGGGCGAGGGTAATGCGATCCACCACCAGGTGGTCGCCCACCAGCAGAGTCTTTTCCATCGAGCCGGAAGGAATCACGAAATTCTGCGCCAGCAAGGTAAGAATGAACAGGCCAACGACCAAGACGGAGCAGATGCTGGCCACGGCCTCGAACGGGGTCTCTTCCACCCGCTGCGCAGCGGGCTCGGGCGCTGGCTGGGCCGCGGAGGGCGTCTTGGCGGTCGGCGTCTTTTTCTTCGTCATCCTGTCGCTCTTTTTCAGAGAACTCCGGCTCTACCGCACCACCCGGAAGAAGCGCTTCCAGCGGGCAAACCCGAAAAATCTGGCCGGAATTTCCCCGTCGTGTCCGAGTCTATCATCCGCGGCTTGTTTGACATCGGTCGCCGAAGGCCGGCGGAGCGAGAAGTAAATCAGAAGCGGCCGGGCCACAATCGCCCGCCGCGGCACAAAGCCCCAGAAACGCGAATCCTTGCTGTAATTGCGATTGTCGCCGAGCATAAAATAATCGCCCCGGGGCACCGCCAGTTCATTGCCGCGGGTCTGAGTCCGCATCTGCCTCCACCAGGCCGGGTCCACCTCGGGATCCGAATAAACCCTGGCGGGAAGGTTGTCGCTGAGTGCCTGGAGGGGCGCGGGTTCGAAGGTGGCATACGGCTCGTCAACAGCCCTGCCATTCAAAAAAACGTGACCGTCGACGATGCTCAATCGGTCGCCGGGAACGCCCACCACCCGCTTGATGTAATAGACCGCCGGATCGGTGGGGGGATGGAAGATGACAATGTCGCCCCGCGCCACCTCGCGATAGGGCAGAAAACTCCGGGCGATCCGATCCGACGGAGCATAGACCTGCTTGTTGACCAGCAGAAAATCGCCCACCAGCAGGGTGTGCTCCATGCTTTCGGATGGAATCAGGTAGGGCTGAAGCACAAACGTCAGCAGAAACAGCGCCACCACCACCGTTGCCAGCAGCGAAACCAGCGCCTCGGGCATGGCCGGCAGAGCGCCCCAGGAAGCGGTCCAGGACAGCGAACGCCGCCGCGGAGATGCTCCAGGCCCTTCAACAGTGGTGCTCATCGCCCTCCCTGTCCCCTCTGTTCAGGACCCTTCTGTTCCGGACTGGGATCGTCCGCTTCCGGGGCGGCGGCTTTCCCCCGCGCCGCGGTCAGCCGCTCCAGCGCACGCCGCGCCGCGTCCTGCTCAGCGTGTTTCTTGGTGCTGCCCATGCCGCGCGCCAACTGCTTTCCCGGTTCGCCTTCAGCGGTTTTCAGCCGCACCTCGACCAGAAAGCGCTTGCGGTGGTCGGGGCCGCTCTCGCTCTTGACCCGGTAGACCGGCGTGCCGGCGCGCGCAGCCTGCAAGTGCTCCTGCAACGCCGATTTGAAGTTGCCCAGTGCGGCCCCGGAGCGCAACTCCCTGGCCAACTCCTCGGCGGCCTCGCCCATCACCCGGCTGCAAACAAAGGCTCTCACCGGCTCCAGGCCGGCATCCAGAAACAACGCCCCCAGCACGGCTTCCATGGTGTTCGAGAGCACGGTGCTCTTGCTCCGCAGGCCGCTCTTGTCCTCGCCGCGGCTGAGGCGCAGATGACTGCCCAGGCCGATGGCCGCAGCCACCTCCGCCATGTGCTGGCGGCTCACGAGTTGGGCGCGAACGCGCGTCAGTTCCCCTTCTCGCCATTCCGGGTGAAAGAGAAACAATTCTTCCGCCACCACCAGCCCCAGCACGGCATCGCCCAGAAACTCCAGGCGCTCGTTGTCGCCCGCCGGTTCTGCTTCTTCCCCGCCGGTCTTGCAAACCTGTTCGCCGGCCCCCTGCTCGTTCGCCCCCTGCTCGTTCGCCAAAGACCTGTGCGTTAAAGCGCGAACCAGCAATTCAACCCGCGCAAAATCATGCCCCAATGCTGCTTCCAGTTCGGCAAGTACGGCTTCCACATGCGCCTCGATCCGACCCTTAGATACCCTTCCAGACCACTTGCGATTCGCTTCTGGTACACATTCCGATACGCTTCCTGGCCTCCGTTGCCCGAAGCGGCGTCTCCGCCCATCAAAAGAAGCTCCTCGGTAGATTAGACGCCAAGCGCTTCCCGGCGGTTGTCTGCACTGGCACTACTGAGGCTTTTTCGTCCCATTTTGCCCGAAAACTCCGGGCTGATCGAATGGATTCGTTGTGGGCTTGGCCGTCTGGGGCTTGGACGGCGCCGGACCGGGCGAGTTGTCCCCGGCATCCTCCTGGCAACTGTCCCCGTTGACTGCGTAAGTCATTTTGATGCCACGCTCGGCGGCCAGCCGAGTATCCTGCTGCCCATCGCGCGTCTTCAAAGCCTCCTGGTACTCGGTCAGAGCCTGGTCGCGCTTGCAATCCAGGTCCAGCATCCGCCCCAGATAGATGTGCGACCAGGAGACCTGGCGGGGGTTCTTGCTGGTGGAAAGCGTCTGCTGGAATTGGTCGATCGCCTGTTCCGGATGGCCGGTGAGGAGAGCCGCCCTGGCCAGGATGAAGTGAGCGCGGGCGCTGTCAGCAATCGCCGCGGGAGAATTGGAGCCCGCCTCAAGAGTCTGGCGGGCCAGTTCGCTGGCCTTGGCCACGTCGCCGGCGGCAAGCTGCTCCTCAGCCAGGTCAAGGCCGGTCAATTTGCGCGGCACACTGCGCATCAGCACGTCCGTATCGGCCACCTTGTCGAAGTCAATCTGGCGGGCGCGCTGTACCTGCTGGTCCACGTCCATGCTGTAGACCATCTCGCCGATGCTGTCGCTCAGGCTGGCCGGATTCTTCTCGAACTGAATCAATTCCTCATAGAAGTACTGCGTCAGCACAAATCCCTGCCTCATGTCGTGGGCCACCGCCCCCGCGCGAACCTCGTCCACCTTCCGCTGGTATTCCTGGCGCTTATGGAAATAAAGCGGCATCTGCTCCCGGTCGGCCTCGGCTGGAATCCTGTACTCGGGAATGCCGGTATCCATGGTGCGCGCCTCGATGGCTTTGATGAGGCACTCGATGGTCAAAGCCACCGGGTCGGAACGGAAGCGATAAGCCAGCGGAGCGTCGCGGATCTCCTTGAGGACCGACTGCTCGCGGCCCAGGGCGTTGGAGCGAACAAAAAGCAGCGGCTCGATCACATAGTGCAGGTAGGTATGACGCACGTCGTTGATGGGGATCGCGCCGCCCGCCGACGGCGAAACCACCACCACATAGTCGGTGCCGTAGATGCGCGCGTTGACCATGCGCGGCGAAAGCATCGGCTCGATCACCACCACAAACAGTTGCCCGCTGTAAGCCGAAGCCGGCATTTTGAGGTAGAGGTTGGTGGAGACGATCATCTTCGAGAGCGGATCGTGGATCTGATCGATCTGTTGATCGTAGATGCGGTGCGCCGTCAGCCAGATGCCGTTCAAATCCACAGCCTTGGCAAAATCGCGCAGCAGGGGAACCACATCGGCCACCTGGGTCGCGTCGGGCGGCATCTCGGGCAGTTCGGCTGACAATTCCAGCGCCGGCGGCTGCGTCAGGTAAAAAGAGAGCGAAATGTACTGCGCAATGTCTTGATCCGTGCCCGTCATCCGGTGCTGGGCGATGAAAAGGCAGAGTTTATCTCGCTTTTGGCGGGCATCTTCGCTGTTGGCCAGCTCCTGGTTCATCTCCGCGCGGACCTGCTTGCGCACCGGGGAACTCTCCTCCAGGCCCTCGTCGTAACCGCAGGCATTCAACGCCGCGGCCATGAAAAAAACCGGTTCAGAGCTGATCAGCGAGATGGTCGGACCGGCCGGATCGACCAGCGAAGGCGCCTTTTCCGCCACCAGTCCTGGCGCGGAAGGCGAATTTTCTCCTCGCGCGGTCGATTTGCCTGGGTTGCTGGACGAGGATTGGGCGTGCGCCGCGGCAGCCGCATACCCGGCCATCAGGCAAATTGCTGCAGCCCAAAAAACGGCGGAAGATCGCAATGCTCTGAATGTCATGAGAAAACCCTGACTGCAAGTCTATTGGGACGCACCATCAGGGTCAAACGAAAGCAATGCGGGAAGCCAGGACGCTTAGCAGCCCGTGGTGAAAGTCAGGTTTTGAAAGGGCACGACTTTAGTCGTGCCGCAAATACCTGATTAAAAACGACGGGCTTTAGCCCCTGAGGGACGGTTATCGGAATATTCGACTTTCACCACAGGCTGCTAGCCCTGCCCAATCAACCGAGGGAGACTGCAAGCGCGGGATAGAGGCCGGCATGGCTGGTTTCATAAAGAGACAGCAGCCGCTGGCGCATCAGATAGTAGGCCGAGGATGCTTCCTGGGCGTGCAGGGGGAGGGTAAATCGGAAACGCCGCAGAAAACCGATCGGAATCATGCCCAGTTCCACATGGCGAACGGCGCGGCGCAACACGACCGCATCTGACCTCATGCGTTCGGTGACGATGACCGCTTCCTCAAAATTCCATCGCTGCGCGTAGGCGGCCAGAGCGAGCATGATCTCCGCGTTCTCACGCATTTTTTTCAGGCCTTCATAGCCGCCCAGAAACTCCCAGATCTTTTCCGGCTCCAGATCGATCTGACCGCGCCGCGGAGTCAGGTAATCCATCGCCACCGCGGACATTCCGCCCACATCCACTGGGCTAAGTCCGGCGACAAGATCCCGCCAGTCCCGCTGCCGCTGGGTGAGCATGGAGCGCCAGTTGGCGATCACGGCTCCGGCGAAGGCGCAGATCAAAAGCCCAAACACGAGATAGGGCAGCTCACTGGTCATCTCAGAAAGATTACCTTTGAGCATCCAGCGTGTCAAGATTATTTTTGACGCGCCTGTGCAAATCCAGGATATATGCCTGCAACTCGGGAGAAATCGGCTGCCGAACCGGCTCCTCCAGCCAGAATTGGACTATCCAGTAACCAACCGCCGCTAGGTAAACGAGCATTCTCACGTGCTCCAGGCCCCTGAAGTAGTGCCAGGCACCAAAGTAACTGTGCAGCCCCTCCACCAGAATGGCCATCACAGCCCAGACCGTCCAGCCGTTTCCCACCGCCATCACGTGGTTGCGCCAGCCCAGGCCCAGGCTCTTCGATGTTCGGATAAGGACGTAATACAGTTCGCAAATCACGAAGCTGGCAAAGAGACCTGCCCGCACTTCCAGGATTTCGAGAGGATTCGAGGCCGGAGGTTTAACCAGCCAAGGCAGCGCGGCAGCGATCACAACACCCGACGCACCCCAGAACAGGAACTGCCTCTTGGCGTCCCGAACCCAGGTTCCGGTGGGTCGCATGACGATCCGCGCGACCTCCCACACCACCGCCAACTCAAAAAACACCATAAAACCGACATAGGGCCAGTAAATCCGTGCATACCAAGATGGAAAATGAAATAAAACCAAATACATCGCCACGGTCATTGTCGCTTCGAAACCAATATATGTGGTGAAAACCGGGAAATCCCTCCATCTGCGCCGGACGATAAGAATCAAAAAGAGGGTCGCATCGCCCAAGAAGGTAGCCGCCCACAAACCATAATCGAGCGCTGAAAGTTTCATTTCACCTCACGGTGTCATTTCCACTGCCTTTCCATACCGAGAACAAACGGAACTGCGGTGAATAACTTGCCCAAAGACAATTGCTATGCTACCTGGGGCTGAGGAATTCCGCCATCGCTCGGGAACGAAAGTTGCTGCGCTACCTGGGGCTGAGGAATTCCGCCATCGCTCGGGAACGAAAGTTGCTGTGCCACCTGGGGCTGAGGAATTCCGCCATCGCTCGGAAACGAAAGTTGCTGCGCTACCCGGGGCTGAGGAATTCCGCCATCGCTCGGGAACGAAAGTTGCTGCGCTACCCGGGGCTGAGGAATTCCGCCATCGCTCGGGAACGAAAGTTGCTGCGCTACCTGGGGCTGAGGAATTCCGCCATCGCTCGGAAACGAAAGTTGCTGCGCTACCTGGGGCTGAGGAATTCCGCCATCGCTCGGGAACGAAAATTGCTGCGCTACCTGGGGCTGAGGAATTCCGCCATCGCTCGGGAACGAAAGTTGCTGCGCTACCTGAGGCTGAGGAGCTGAACCGCCAGTCGGGAAAGCCAATAAACTGATAGGGGCAAACGATACGAAAGCGGCGGCGGCGAGGGCAAGACGCAGGGACTTCATCATGAAAATTCTCCTTTTTCTGGCATAAAGATGGGCAATTCTGGCGCAAAGGTGCGCAAGATGAGCCTAGCCCGGCTTTTCCCATTTGCGGAAGAGAAATTTTGGCGGAAATCGAGTTACAACAAGGAAAATATTGGAAACAAAGAAGAAATCACTCTTTCCCCGCTCCCGCTCCAGACCCTGACTCAACCCCCTAAAGCAAACAAATAAAACGGCTTATTTTTATTTTCGCCTTCTCTCGCGCACCCAGTCCCACGCATCGCCGCGCGGGCAGTAAAGATAAAATCACCTGCAAATCCTGCCGGCGCATTCGTCGAATGCTGAAATAGACTTTGATTCCATTGAACTTACGGACGCGACCAAACTCCCGCTCGGCCGAGAAAAGGCTTGTCGCGGGCAGATTTGGCTATCGAATCTCATTATATGAGACGATGGCTATCATAATGGTACGACAGGGCAATCGCATAGATGCGCTCTGCTGATTATTTCTTGTATCCTGCTACTCTTGAGTCGGGCGAGTTTGCTCGAAGGAGCCGGGCTTATTTTTCTCGAACCCCGAAAAAAGCCCCCCCCCTCCCCTATACCCCCCTACCGTATCTATTCTCCTTTTATTCGCTTTCATGAGAAACCAGAAGAAAGAAGAGTGACTCGCTTTCCTTCCTGCAATCGCCCAGGGCTTACCCTCGCACAGATACGCCGGAAAACGAGAGCACCGCGAGCCCCGGAACCGGCTGGCCAAAGCGGCGAGCTGGTTCAAAGCGGCTCCACAGGAGCAGGTTCTCCACCTCGGCGCGGGTCGCTGGGTCGTTCCTGCCCTCGACGATGCGGTAATCGTAGACCTGCCCAGCGCCGTTTACATAGGCCTCGACCGTGACCGGGCCGGAGACGGCTCCGATCTGGCCGTCGTTCACCACGCTGGAAAGGTACATGAATCGCGGAGCGGTGACCATGCCCGACTGCCCGTTGGCCGTAGCCTGCGCGCTCTCGGGCTGGGTAAACATGCCCACCAGCACGATGACCGTGCCCATCAACAGAACTGCCGAGGCGAAGCCGCCCGCGGCCTGCGGCAGGAAAGGCCAGATGGTGTTTCTCCACGCCAGCGACAAGGTGCGCGCAAGGCCCTGGCGGCGGCGGGCGCGCTCATGGCTGATGGCCACGCGAACGCGCAGCAAAAGGTCTTCGGGCTCCGCCACCGGACCCAGCGCTGAAAGCGCGGCCTGCGTGCGCTGAAGAGACCGCCACTCGCCCGCACACTCCCGGCAACCCTCAAGGTGGGCGGCAACGCCTTGCATCTCGCGTCCATTCAAACAGCCGTCCAGATAGTCGGTAAACTTCGCCTGCATCGCCTTGCAGCCATTCATTGCGCCTCCTCTCCCAGGGGCATTTCAAATTCGGAGCGCGCCGCAGAGCAGGCCCTGTTTGCCTGCGCCGCCAGTACCGCTCTCAAGGCGGCCCGGCCACGCGCCAGCCGCGATTTGACTGTCCCCAGATTCACCCCTTGCATCTCCGCCACTTCCTCGTACACAAAGCCCTCGATGTCGCGCAGGATGAGGGCGGTGCGGAACGGCTCCGGCACCTGGCTCAGAGCCGTCTCGACTCGCGCCCTGTCCTGCTCGCGCACCACCATCTCGTAAGGCGACTCGAGCGGATCCACCAGCATCTCTCTCAGATGCACGGACGCGCCTGATTCGCTCTCCGGCCTCCCCGCATCGATGGGAACCTCCCGCTGCCTGTGCCGCACCCACCAGCGCCTCTGGTTCGAGGCCTCATGCAGCGCAATGCGATAGATCCACGTCCGCAGCGACGACTCGCCGTGAAAGCCGCCCACTCCCCGGAAGACCTTCACAAACACTTCCTGGACCAGATCGGCAGCCACTTCGCGATCCTGCACGGTGCGCGCCAGCAGCGAGTAGATGGGTTGGTGATAGCGGGCGATCAGCCACGCAAAGGCTTCCTCCGAGCCGGCCTGAAGTTCCGCGACCAATGCCGTCTCTTCGGATTGAAAGGCCAGCGCGCTGGCAAAATTACCCATGGTGAGATCCGCCTCTAAGTCGGTCTCCTCCCACCCCACATCAGACCGGGGCCGTTGACATCCAGCCAATCTGCGCTGGATGGAAGAGCCAGTCTGAAGCTGCTTCACTCGCCCCCGCGGTCAAAACCGCTAGAGATCCAATGCTTTCAGTGAGTGCGCGGGAAGAGGAACACTGGTTTCTGATCCAATGTCCCGTGCACTCTATTCTCTTAGACACCGCGCCCCCCCGCAAGTGTTCCCGGCACAAAAACTCCGCGCGATCGCATTCCTCATGGAATCCGGCGGCGCTCCGGGCTGCAGATCCTGCCGGATTCGCGGGCATCGGGGAGAGCTGAATTTCGGACTGAAGGCGGGCTGCACTTCATTTGGCCGGAGTTTGACGAATCGCGCCCAAGAGGCGACAATAAACAAGTTGGCTCTGTGTGAGGCATGTGGGCCTGTGGCGCAGCTGGGAGCGCGCTTCCATGGCATGGAAGAGGTCGTCGGTTCGATCCCGACCAGGTCCACCAATAAACCCCTTATAAATCAATAGCTTACGGAGATAGAAAAACCTCCTTCTCGGAGCGTTTGGTGTCATTTGGTGTCAAATTTTTAAACACCTTCACGGACACAGCGCCGCGCTTGTATACCTTCCCTCCCAAGGTCACCGTATCCGGCAATGGCTTCACTGTCTTTCGGTGATTCTTTTCCGACGACTTCATCAGCTCCCGGTTGATGGAGTTGACCGTCGCCTGCACGGTCTCGGGAATTTCCTGCATGTAGACATCGGTCGTCGTCGCCGTCCGTGAGTGACGCATCACACCCTGCACGTCCTTGACGGTGCCCTTCTTCTGAGCCAGAGTCGCAATCGTGCGCCGGATGACCTGAAACGTC
>Ga0182030_10012146_pt1 | contig 17298 bp, 15 predicted proteins | sample 812S3MmetaG_FD_121299 | JGI IMG/M metagenome (GOLD analysis project Ga0182030, IMG submission 121299) | Permafrost microbial communities from Stordalen Mire, Sweden - 812S3M metaG (Illumina Assembly) | ecosystem: Environmental > Terrestrial > Soil > Wetlands > Permafrost | place: Sweden...
CTCAGCGTGCTTACGGATGCTGCGCGCGCACGCCGAGGTGCTGGGGTACCAGCGTGGCTTCACCATCTACGACGCCGGCGACGCCGAGAGCGCGGTCGAGCGCATCATGAAAGAGCTCAATCTCGACACCAAGCGCATCAGTCCGCGCAGTGTGTCGGCGGCCATCTCGGCGGCGAAGAATGAGATGCTCTCGGCGCAGGGCTACGCCGATCGGGGTACTAGCGATGACCCCAACCATCGTCGCGTGGCCGAGATCTACTCCTTGTATGAGGCACGCCTCAAGCTCGCCAACGCGATGGACTTCGACGATCTATTGCTCAACGCGGTGGCGATGCTGCGCGCCGACGCCGGTGTGCTCAGCGCGTACCAGCAGCGCTTCAAGTATCTCTTGGTCGACGAATTCCAGGACACGAACGGCGTGCAGAACGAACTCGTGATGATGCTGGCGGCACTACACCGCAACCTGTGCGTGGTGGGTGACTCGGATCAGTCGATCTACCGTTTCCGCGCCGCGGACGTTCGCAACATCTTGCAGTTCGAGGAGCGCTTCCCCGACGCCGACGTGGTCATGCTCGAGCAGAACTTTCGTTCGACCCAGACCATTCTCGACGCCGCTAACGCGGTCATCGCCAAGAACGCCTCGCGTCACGCCAAGAACCTCTTCACTGATCATGGCGCCGGTGATCGCATTCGGCTCTATCGCGCCGGCGACGAATACGACGAGGGTCGCTGGGTGGCGACCGAGCTGCGGCGTGCACGCGTCGAAGCGGGTGTCGAGTGGAACCAGATGGCAATCTTCTATCGCACCAACGCTCAGAGTCGCGTACTGGAAGAGGAGATGTTGCGCGCAGGGATCCCCTATCGCGTGATCTCCGGTATGCGTTTCTATGACCGCAAGGAGATCAAGACGGCGCTGGCTTACGCGCGTCTCATTGTCAACCCGCGCGACGAGGCCAGCGCACGGCGGGTGATCAACGAGCCCAAGCGGGGCATCGGAGAGGCGGCCCAGGCCAAGCTCGGGGTGTACGCGGCACAGAACTCCCTCTCCTTCGCCGAGGCCGCCTACTACGCCAAGGCCGCGGGGCTCAGCGCCAAGGCGTTGGCGGGGGCCGAGAAGTTCGCCTTCATCATGGATGAGCTGCGTGCGATGGCCAACGACCTCACCCCCCGAGAGATGATCGACGCGATCGTTCGCGAGACCGGCGTGGGTGATGCGCTGCGCGCGGAGAATTCCGACGAGGCCTACTCGCGCCTGGAGAATCTCGGTGAACTGGCATCGGCCGCTTCTCAGTACGACACGCTCATGGACTTCGTCGAGCGCATGGCATTGGTCGCCGACTCCGATCAACTCGACGGGGGAGCGGGGGCGATCTCGATGATGACCCTGCACGTCGCCAAGGGCCTCGAGTTCCCCCTCGTCGTCATCACCGGACTCGAGGAGACGATCTTCCCGCATCGTCGCGCCCTCTCGGACGACGCCGAACTCGAAGAGGAGCGACGGCTGTGTTACGTGGGCCTGACGCGAGCAATGCGACACCTCATCCTCACCCACGCGTGGAGTCGCACGATGTGGGGTCAGCGTACTGACGCGCTGCCCAGTCGATTCCTCCAGGAGATTCCCGCCGAACTCGTTCACGACCTCTCGGCGTCGCTGCCCATGCGTCGCGCGACCTTCACCAGTGATGAGGACGGCTTCGTCGGTCGCGGCAGCGACTTCACGTCCGGCAAGGCTTTCGGGGCCGGGACGGCACCGCCGGTGCGTTCGACGGGGGCGGAGAACCTGCAGCTGAGCGTCGGCGAGCGGGTTATCCATGATCGATACGGACCCGGCGTGGTCACCAAGATCGACGGCAGCGGCAGTCACGCACGCGCCGCTGTCGCTTTTGATGAATACGGCACCAAACAACTGGTTTTGGCGATGACCCCGTTGCGACGGGCCTAGGGTTCTTAGTCATTTATTAGTGCTTGTTGAGACGCCACAGAGTGTCGCGAGAAGGACCTGTGTAAAATTGGGCCTTCATGAGTAATGAAGCGCCACCGCGCACTCAGTCGCGCCCGCAGCCGGGTCCCACCGTGCGGGCACCCTATCGCCAGGGTTCTCGTCAGGGTCCTCGTCGCGGTCCTCGCCACGGGGCGCGTCGTCTGCCCGCCTACGTGTATTGGCGTCGGCGCGTCATCGTCGCGCTCGCGGCCATCACCCTCGTCATGGTCTCGTACTACGGCATCACACTCGGTTTCGCCCTCAATAATCCGTCCTACGGCGCCGGGATACAGGCGCGCATGGCCGAGTGGGGTCGTCAACACGGCTTCGGCGGCATCGTGACGTGGGCCGAGACCGAGTACAACAAGTTGCACCCGGCCAAGGTCGGCGGCACGGCGAACACCAATCAGATCGGCAAGGGCACCGTCACTGTGACGGTGACCGGGTCCCAACCCCTGCCCGTGCCCGCCAACCTGAAGACACCGGCGGCGGTGCCCTTCGTTGGTGAGGGTGTCTGGAAGCCCGCGGGTCGCTTGACGGCCACGGGCGTCCCCGCGGTCTACGAGACCTTCATCCGGCCCGACGCGATTCACACCAGCTACATCGTGGGCGTGGCGTGGATGGACCCCAAGATCCTTTCCGCGCAACTGTATTCGGGTTCGAGCATTCCTGGCGGCGGTCCCTTCACTTACTCCGCGCCCATCACGTCGGCCGCGTCGACCTCGGTCGTCTCGGTCTTCAACGCGGGCTTTCGAATGCAGGACGCCAACGGCGGCTACTACACGGACAACAAAATGGTCCTGCCCCTTCGAGTCGGTGCCGCCTCGGCCGTCATCTACAAGGACGGCACGATGACGGTGGGTCAATGGGGACGCGACGTGACGATGAGCGCCAACGTGGCCTCGGTGCGCCAGAACCTGGACCTCATCGTCGACGGGGGCAAGGCGGTGCCCGGCTTGAACAATCCCAACGCCCTCGCCTGGGGCAAGACCCTGGGCGGTACGTTCAATGTCTGGCGCTCAGGCATGGGCGTCACCGCGGACGGCGCCCTCGTCTACGTCGGGGGACCGGCGCTGTCCATCAGCGATCTTGCCAACACCTTGGTGCGTGCAGGTGCGGTGCGTGCGATGGAGCTCGATATCAACTCCGATTGGGTGGACTACGGCACTTTCACCGGTGCCCTGGGCCAGCCGGTCAACGGCTCCAACGGCACCAACCTTCTCTCGACCATGACCTATACGCCCGCACACTTCTTTGCCAACTGGTGGACGCGGGATTTCTTCGTGATGAGCATCCGCCCCAAGTACATGACGGCGTCGACCGCCAAGGGCTAGAACCTCGGGGCTAGCGGTCCATCACCTTGCGCCAGACGGGGCCTGGGAGGTGGCGCAGGATCGCGTACACGTACTTCAACATCGGAGGGCTCCAGATCACCTGATCACCGGTGGCGAGTCCCTTCATGACGTTCTCGGCCACTTCGTTCACGCCCGTGGTGAAGGGGACTTCGGCGAGTCCTTCGGTCATGCGCGTGCGCACGGCACCTGGTCGTACCAGTTGCAACGAGACGCCCGTGCCGACCAAAGAGTCGGCCATGGCCTGGCACAGACGATCGAGACCGGCCTTGGCGCCACCGTAGAGGTAGGCACTCGGTCGCACCCGAACGCTGCCCACCGAGGACATCACCAGGATCCGTCCGCTTCCCTGGGCGATCAGACGATTGCGCACCTCGGTCAAGGCGGCGACGGGCCACGTGAAGTTGATGATCATCATCCGGGTGGCCGCCGCCACGTCACTCTGGTCGCGGACCTGATGCCCTAAGAGTCCCACCGCCATGATGACCAGATCGACGTGGTCACCAGCCTTGTCGAAAGCGCTTGCCACTGCCTTCGACGCGCTCGTGACATCCTCGGCATCGAAGATCACCGTGTCGGTCTTGGAGGCACCGTAGTCGAGTGCCTCGCGCGCCGCCTCGTCGAGCAGTTGCTGATTGCGCCCGGCCAGTATCACGGTGTGGGCGCGCGCGGTGCAGAGCTTCTTGGTGATGGCGCGCGCGATGTCGGAACTCCCGCCGAGGACGACGACGTTCTGGGGCTGTCCGAAAGCATTTTCCATGGTTACTTTCCTACTAAGTGAAGTCGGCGCGCGAGATCGCTCGCCAACTGGTGTCGGGGATCGACGCGATTCTTGACGGCGAGGAATTCCGGCAGGCGCGGGTACATTACCCGTACCGCCTCGGGGTTGAGCCGCGAGTCCTTGGCGAGGTAAACGCGCCCGCCGGCCTCGATGACCATCTCGTCGAGGTCGTCGAGCACTTCGGGCAGCGCCGCGGGTCCGACCGGCAGGTCGAGCGCCAGGGTCCACCCGGAGATGGGGAACGACAAGAGACCGTGGTTCGCGGGGCCGAAACGTTTGAGCACGGCCAAGAAACTCGGCACGCCCGAAGAGGAGAGGCGCTCGATCGCTCGCACCACGCACTCGGCCTGCGCGTCGGACACGGCGAATTGGTACTGGACGAAGCCCCGTCGCCCGTAGAGGCGGTTCCAGTCGCTGACCCCGTCGAGGGGATGAAAGAACGCGCCGAGCGACTGCTCTTCTCCCTCACGTAATTGGGGGGCGCTGCGGAACCAGACCTCGTTGAAGGCCCGGATGGTGAGGGGGTTGAGCAGCCCGGACGGTGCGTTGAAGGGCACGCGCAGACGAGCGGGGGTCGGAGCCAGCAGCGAAGGGCTCGATACGTCGCGACGCGTCGCGTGTTCGCCGCGAGTCAGGATCGCGCGACCCATGGTGTTGCCATTAGTCATGCAGTCGACCCAAGCGACCGAGTAGCGGTAGTCGTCGTCACCTCCGATCATCGCGGCCATCACGTCGTCGAGGTGCGAGAAGCGCGTCGTGGTGACGAGTACCTTGTCGGTCTCGATCTTGAGCAGACGCATCGTGACGGTGGTCACGATGCCCGTGAGTCCCATGCCGCCGATGGTGGCCCAGAACAATTCGGGCTCCTTCGTGGGTGACACCGTGAAGGCGCCGCGCGGAGTGACCAGGCGCATCTCGAGCACGTGGTCGCCCAGGGAGCCGTCACGGTGGTGGTTCTTGCCGTGCACGTCGGCGGCGATGGCGCCCCCGATCGTCACTTGGCGAGTGCCGGGCGTGACGGGAATGAACCAGCCCAGTGGAATGGTGACCGTCAGCAACTCGTCGATGGACACGCCCGCGCCCACGGTGAGCACGCCATCGCCCGCGATGGCGCCAATGCCGCCCAGCGAGCGATTGTTGAGGACCACGCCGCCGCTCAGTTGTGCGGCGTCGCCGTAACTGCGACCGAGGCCGCGCGCGATGACCCGGGTGGCCTCGGCCAGGTCCTGGGCGACGACGGCCTCAGAGGTAGGGGTCAGGACTTCGCACATGCTCGGAGAGGTGCGCCCCCAGCCGAAGAGGCGTTCACGGGTCACGAGTACGTACCTCCGACGATCAATCCCAGCCATATCACCAGCAGTATCTGCACGGTGCGGTTCTTCAAGAGCAGGTCTTCGGGGGACTCGCCGTCGCTCGACTCGGCGCCGCGCATGATGAACAGGATCGCCAACACCACCGGGACCATCGAGAGTCGAATCGGGATCACGTCGTGTTTGACCGATGAGAGTCCCGTCGAGGACGTGTCGATGGCCCAGAGGCAATATGCCGTCACGACGACCGTGGCCGACAGGGTCAGGGCCGAGTGCAAGAAGTCCGTCGTGTAGTCGGCCAGGACGGCCCGGTTGACTGAACCCACGTGGCGCAACTCGGCCGCGCGTTTACCCACCACTAAGAAGAGCGCCCCGAACGTCACGACGATGAGGAACCACGTGGACACGGGGATGTGCGAGGCCACCGCTCCTCCGTAGGAGCGAAGGAAGAAACCGCTCGCCACGAGTCCGAGTTCGATGATGACCGTGTTCTTCAGCCAGAAGATGTAACTCAGCGTCTCGGCGAGATAGAGGATCAAGATCAGGTAGAAACCGGCCGGATGGCTAATCAGGGCGGGCAAGATCAGTCCCACCACCGCCAACAGCGAGGCCGCCGCGACGGCGGCTCGCCGCGAGAGTTCGCCCGAGGCGATCGCTCGGTACTGCTTCGTGGGGTGTTGGCGGTCAGAGTCGACGTCGCGAAGGTCGTTGACGATGTACACGGCCGACGCCACACAACAAAAGGCGGCGAAGGCGACAATCGTATTGGCGAGGACGGACCGGTGAAAGAGGGTGCCTGAGGCACCCGGTGCCACCACCAAGAGCCCGTTCTTGACCCATTGAGGAATCCGCATCGCCGAGGCGAGGGCCCGTACTGCTCCCCGGGGGCTACCTGGACTACTCACGATAATCAAGGCTACTCGTCCCCCTTCGGCCGCCCTCGAATCACGGGGGTCGCCACCTCACGTAAGATGAATAGTCGTGAAGCGCACCTATCGAGTCGTGGTCGCCAAGCCCGGTCTCGACGGTCACGACCGCGGTGCCAAAGTCATCGCCCGAACTCTTCGTGACGCCGGTTTCGAAGTCGTGTACACCGGGCTACACCAGACGCCCGAGCAGATCGTCGAGGCGGTGGTCCAAGAGGACGCCGATGCGCTGGGCCTCTCGTTGTTGTCGGGTGCTCACCTGGTGCTCGTCCCGCGCATCGCCGAGTTGCTCCGTGCCCAAGGTCGCGAAGACGTCGTGCTCGTCGTGGGTGGCATCATCCCCGATACCGACGTCGCTCGTCTTGAAGACATCGGCGTCGCGCGGGTGTTCACGCCTGGCGCGTCGCTGCACGAGATCGGCACCTGGCTTGAGTCAACTCTCGACGCCGTCGCGTCAGTGCCCGATTCGTAAATCTCGCAGTCGTCGTTCCCCTCCCCCCAGTCAGAAAGTAGAAACGCATGGATCTCTTTGAGTATCAGGGAAAGCAGTATTTCTCTCGATTCGGTATCGCGGTCTCGCCCGGCGACATCGCCGACACCGTGGAGGAGGCCGTGGCGGTTGCCGAACGCGTGGGCTACCCCGTCGTCGTCAAGGCCCAGGTCAAGGTGGGGGGACGTGGCAAGGCTGGCGGCGTGAAGTTGGCCAACGACGTTGACGAGGTCCGTCTGCACGCTGGCAACATCCTGGGACTCGACATCAAGGGTCACGTGGTGCATCGCCTGTGGATCGAGCGATCGAGCGACATCGCCAAGGAGTACTACGCCTCGTTCACACTGGACCGCCCGAACAAGACGCACTTGGGAATGCTGAGCGCACAAGGTGGTGTCGAGATCGAGGTCGTGGCCGAAGAGAACCCCGGGGCCATCGCGTTCCTATCCATCGACCCGGTGCGCGGACTCGACCTCGAGACGGCACGGCGCTGGGTGCACGAAGCCGATCTCGACGAGGTGGCGCGCGAACAAGCGGCCGAACTGCTGGTGAAACTTTACGACTGCTACACCACCGGAGACTGCGACCTGGCCGAGATCAATCCGCTGATCTTGACGCCCGACGGTACGGTCCACGCGCTCGACGCGAAGGTCACCTTGGACGAGAACGCGTCGTTCCGCCACCCCGAATGGGAGGAGTACCGCGCGACCGAGACCGAGGACCCGCGCGAGAAGATGGCGAAGGAGAGAGGACTGAACTACATCGGTTTGGACGGTACCGTCGGCATCATTGCCAACGGGGCGGGTCTGGCGATGTCGACGCTTGACGTCGTCAACCAGGTCGGGGGTTCAGCGGCCAACTTCCTCGACATCGGTGGCGGTGCCAACGCCGACGTGATGGCAGCGGCCCTCGAGGTCATCAATTCCGATCCGAAGGTGGCAGCGATCTTCGTCAACATCTTCGGCGGCATCACTCGTGTCGACGAGGTAGCCAAGGGCGTCCTTGAGGCACTGGCCCGCGTCACCATCAACGCTCCGATCGTCCTGCGCCTGGACGGCACCAATGCTGTAGAGGGCCGTGCGATTCTGGCGCCGCACCTCAATGACCGTCTCATCACCGAACCCACCATGTTGGACGCCGCTCACCGCGTCGTGTCCCTCGCGAACGCCTAAGGAGCATCATGAGCATCTTTGTTGACGAAAATACGAAAGTCATCGTCCAGGGTCTGACCGGCGGCCAAGGCAAATTCCACGGCCTACGAAATCGCGACTACGGCACCAAGATCGTCGGCGGCGTGACCCCCGGCAAGGGTGGCACTGACGTCGAGGGCATCCCCGTCTTCAATTCGGTGAAGGAAGCCGTCGAGGCCACCGGCGCGACGGCGTCGTTCGTTGTCGTGCCGCCAAAATTCGCTTCCGCAGCGATCCTGGAGGCGGCCGAAGGCGGTATCACCTTTATCGTCTGCATCACCGAGGGCATCCCGGCCCACGACGAGGCGATCACCTACAACCGCCTGGTCGAGGACTTCCCTGACGTGCGTCTGCTGGGACCCAACTGCCCGGGCATCATCAGCCCCGGCAAATGCAACATCGGCATCACCTCGGGTGACATCGCCCTGGCGGGGGGTCCGGTGGGCATCGTCTCGCGATCGGGCACACTGACCTACCAAGCGCTCTACGAACTGACCCAGCACGGCATCGGCCAGACCACCTGCGTGGGTATCGGGGGCGACCCGGTGCCGGGTACCAACTTCATCGACTGTCTCGCGGCGTTCCAGGCCGATCCCGAGACCAAGGCCGTGATGATGATCGGTGAGATCGGCGGTTCGGAGGAAGAACGCGCGGCTGAGTGGATCAAGCACAACATGACCAAGCCGGTCGTGTCCTACGTGGCGGGCGTCACTGCGCCGGCGGGGCGAAAAATGGGACACGCCGGGGCCATCATCTCGGGTTCCAAGGGCACGGCGCAAGCCAAGATGGAGGCGCTCGCCGCGGCGGGGGTGCACGTGTGCCTCAATCCCACCGAGGCCGGTCAGAAGATGGTCGAGATCGTCCAGGCGCTCTAGGCCTTGGCCGTTCGACTCTGCGTCCTCGTCTCGGGTTCGGGAACCATTCTCGAGGCCCTCGTGGACAAGGGCGTGCCGATTGCCCTCGTGGGGTCGGACCGGCCGTGTCGTGGGCTTAGCGTCGCACACAACGCGGGCGTCGAGTCCGTGCTGTTGGACCGCGCCGACTACGGCGGTTTCGGTCCGGACTTCGACCGAGAGCGCTACAGCGCCGACTTGGCAGCGGTGTTGCGCGCGCGCGACATCGATTTGGTGGCCATGGCGGGGTTTGGCACCATCATCACTGCGAGCGTGCACGACGCCTTCCCGGGTCGGGTGCTCAATACCCACCCGAGCTTGTTGCCAGCGTTCAAGGGGTGGCACGCCGTGGCCCAGGCGTTGGCCAGCGGCGTCAAGGAGACAGGCTGCACCGTGCACGTGGCGACCTTAGAACTCGACGACGGGCCGATACTCGCGCAGCGTCGCGTCGCGGTGCTCGCGGGCGACGACGAATCGACTTTGCACGAGCGGATTAAGGACGTGGAGCGAGAACTCTATCCCGCGGTCGTCACTAGGGTGATGGCGGCGCTCGACGAAGGACGTGATGTGTCAACCGTGGCACAGGAAATGGAGAAGGTGTAGATGCGTGCACTTCTAAGCGTCTGGGACAAGACGGGATTGCTCGACTTCGCTCGGGGCCTTGAGTCACTCGAGATCGAACTCGTCGCATCCGGAGGTACCGCACGAGCGCTCGCCGAGGCAGGTATCGCGCACCTCGACGTCGCCGACGTCACCGGGTTCCCCGAGATGCTCGACGGGCGAGTGAAGACCCTGCACCCTCGCATCCACGGCGGCATCCTGGCGAACCGCTCCGAACCCTCTCACATGGCCGCTCTGCGCGCCCACGACATCGACGCGATCGACCTGGTCGTCTGCAACCTGTACCCGTTCTCGTCGGATCCCTCGATTGAACTCATCGACGTGGGCGGCCCGACCATGGTGCGCGCGGCGGCGAAGAACCACCACCACGTGGGCGTCGTGACGAGTCCGGGGCAGTACAACGTCGTGCTCGAGGAGTTGCGCGAGTCGGGCCAACTCTCTGACGCCACTCGCCACGAACTCGCCCGGGCCGCCTTCGCCCACACCGCCGCTTACGACGCGGCCATCGTGGCGTGGATGGACCGCGGGGGAACAATCGGTGCGTCGCCCGAACCGGTCGACGAAGTGGTCCCTTCGACGCTACACCTCACCCTCGAGCGCGCCGACATCGTGCGCTATGGCGAGAATCCCCACCAGATCGGCGCGCGCTACCGCGTGGCCGGCACGACGCCGTGGTGGGACGCCGTCGTCAAGCACGCCGGTAGCGCCCTGTCGTACTTGAACCTGTTCGACGCCGACGCCGCGTGGCGATTGGTACACGAGCTCGCGGCGGACGCGCCCGGTCTGCAGGCCGTGGCCATCATCAAGCACGCCAACGCGTCGGGCGCCGCCGTGGCCGCGACGTTGCACGAGGCCTTCGCCAAGGCTCTCGACGCCGACCCCCAGAGCGCCTTCGGCGGCATCGTCGCCGTTGGCGGTGAATTGGACAACGACCTGGCCACGCTGATCGCGGCGGGCCCTCAGGCCGACGTCATCATCGCTTCGTCACTAACCGACGAGGCCATCGCCACGCTGGTAGCGCGTCGCAAGGCGACTCGTTTGCTCAGCGCGCCGTCGCCCGAACCCCTGGGTCGATCGATCCGCACCTTCGGTGACACCGCGCTGGTCCAGAACGCCGACGAGCTCGTGGTCCCGGTGAGTGACTGGCGATGCGTCACCGAGTTGCAGCCCACCGCCGATCAACTTCGTGACCTGGCCCTAGCGTGGCGGGTGTGCGCGCGCACCACCTCCAACGCCATCGTGCTCGCGCGTCACGGCGTGGCGGTCGGCGTCGGGGCGGGTCAACAGTCGCGCGTCGTGGCCGCCGGGATCGCCACCACCAAGGCGGGCGACAAGGCCGTGGGCGCAGCGGCGTCATCCGACGCGTTCTTCCCCTTCGCTGACGGTCTGGACGCCTTGACCAGTGCCGGGGTGACCTCGGTGGTGCAGCCAGGTGGTTCGGTGCGCGACCAAGAAGTAATCGACGCGGCCAACGCCGCGGGAATCGTCATGATGCTCACCGGTGAGCGTCATTTCCGTCACTAGGAGAGATATGGCTGAACTGCTCGACGGCGAGCGCCTCGCCGGGCGCATCAAGATGGAGTTGGCGGACCGCGTGGCGCGACTCGCGGCGTTAGGACGCGTCGTGGGCTTGGGCACCGTGCTGGTGGGTGACGACGGACCCAGCGCCAAGTACGTGGCAATGAAGCACGCCGATTGCGAGGCCATCGGCATCCGCTCGTACCACGAGGAACTCCCAGCGAGCGCCTTTCAGGCCGACGTCGAGGCCGTAATCGACCGCTTGAACGGCGATCCCAACGTGCACTCGATCCTCGTGCAGTTGCCACTGCCGGCGGGTATCAACGAGGAGCAGGTGTTGTTGCGTATCAAGCCCGAGAAGGACGTCGACGGATTGCATCCGACGAATCTGGGCCGCCTCGTCATGGGCACTCCCGGCCCCCTACCCTGCACCCCCGCGGGCATCGTCGAGCTGCTCGCCGCCCATTCGGTGCCGGTCGAAGGACAGCACGTGGTCATTATTGGTCGGGGCCTGACCATTGGGCGTCCCCTCTCACTGCTTTTGGCCATGAAGCGACCGGGCTGCAATGCGGCCGTCTCCGTGGTGCACACGGGGGTTCACGACATGGCGGCACTGACGCGCACTGGCGACGTCATCGTCGCCGCGGCCGGCGTGGCGGGACTGGTGAGCGCCGATATGGTCAAGCCCGGTGCTGCCGTGGTAGGTGCGGGAACTAGTTGGTCGGGGACTAAATTAATGAGCGACGTGGCCGATGACGTCGCCGACGTCGCGGGTTGGATCACCCCGCGCATTGGCGGAGTGGGACCGATGACGCGCGCCATGTTGTTACGTAATGCTGTCCTCGCTGCGGAGAAGGTTCAATGAGTACCACTGACGAATTAGGTCGCGAATACGACGAGCGCCCGTGGGGCAGTTTCACGGTCCTCGATGACGGTGCGCTCGACCACAAGGTGAAGCGCATCGTCGTCACGCCGGGCAAACGGCTGAGTTACCAGACGCACCAGTTTCGCGCCGAGCATTGGTACGTCGTCTCGGGAGTAGCCACGGTCGTCCTCGATGGCACGACCTTCGAGTTGGCGCCGGGTGAGTCGGTCGACATCGCCATCGGCGCGGCGCACCGCTGCGAGAACCATGGAGAGGAACCGGTGGTCTTCATTGAGGTCCAACGCGGCACGTACTTCGGTGAGGACGACATCGTGCGCCTCGAGGATGACTTCGGGCGCTAGTAGATCAGTGCGAATCGACCAACTGCTCGCCGCGGGTCCCACGCGGTCCTTCGAGTTCTTCCCGCCCAAGTCCGACGAGGAGTCCGCCACGCTCTCGGACACGCTGCGCGACCTCGAGTCGCTCTCGCCCTCCTTCGTGTCCGTCACCTACCGCGGCGGACGAGAATCGCGCCAGCGGACCTTTGACCTGGTCACCGACATCGAGCGCCGCGGTCACCTCGTGGCGATGGCGCACCTGATCTGCGTCGGTCACGGCCGCGAGGAGATGCGCGAGATCTTGGAGAACTACCAGCACGCCGGCGTGGTCAACGTGATGGCTCTCGGCGGGGACATCCCCGACGACCCGGACCTCGTAGCATCAGAGTTTCGCCACGCCATCGATCTGGTGACCTTGGCCCGCGACGTGGGGGACTTCTCCATCGGGGTGGCGGCGCACCCGCTCGGACACCCGCGCTCACCGAGTCGCCATAGTGATCGACTGCACCTGGCCGAGAAGCTGCGCCTGGCTGACTTCGCGGTGACCCAGTTCCTCTTCGAACTGGGCGACTGGACCACGCTGGTCGCTGAATTGGGCGAATTGGGCGTGACCAAGCCGGTGCTGCCCGGGATCATGCCCGTCACCACGTTGGCGGGCGCGGGTCGCATGGCGCACATGGGCGCGGCGGTGCCGGCGTCGCTCCTGGCCCGTCTTGAGGCGGCGTCTGTTCGCGGTGGACCAGCCGCCGTGCGGAGCGAGGGGGTGCGAGCCGCCGGCGAGTTGTGTGAGCAATTGCTCGACGCGGGCGCGCCAGGCCTTCATTTCTACACCCTCAATCGGTCCACGGCGACCCGCGAGATACACGAGTCCCTGTACGGCCCCAGAGGGGTCCGACGACCCTAATTGGTCGACGGGGATCACCAAATTTTAGGTCATAGGATGGTCGTCATGGCTGACATCATCACAACAAGCGCCGACGGCGTACTCAACGTATCTGACAATCCGATCATCCCCTTTATCGAGGGTGACGGCACGGGAGTCGACATCTGGCCCGCCGCGCAACTCGTCATGGACGCCGCGGCGAAGAAGCACGGCAAGACCATTGCGTGGAAGGAAGTCCTCGCCGGCGAGAAGGCGTTCAAGGAGACCGGATCGTGGCTGCCCGACGAGACCGTCGAGACGTTCCGCACCCACTTGATCGGCATCAAGGGCCCCCTCACCACGCCCATCGGGGGTGGGATGCGCTCGCTCAACGTTGCCCTGCGACAGATCCTTGACCTTTACGTCTGTCTGCGCCCGGTGCGCTACTTCAAGGGCGTGCCCTCACCAGTGGTGCACCCCGAGTGGGTCGACATGGTGATCTTCCGTGAGAACACCGAGGACGTCTACGTGGGGATGGAGCTCGAGGCCGACACGCCCGAGGTCGAGAAGCTTCGCACCTACCTGCACGACACCTTCGGCTGGAACATCCGCGATCACGCTGGCATCGGCGTCAAGCCGATCTCGAAGTTCGGCTCGGAGCGCCTGTTGCGTGCGTCCTTCAAGTACGCGATCGACCACGGGCGCAAGTCCGTGACCATTGTGCATAAGGGAAATGTCCAGAAGTACACCGAGGGCTACTTCATGAAGCTCGGCTATCAGTTGGTGAAGGACGAGTTCTCCGACACCTTGGTCGGGTGGGACGACTGTGGTGGCAACCCCGGCGACAAGATCCTCGTGAAGGACGCCATCGCCGACATCGCCCTGCAGCAGGTGCTGCTGCGCCCCAAGGAGTACGACGTGATCGCCACGACGAACTTGAACGGTGACTACATGTCTGACGCCCTGGCGGCCCAGGTCGGTGGCATCGGCATCGCTCCGGGAGCGAACATCAACTACACCACCGGTCACGGCATCTTCGAGGCGACCCACGGCACGGCGCCCAAGTACGCCGGTCAGGACAAGGTGAATCCCGGCTCCGTGCTGCTCTCGGGCGTCTTGATGTTTGAGCACCTCGGCTGGCAGGCGGCCGCGGACGACATCATTCGCGCAATGGAAGCCACGATCTCTGAGAAGATCGTCACCTACGACTTCGCGCGCCTCATGGAGGGTGCCACCGAAGTGAAGTGTTCTGAGTTCGGTGCCGCCATCGCCGAGCGACTCTAACCGACCCCGTCAAGGAGAAACATGACCACCCCCGTTCACGTCACCGTCACCGGCGCCGCCGGTCAGATCGGCTATTCGTTGTTGTTCCGCATCGCGTCGGGCCAGTTACTGGGCCCCGACACTCCCGTCGTGCTTCGGCTACTCGAGATCGAACCAGCCATGAAGGCGCTACAAGGTGTCGTGATGGAACTCGACGACTGTGCGTTTCCGCTGTTGGCCGATATCGAAGCCACCAGTGACCTCGACCACGCCTTCACCAACACCTCGTGGGCACTTCTCGTGGGCTCGATCCCGCGCAAGGCCGGCATGGAGCGTGGCGACCTGCTCAACGTCAATGGCGGCATCTTCAAACCCCAAGGTCGGGCCATCGCGGCCAACGCCGCGAGCGATGTCCGTATCCTCGTGGTGGGCAACCCGTGCAACACGAACTGCCTCATCGCGCGCTCCAACGCGCCAGAGGTGCCGGCCGATCGCTGGTTCGCGATGACGCGCCTCGACCAGAACCGGGCCGAGACGCAGTTGGCGAAGAAGGCGGGCGTACCGGTGTCGCAGGTCAAGAACCTTGCCATCTGGGGGAACCACTCCGCGACGCAGTTCCCCGACTTCGCCAACGCCACCCTGGGTGGCGTCGCGACCCCCGACGTGATCATGGACCACGACTGGTTGCGCGGCGACTTCATCACGACCGTACAGAAGCGCGGCGCGGCGATCATCGAAGCACGCGGAGCCAGTTCGGCCGCGTCGGCGGCTAACGCCGCCATCGACACGGTCGTGAGCTTGACGACGAATACCCCCGAAGGCGACTGCGTCTCGGTCGGCGTGACGTCGAGCGGACAGTACGGAGTGCCCGAGGGGCTGACGTTCGGTTTCCCCGTCGTCGCTGACGGCCACGGTAACTGGTCGGTGAAGGATGACTTCGTGATCGACGAGTTCGCGGCCGAGCGGATCAAGGTGACCACGGACGAGTTGATCGCTGAGCGCGACGTCGTTCGCGGCCTCGGACTGGTTTAGTCACCCGCCACCTCTCGCGCCAGGACCATCAACGGCAGTGGGGGAGTGATGCAGGGGTCCATCCCTTCGAAATTGAGGATCACGGTGATGGCCCACGCACCGGCCGGTACGCAGTAGCCGAGTTCGGATTTTGTCGACGTCGTACCAATCAGCATCGGCACCGACACCGACGCTCCGCCGGCGAGTTGGAAGCGCACCAGGGGTACGGTCTGAGCTCCGGCGAAGCCACCCACGCGTTCTCCCGTCACGGGTTCGACCACGCTCGCGGTGACCATGCCGTTGGTGTTGAGGACCAGGTCATCCGTGCCGGTGTTTCGCAGTAGGAGTTTCGTCCGTGTGTTCTGGCCGCTCACGACGCTCACCTCGTGCTCCAGGGATGCGACGACGAAGGGGGGGAGCGCGAGCTCGAGTGGCGATGGCGCGACGGCGGGCCGCGTCACGCGGGCCAGCCAGGGATCGGGCCCCATGTCGGGAAAATGGAAAGAGCCCACCATGATGTCGATCGCGTCGCCGTAGAGGTGTCGCAAGTGGGCTGCGTACTCCTCCTGGTCGGCGCTGAGCCTCACCATGACGATTCCTCTGCCGATTCCCAATGTGGTGAAGACCGACTTCGGCCGCAGCGACGTGGCGTAGAGGAAGATATCGTCACGAATCTTCTCCAAGTGCGACAAGGGCCACGGTGACCGGCGAACCTGGAGGCGATCGGGCCGCGAGACGAGTTGTCGCAATTCGCGCTCGTACCTGCTCACGTCGTCGTCGTAGAACGATGCGATCAGCGTGAAGTCGGGCTGTCGGTCCGCCCACACCTCGACCCACTCGTCAGCGTGGGTGGACCCGTACGCGCGGATAACCTCAATGTCCTTACTCGACGCCCCTTCGCGACCGTACTCATCGGTGTTCGTCACACCCCCATTATGACGGGCTATTCGGTCTCCTCCCCGGCTCACCAATGTTCTGTCGCGGGGCGTGGGCGTTCACGTTAGGGTTCGATGAGGCGGTCCGGTCTTCGCTTCCTGCAACTCAGCATTCGCTGGTGTTCGATCGTCAGGAAAATCCGTGGAACCGACTTGGTATCTCTGCTCACAGGCAATTGGCGGCGTGCACTCTCTATCGCGTGTGAGGCCAGCATGCCCACAGCAACAGCGACGCACTGATTCGCGGCTCACTTGGCGAGCGTCGACGGTGAACGCTGGTCGCTCTTGCCAAAGAGAGGTGAGCCGTGCGTTCTAAGAGAGCGATGTACATCGCCATTGCGATTGTCATCGTCGTGGTCGCCATCATTGCGATCAGCCTGTCGACGACGAGCACGTCGCTTTCGAAGACTTCTGCGACCACCACGACCTCATCGGGCGGTGCGGGCACCGCGACGGTGCAGGACGGCACCTTCAACACCAGTTTTTCGACGATGAAGGACCTCGCGAACGTGGCGGCCTCAGGTAGCGGCATCATCTCGGTCCTGCTACCGGACACGGTGTCGTCCGCGCGCTATACCCAATTCGACGCTCCCTACCTCAAGAAGGCGTTCATAGCGGCCGGATTGGGCGAGAGCCAGTTCACAATTCAAAATGCACAAGGCAGCACGACGAACCAGTACACCGAGGCCCAATCGGTGATCTCCAAGGGCGCCAAGGTCATCCTGCTCGATGCGCTCAACTCCGCCACGGGTGCGATCATTGAGTCCTACGCGAAGACTCACGGCGTCAAGGTCATCGATTACGACCGTTTGACCCTGGGCGGATCACGCAGCTACTACGTCAGCTTCGACAATGTGAAAGTGGGTGGTCTCATTGGCACCGGGGTGCTGAGTTGTCTCAGTGCGTGGCACGTGAAGAACCCGTTGATCTACGTCATGCGCGGTGCCCCGACGGACAACAAC